>Ga0126378_10000680_pt1 | contig 25061 bp, 26 predicted proteins | sample PanSoiMetPlot_23_FD_92587 | JGI IMG/M metagenome (GOLD analysis project Ga0126378, IMG submission 92587) | Tropical forest soil microbial communities from Panama - MetaG Plot_23 | ecosystem: Environmental > Terrestrial > Soil > Tropical forest > Bulk soil | place: Panama | collected 2016-02-17
AAGCGATCCGCTCGGTAGGGTCATCTCAACCCCTGAACCAGCGAACTGCGCTATCCAGCCTTCCGTCCCAAAGCGAATGATGACTGTAGGTCGGTTGACTAAGAGATTAGGCGTGCCGCCACCATCATCCATCCCAGGCTCCCAGCGAACCCGGCAACGAGGCATTATTCATTAGGGGATCAACCCCGACGCCATAACGATGCTGGCGAAGGATGGTTCCACTCGGAGTGGAGGTCGGGGCTCACCCACTGAGCAAGATGAGCCCCGGCGCTGCCCCTGCCGCCTTTGCCAGAATGGCAAGGCTAGCGCATCACATCATTAGAATGAGGATTGGAGGATTGGCTTGTTCGACCCCGCCAATCACTTTCTCTATAGGGCCACGTCGGTTCTAACCCGGTCCTAACTCATTCGCCGGCCACCCACGCCAACCGGGGCGAAGACGGAGACGGTCGTCCTTAAGCGGGGATACATCAGGCGGAGCAGGCGAAGGCGGGCGGCACACTCCAGTACAGGGCTGGGCCTGGTCGATGTCGTCGGAGGGCCACCCGCAGTAGAGCTGCAACTGTCCATTGACGCATTGACAGGAACAGGCTGCCTGCACCTCCGAACTGAGTGTGCAGCACAAGGCGATCATCAGCAGCAACGGCCCGACGACCAACGACTTGTGCATGATCGTGTCCGAGGCCGCTCGGCTCAGCTCCCGAGCGGCCTTTGAGTTTGCCTCGCGGACTGGTCAATGAAAGACGAACGTGTAGTCGACAAGCTCCGCAGTAGCGAGCCCTCTTGCGTTCGTCATCATTTGGGACGGATCAATGCCTTGACCTACCGAAGGGACGGCATGCGTACTAGTCGAGGTCGTCCATACTCCTAAGCCGATTGCGATCACAGCGACGGCAATCGCACACAGACTGATCGTGCGCATCCAAAATCCTCCCCGTGCTCGAACAAGCTGCTTGTGCGGTATGCCAGACCTTGGCCCCGACGTATGTGATGGGCATCACACTTTGGTCGAAAGAATTAGGAGGGCAATCGCAATCGAGCGGACTATGGGAGATAGTGAGGGTGCGTCAATCTTGGGAAGGACGGGGCTTACCATCAAAGGAGAAGTGGCGAGCCCCGGCGCTCCACCGCCAATCGCGCCATCAGACGGGAGCGCATCGCCGTTATATTCCTCGCTGGTCCCATCGATCAATTCGGGCCACTAGCTAATTGCTTGCTCGGCCCATCACACCAAATCAATTCGGCCGTGGGATCAATAACTTATCCGCTGGGCGATACAGTGCGCAGGGCTGATGGAAGCTTTTTCGCGTGTTCCGCGCCGGCGGCAGAAACGAACACTATTCCTCGAACCTCAAATTGGCTGCCTTGACCACATCCGCGAACACCTTGATGTCCGCATCGATCTTTTTCCGGAACTCCGCGCCGGGACCGCCGCCGGGGTTGACCGCCATGGCCTTGAGCTTCTCGCGCACTCCTGGGTCGGCAAGCGCGCGCCGCGCTTCCTTACCGAGCTTATTGGCGATCGCGGGCGGCGTGCCGGCCACCACGAATATCCCGCTCCAAAGGCCGATATTCACCTCCGGGTAGCCTGTCTCCCCCATACTTGGCACGTCCGGAAGCTCGGAGGAGCGTTCCGATCCGGTCACCGCCAGCGCGCGGATCTTGCCGCCCTGCACGAGCGGCATGGTGGGCGGACCGTCGGCGATGGCGAACAACGTGGTCCCGCCGGCGACGCTGAGCATCATCTCGTTGCTGCTCTTATAGGGGACCTGCACCGCTGGCATTCCGGTTTTTAGCTTGAACAGCTCCGTGGTGATGGTGAAAGCGGGCGAGGAGGTGGCGTAGTTGGACTTATCCGGGTTGGCCTTGCCGTAGGCGACCAGATCCTTGACCGACTTGATCTTGTTGTCCGCCGGACCGGCGAGGATCAGTGGAAACGACGCGATCATCGTCAGCGGCAGAAAGTCGCGGGTCGGGTGGTAAGACAGTTTCGGGTATATCGCCGCGGCGATCGCCATCTGGCCGCTGGCGGCCACCATAATCGTGTACCCGTCCGCCGGCTGGTTTTTGACGTACTCCACCGCGATGCGTCCGCCGGCGCCCGGCTTGTTTTCGATGACCACAGGCTGCCCGATGTTCTCCGACAGTTTCTGCCCGACGAGCCGCGCGAAGAGGTCATTGCCTCCGCCGGCGGCAAAACCGACGATCAAGCGAATCGGCTTATTGGGAAAGTTCGCCGCCGGATCGCCTTGTGCCGCTGCTGCATCGCCGATGATCGCAGCGAGCACCACCACTGCGGCCTTCACTACACTAGCTTTGAAATTGAGCATCGCAAAATCCTCCGGCGGCATTTGTCTGCACAGCGTCTTTCGCATATCGGGCCCAGCGTCAAGTGCGTCGACATTACGCTTGCTCGTTGCCCTATGCCGGCGGCGACCGGCTGCTTTCTACGTTTGACGTCGGCGCGAGGCGCGTTCTAGGGTCCCCGCGCCGCCGCCCCCCGTATATCGGCTCACGACCCGCAACGAGGCATCATGGCTTTCTCGACGGCTGAGCAAAGGCGTCGGCGCAGCGAACGAGCGCACGATCTCTTCGGACACCCGCGTGGACTGACGTTCCTGTTCGCGACCGAGATGTGGGAACGCTTCTCCTATTATGGCATGCGCGCCTTGCTCGTGCTGTATATGGTAAAACTGCTGCTGCTCCCCGGACATGCGGAGAACGTGATCGGGCTGGCCGCACTCAAATATTTGCTCGAATCGATATTCGGACCGCTTGGAGTGCAGCCGTTCGCCTCGCAAGTCTACGGACTTTATACCGGGCTCGTTTATCTTACGCCTGTATTCGGTGGCATGCTCGCCGACCGCGTGCTCGGCCAGCACCGCACGATCCTGCTCGGCGCGGCGATGATGGCGCTCGGCCACTTCATGATGGCTTTCGAGCCGTTGTTTCTATTGGCGTTGACGATGCTCATTCTCGGCAATGGTGCGTTCAAGCCCAACATGTCGGCGCAAGTGGGCACACTCTATGCGCCGGGGGACCAGCGCCGCGACCGCGCTTATTCGATCTTCTACGTCGGCATCAATCTGGGCGCGTTCTTCGCGCCGCTGGTATGCGGAACGCTCGGCGAAGAACTGGGCTGGCACTACGGCTTCACCGCCGCCGGCGTCGGCATGACCATCGCGCTCGCGATCTATCTCTATGCAATGCCCGAGCTGCCGCCGGACGAGCTGCACAAGGCCGAGGCTGCGCAGATCGAGAACAAGCCGCTTGATCGCAACGAATGGCGTGCCGTCCTGGCACTCGTCGTGCTGTTCGTGGCAACCACTCTGTTTTGGGCAACCTACGAACAGCAGGGCAACACCATTGTGCTGTGGGCGGACGACCATACGGATCGCACCATCAATCTCCTGTTTTGGCACGGCGAAATCCCGGTCACCTGGTTCCAGGCGTTCAATCCATTCATGATCTTCGCCTTCACCCCCTTTGTCATCGCCCTGTGGACGTGGCAGGCCAAGCGGGGAAGCGAGCCCTCGACCATCACCAAGATGTCGATCGGCTGCGTCGGCGTGGCGCTGGCCAATCTGATCATGGTTGGCGCCGCCTGGCAGGCGGCAGGCGACGAGGCGAGCTGGCTTTGGCTGCTGGCCTATTTCGTGGTCATCACTATCGGCGAGCTTTACCTTTCGCCGATCGGTCTGTCCCTGGTATCGAAAGTTGCACCGGCGCGCATGGTCTCGATGCTGATGGGACTCTGGCTGGCAACGAGCTTCAGCGGCAATTTCATCGCGGGCTGGCTCGGCAGCTTCTGGTCCGGCATGGACAAGGCGACATTCTTTCTGCTGATCGCCGGCATCGCGCTGCTTGCGGGCGCCGTCATCCTGGCCTTTGACCGCCCGCTGAGAAAAGTGGTCAGCGATCAAGTCTCCACGTCATGAGTTCAACTCGCCGCGCGCCGCGCGCCTTCGCTCATGTGGAGACTTGGGTCTTCGACCTCGATAACACGCTTTATCCGCATCATCTCAACCTGTGGCAGCAGGTTGACGAACGGATTCGCAATTACATCGCCGCTTACCTCAAGGTCACGCAGGAGGAGGCTTTCCGCCTGCAGAAAGATTACTACAAGCGCTACGGCACCTCGATGCGCGGACTAATGACCGAGCACGGCATGAAACCCGACGACTTTCTCGATTTCGTGCATCAGATTGATCATTCGCCCCTCACCCCGAATGCAGCGCTGGGCGCCGCGATCGAGGGGTTGCCCGGGCGCAAGCTGATCTTGACCAACGGCACGCGCCGACATGCCGATGCCGTCCTGGCGCGTCTCGAGCTCGACCGCCACTTCGATGACGTCTTCGACATCATCGCGGCCGAGCTCGAACCTAAGCCTTCGCCGCAAACGTATGACCGCTTTCTCACAGCGCACAATATCGACGCGGGCAAGACGGCGATGTTCGAAGATCTGGCGCGTAATCTCGTGGTGCCGTATGCGCTCGGCATGACCACCGTGCTGGTCGTGCCCGAGCACACTCGCGAAGTATTTCGCGAAGGCTGGGAGCTCGAAGGCCGCGACGCGCCGCATGTCGATCACGTGACAGACGATCTGGTCGGATTTCTGCAAGGACTCGCCCGGAAGCCTTGACGGGGTCTTTGATGCCCAAGCCCAGGCGGCGCGGCGGCTTGACTCCTGTGTCACCATTCTCGACAACGAGTCACGCCGCTTGACGATCGAGGTTTCCGTTACATGTCGCATGCCGGTCTTGCCAAGATCATCGACGACGGCTTCAACCGCCGCGAGCACGTCGGTCCGGCGACAAAAGGCCCGCTGCGCGAGGCCGTAGATGCCGCGCTCGACCTGCTAGATCGCGGCGCGGCGCGCGTTGCCGAGCGCGACCCAAACGGTCACTGGCGGGTGAACCAGTGGCTCAAGAAGGCGGTGCTGCTCTCGTTCCGCCTCAACGATATGCGCGTGATTTCCGGCGGGCCCGGCAAAGCGGCGTGGTGGGATAAGGTCACCTCGAAATTCGAGGGCTGGACCGATGCGCGCTTCCGCGAAGCGGGCTTGCGCGCTGTACCGAATTGTGTGGTGCGACATTCAGCTTATATCGCGCCCGGCGTGGTATTGATGCCGAGCTTCGTCAATCTCGGCGCATACGTCGATTCCGGCACCATGGTCGATACCTGGGCGACCATTGGCTCCTGCGCGCAGATCGGCAAGAAGTGCCACATCTCTGGGGGCGCCGGCATCGGAGGCGTACTCGAGCCGCTGCAGGCGGGCCCCGTCATCCTCGAGGACAATTGCTTCATCGGCGCGCGCTCCGAAGTTGCCGAAGGCGTGGTCGTCCGCGAGGGCGCGGTCCTCTCGATGGGCGTTTTCATCGGCGCCTCCACCCGAATCGTCGATCGCGAGACCGGCGAGACGTTTCAGGGCGAAGTACCGGCCTATTCGGTCGTGGTTCCGGGCTCGCTGGCCGGCAAGCCGACCAAAAAAGGTGGACCGGGACCCAACCTTTATTGCGCGGTGATCGTCAAGCGCGTCGACGAGACAACGCGCGCGAAGACGTCGATCAACGAGTTATTGCGCGATTGAGCCGATTTGCCGCTCAACGCGTAATTGAGCGCTCCGCATGGCGCTCGCGCCGCTGTTAAGTACCCGGTGAATAAGCGAACGACTGGTGATTGAAATGCCAGGCAGTGGCTGTGATGCCTGGAAATCAGGCTCAATCATCCTCGAAGTCGTGAATGCCGAGGCTTGAGCCATGCCCCTCACACAATTGTTGTTTTCTTTCCGAGGCTGCCTAAACCGGAAACCTTATTGGATGACCGTGATCGTCACGATGGCGATTATCCTCCTGCTTCTGTTGCTTGCCCTGATCATGATCCGGGAGCAGAGGTTCGAGTGCGCCGCCTTCACGGTAATAATTCTCTTAATTCTTTACATCCCGCTGATCTGGATCGGTCTCGCCATAGGCGCTAAGCGGCTACATGACCGCGACAAGTCCGCATGGTGGCTCCTTGTTTTTTACGCGTTACCCGGAATTTTGAGCAGTGCGGGCAACCAGATGGATGACGTGGCATTCCTTGTCCTGCACGTGGTCAGCTTCGCCATCACCGTCTGGGCCTTCGTAGAACTCGGTTGCCTGCGCGGCACGCGAGGCCCCAACCGATTTGGCCCTGATCCCTTGAGCGCGCCGACATAACGCGGCCCTCGGCAATACACGTTGACGCGATCGCATCGCGCCGGGTAAAGCCGCCGCGATGAGCCCGCCAAACGCAGAACCCGCCGCTCTCGCCCGCGATCTCCTGCGCTGCCCGTCGGTGACACCGACGGAAGCCGGCGCGCTCGGCGTGATCGAAGGCGTGCTCAAAGCCGCGGGATTTACTGTGCATCGCGTTACGTTCGCAGAGCCCGGGACTGCGCCCGTTGAAAACCTCTATGCGCGCATCGGCACGGCAAGCCCGCACTTTGCTTTTGCCGGCCACGTCGATGTGGTCCCGCCAGGTGACCAGGCGAAATGGACGCACCCGCCGTTTGCCGGCGCGATCGCCGACGGCACGCTCTACGGCCGCGGCGCGGTTGACATGAAGGGGGCGATCGCCAGTGCGCTGGCCGCGACGCTCCATCACGTCGCCGCACACGGCGGTCGGCCAAAAGGATCGATCTCATTCCTCATCACGGGTGACGAGGAGGGCATCGCGGTGAACGGAACGGTGAAGCTTCTCAAATGGGCGGCCGAACGGGGAGAAACCTTCGACCATTGCATTTTAGGCGAGCCGAGCAATGCGGTGAGCATCGGCGACACCATCAAAATCGGCCGACGCGGCTCGCTCAACGGGACCCTCGTCGTAACCGGAAAGCAGGGACACGTCGCTTATCCCGAGCGCGCGGATAATCCCGTGCGGGGCCTGGTGACCTTGATGGGCGCGCTGATGGCGGCGCCGCTCGATCACGGCAGCGCGCAATTCGACGCCTCCAACCTCGAATTCACCTCGATTGATATTGGCAACCCTGTCGTCAATCTCATTCCCGGCGAGGCCCGCGCGCGCTTTAATATCCGCTTCAACGACCGGCACAGCCAGACCTCGCTCAAGGTGTTGGTCGAGAAGCGCGCCAGCGAGGCGGCGGCCGCGCGCATCCGCTGGCACATCGAGTGGGAGCCGTCCAATGCTGACTCCTTCGTGACCAAGCCCGGTCCGTTCGTTGATCTCGTATCTGTAGCCATCAAGGAGGTAACCGCGAATGAGCCGAAACTGTCGACTACCGGCGGCACTTCGGATGCGCGCTTCATCAAGGATTATTGCCAGGTGCTCGAATTTGGCCTCGTTGGGCAGACGATGCACCAGGTCGACGAGCGCACCACGGTCGCCGATCTGACCACCTTGACTGCGGTCTATCGCAAAATCCTAGACCGGTATTTCGGCTGAGGAAGCGCCAGCCCGTCACACGTAATCAACCCTCGCCAGGTAGAGCCCATCAGGTGGGGCGACTGGCGCGCATGCGGCGCGGTCGCGTTTGGCGAGTGCGATGGCAACATCATCGGCCGTCCACTTGCCCTCGCCGACGAGCGCAAGAGCCCCGACCATCGAGCGTACCTGGGAATGCAAGAAGGAGCGCGCCGCAGCTACCACCTGGATGTCGTCGGCCGTGCGGTTAACATCGAGCTGATCGAGGGTCTTCACCGGCGACTTCGCCTGGCATTCGACGTTGCGGAAGGTGGTGAAGTCATGCCGTCCGACGAGGCGCTGCGCCGCCACTTGCATTGTCTGAATGTCCAGCGGTTTGGCGATGCGCCAAGCACGGCCACGATCCAAGGCCAGATCCGCGCGGCGATTGACGATGCGATAAAGATAGTGGCGCCGGATAGCGGAAAACCGCGCATCAAAAGAGTCATCAACCCGCTCCGTATCGACGATCGCTACCGGGTGCGGCCGCAGATGCGCGTTCACGGCATCGCGCACCGTGTCTTCATGCCACTCTTTGGCGAGATCGACATGGCCGACCTGGCCGAGCGCATGCACGCCCGCGTCAGTACGCCCCGCGCCGTGGATGCTGACCTTCTCCCCGCAAAATGCCTCGAATGCGTCGGCCAACACCCCTTGCACCGAAGGGCCGTTGTCCTGAATCTGCCAGCCGACAAACGGTCGGCCGTCATACTCGATCGTGAGCTTGTAGCGAGACATGCGAGTGCTACGCGAGCCGGGTGCCGGCAGCAACGGTCGTGCCGCGCAAAAACTCGTGCGCTTTCATCGCCTGGCGGCCGGCGCGCTGCAGTTCAACAATGCGCACCGCGCCGTCTCCGCAAGCCACTGTGAGCTCATCATCGAGCACCGTACCAGGCACGCCGGTACCCTCGCCCCTGGTGCTGCGCAGCACTTTGATGCGCGCGTTGGCGCTCGCGATCTCGAACCACGCGCCCGGCACCGGAGACAGGCCGCGGATGTGGTTGTGCACCTCTTTCCACGGCCGCCCCCAGACGATTCGAGTCTCGCTGTTGGTGAGCTTCGGTGCGTAGGTAACGCCCTTTTGTCCCTGCGGCGTCAGCGTGAGCGAGCCGCGCTCGAGCGCGCCAACTGCCCGGACCATGAGGTCGGCGCCGAGAAGGGCGAGCCGTTCGTGTAAATCGCCCACCGTGGCGTCGCAGAGAATCGGCACGCGTTCCACCATAGCGATCGGACCACTGTCGAGCCCCTCCTCCATTTTCGTCACCATCACGCCGGTCTCGGAATCTCCCGCTATGATGGCACGGTTGATCGGCGCAGCGCCGCGCCAGCGCGGCAGCAGCGAAGCGTGCAGGTTGAACGCACCCAACGGGAACGCTTCGAGAATCGCCTTGGGCAGGAGCAGACCATAGGCGACGACGATCGCAACGTCCGCGCCATGGCCGCGCGCGGTACTGGCCGCCTCCGCCGTGCGCAACGTCGCCGGCGTGAGCAGTGGCAGAGCAAAACGGCGCGCCTCGCGTTCGACCGGGCTCGGCATGACATCGAGGCCGCGACGTCCCGCCGGCTTTGGCGCGCGCGTATAAACCGCCACGACGTCGTGGCCGCGACCCACAACCTCAACTAGAGTTGGTACGGCGAAGTCCGCCGTCCCCATGAACGCAATGCGCAGCGACATGTCACATCACTGATCGCAACGGATCTCTATTCGCATAAGTGAGGCTTGGCCCCGCGCGGCAACCGGCAATGAATGGCCGCGTTGGGCCAGCGCGGCCAACTAAGCCGGCAGCCCTCGATTTAAACCCCCGCAGCCGCCCTTTTCGCCGCCTTGCTGAATTTTTTGAGCACCCGGTCACGTTTGAGCTTCGACAGGCGGTCGATGAACAAGACGCCATTCAGGTGATCGATTTCGTGCTGCAAACATGTGGCGAACAGCCCATTCGCCACCAGCTCGTGCGGCTTTCCCTCGAGATCTAGATATTTCACCCTCACTTGCACCGGCCGCTCGACGTCGTCGAAATATTCCGGAATCGACAAGCACCCTTCCTCGTACGTCGCCTTTTCCTGCGAACTCCAAACGATCTCCGGATTGATGAAGACCTGCGGATTCCTCGGCTCCTCCTTTTTGGCAAGGTCCATCGTGATCACCCGCTTGGGCGTGCCGACCTGAATGGCAGCGAGCCCGATGCCCGGCGCATCGTACATGGTCTCGAACATGTCCTCGACGAGCTTGCGCACCCCGAGGTCGATTTTCTTGACGGGATTGGAAACCTGTCGAAGCCGCTTGTCCGGCAGGATGAGAATGTCGCGTAGCGCCATGGCGGCGATGTAAGCGGTCGCTGGAACTCGGTCAATGCGCACCACCCGCGGGCTGATTGGGACGAAGACCGCAGCCGACGCCGGATATTTCCGGCCATGCCATTGATTTGCGGTTCATCTTTTGTTCTCATGCGCCGAATCGCTATAGAGTGGTGCGGATGACTGAACATCTCCTGCTTCTCGCCGCCATCGCGTCCCTTGTGGCCCTAATTGCGCTGACAATCATCGCCGTACGGGCGCTGCGCCGGCGCGAAGCACAAGCCGCCGATAAACAACTACTCGAGCTTGCCCGGCTGCAAACAGAGACAGCGGTGCGAATCGAGGCGATGCGGGACATGCTCGCCGGCCGCCAGGCTGAACTTCACCGCGCCGTCAACGAGCGGCTCGACTCGGTGACGCATCACCTCAATCAGTCGATGACGACGACGCGCCAGCATACGGTCGAGAACCTGCAAAGGCTCAACGAGCGGCTCGCGGTCATCGACAACGCTCAGCGAAATATCGCCGATTTGGCCTCGCAGATGACCTCACTGCAAAGCGTGCTCGCCAATAAACAGCAGCGCGGCGCTTTCGGGCAGAGCCGCATGGAGCTGATCGTCCAGGACGGTCTCCCTAAGGACTGCTACGAATTCCAGTTCACGCTCTCCAACAAGTGCCGCCCGGACTGCGCGGTGTTTCTACCGGACCGCCGCCCGCTGACAATCGATGCAAAATTTCCGCTCGAGGCCGTCACCGCCTGGCGCGAAGCCAAGACCGAGGATGAACGCAAGCAAGCCGCCTCGCGGATGCGCCAGGATCTCACGAAGCATGTGGACGACATTGCCGCCAAATATCTCATTGCCGGCGAGACGCAAGATTTGGCGCTGATGTTCGTGCCCTCCGAATCCATCTTCGCCGAGTTGCATGACGGTTTTGACGACATCATGCAAAAAGCGTTCCGCTCCAAGGTCGTCATCGTTTCACCATCGCTGCTGATGCTCGCGATCCAAGTCGTTCAGCAAATCCAGAAAGACGCGCGCATGCGCGAGGCTGCCGACGAGATTCATGCCGAGGTCGGCCACCTCATGGACGACCTTAAGCGCCTGCACGAGCGCGTGCTGAAACTGCAGCAGCATTTCGGCCAAGCCAACGAGGACGTGCGGCAAATTCTCGTTTCGGCGGAAAAGATCGAGCGCCGGGGCGCCCGCATTCGCGAGGTCGAGTTCGACGGCGAGGACGCCGCCGAGTCCGTGGTCATCCCAGCTCCGTTGCCGCGCCGGCTGCAAGCCGGCGAGTAATGGCGCGCCCGGCAAAAACGAGCGGGGCCGCCGATCCTTTTCACTCCTGCTTCAATCCCAGTTCGGCGATGAAGCGCTTGGCCTCCTCGATCTGCTGCAGCGCAAATTTCCGGTAATCCTCGCTGCTCAGATAGAACCGCTCCTGATCGAGGCTTGCCATCGCCGCGGCGTAGGAGGGTTCCTCCAGTCCTTTCTTGAAGGCATCGTGCAGCAGCTTGACGATGCTCGGCTCCATCCCCCTTGGCCCGGCGATGCCGAAGGGTGAGTTCGAGACCATGTCGATGCCGATATCCCGCAACGTCGGCACGTCCGGCCAGTTCTTGGTGCGCGCCGCCCCCCACGTCACCAGCAGCCGAAATCGACCGGCGTTGACCAATGGCGCCCACCCGCTCGAGTCCGCGACCGCGTGGATATGTCCGCCGAGCAATGCGTTCATCGACTCCGCATTGCCCTTGAACGGCACGTGGGTCCATTTGATGCCCTGCCGCTTTGCGATCTGCTCCATGGTGATATGGAGACTGGTGCCGGCACCGGGCGTGCCGTAATTGATCTTGCTAGGATTGGCCTTCGCGTCAGCGAGGAACTCCTGGAACGTCTTCCATGGCGCATCATCTCTGACCACAACGCCGAAGGTGTAGCCGCTTACGCCGATGATATAGGTAAAGTCCGCGCTCGGATCGAAGCTCGTCTTGGTCATGAATGGAAAGCGGAAGATCGTGATCGGGATCTGCGTGACCGTGTAGCCGTCGGACTTCGCGGTTGCGGCCATCTGGCCGGGAGCGAGTCTGCCCGAGCCGCCCGGCCGGTTTTCGATGACGATCGACTGCCCAAGATGCTTTTCGGTCGCGGTTGCGAGCGCGCGCATACCGACATCGGTGGTACCGCCCGCAGGCCATGGCACGATGAGCGTCACGGGCCGCACCGGAAAATTCTGCGCCTGCGCGGCACCAATCCACGCGACAAACCCCGCCGCGAACAGGATGCCGCGTAAGCTGAGTTGCATCCGCTTTCCTCCCGTTGCCGGCCGATGATGCGAGACATCTAAAGAACAGCCGTAAGGCTACGCCCGATCGCTTTTTGCCGCAATCACGCGGCAAGTTGTGTCCGCGCACCAATTCACAACGATGGCCTCGATGACTGTCACGCCCGATACCGCGACCGCTCGCGGAAGCTTCGCCGACACGTTCGCGATCTATCTCAAGGGGCGCGTGCTGGTCGTGCTCTTTCTCGGCTTCTCGGCCGGGCTGCCGCTTGCACTGTCCAGCTCGACGCTGCTCGTCTGGATGCGGGAAGCCGGCGTCGATCTCGGCGTCATCGGGCTGTTCGCGCTGGTCGGCACGCCTTACACGATCAAGTTCCTGTGGGCGCCAGTCGTCGACGCGCTCGATATCCCCGTCCTGTCGCCGCTGTTCGGCAGGCGACGTGCTTGGCTTTTCTTCTCGCAGCTCCTGCTGATCCTTTCGATCGTGCTGCTTGCCTTCTGTGATCCATCGCTATCGCCTTGGTACGTGGTGTTCGCCGCCGCCGTCTTTGTCGCCACCGCTTCCGCCACGCAGGATATCGTTATCGACGCGTTCCGGATCGAAAGCCTGTCCGAAAGCGAGCAGGCCGCCGGCATGGCCGCGTATGTCGCGGCTTACCGGCTGGGCATGCTCGCCTCGACCGCGGGCGCGCTGTTTCTGGTAAGCGGATTTGAAGCCGGGCTGGGCTTCGGCAAGGAGGCGTCCTGGACTGCCGGGTATCTGGTCATGGCGGCGCTGGTTGTCGTTGGGGTCGCCACCACGCTGATCGCGCGCGAGCCCGAGAAGTCGGCCGTTGCCGCCGCCGAACATGCCGCGCATGCGCGGGAGAACCCGCTCGTGCGCGTGGCCATCACGGCATACGCGAGTTTCGGCGAATTTCTCACGCGCGACATGGCGATCGTCGTCCTCATCTTCGTGGTGCTCTACAAGCTCTGCGACGCCTTCGCGGGTGCAATGACCGCACCTTTCGTGATCGATCTAGGCTTTTCCCGCAACGACTATGCCACGATCGTCAAGGGCGTCGGTCTCGCGGCGACACTCATCGGCGGGTTTGCCGGCGGCGCGGTCGCGCGCGTCTATCCGCTGGCAACGAGCCTTTGGATCGGCGCCTTTTTGCAGATGGCATCTAACCTGATCTTCACCTGGCAGGCATTCGTGGGCGTGAATCTGTGGGCGCTCACGGTCACGATCATTGTGGAAAACTTCACAGGCGCGATCGGCACCGTGATCTTCGTCGCGTACCTCTCGGCGCTGTGCAACAATCCCCTGCATACGGCGACGCAATATGCGCTGCTCACCGCGCTCGCCGCGGTCGGGCGCACCTATCTCTCGGCCGGGGCAGGATTCATCGCCGAGCGCACGGGTTGGCCGCTGTTTTTCATCATCAGCGCGCTGACTGCGCTGCCGAGCCTTGTGCTGCTCGTCTGGCTGCAGCAGCGCGGCCATTTCACAGGCCTTGCCAAGCCGACGCGCATCGTGATGGACGACTAGAATTTCGTGCGCTGCCGAATGGCCGCCGCGAGCGTACCCTCGTCGAGATAATCGAGCTCGCCGCCGACCGGCACGCCGTGCGCAAGGCGCGTCACCTTCACGTTGGCATCGTGCAGCAGGTCGGTGATGTAGTGCGCAGTCGTCTGCCCATCGACCGTGGCGTTGAGCGCGAGGATCACCTCGGTCACCGTAGGATCGTGCGCACGCGACACGAGCGCATCGATTGAAAGGTCTTGCGGACCGATGCCGTCGAGAGCCGACAGCGTGCCGCCCAGCACATGATACCGGGCGTTGATTGCGTGGGCGCGCTCGAGCGCCCACAGGTCGGCCACATCGGCGACCGCGACGATGATCGAGGGGTCTCGTCGGCTGTCGGTGCACACCGTGCACGGATTCTGCGTATCGATATTGCCGCATATGCGGCACACCTCGATTTTTTCGAGGGCCGTTTGTATGGCGGCGGCGAGCGGCGCCATCACTTGATCGCGCTTTTTGATGAGAAAGAGCGCCGCGCGTCGCGCCGAGCGCGGTCCGAGGCCGGGCAGGCGCGCGAGTAGACCGATCAGGCGCTCGATCTCGGGGCCAGCAGCGGCGGTGGGCATGGGCGAGGAATGGCGACCCGCGTGCGGAGCTACTGCACGGCGGTCGACGGCAGTGGGGCGCGCAGCGCGGTAATCAACTGACGCAAGCTGAACAAGGTGCGCTTATCCTCGATACCGGGAGCCATTTCTGCCATCGCGCTCTCCAGGTAGGCCGTGAAGCGATCCTTATCGACCACTCCCTCCTGCACGAGGAAGCGACAGGTCAGCACGTGACACGCTAAAAATCCCGCAATCGCGGCCGACAAAGCCTGCATGTCGATGTCTTTTTCCACGGGCGACCTCCATTCGACGCTATTCCGCCGAGCTCGCCAGCGGCCAGGCGTCTTTCAAAACAATTTCAAGCCCGGCGGCAGCGGCAAGCCGCCGGCAACGCTCTTCATCTTTTCCTGCAGTAGCGTCTCGGCCTTGCGCCGCGCGTCGGCATGCGCCGCGACGATAAGATCGGCCACGATTTCCTTTTCTGAGGGCTTCATGAGCGTATCGTCGATAGTGACGCCCTTCATGTCTCCCTTGGCAGAGAGCTTGACGGTGACAAGCCCGCCGCCCGAGGTGCCCTCGACCTCGATCTGGTCGAGTTCGGCCTGCATCGCCTCCATCTTGGCCTTGAGCTCGCTGGCTTGCTTCATCAAGCCGAGGAAGTCCGCCATCGCTCATCTCCCCTGCAGTGCGCCCCGCGTCATCTTTCAAGGATCATCGGGCCGTCCGCTCTGTGCAACTTGATCGCCGAACGCAGAGCCAACGTCGTCAGAGGAAAGCTCCACCTCTTCCGAATCGCCTGGCGGCAGGCCCTGTGGCAAGGCGGCAGCGCCCTTACGCACGTCCACGATCTCGGCGCCCGGAAAACGCGTGAGAACGGCCTGCACCAGCGGATCCGCCTGTACGCCGGTCTTGAGCGCGGCTTGCCTTGCCTCAATCTGCGATCTGACCGTCGGCTCGCCTTTTTCGGCGGAGACGACGACTATCCAGCGCCGGTTGGTCCACTGCGAGAACTTGCGCGCAAGATCGTTGACCAGCGTCTTGGCAGCGGTCGGCTGCAGGGCGATCTCGAGTCGCCCATCCTCGCAGCGCACCAGCCGCACGTCGCGCTCGAGCGCAAGCTTGACGGCGAGGTCGCGCTTCTGGGCGGCAAGGACGATCAAATCCTCGAAACGCGCAACGGCAAGCGCCGGCGGGCTCGGCTGCGCCTCAGAAGGACGCGCGACCGGCTCGTTCGATGGCGCGAGCGCAGCGCGAGTCACCCCGCGCGGGGTATCGACCCGTGGCGCATCGAAACGCGGCGTTGCGGCGGCAGGCGGCGCATGGGAAGCCGCCGACGCGGCGGGCGCACGCGCGCGAGGGGAAGCCCCATCATCGTCGAGCGAGCGGATCACTTCCTCCGGCGTCGGCAGGTCGGCGGCATGCGCGATGCGCACGAGCACCATTTCAGCGGCTGCCAGGGGGCGCCCAGCCGCCTCGACTTCGGCAATGCCTTTGAGCAACATCTGCCACGTGCGCGAGAGTACTCGCATCGAGAGCTTCTCCGCGGAGGCGCGACCGTGCGCCCGCTCGACCTCGATAAGCGAGCGATCATCGGCCACCGCAGGCACGATCTTCACGCGCGTGACGAAATGGGTGAAATCGGCAAGATCGGTCAGCACCACCGCGGGATCGGCACCTGTGTCGTATTGCGCGCGCAATTCGGCGAGAGCCGCGGCGATATCGCCGCGCATCAGCGCCTCGAACAACTCGATCACCCGCGCCCGGTCGGCGAGCCCCAGCATTTGCCGCACGTCCTCGGCACGCACCGGTCCGGCCGCATGCGCGATGGCCTGATCCAATAAGGAGAGCGAGTCCCGTACCGAGCCTTCCGCGGCGCGCGCGATCAGAGCAAACGCCGCCGGCTCGACCTCGATGCCCTCCCGGCCCGCGATGGCTTCCAGATGCTTCACCAGCAGATCGGCCGGTACGCGGCGCAGATCAAAGCGCTGGCAGCGCGAGAGGATGGTGATCGGGACCTTCCGAATTTCCGTGGTCGCGAAAATGAACTTGGCGTGCGGCGGCGGTTCTTCCAACGTCTTGAGCAAGGCGTTGAACGCCTGCGGCGTGAACATGTGAACTTCATCGAGAATGTAGACCTTGTAGCGCGCACTGACTGGCGCGTAGCGGATCGCGTCGTTGATCTGGCGGACGTCGTCAACGCCGTTATGTGAAGCAGCATCCATTTCGAGGACATCGATATGCCGGCTCTCCATGATCGCTTGGCAATGGGCGCCCATCACCGGCATCTTGATCGTCGGCTCGGTGATGGAGCCGTCGGGAAGCTCATAGTTGAGAGCGCGCGCGAGAATGCGCGCCGTCGTGGTCTTGCCGACCCCGCGCACGCCCGTGAGGATCCAGGCTTGCGGAATGCGGCTCGCCTCGAATGCATTCGAAAGCGTGCGCACCATCGCATCCTGACCGATCAGATCATCAAAGGTCGCGGGCCGATACTTGCGCGCGAGCACGCGATAGGACCCATCGCTTGTCGCCTGACCACCCGCAACGAGATCGGCCGCGGACTGATTGGTGCCGTTGCTCATAATGCCATCTGGTCCGCCGCCCGACGCCACGTCTTCGCGCTTCGCATGAGGGAAAGGTGGGAGGCTGACGAGCGACCCGAACCGCGCTCGTTAGGGCTGCTTCCTTCCGGACCTGACCCGGTTGGCGAGTGGCTCGTCCACCGCCAACCTCCCGTCCCTATATCGGCGCAACGTAACGAGAATGCAAGCGGCGGAGAAGCGTGGTCCACCGCTCGGCTCGAGCCCATCAGCGCCGCCTGGGAAACCTGCCGTGACCGCGGCTTCGCACTGGTCCCTTCGTGCGCACTGATGCGCTTGCGTTGTGAACGGGCGAATGGCACAGCACCGGCAGCGCAAGTATCGCGCCGGAGCTATTCGATGTCCCCTCGCCCCGATCTCGGCCCCAAGCCGCGTCTGGGTTTTGCCGCAAGTTCAATCGAGCGCGCGACCGAGCGGCGCCCGGATGCCGCCGCGCTCGCGGCGCTTGAGAAGGAGCGGCACGCGCGCACCTATCTCGTCGCCGGCGACCAAGTGATCCTCAAGAGCGCCACCGCCGTTGCCGATCCCCTGTTCGCATTGCCAGAAGCGCGCGCGCTCGGTCGCACCACCGAGATCGTCTTTCTCGGCCTCTGCCGGAATGCGCCCCGCTTCGCAATCGGGCTCGAGCCGCATGTCGCCCAGATCCTTAAGACGCACGACGAGTTCGTCGTCGTCGACCTGCGCTCGATCGCGGTGCAAGGCCTCGTTGAGCTCGATCATCTGCCTGCGCTCGCCGAAGGTAAAGCGCTTCTCAATTGGCATGCCCGACATCGCTTTTGCTCGACTTGCGGGGCCGCGACCGAGGTCGTCGAAGGAGGTTGGCGGCGCGATTGCCCCTCCTGCAAGGCCCAGCACTTTCCGCGCACGGATCCTGTCGTGATCATGCTTGCGGTTGCGGCCGATCGCTGCGTGCTCGGCCGCTCGTATCGCTTTCAAGCCGCTATGTGGTCGTGCCTCGCCGGCTTCGTCGAACCGGGTGAGGCGATCGAAGACGCCGTGCGGCGGGAGACACGCGAGGAGGCAGGCATCATTTGCGGGCGCGTGCGCTATTTCGCCTCACAGCCGTGGCCCTTTCCGACCTCGCTCATGATCGGCTGCCACGCCGAGGCACTCTCGCGCGACATTGTCATCGACCGCGCCGAACTCGACGACGCCCGCTGGTTCGAGCGCCAGGAGGTCGCGAGCATGCTATTGCGCAGCCATCCCGACGGTTTGACCACGCCACCGAGCATGGCGATCGCCTACCACATCATCCGCGCCTGGGTGGAGGAAGAGGTTGAGTTCTCCTAACACCGAGCGTTGCTGGGCGGGGAGGCGCCAATCGAATGCCGATTGCCGTAGAATAGTTTTCTAGATACACGTGAAAATGTGCGCGGGCCTAAGAGATCATTCTCCCGCGGTCCGCGACGACTGCATTTATTTCCCTTGCACGGCTCGCCGCGATGGACTCCATCGACCGCAAGATTCTCGCGCTCCTTCAGGAGGATGCCTCCCGCTCGGTGGCCGAGATCGGCAATCTGGTGGGTCTGTCCTCGACGCCTTGTTGGAAGCGCATCCAGCGGCTCGAGGCCGAGGGGGTGATCGAGCGCCGCGTAGCCCTCGTCGATCAGGACAAGATCGGACTTGGGGTCACCGTCTTCGTCTCGGTCGAGACCGGCGATCATTCGCAGCAATGGCTCGACCGGTTCGCCACCGTGGTCGGCGCGATGCCCGAAGTGATGGAGTTTTACCGCATGGCCGGCGACGTCGACTACATGTTGCGCGTGGTCGTGCCCGACATCGCCGGCTACGACGCGTTTTACAAACGGCTGATTGGAGCGGTTCCGCTCAAGAACGTCACCTCGCGCTTCGCAATGGAAAAGATCAAAGCAACAACCGCATTGCCGATCCCTTGAGCCGTACGGCAGGCTTGGCAGATTTATCGCGCTGATCTTGAGCGACCAGCTTACGTGCGAGGAGTTGGCCGAGCATCATGTGCGCAAACGCGCGCCGCAATTCTCCAACCGCGTGCTTTTGAGACTTACAAATTTAGCCAAGCGAAAAAGGCCTTGTTAAGGACGCGATGTACGGAAAAATCTATCGTTAACGACGCTGCGTTTAACTCGGATGGCCGCGGTTTTGCCCGCGGAGATATTAACCTCACTGCAACAGGCTGGCGGCTAGCGTGCAACCGGTTCCGGATCGGCCGGGCAACAACGGCTCAAGCGGAACTCAGAGCACCAGCTGTGGAGCGTGGAGGCAGCAGTGACCAGTCTCGTGAAGCGTTTTTTTCAGGACCAATCCGGCGCGACCGCGGTCGAATACGGGTTGGTGGCCGCCGGTATTTCGGTTGCTATTATCGCGGTCATCCAGGGGCTGGGCACGAAGCTCAGTTCCGCCTTCGTCCAGGGCGCGCTCAAATAAGTGCACCCATGGCGTCGCTCGGCCGCGCCCTCGCATCGCGATAACCGAACAGCAAGACACCTCGGCTAGAATTCCCCTAGCCCTGCCCCAGTTTTGGCGGGAACGCGGCGGCCCGCGGGGACTTTCCAAGCCGCAATAACGGCATTCGGATCCGACCCATGATAGTGGTAGCCGACGCGATCCGACTGACGCTGTTCCCGGCGCTCATGGCATTCGCCGCCTCGAGCGATCTTTTGACCATGACCATGTCCAATCGGGTGTCGCTAATCCTTTTCGGCGGCTTTCTCGCGTTGGCGGCGATGAGCGGGATGAGCGCAGCGGATATGGTGTCGCACCTTTCGGCCGGCTGCGTCGTTCTGGTTGCGACCTTCGGCTTGTTTGCCCGCGGGATCATCGGCGGCGGCGATGCCAAGCTCGCGTCCGCCGCAGCGCTATGGCTCGGCTTCGACCACCTTTTGGCTTATTTGCTCATTGCCTCCCTGCTGGGCGGCGCCTTGAGCCTGGGGCTGATCTGGTTTCGGATGGCGCCGCTGCCGGAATGGCTGGCGCGCCATGCCTGGGTCGCGCGGCTACACGCCAAGGATGCCGGCATACCCTACGGGGTCGCGCTCGCCGTGGCGGCGCTCGCCGTCTATCCGGACACGGCATGGATGGCTGGCGCCACGTGAGCTGCGCCCCGCCCCCCGGACGGATGAGTAGCTCACGAATCTTTAACCCAATTTGGATACCCGGCGTTAACCATCCCTTGACGGTTCGGTGCTGAAATGGCCGTGCAGCAGCGCAACCTAAGGGGTCGATATGGGGGACCTCATTCGCACCACATTGCTTCTCGCCTTGCTCGCCGCGGCGGGCTTCATCGCCGCGGGGAGCGCCCCGGCTGCCGAATCGGCAGCGGTTCTCGCGGCCCGTCCAGGGCTGACGGCGTTATCCGGCAGCGCGAGGATCAGCTTCCCTCCGCGGTGAGCGGCGGCTTGTCGGCGCTCTCTCTCCAGCCGTTCTGCTGGGCAAGCACTTGACGCAGCCGCGCCACGTTGGCTTGCGCGGGCAGCGCCGCGAGACCCTGCGCCGCCGCCCCGCGTTGCAGCCCCATGACCAGGGCGAGGTTTTGCCGCACCGTCGGATCAATGCGCGATTGCGCGGCCGCCCGCCGCAGCGCCGCCTCCGCCCGCACCAGGTCCTTGGAGAGCGCATAAGAGAGCCCGAGATTGGAGAGCACCGAGGGCTCGTCCGGCGCGATCCGCAGCGCGGTCGCGTAATAGCGCTGTGCCTCCTCGTGCCGCCCCATCTGATCGAGCGCAGCGCCCTGGACTGAGAGGATGCGCCAGTCCGGCGCATCGGGCGGCTGCGCTTGGTCAAGCACGTCAAGCGCGCGTTTGTAATCGCCGGCATCAGCAAGGGCGCGCCCATAAGCGGCAAGCACGCGGCGATCTTTTGAGTGCTGCAGCGATGCCTGTTCGAGCACGGCGAGGGCCTGCGGGCGCAGCCCGTCGGCGCGCAGCGACCGCGCGTATTTGACCGCCGCCTGCGCATCGGTCGGATCGGCGCGGTAGCGCTCGGCCCACGTAGGCGCCGAACGCCAATCGGCGTCCCCCGCCGCGGCGACAGCCGAAAGCTCTGTCGGTTGCGTCGTCTTGCAGCCGGCGAGCGCGGCCGCAAGCGCGGCCACAAGCACGATCGGCGCAAACCCCTCGACGCAACGCCATCCCCTGATCGAGCTGATCATTACGGCCCCGTCTCGGGCCCCCAGACGGGTTCCGGCAATAAAGCGTTAACCTTAACGAGACGTTAATTGGGCCCTAACGAGAGGTTAACGGGCGCCGCCGTTTGGCTTTGCCCTCGCCTTCACCCCCGCAACGCTGCGTGCTAGCAGGGCTTTTTTCAGGGCCCCAATGCATCCGATCTTTCTCCCCCGCGGCCGGTCGGTCGCAACGGTCCCGGTAACCTTCGTTAACGCGGCGACCTGGCGCGAGCTGCGCGAGGCGCTCGATTCGCGCGCGCGTGCCTTCGTGGATACCGCGGGCTTCGAGCCGAAGGCGGGCCGCCACTGCCTGCTTCCCTCGGCCGAAGGCGGCCTTGCCGGCGTCCTATTTGCGCTCGAGCGCCCCGAGGAGCCTAACAAGGACTTGTTTTGGCCGGGCGCACTGCCGGCACTCTTGCCCGCGGGCGCCTATCGCTTCGCCACGCTCCCACACGATGCAAGGCTCGCGGCGCTCGCCTTTGCGTTCGGCGCCTACCGATTCGCACGCTACCGCAAGCAGGATGACAAGGAGCTCAAGCTCGAACTGCCCGGCAACGTCGACGGTGAGGATCTCTCCCGCATCCTCGAGGGCGTCAGCCTCGCCCGCGATCTCATCAACACGCCGGCGAACGACATGGGCCCGGCCGAGCTCGAAGCGGCTGCCCGCGCGCTTGCCGAGCGTCACGGCGCAAAGCTGCGCGCGGCTGTCGGCGACGATCTGCTGAAAGAGAATTTTCCGCTGATCCACGCGGTCGGCCGCGCGGCCGTCCGCGCGCCGCGCCTCATCGATCTCACCTGGGGCGAGACGAGCCACCCCAAGGTCACGCTCATCGGTAAGGGCGTGTGCTTCGATTCGGGCGGCCTCGACATCAAGCCCGAGAGCGGCATGCTCAACATGAAGAAAGACATGGGCGGTGCCGCCTGCATGCTCGCGCTCGCGCATATGCTCATGGCGCGCGGGATCAAGCTCAACCTGCGCGTGATCATCCCTGCCGTCGAGAACGCAATCTCCGGCGCCTCCTTTCGCCCGCGCGACGTCTACCGCTCGCGCAACGGGCTCACGGTTGAGATCGGCAATACCGACGCTGAGGGCCGCCTCATCCTCGCCGACGCGATCGCGCTCGCCGATGAGGATAAACCCAACTTGATCGCGGACATGGCGACGCTGACGGGCGCCGCGCGCGTGGCGCTCGGAACCGAAATCCCCCCGTTCTACACCGATGACGAGGCGCTCGCGGGCGAGCTTTCGGACTGCGCCAGAAGCGAAAGCGATCCGGTCTGGCGCATGCCGCTGTGGCGACCCTACGAGGCGCTGCTCGAGTCGAAGGTCGCCGACGTCAACAACGTCGCCTCCGGCAATTTCGGCGGCTCGATCACCGCGGCCCTCTTCCTGCGCCGATTCGTCACCGCCGCCGCAGCGTGGCTGCATTTCGACATCTATGCCTGGAACCAGGATACCAAGCCCGGGCGGCCAGAAGGGGGAGAGTGCCAGGCGGCGCGCGCGCTCTACGCGCTGTTGGTATCGCGCTATGGCTGAAGTTTTCGAGGTCGCCGAGCCGACCGCACCGTTGCGCCAAGCGCCCTCCCCCGACGCGCCGCTCGATACCGAGGCGCTCAAGGGCGAGCGCGTCATCGTCTATGAGACCGAGGAAGGTTGGGCGCGCGGCAAGCTCGAGGCCGACGGCTATATGGGATTTTTGCCGGCGAGCGCGCTGTGCGCGCCGGGCGCGCCCGCCACGCACAAGGTCGCGGCGCTGCGTACGCTCGTGTTTCCCGGCCCCTCGATCAAACTGCCGCCACTCGAGACGCTGCCACTCGGCGCACGGCTCGCCGTCGCACGCATCGAGCCGCCGTTTGCCGTCACGTCCGCCGGCGGCTACGTCCCGGCGCGGCATCTTATTTCGCTCGAGGAGACGGAAGGCGACTTCGTCGCGGTCGCCGAGCGTTTCATTGGCGCGCCATATCTATGGGGCGGAAAGACCTCGCTCGGCCTCGACTGCTCCGGCCTGGTGCAAGTCGCGCTCAACGCTTGTGGCATCCCGTGTCCGCGCGACAGCCATATGCAGGAAGAGGCGCTCGGCCGCGCGCTCGCGCCCCACGCCGAGTTGCGTCGCGGCGACCTTTTGTTCTGGAACCGGCACGTCGCGATCGTGCGCGACGAAGCGTCCCTCGTTCACGCCAATGCATTCCACATGGCCGTCGCCCTCGAGCCGATCGGGCAGGCGATTGCCCGCATCCGCGCTCTCGGCAGCGAGGTGACCAGCATGCGCCGGCTCGCCTTGCCGGCGCGATAGCGGCCGCTGCGGTAATTTCCCTTAGGACGAATGCGCTTTAAGCTTCGCAGATTGCTTTGCTGATTCGGCTTGTTGCCGGTCGCCAAAGGGAGGGAGACATGGACTTCGAGTTGCACGCACCGAGCATGGGGGTGGCGGCGACCTCGTTGATTGTGGCCATGCTGGCGCTCATCTGCTATTTCTTCGCGACGCCGGGCAATGTGCATGTCCCGTTTTGGCTCGCGATGGTCCGCCTATTTGGTGGGAGCGTTCGGCACCATGGTAAAAAGCCGGAGCACGTAGTGGGCTCCCATTCTGGGCACCCATGATCGAACGCTGATCGGTCCATCAGTCTGCTGAGACTCCGCTCGCCTTGATCGGGCCGCTCCAGCGCGCGATCTCGCCGGCGAGGAATTTGGCGAAATATTCGGGACTGCGGCGCTCAGGCGGCGCGATCTCCTCGCCGAGCGCGTCGAGGCGTTCGCGCACATGGGGCATGTCCAGCACCTCGCCCACCGCGCGGTTCAGGCGGCGCACGATCGGCTCCGGCGTGCCTTTCGGCAAAAACAGGCCTTGCCAGGCCGCCACCTCGAAATCGAGGCCCTGCTCGCGCGCTGTGGCGACGCTCGCGAGCGCGGGCGCCAGCCGCGCACCGGTGGTGGCGATCGCCTTGATGGTGTTGCTCTCGATCTGCGGCAGCGAGGTGGAGACCGAGTCACAGACGTAATCGATGCGGCCAGCGATCAAGTCCTGCATCGCCGGGCCCAAGCCGCGATAGGGAACGTGCATAACATCGACCCCGAGCGCGGCGTTGAACAGGATGCAGCTCACATGCGAGGCCGAGCCCGCGCCGGCAGAGCCGAATTTGACCGTCGGCTGGTTTCCCTTCACGTAGGCGATGAACTCGGGCAGCGAATTTGCCGGAAACGTCTTCGGCGTGATGATGACGCGCGGCGCCTCGACCACGAGGCCGAGCGCGGTGAAGTCGGCGATCGAATCGTAGGGCGGCTTCTTGTAGAGCGCCTGGCTCCAGGCGTGGGTGCCGCTGTTGCCGATCACGAACTGGTAGCCGTCGGGCGCAGCCTTCGCCACGCGCAGCGAGCCGACCGTGCCGCCGGCGCCGCTCGGATTTTCCACGACGACCTGCTGGCCGAGATTTTCGCTCAAGCCCTGCGCCAGGATGCGGCCGGCAACGTCGCTCGGCCCGCCAGCCGCGAATGTCACCACGAGGGTGAGCGGCCGGCTCGGCCATTCGCCTGCGGCCGCGGTGCCCGCGCCGGCGAAGAGCACAAGCAAGGCGGCGACGCTTGCTCTGTTGTTACTGGTACCCATGGTGTGCAACCCACTCGCGTCCCGCATCTTCGCTTGCGGCAAGCATTATAACAATCCGGAAGTGCCTCCCCAGAGATCGTTTCGCGAAAATAGCCCCGACGAGGCTCGCCCTCATGCTGAGGAGCATCGCAGCACGATGCAGGCGCAGATGCTTCAACAGCTTTGAAGCGCTGCGATGCGTCCCGAAGCATGCGGACGCATGCCGCGCCGTCCTCATCCTTCGAGGCGCGCGCACGCGCTTTCTAGTTTGCAGCACGACTTCGGCAGGCGCGCTCCTCAGGATGAGGACGAGCATTCGCGTCAAAATCCCTATTCACTTTTCAAACAGCCCCGCGCCCCGGACACGTGTTGGGTCGATGCGACGTGTCACTCGATCACCTCGTCGGCGCGTGCGAGCACGGTCGAGGGAATTTCGAGGCCGAGCGCCCTGGCGGTCGACAAATTGATGACGAACTCAAACGTGACCGAGCGCACAACCGGTAGATCGACGGGTTTGGCACCCTTGAGAATGCGCGCGGCATAAGCGCCGAGCTGCCGGAACACCTCGGTGAGGCTGGTTCCGTAGCTCATTAGGCCGCCGGCTTCGAC
>Ga0126378_10000683_pt1 | contig 25005 bp, 18 predicted proteins | sample PanSoiMetPlot_23_FD_92587 | JGI IMG/M metagenome (GOLD analysis project Ga0126378, IMG submission 92587) | Tropical forest soil microbial communities from Panama - MetaG Plot_23 | ecosystem: Environmental > Terrestrial > Soil > Tropical forest > Bulk soil | place: Panama | collected 2016-02-17
AACGCTCGCCGTCTCTTCGGGGCGGTTCCAATAACCGGAGAATATGTGCGTCCCGCGCACGACAATTTCTTCGCCTTCGTCGATTTTTAGCTCGCTTCCCGAAATTGCCTGGCCCACGTACCCGGGCTCGGCGGGAACGCGCGGGTCATCCATCGTACAAATGCCCGTAGTTTCCGTGAGTCCATATGCTTGCAGCACGGGAATCCCCATCGCTTGGAAAAATTGTTGCGTCTCTGGAGCAAGTGGTGCAGAACCACAAATCAGCGCGCGCAGGTCGCGCCCAAAGCGCTCCCGGACTTTGCTAAAAATGAGTCCATTTCCCAGCCAAAGCCACAGACGGTCCAAGGCGCCTACTCGTCCTGAAGTTTTCTTCTGCCACGCCGCGCGCGCCTTTTGAAAGAGCCAGCGAATCGGCACTGAGCGCTTTGACAGCGCATCCTCGACTCCACGCCGCACGCGCTCAAGGAGCGTTGGCACATTCAAGAAATAATTCGGCGACGACAGTCGAATCTCATTCGCGAGCTTGTTCAGGTCCGTGGAAAGCGTCAGCGTTGTTTCTCGCGTGAGGCACGAGAGCAGCAGAAGCCACGAAGCTGCAAAATTCAAAGGCAAGTAGTGGAACACGCGGTCGGGGCTCCCGCCCTTGGCCCCACCCATCAGTCGCCCCAGGCGCTCCGTGGTGCGTTCCAGCATGTAGTTCAGATTGCCCGTGTTGAGGCACACGCCCTTCGGTTCGCCGGACGTTCCTGATGTGTAGATGATCGTGACCAGGTCGGAATCCTTGCGGGAGGGTAGCCCTTCTGCAAGCGATGTTTTCGGCATCGCTGCCTTCAGCACTTCCTCGAACACCACGCGGCGCGGGGCCACCGGCCAAGCCTGCGCGACCGCCTCACCGAGAGCGACGTCGTTCACGAAGAGCAGCCGCGGCTCGCAATCCTTCATCATGCCTGCAAGCTCGCCGGGCGCCTGGCGGGAGTAAAGCGGCACAACAATGACGCGCTCCGCCATCAGCGCTAAATCGAACACCACCCAGCGAATCGAATTCGGCGCAAGCAGCGCGCAGCGATCCCCCGGCTGTACGCCTGAGTTTCGCAGGAATAGCCGCACGCGCTGAACCTGCTCGAGTAATTCTTTTCCCGTCACGCTGACAAATTGCTCGCCATGAATTTCCCGAAGCACGACGCGGGCGTCTGCGCGCTTCAGTTGATCGAAGATAATCTGGAGAAAATTCGGCATGAAAAATCAGCGAGCTGCTGCCAGTGAGCTCGGGGTGGAGTCATATTGCTCCGCGAGTTGAACCAGCTCCCGGCTGAGCGGAGGCAGATAGTCTTCCCAGGAGAACACTCCGCTGCGGATCGGAAATTCTGGATATGTACGTCTCACTGCATCCTCCAGCAGCGTGCCCATACGCGCCATGACCTTCAGGTTGCGCATTACAGTGCGCCCAATGCCCTCGCGCACCGAATCTGCTTCCGCGACGAGGGCTTCCATGAGCTGAAGCAGCTTCGGTTCCAAATCCAGATCGTCGACAGCCAGGAGAAGATGTTCATGCCCACGTTCGCGCATCAAATTGCGGATGCGCTCATCCATCGTCACTCCTGCGGAAGCCACCAGGCTCGGCATGCAGGTCACAATGCCGTGATACCGCGAAGAAACCATGTACGAGCAGGCTCGCAAAATCGACACGAGCTGGAACATATCGTAATCATCGGAAGTGAAGACGGGCGTGCCGGGGATTTCCGCACCGATATCCCGGCAGGCCACGGCGTCAAGCCTTTCGCAGGCCACCAGAATCGGAAATACGTGGTGACGCTGGAGGAACGCCTGCGTTGCTTTCGTGAACGCGGAGATATAGTGCTTGTATTTCCTGTCCACCTCCGCACCTGATTGGAAAAAGTAGACCGTGCGGTACTGGCTGTCTCTGTATGCTCCGGTCGTCATGGTCGCGACGTATTTGGCGATGGACGCCTCTACGGGCCAAATAAAAGGATGGATCGGGCAAATCACGAGAACCGGCGTTTTCTCATCCCATCCTGCTTCCCGCAGAACCTTACGGCCGTATCCCGGCGGATGCGGCGCAAACGTCCAGGCTGTATCCGTTCCAAGTTCGGTTGGGACCCCCAGCGAATTCAATAGCCGCTGCGATTCCGTGTTCCTCGTGATGATCAGGGAATCCTGGACGTAGCGCCCGCACATCGATTCGATGAGGCCGTCCATGTGGCCTGCCTCGCCGCCATAGCCGACGGAAAGTTTGTTTTCCGCTGAAGCCAATCCTAGAGAACCGATCATCATTGTCGTGAGCGCATTAGCGAATTTGCTCTTGAACATGGAGCCTTCGCAAGCGATTACGCCGTGATTCTGCTGGACTTCGCGAAAAAGAAAGGGTGGATAAACGTCAGGTAGATGGACTTGGCGCGTACCTTGAAAATATCCCTTGCTGTGGTCGAAGTTCTGGCTCATCACGCTGAAGTCGACGTTCTCCGCCCCTAGCACGTGCCGCACTTGCCGCAGCATTTCCTGTACGCGCACGTCGCTTCCCGTGTTTCGCGTGCCGTTGTAACCCGCAAAGAGCAGCTTCAGCTTTTCGCCGGGACTCCACTGCTTGCCAAGCCCAAACATCCATCCAAACCGCCGGATCTCGATCAGCGCACTGACCCACGCGACTAGAAGGAAGTCCGTCATGCGCGAACTCTCCCGACTGCGGCCGTCGGTTCGACGCTCGCGTTCTCCGGCCAAGGCTTTGCCGGGTAGCGAAAATGATTCTCGCGGCTGAATTTCAAAAGTGGCGCGGCATACGTAGAGAACTTCGCCGGCGCTTCCCCTAATTCTGCTACTACTCTCGAATTATCGAACACCGTGTTCCAGTCCAAATACGGCCAGAAAACTTTCAGCAGCGAAGCGCCGTGTCCCAGGCCGCCCCCCCGATTCGCCGCCCAGTTCACGCTTCGTGAAAACGTGCCGCCCAGCGATGGCCAGAACATCGGCTGCCGCATGCCGCCTGCCGCGGAGATGGCTTCGGTCAGTTCCGCGTAGGTCTGCGAGCTGGTGCCCGACGACAAATGATAAATGGCATGTGCGGGCGAATCCTTCTGATGAATGGTCACGATTGCTCTTCCGACATAGTTGGCAGGCACTATGTCGATTCTATCCTGTGGGCGCAGCGGAAGCATCAGCATCCGCGCCAGAACATCAAAGGCTTGCACCATGTCGAACTGTGACGTCTCGGGCCGCCGGCTGTCTCCCAGCACGATCGCGGGCCGGAAAATAGTTTTCGGCACGTCCGGCAACAGGCGGTTTGCCATGTGTTCGCAAAACTTTTTCGTGCGGGCGTAAGGATCGTAATCGGACCGCCCCCAGTCGATCGCTGCGTCTTCGGTGACCACTTCATTCTTTCTTTTTCCCGCGACGGCCACGGTCGAGACATGTGAATACCGCCGCAACCCATTGCGGTCACGCGCCCGGCGCGCGAGTTGAATCACCTCCAGCGTGCCACGCAAATTTACGTTCAGGCACTGCTTTTCCGATTTGCGGTTCAAGGAAGCCGCGCAATGAATCAGGGAATCTGTCGCGTGCATCAGCGCGCTGTATTCGTCATCCGCCAAGCCAAAATGTTCCGTGGTCAAATCGCCGCGAAAGATGCGCACGCGGGTGTTCAGATAATCGAAGAACGCTGGAAACTCAAGGTGCAATTGCAGTGAAGTCCACAGCCGCTCGCGCGCTTCCTGCTCCGTTTTCGCGCGGACCAGCAAGTTTAGCGGATCACGATGACCTTCGAGCAGTCCCGCTACCAGGTAGCTGCCCAAATAGCCCGTCGAGCCGGTTACGAAGATGGCCATAGCTGATCGGACTGCGCCGCAGCTTGGGAGAGCGCCGCCTCTTGCGCCAGCTCAGCGCCCCAATAGAGAGCGCGCGGCTCGCGCGATTCCAGCGGGCGGCCTTCCATCAGCGGGTAGCACCAGCGGCGGAGCGCCGGGATGTGGACGTTAATCCAGTAGTCCCACCAATCGACTTCTTCCGGGCGGAAGTCGAAGAGCGTGCGCTCTTCGGCGGACAGGGCCGCTGAGAGCATGCGCGCGTTCTCGGCCTCAAAGACGTGTTCGTTGTGCAGAATGAATGGCTCGTAGAGTTCGATCAGCTTTTGCGCCCGGATCAAGTCGCGTTCCGTGCGCGCAAACGGCGGCTTTTTCATGCGCAGCGTGGTCGCCGCGCGGTTGATTCCGGAAACCACCGCCTTTTGCATGGGAATCGACAGTCGCTCGTAGCGTTGCTTAGATACGGGGATCGACTCGAACTTGACCTTCAGCCAGCTGTCAATGCTTTGGCTTTGTGTGGTTCGGTAGTGTTTGCGATGCGCCAGCCCGGTCAGCTCAATGCTGCGGCCCATATTCACTGGATTGATTGCTGAGGTAGCGAGCTGGTACAGGCGCGCGTGCTTCCGCGCCACCAGCGCGGCCGCGATCAGCGTCATCCCCCGGCACACCATGTCCACCGGGATCACGTCCAGGCATTTCCGTTCGTTCGAGGGAAGCTGACGAAAATTTGTTCCCAGCAAATAAGACAGGGGCCCGGACGTGTTGATCCCTTCATTCCAGCCCGTGAACGGCGTGCGCTCCGAGCTCTCCACGATGGAGGGGCGCACGATCGCAATCGGAAGATCACGGCCCCGCCGCGCCAGCAGAGACTCGCCCAAGCTCTTTGTGAATGTATACGTATTCGGCCAGCCGAGCCGCTGTGCCCGCTTCATGCCAACGCGCACCAGCCGGTTGCGTGCCCAGCGCGCTCGATTGCGTTTCAAAATCCCCTCGAGTGCTCCTGCTGGGGCTAAAGCTTCATCCCCGCTGCGCCCCAGTGCCTGGCGCCGTAGTGCCTTGTTCAACTCCGGGCTTTCCGCGCGCCCTTCGACGCGCCGGATGGTCTCGCGCAGCGAGGCGATTTCGTGTTCCGCATTGAAACGCGGATCATTCGCCGGATTGTAATTGTCCTGCAGCTCTTCTCCCACACGGCCGTCGCGCATCCCGACGACATAGCACGTCGAAAGGTGCATCAGCCCCGCATGGTCGCATTTGCGCAAAAAGTCAAGCAAATGAAGCGTCGAGTCAACGTTTGACGACAACGCGTCGCGCAAGTCCGGGTTGAAGTCCGTCAATCCCGCGCTGTTCACGATTACATCCAGCGATTTCTGCATCCGCGCCGCCGTGGACTCATTGAGCCCCAGACGCGGCAGGCTCACATCGCCTTCGACTACTTCCACTTTTTCGTTGAGAAAAGCGCCGAGCTTCCGGCCATACTCGTCGTGCAGTTTGTCGAACGCTGGAGATTCTTCGACGATCTTCTCGAAGCGTTTTTTCGCGGGCGTGGTGCGGTTCCTGCGAATCAGCAAGGTGATTTTTCCAATGCTTGGAATCTTTTCCAGCAGATCCACTAGCCAGACTTTCCCAATGAAGCCCGTCACCCCGATCAGCAGAATGTGACGGCCGGCCAGTGTTTCTCGAACCCCGAGACGCATGACCTGCGGGGCTTCTCCGAACATCGCAACTGGCTTCTCGGCGGTTGGTATCGGCCGCGCCGTAGGTTGTCTCGCGCTTTCGAGCAAGTCGGGCTTAGCCGTCCAACCCAGTTGACGTAGAAGTTTCTCCCGTGAGGCGTGGGTGTCCGTCGTGCCGCTTGCCAGCCAGGCAAATGGCCCACGAGGCCGCACCACTGGATCGAGCAAACGCCCGGTTGCTTTCCCGTCCCGGTATTCTAGGCGGTTCGCGATGAACGATTCCGCACCCAGGTGATGCGCCAGCGGACGAAGAATATTTTCGAGCAGTTGCCCCACAAGGACCACGCGCTCCCCGCGGCGCACCGCCGACGTCAACCGCTCGACTGCCCCCGCTCGCAATTGCGGCTTCAAAACGTAATGAAAGTATTCCTCTCCGAGCAGGTCCAGCCGGTCGCGGCTGACACCTCGCAGCAGCGTATGCAGAAATCTCGTCGCAAACGTGCGGCTGGCCGCATAGGCAAACGGCCGCGTCAGGGCCATTCCGGCCATGCCCGCGCGCCTCGCCCAGCGCTCCGCAAAGCTCTGCGAATTCCAGGTAAAAAAGCCGACCGGCCGCATCGCTCCCAGCTCCAAGAGCGACCCCTCCACGCGCCAATACGTGATTTCCCCAACCCTTTTGGGGCTGGTTCCACCTGGCGATTTGGAAATAGGATGTGGCATTTACGAGCTTCCTGCTAACGGAGGCCAATGCCTTTCGCACGATCCTGTCTGAAAGCGTGACTCATTGGCATGCTTCTCATTTTTTGCTTCAAACGGTTCTGGACGGGTTCTCAACCCGTGCCTCCCCATGCGATTGTGGGGCCTTGGCTAACGCCCTGCTACGGGTTGCTAAGAAAATTTAAAAGTAACATTCTTAAGCGCTTTCCCGCAAGGCAACCGATGAATTTCCGCGATTTTTGTCGACTTTGTCAGGCAATTGCGCACACGGGCGGCAGCAAATTGCCAAAGGGAAACTCTAACCCTCAGGATGGGGAGAATGTCTTAGCCAAGTGCGGTGCGCTAAACGCCCCAGCCGTACCGCTCGGCGTGCTCAAACGTGCGTTGCATCTCTTCCCGCAAAATTTCTGTGAAAACCGATCCGCCCACTGCCCGCGCACCCGGCTCCGTGATGTCGGGGGTTCGGTAGCCGCCCGAGAGCACCCGGGTCAGAGACTGTTCCACCCAATCAGCCTCAAGCGTGAGCCCAAAAGCATCGCGCAGCATCATCGTGGCGCTCAGAATCGAGCCAATGGGATTGGCCGTGTCGGTTCCAGCCAGCGAAGGGGCCGAGCCGTGAATCGGCTCAAACAAGGGCGCAGATGTTCCGAAGCTTGCCGAAGGAATCAGCCCGATCGAACCTACTAACCCCGCTGCCGCATCGCTCAAAATGTCACCGAACATGTTGCTGCACAGCATCACGTCAAATTGTGAAGGCCGCAGCGTCAACTGCATCGCCGCGTTGTCCACGTACATGTGTTCCAGCTTCACCGACGGATACACGGCGCACATCGCCGTAACCGTGCGCCGCCACAGCTGCGAGCTAGTCAGCACATTCGCTTTGTCCACAGAGCAGAGCCGCCTCGTGCGATTCTCCGCGCGCATGTAGGCAAACGTTGCGATGCGCTCGATTTCCGGCGTCGAATAAGCCTCGGTGTCCCACGCGCGCTCCGAGCCAGCTTCCATGGCGGTTCCGCGCTCGCCGAAGTACATTCCTCCGGCCAGTTCGCGCACGATCTCCAAGTCCAAATCGCCCAGTCGCTCCTGCTTCAGGGGCGAAAGCGCTCGTAGCGGCTCAATCAGTTTCACGGGCCGCACGTTGACGTACAGCCCCATACCCTTGCGCAATCCAAGCAAGCCGCTTTCCGGGCGTTTGCCTACTGGAAGCGCGTCCCATTTCGGCCCTCCAACCGCTCCGAGAAAGACCGCATCAGCTTTTTTGCACGCATCCAGCGTTTCGTTGGGAAGCGGCGAGCCCGTTGCATCGATGGCGGCTCCGCCGAGGGAAAGTTCCACAAAGGTAAACTCGTGACTAAACTCGTGCGCCGTTTCGCGCAAGATAGCCGCCGCGGCTCGCGTTACTTCAGGTCCGATGCCGTCTCCCGGCAGCAAAACAATGTTCTTCTTCATCTTGGTCCCCGAAATCATTTTAGGGACGGCATTCCGCTGAACTTCGAAGCTAGGCCGTCCGAAAAGGCTCAGGCGGAAGTCGACTCCGCCATTGCCGCCGGCCGCCGCCGGATTACTTCATGCGCGATGCCGACGATGTCGCGTGCACGCACTTGTTTGGCTTGGTCTGCCAGTGCTGTCACACGCCGGTAGACTTCGACCAGCTCCGCGTCACTTGCGTCGTAACCAAGATCTTTAAGTGTCATGCGCAGCGCATTGCGTCCTGAGTGCTTGCCTAGCACAAGCGAGCGGTTGGGCACGCCGACCGTTTGCGGCGAGATGATCTCGTAGGTCAGCGGGTTTTTGATGATTCCGTCCTGATGGATGCCCGCTTCGTGCGCAAAGGCGTTCGCGCCAACAACAGCTTTGTTCGGCGCTACCTGCGCTCCTGTAATTTCAGTGAGTAGGCGACTCGAAGGAAAGAGCTCTTCTAGCCGAATTCGCGTCGTCACACCAAAGCTTTCTTTGCGCACGGCTAGAGCCACCACTACCTCTTCCAGCGACGCATTTCCCGCGCGCTCGCCGATTCCGTTGATTGTGCATTCGATCTGCCGCACTCCGGCGCGAACCGCGGCGAGCGAATTCGCTACCGCCATGCCCAAGTCATCGTGGCAGTGCGCACTGAGCGTCACCCCATCCGGATCGCCCAGGTATTCCCGCACCTTCGTGAACATCACTCCATATTCTTCCGGAACCGCATAGCCCACGGTATCAGGCAGGTTCAAAACGGTAGCACCCGCATCCACCGCCACGCGGCACACTTGGCAAAGAAAATCGATGTCCGTCCTTCCGGCATCTTCGGCAGAGAATTCCACTTCCCCCACGTGCTGCCGGCCGTAACGCACCATCGCTTCGATTGCTTCCAGCGCCTGCTCCCGCGTCATGTTTAACTTCACGCGCAGATGGAGATCAGAAGTCGCCAGGAACACGTGCAGTCTCGGGGAAGCAGCCGGCTCCAGCGCTTCGATGGCCGCGCTCACGTCTTCCTTCTTTGCGCGTGCTAACGCTGCGATCGGCACGCTGCGGATTTCCTTCGCTACCATCTGCACCGCTTCCAGGTCGCCCCTCGACGCAATGGGAAAACCGGCTTCGATTATGTCAACGTTCAGTGCCGCAAGCTGCCGGGCCATTCTCAGCTTCTCTTCCGTGTTCATCGAAAAGCCGGGCGACTGCTCGCCGTCGCGGAGCGTGGTGTCAAAAATGCGTACAGCGTCCATAAAGTCCCCCAGTCTGTTATTTACGCATGGCGGACACCCCGTGGTCCAATTTATCTTTGTTCTGCTTTTGATAATCTTGTCTTATACTACGCGCCTGGCGCGCTTATGGACCTCGGCGAATTGCAGGTGTTTCTCAGCGTTGCGAAGGAAGGCAGCTTCTCGCGGGCTGCTGAGCGTCTATACCGGACGCAGCCTGCCATCAGCCTGACCATCAGGAAGCTGGAAGACTCCCTTGGCCAGCCCCTTTTCGTGCGCGGCGCTCGCCCCGTTCGCCTCACCGATGCCGGAGTGCTTCTGAGGGACTACGCGGAGCGCCTGATCAACCTGCGGGACGAGGTCAAGAAGGGTCTCACCGAACTCGAGTGCCTCAAACGTGGCGAACTTTCTCTCGGCGTCAACGAAAGCTCCATTCACGCGCTTCTCCCTGCGCTCGCCAAGTTTCGCGAACTGCATCCGGGCATCCAGGTGCGCGTCCACCGCATGTTTTCTCGGGACATTCCCCACGAAGTTCTGAACTATCGCCTGGATCTAGGCGCAGTTTCCTACGTGCCGCGCGATCCCCAGCTTCACGCGACGGAAATCCTCAAGGACGAATTGACCTTGGTCGTGCCGCCGAAACACGCTCTCGCCAAGAAACGCGAAGTTGATGTTGCAGACCTGGGCGAAGAGAACTTCATCGCTCACATCGTCGAATCGCCATATCGCCGCCGCGTCATCGAATTGTTCGCCCGCCACCGCACCGCGCTCAACATGCCTATCGAAATGCCAACCATCGACAGCATCAAGCGCTTCGTGCAGATGGGCATGGGGGTGGCCATCGTGCCGCGCATGTGCGTGCGCTGGGAAATCGAGCACGACTGGATGAAAGAAGTGAAGATTCGACAGCTCAACATGCCGCGCCACGTTTATATCATTTCTCGGCGGGGCGCCCGCCTTCCTCACACCGCGACCGAGCTCATGAACATTCTTCGCGGCGAATAAGTACTTACGGAAACTCAGTTACCCCAAGATCCGAAGTGCGCGCCCTCTCCGTTACTCCTCTCGTAGGGGCGCAGCACCCAGTCATTTCAGCGTGTCCCTTTGGAGTGCGGTTTACCTGAGAGCAGCGAGGGGCGGCTTTGCCACCACGCTTTGCGGCCGTCGGCCCTTGCTTCGGACACACACAACTTTGTATTCTGCGATACTCGAAATGACCAGCGGACTTACCATTCTTGTCATCGGCTTTTTCCTCGGGATGCGTCATGCCACGGATCCCGATCACGTTATCGCCGTCTCTACCATCGTTAGCCGCGAGCGCTCCATCACCAAAGCCGGCCTGATCGGCATCCTCTGGGGCTGCGGCCACACTCTGACCATCGCTGCCGTCGGCGCAGCTATCATTCTATTTGGCATGGTCATTCCTCCCCGGGTCGGCCTCACTATGGAATTTTCCGTCGGCTTGATGCTGATCCTCCTCGGCGTCCTGAACCTTACCGGCGCCATGGCTTGGCTTAGCGAAAAATTCTCGCCATCCCATCCGCGCGTCACAGGTCAGCATGTGCACGTTCATCAGCATGGCAGCGCGCTTCATTTTCACTGGCATTCCCATTCTTCGCTCGGCGAGCATCATGAAAACAGTCTGGCCGTCCCACAGTCGTTAGGAAGGCCATTCGCGCGCCTGGGTCTTTTTCATTCGCTGCGGCCGCTGTTCATTGGCGTCGTGCACGGCCTGGCAGGCTCCGCCGCCGTCGCTCTGCTTGTCCTAAGCACAATTCGCCAGCCCAAGTGGGCCATTCTCTATTTGCTTTTGTTCGGAGTCGGCACGATCGCCGGCATGATGCTGATCACCGCAGCTTTGGCGCTGCCGTTTTCTTATGCGGGTTATCGCTTCGCTTGGCTCAATCGGGGACTCGTCGTTGGCTCGGGGCTTCTCAGCCTGTGTTTCGGGCTTCTTCTTTGCTATCGCATCGGCTTCATCGACGGCCTCTTCACCGATCATCCTCACTGGACTCCCACCTAGCCGCCAGTCACGAATCGCCAGTTACTCTCCTGCAGTCTGGGTGAATCCATTCAAAATTGAGACGTTGTTGCCCTTCACCCCGCGCGATCGGACTTCCCTGGCAGGCACATGATCGTTGCGAGCATCGTCGCGCAATGCACTTCCTTCTCGTTCTTCCTCGTATGCACGTCCGCCGCGCAAATCTTCAACGTTCTCCCGGAGCGCACTACTCTGGCGCGCGCAGTGAGTTCTTCTCCGTCCGCAGGCGCAAGCAAATTCAATTTGTATTCCACTGTCAGCACCGTACTGTCAGCTGGCATCAGCGTATATGCCGCGTAACCGCACGCGCTGTCCGCGATCGCCCCAGACACACCGGCATGAAAGTAGTCATGCTGCTGCGTCAGTTCCGCCCGAAACGGCACGCGAATCGTCGCCCGCCCCGCCGCCAACTCAACAAGCTCCGCGCCCAGATGCTTCATCAGGCCTTGGCGATTGAAGCTATCACGCACGCGGCTCTCAAACCCCACATCCGCAACCCTAAACGCTGGCTCTATCTTCCCAGGTTGTTCTTGCTTAGACTTTTCTTTCATAGACGCGCAGTATACCAGCCGCGCCGGTGTTCATTAGGAGTGCGGCCCTGCTCAACACTTTGCCAAATTGGGGTCCGGCCAGAGACGCGACTATCCCTTAAGACGACTCGCCGTTTCCTTCGTCTAAGCGGGGGGCGTGTTCAGGAGGCTGACCCATGCGAAAGACTACGATGAAGGTGTCTTCGCTTGCACTCGCAGCGTTCGTTTTGCTTGCACTCGCTGGAACCGCGATTAACGCCCAAAGCCAATCACCGAACCAAGCTCCCCAGACCGTGCGTTCTCGCGCGGACGAGACCCTCGAGTGGTGGAACCACATCGGCGATAAGCTCATCGCCATGGCCAAAGACTTTCCCGAAGACAAGTACGATTTCAAAGTACAGAAAGACGAGCGCACCTTTGCGGAAAATCTCTTGCATGTCGCCGCCGTCGATTACGACCTCGTCAGCAGAGTGTCTGGGTCGAAAATGGGGCCTGACTTCGGAGCCGATAAACACGATCCCTCGCGCGGCGTTTACAAGACCAAGGCCGACGTCGTGAAACTACTGGAGTCCGCTGTCGCGGATGGCGCGTCCGTCATCAAACAGCAGGGCGATGCAGGGCTGGACCGAACGATGCCATTTGGGTGGGAAACTGGCAGGCATACGGCCCATGTTTCCTACATCTGGCTCAGCGGCATCGAGCACAGCAGCGAGCACTTCGGCCAGCTCGTCGTCTATTACCGTGCCAATAATCTGGTCCCGCCCGAGTCGCGCCGGTAAACAAATTTGAATTTCAAACAATCAGGAGACTCGCCTTATGAAACAGAAACGAATCTTGCCTTCAGCACTATTCATGATTGTTGCCGTCAGCTTGGCGCAGTCGGCCATGCCTCAAGCACAACCGGCTCAGCAACCTCCGCCAACGGTAGCTTCCACCGTGGACCGCGAGGTGACTGCCATTGAAAAGTTGGTTACGGACGCCGCTGAAGCCATGCCCGAAGACAAATTCAACTTCACTCCAGAGCGCTTAAACATCCCCGGCAGCGACTACAAAGGCGTGCGCTCATTTGCCGTCGAGGTCAAACACATTGCCTCTTCCAATTACTTTATCTGGTTGCCTCTAACCGGCGACAAGCCACCGATGGACTTGGGAAACGGGAACGGCCCCGAGAACTTGAAGACCAAAGCCGAGATCCTCAAGTTCCTAAAGGATTCTTTTGCGTTGGGCCACAAAGCAGCGGCCTCGTTGACCACGAAGAACATGTTGGAACCGCTTGGGAAAAGCAAATCGCCTCGCCTGCATCTGGCCAACTTTGGCGTTGCCCACGCTTATGATCATTACGGTCAGATGGTGGAGTATTTGCGCATGAACGGAATCGTACCGCCCGCCAGCCGCGCCAAATCTGACTAATTGCCCAGATCGCCCTGCCAACCCCATTTACTGCCCTAATCAGATACCTGGTTCCAGTACCTAAACATCCGCTACAATCTTGAAAGAATTACACAGTTCTAAAACTTGCCCGCCCAAATAATCTCTTTGTATTCAGTCAATTATAGTGAGTCAATCGGTATTCCCCCTGCTTACTATTCAAAGGTGGAGGGGGAGAAATGAATCGATCTTTGACTGTTTTTGGTAGCGTGCTTTTGTCGGCGGCGCTGGTGATAGGTTGCAATCACAGTGCGGCATCGAATGCGGCTGCAGACTCAAACGCTACTCCGGATGGCTCCAAGAAGGGACTTCTGGGCGGCTTATTTGAGACAAAGAAAGAGATCACCATTCCAGAAGGGTCTCCATTCGAGGTTGTGTTAGACGAAACGCTTGCTAGCAACCGCAATCATGCGGGGGATAACTTTGCCGCTAGCCTCTCAGAACCGGTTGTGCAAGGCGGAAAAACGATCATCCCGGCAGGCGCACACGTGGCGGGGCGCGTGGTTGACGCGAAAGATTCGGGCCGCCTGCATGTTCCGGCTCGTTTGAGTGTGGCGCTCAGTTCTGTGGAAGTTGGTGGCAAGTCATACGACATCGATACCAACACGATAGGCAGAAGCGGGGAGAATCACAACAAGCGCAACCTTGGTTTCATCGGCGGTGGCGCCGCAGGCGGCGCATTGATTGGCGGGCTGGCTGGTGGGGGCAAGGGAGCCTTGATCGGCAGCGCCATTGGAGCGGGGGCGGGCACCGCCGGAGCCGCCGCGACAGGGAAGAAAGACATATCATTCCCAGCAGAGTCGCGTATGCGGTTTTACTTGCTACGGTCGGTGACAGTCACTGTGAAGGGCTGAACTCCGAATTCCGACTGAGCAATACAGCCGTGGAGAGAGCGGGTGGCTCGCGCCGCCCGCTTTTTCCTTCCCTCACGAGATTGCTCGAAGGTTGGACCCGCGCGGGCACTGTTTGTCGGTATCCCATTCCCTCAGGCAGGATCAATCCGGCTATTTCTTGGCGGCCACTGCTTCTTCGACGGAGTTGTGGATTGGCAGCAGTTTCGTCAGTCCGGCCACTTGCATAACCGCATTGCTTTGTTTGGTGAGGCCCGCGAGCGCGAACGTTTGCCCCTTACTCCTTCTGTGCACAAACAGTTGCACCAACGCCCCCGTCCCGGCCGAGTCCAGAAACGATACCTCGCTCATGTCCAGGATCAGATGTGCCGCCGGCTCGGGCCGAACTGTCTGAATGAAATCATGGACGCTTTCAAGACTCAATTTGCCCTTCAGGTGCAGAACCACTTGATTAGCATCGGAACCAGTTAACTTTTCTAACTCCAATAGTTTAGGCGCCATAAGCTGCAAACATTAACTCACCTTTCCGTCACGGAGCATTAACATTCTGTAATAATTGTTCCAGACGAGCCTCCTCTCGAAAAATTCCCATTTTGGAACTCATTCTTTTTATAACTATCTTTTTCGTAATTGTCGTTGACTTTCTTTTTCTCGAGGCTTATTTTTCGTTCGGGTTCGCTTCCTTCTCAAATCCAATAAGTGCCGCTCAAGTAACGACCAAGGAAGACCTATGGCCAAACGGCAGGAAACCTGCATTCTCGCGCCTTTTTTCCCTCCGCAGAAGTTCCGTCTACATTCCGCTACGCTGCAATCTTTTCTCATAGGAAACCTCTTCTTGTTGCTGTCGTCAGCTTCTGCCCAGACCTCCCAACAGTACGTCTATCTTTCCGCGCCAGGCTCCGCGTCTTCCTCAGTCGCCGGCCTCGCCCAGTCCGGACAAAGCGGAGCGCTAAGTCTGGTTCCGAACTCTCCCTTTGACGAACGCTTCGAAGGCGGCTTCGCGGCAATCGATGGCCAGGGTAGATTCCTTTTCGTTCTGAACCCGCAAAGCAATGACATTTCGATGTTTCAGATTAATCAGGCTTCCGGCGCACTCTCGGAAGTTCCTGGCTCCCCGTTCGCCGTTCCTCCGACGATCAATCCCAACGTGGCGCCATCCCAGCCCCTCTCAATTACAGCCGAGCCTTCCGGCAAATTCTTGTTTGTGGGCTTCTTCTCAGGCGACGTTCAGGGTCAGAGCTCCGTTGCATCCCTGGCTATCGACACAACCGGTTCCATTCCTGCCCTTCTCATGGTGCAAAGCACTTTGACAAACACCGGCGGCGCTCCGGCGCAATTGCTCACCGACCCCAAGGGTCTCCGCCTTTACGTTGGTTTGACTACTGGTCCAAATGGAATTGTCGTGGGCGGCGCTGAGGTGTACTCCATCGATTCTGCTACTGGGAAATTGGCCTATCAAGGCATGGCCAATGTTCTTCCCGACGAAGGTCAATCCTATGCCATTGATCCCCACGATCGATTTTTCTTTGCCGGTGGCCATGGGAACACTGGCTCTCTCGAAAACTGCATTATTTCGCCAGTGGATGGCACCGCGAATTCCTGCTCGCCTGTCCTCTTTCTTGGACTCGGGAGTTTCCCGCAAACAATCATCGCCGAAAACTCTGGCCAGTTTCTTTACATCAACGAGGCCAGCGTTGTTGGTGTCATTGTCTATTCAGTGGACCAGGTTACCGGCGCGCTGACGCAGGTACTCGGTCCCCTAAGTTCCATCACGTTTCTCCCCGGCAGCACGGTTTCTGATCCCATGGGTCCGTACATTTACTCGGCATTCGCCGCCAATCCGCCAGGCATTCACGCGTATCTGGTTGACCAGAAGTCGGGGAATCTCACGGAGATATTGGGTTCTCCGTTCAACTCCGGACTGAGCCCCGCAAGCTCCGTTGGCGGCCTTGCGATTTCCGGCAATTCCGTTCAGCCCATCACCGGCCCCGCCGTTTCGATTTTTCCCTCCACCGCAAATTTCAGTTCCGTCCTAGGCACGACGAGTCCCACCCAGGTCTTCTCCATCGTCAACGTCGGCGACCAACTCCTTGCCATCAACTCCATCTCGATTGCGGGAACGAACGCCTTGAGTTTTTCTCAGACAAATACTTGCCAAGCCACTCTCGCCCCAAATGCCAACTGCGCCGTTAGTATCACCTTCACGCCATCCAGTGCTGGCACTTTGACCGCAAATCTACAGGTCGCCGATAACGCTCCCGGCACGCCGCAGACGCTTGTCCTTAACGGAACTGGCGTTGCCCCCCAGCCCGCCATCGCTTTCTCGCCAACAGCGCTTTCCTTCCCCGGAACGGACGAAGGCACGTCCAGCCCGTCGCAAACCCTGATAGTCATGAGCACTGGCACCGGCCCACTGCACATCTCCTCGGTTTCTCTGGCGGGCGCCAATCCTTCCGATTTCAGCTTCACTAACAATTGCACCGTCCCGGTCGCACCGGCGTCGAACTGCACGATCTCTCTTGTGTTTAGTCCCACGGCTCCTGGTCAGCGCACAGCAAACTTGATGGTTATGGACGATGCTCCAGGGGCGCCGCAAACGGTTGGCCTGACGGGCACCGGCATCGCGGTCGTACCTGCCATTAGCTTTTCTCCGGCAGTTCCATCCTTTCCCGCCACCACGCAAGGAACATCCAGCACAGCACAAACCGTGACCGTCAGCAATTCGGGGAATGCCGCGCTACAAGTCTCCTCGGTATCGTTGAGCGGCCCCAATGCTTCGGAATTCAGCCTCACCAACAATTGCAACGCGTTGATTGCAGCAGGCTCGAACTGCACGATTTCATTGATGTTCAGTCCTGTTGCTTCCGGCCAGCACACTGCAAACCTGTCGATTTCCGATAATGTTCCAGGGGCACCGCAAACGATTTCGCTTAGCGCCACTGCCAATCCCGCATTTTCCGTAGCTGCTGCAATGGGCAGTTCCATGTCGGCTTCCATCTCCGCCGGCCAAACCGCGCAATATCAGCTTCAGCTCACACCAGGAACCGGCTTCTCAGGTACGCTTTCGCTCACTTGCACCGGAGCCCCCCTTGCCGCGATGTGCCAGGTGCCGTCCACCATTTCTGTCATGAACGGCACTGCTGCAACCTTCTCCGTCACCGTCAAGACCAGCGGCTCTGCGCTCCTTCCGCCGACCAACCCACTTCGTTTGCGCCCCTTCTTTGGAACACCGTTGCTCAAGCTGTTTGCGCTCGTGTCTGTGATCTTTTTCTTGTTCTTCGTGAAGAATTATCGGGCGATCGATCACGCCCATGGCCGGGACCGCGTTGTCCTCTGCGGCGCACTCGCCTTAACATTCCTTTGCCTGCTTCCCCGTCTTGCCGGTTGCGGAGGCGGCGCTGGGGCTGTCCCTCCACAAACGCCCCCGGTCGTCACGCCGTCTGGCACCTCGACGCTCACGATTGGGCTTACAGGAAACTCTTCTTCGGGCCAGCCGCTGCAACTGGCTCCCGTCCAGCTTATTCTCACCGTGAACTAGCGCAGGGCGAGTCGTTCCGCGTCGCTCAAAAATCGAATACTCGAAGATCGGTCGCGTACATCCCAGCGACCCGCGTGCCAGAGGGGACCGTGATTGGGCTCCTTTGAGAGAGCGGGTTAACATGTTTCGGGAAAACGCGTCCAATGGAACGGGACGGTTTCGCAAAGCGTCCAAAAGAACGCAAGCCAATTGTTGAATCTGAGGGAGGCCATGGTGCTGCGAGGAAGAATCTTTTTACTTTTCACTTTCAGTTTGTTGTTAGCAGCCAGTCTGCCGGCGCAAGTGACTCACGGGCAAAAACCAAAACTGCCCGCGCCGTTTGAAACCAAGTCGGCGGGAAACGGGCCGCGCCGCGCGAGGCCGCCTGCGGGATTTCTACCCACAGTTCCGGAAGGGTTTCGCATCAGCGTGTACGCGTCGAATTTCAAATACCCGCGCTGGCTGACGGTCGCGCCGAACGGAGATATTTTCCTTGCCGAGACCGGCGCAGGCAAGATCGTTGTCCTGCGCGAAGCGAAAGAGGGCGGCGCACCGCAACAGGAAGTCTTCCTGGACGGAGTGAGGCGGCCCTTTGGAATCGCTTTCCATGAGGACTATGTGTACGTGGGAAACACGAACGAACTGGCGCGGTTTCGCTACGATCCCAAAACGTCGAAGCGGCTAGGAGAGAAAGAGCATTTGCTGGACCTGCCTACAGGCGGACATGACACGCGCTCGCTTGCGTTTTCGCCGGATGGCAAGCATTTGTTCATCGGCGTGGGCTCGGAATCGAACATCAACACGGGAGAAGATCCGCGGCGCGCGGCCGTGACGATTTGCGATCCCGACGGAAAGCATGCGCGGATTTACGCGTTTGGATTAAGAAATCCCGTTGGGTTGGCGATCGAGCCGGTGACGGGAGCCGTGTGGACGAGCGTGAACGAGCGCGATGAATTGGGAGACGATTTACCACCGGATTATCTCACCTCGCTGAAGGACGCTGGCTTTTACGGCTGGCCGTACAGCTACATTGGAAACAACGTGGACTCGCGAGTCGAGCAGTTGCATCCCGAGCTGGTGAAGCGGGCGATTATTCCTGATGTGTTGCTGGGGCCACACGTGGCGCCGCTACAGTTTGCGTTCTACACGGGAAAGCAATTTCCAGAGAGCTACTGGGGCGGCGCGTTCGTGGCGGAGCATGGATCATGGAACCGCTCGGCGCGCGCGGGATACCAGGTTGCGTTCGTGGCGTTCAAGAACGGCGAGCCTTCAGCGGATCCTGTGCCTTTTCTAACCGGACTCGTGCCCGACCCGGCAGGGGCGGAAGTGTATGGGCGTCCGGTGGGAGTAACGATGGCGCCTGATGGGGCGTTGCTTGTGTCGGATGATGGTGCAGGGGCGGTGTATCGGATCACAGCCGTGGGCGAGAGTAAGAAGTAATTTGGAAGAGAGCAGGGAACAGAGATCAGGGAACGTGCTCTTTTGGAAACAAGCTGTTACTTCTACGAAGCACTCGCGGTAGAGTGAGTCGGGGCGTTTTTCGAGAGAATCCGCATCAGCACAAACCTTACTTGCGAGGTGAATTCGTATGAGAGTTGTTCTTTGTGCAGCGTTGTTTCTATCGGCTACGGGCGTCGCAATCGCGCAGGAGAATCATTCGCACTCTGTTTCCAAGCCTGTCACCGTGGAAATCAAAAACGCCCAGGGCCAGACCGTTGGCACCGCGGTTTTGTCGCCCGCTGCGAAAGGAGTGAAAATCGCGCTGGACATCAAAAGTCTTCCTCCAGGCGAGCACTCCCTCCACATTCATCAGGTTGCCAAATGCGAACCTCCCGATTTTAAGACCGCTGGCCCACACTTTGCCGGGGGCCACTCACATGAGGGCATGGGTTTGCCGGCAGGTGACATCCCTGACTTTGCGCTGGTGGTTGGCGCTGACGGGACAGCCCATGCCGCTACCGTTGCGCCGAACGTCACGATGGGCACTGATGACGCTTCCGTTTTCAGCAACGGCGGAACCGCCATCGTGATTCATGCCGTTGCGGGCGGAACGGGCAGTGCTGCGCCGGCGCGCATTGCTTGCGGCGTCATCGCGAAGCCGTAATAGCTTCGCAATCCCTGTCGAGTCATGTCTTTGCATCTGGGCGCTCCGTCACTACGTTTCCGCGGGCGCCCGGCAATACTCGTTTCGCGCCCCCAGCGAGTTCCCCTCTGACGAGCGTTTCCACGCTATCGTAGGCATAAATCGTTGGCGCGTGATTCTGCATCAGCCCGCCGGTATCTGCGGTTGGTCCATAGTTGCTGTGCAAATCCCGCCCCAGCATCCGCAACATCGCCATTTGCTGTCCGCGGTGATGCGCGGTGTGCGCAATCCTCCTCACCATCACCCACGCACGAGACCGCTGTACGTCAAAGAATTTCGTCAGTCCCTCCCACCAGGATTCGTCCTTTGCCTCTAGCGCTGCCAGCCGTTTTTCGCTGTCTTCCGCGTACCGCTGGATGAATTCGATCCGCGTCTCCCTCGTTGGCAGCGGCGGCGCCCCCACGTCAATTCCCAGCATGTTCATGAACCACAAATTTTCGCTAACGCACTGATGCACCACCTGCTCACGTACGCTTCGCCCTCTTGGGTCGCCTGCGCGTGGCCGCACCGGCAGGTCTTCGTCGCGAAACTCGCTCCATACGCTCAGCACCTTGATTCGTTCTGTCTCGTACGTTTCCACCAGGAAGTCGTATCGCATGCGCGCGCTCCTTTCGTTCCTATCCCGTCGGCGCGCAATTCTCCCTCACATGGTCCTCGCACTAGTAGGCGATTTTTGTGTCGCAAATTTGGGTAAATTCGCCTACCTCATAAGCGGATTAAGGCGGTTTGACTTGGCGGTTCGAACCGTATTGAAATGTTGAATGTTCACTGGGTGATTTGTCCCAACATGCATGAGTTGGCTTCGTACCTGCGCCATCTTCTGGATTGTAGAGGGTCCCAAAATGAATATGAAACCGCAGTCTGCACCGGGGTCAGGATTTCTTGCCAAGGACCGTCGCCGCGCCAACTGCTTGTGCAAAACATTGGTGGCTTTCCTGTTAATGGCGCTTTTTCTCTCGCAGATCACCGTGCCGCGCGCCCGCGCTCAGACGTCAGGCAGCATGAAAGGCATCGTTACAGACCCGACGGGAGCGCCGGTACCCTCATCGACCGTGAGCACTAAGAATCTCGAAACCGGAACTACGCGAACCGCCAGCACCGATGACGCTGGGCGCTACTTAATATTGTCGCTGCCGGTTGGCGAGTACGAAGTTAAGGTCTCCAAGGCGGGTTTTCAGGAAGCAGTCCGGGGCGGGATTAAGTTAGCGGTCGGACAGGAAGCAAGCATTGATTTCACGCTGCAATTGAGCGAAGTAAGTACTGAAGTGCGGGTACTTGGTGACGCTCCGATCGTGAATACCTCGACGCAAGATATCTCTGGCCTGGTAGGGGAACAACAGTTGAAGGATCTTCCTCTCAACGGGCGAAGCTATGACTTGCTCCTGCCCCTTAACCCTGGCGTTGTGAATTTTACGTGGATGAAAACGGGCGGGACCGGAATATCGAATTCCACCACAGGAAACAACTTCGCAGTGTCAGGGAACCGGCCGCAGCAGAATCTCTTCCTGCTTAACGGCGTCGAGTACAGCGGGGCGGCCGAGAATAACATGCAACCGGGCGGAACGAGCGGCATGCTCCTGGGCGTGGACGCAGTACGCGAAATCAATGTGGAGCGTGATTCCTACGGAGCCGAATTTGGCAAGCGCCCCGGCGGGCAGGTCGTTATGGTCACGAAGTCCGGGACAAACCAATGGCACGGCTCGGTCTTCGAGTTCTTGCGGAACAACGATTTCGACGCGCCCAACTTCTTCGATCGGGGGGGACCTGCGCCTTTTCAGCGCAATCAGTTCGGTGGTTCCGGCGGCGGCCCAATCCAGATAGATAAGACCTTTTTCTTTGCCAACTATGAAGGTTTCCGCCAGCACCTTCACCAAACTTCGGCCGCCTTCGTGCCGGACCTTGCCGCTCGAGCAGCCGCTGTCCCAAGCGTTCAGCCATTGCTTAACCTCTGGCCCACTCCTTCCGTTACCGACCCCGACTTTCCTGGTGTGTGCAAGCCGCCAACGACGCTGCCGGCGAATGCCTGCGGCATCGCGGAAGTTTTCAGTAGTCCCCTGCAAACGATTCGCGAGGATTTCGGTACGGCACGAGTGGATCGTACCTTTTCGGCGAGTGATTCTTTTTCAGGCGCCTACACAATCGACGACGGCACAGACTTTACCGCCACTCCACTTGATCCGTTGAGTGCAGACGTTGTCACGCTGCGATCCCAAGTGGCCACTCTTGAAGAAACGCACGTGTTTTCTTCATCCCTCGTCAACACCGCCCGCTTTGGTTATTCCCGGGCCGGATACTTCTTCACCGGTGAGCCCACTCCCGGCACTCCGGCCGCCGGGGTACCTGGATTCCTGGTTGGCCGTCCGGTCGGAGCAGTCGTCGTTGGCGGAAGCACAGCCTCCAACCCCACCGCGCAAGTCGGCCTTGCTGGCAGTAATAACGGCAGCAATCTAAAAATCGCCCGCAATCTCTACACCGTCGAGGACCGCGTCAGTCTCACTCATGGGCGTCACCAATTTGATTTCGGCGCGTGGCTCCAGCGTTTTCAATCCAACGAAACTATCGCGCTCAGCCAATTCGGCCAGGCCACATTTACGAGCGTCCAGACTTTTCTGCAAGGGACCATTTCCAGTTTTCTCTTCGATCCTTCGCCCACCGAGCTAAACTGGCGGTCTCTGTTCGGAGCCTGGTATGCACAGGATACGATTCGCCTTCGCCGGAGCTTGACCTTGTCCCTTGGCCTGCGCGCTGAGTCTTCTTCCGGCTGGAACGAAGCCAACCACCGCGCCGCCAACTACTTTTTTACAAGCGGAATCATCAACAGCACGCCGAACGTCGGTGACTCAATCTTTCAAAACAACAATGCGAAATTCCTGCCGCAGGCCCGCGTCGGCCTTGCCTGGAGCCCCCTGGGGCCCAAGACCGTGATTCGCGCCGGGTTCGGGATGTACAACGATTTGCAGGACGCGCTCGGTTATCGCACCGATCAGAACGCGCCATTCAATCCGACCTATAGCGTCGCTACAACCGTCTCACAGTTACCCATCGACCCCACGAAGCCTGTTCCCACCGGCTCCAAGCTTGTTCCAGGCGGTGTCGATCCCAACATGAAGACGCCCACACTGATTTCATACTCGCTACGCGTGCAACGCGAAGTTTCTCCGAACACTTCGGTCAGCGTCGGCTATGTCGGTTCTCACGGCTATCACGAATTGATTGGCATAGATGCGAACGAACCCTTCCCCGTGATCTGCCCGGCGTCGCCCTGCCCCGCAACGTATCCGGGCACCGCGGCCAGCCCGAATGGGTTTCCAGTTGACTACGCCGGCAAGCCCATTCCCGCCGGAACCTTCTTTGTTCCGACCACCACCAAAGTCAATCCCACACTCAACAACACTTGGACCTGGTTCTCAAGGGGCGATAGCTCCTACAACGCCTTGCAAGTTGACGCCAATCGCCGTTTCAGCGGAGGACTGACGCTGCGCGGGGTCTACACCTACTCGAAGATTCTAGACGACGGGGACTCGCTCAATGCCACTACCTCCGGCGGCGGTCCTGCGCTGGCCTCAAATCCATTCAATCTTCGTTCGGATTGGGGGCTCGGCACTTTTGACGTGCGCCACATTGCGGTCATTTCGGGTACATACCTTCTTCCATTCGGGAGCGGCAAGCGCTACGCGAGCAATTGGAATGGGTTCGCTAATGGTCTCGTCAGCGGATGGTCTATCAACTCCATCGTCACTCTACAAGACGGCTTTCCGTTCTCGCCGCAACTGAGTTACAACCCATCGGGCAACGGCGACACACGCAACCCCGTTCGCCCTTTTCTCAATCCCAATTTCACCGGCCCCATCATTCTCGGCAAGCCCAGCCAGTGGTTTAATCCCGCCGCGTTCGAAGCGCCCACCAACGTCCCTGCCAACATTGGTTTCTACGGAAACGTTGGCCGCGATGCTTTGATAGGTCCCGGACTCGCTACGTGGGATTTCTCCACGTTTAAGGACACACGCATTCGTGAGCGCCTCAACCTTCAGTTTCGGGCGGAAATCTTTAACCTGCTGAATCGAGCAAACTTCAATACACCCAATGGCGTTGTCTTCACACCCTCAGGCGTTTCACCCACGGCTGGGGCAATTACCAGCACCTCTACGACGTCACGACAGGTTCAATTCGGCCTCAAGCTCTTGTGGTGAGAGACCCGGTCGCAGCCGAACTTTGCGGCTTGGCCGATAATTATGTCTGCTGGCGGTGACACTGAGGCGGAATCCGGCTTCCTTTGATCATCACCGTGGGAAGACTTCGCTGATTCAAAGGCGAGTGTTCCTTTGCATGGCTACCTTCCTCTACAAGCAGCCGTCGACGCCGGCATCATGTGTTGTTCCCCCGAAGGCGAGGGTTTCGGCGCACCTTCGACCAACTCCGCCTCACGCAGTAGAGCAGATTCCGCGACGCAATTAGAAACATCCGCAAAGCATTTATTCTGAGAGGCTTACGCAAGCAGGATGGAAACTGGCACTTTGGAATACCAGGATTCCATCGTAATGTCCAGCTTGCGCCAAAGGTACGGTCTTCCTTCGCTCCCTTATCGCTCTTGACTCCAGAAGTGCCTTCAAGTATCACCACGATTGCGCGCGGCGCTGCCGCATGTCCTTCCGTTTCCCGTGCGCACACGTCCAAATCCGCTAGGAGGCAACCATGTCAAATCCCGTCCGAGCAGTACCCGAGGGGTATCACACAGTTACGCCGTATCTAACTTGCAAGAATACGGCGCAGGCCATTGAATTCTACAAGTCCGTCTTCGGGGCCACCGAAATCATGCGAATGTCGGCTGGCCCGGATAAGATCGGGCACGCCGAGCTGAAGATCGGCGATTCCCACGTTTTCCTGTCGGATGAGTTTCCCGGCATGAACAGCGCGCCGACACCCGGGGTCAAGAATGCATGCGGAATCTTTCTTTATCTCGAGAATGTGGATGCCGCATTCAACAGCGCTGTGGCCGCGGGAGCCCAGGTGGATATGCCACTCATTAATCAGTTTTGGGGCGACCGCTACGGAAAAATCACCGATCCGTTTGGCCATCAGTGGGGCCTCGCCCAGCATGTTGAAGATGTCGCGCCCGAAGAGATGGAACGGCGTGGCCAGGAGTGGCGCGCGAATATGGCGAAGGCTGCCGCTGCCGCCCAAAGTTAGTTCAATTTTCCCCACCAAAACTTTCTGAACTAAACCTCGCTCTTCCATATTTCATGGAAGAGCGAGACCTTTTTTGGCCCTTTTACGATGGTAATAGTATTTCTAAAACTGCTTGCGCCTCCCGCTTTCCGCTCGCACAACTTTGACAAAATCATGACAAAGCCCTGACAAACGCAGAGGGAATTTTCGTGCACGATGCGACTGTCGTAGTCAGCACGATGTGTCCGGGTAGTGTCCCCGTCTGTGGCCCAGCACAAGTGGTTCTTTGCATTACCCCAGCAAATTGATAGCTACTAAGGGAAACCGCGTTTGGAGGATAAAAGCTATGAAGAAGCCGAACGGACAGTTCGCCCATATCTGCAAAATTGTCGTGCTGCTCGCGGTGGGCTGCCTAATCATTGGCGGGACTGGCGGTGCGCAAAGCA
>Ga0126378_10000685_pt1 | contig 24997 bp, 25 predicted proteins | sample PanSoiMetPlot_23_FD_92587 | JGI IMG/M metagenome (GOLD analysis project Ga0126378, IMG submission 92587) | Tropical forest soil microbial communities from Panama - MetaG Plot_23 | ecosystem: Environmental > Terrestrial > Soil > Tropical forest > Bulk soil | place: Panama | collected 2016-02-17
AGACTGCGATGTTGTCTGTACACCACTGGGCTACGAAGCTGGTCCGCCCCGGTGGACGTAGTCCACCGGGGCGACGGGACGAGAAGTCGGTTAATCGCGCCTATGTGCGGAAAACGGGACTAGTGGAGGATCCGGCTCCCAGACCCCTCGGACTGTGAGCGCCAGCGCTGAGTATCTGAGCCTTGCGCAGGGCTTCGCGCGTTCGCGGGCTATCCCCAGGCGCCCGGTGGCCGATCCCCGCGGGGCTGGGCGAGGCGAATCGCAACCACCAGCTCGAGCACGTCGTCCAGCCTCCGCAGGTCGAGCCCGGTCTGCTCGGCGATCCGGTTCAGGCGATGGTGGGCCGTGTTGGCGTGGACGTAGAGGCGCCTGCTCATAGCCTTGACGTTGAGGTTGCTGTCGACGTAGGCGAGGAGGGTACCAGTGAGGACGCCCCCATGGCCCAGGTCGTCCTCGACGAATTGCTGAATCGCCGGCGGAATCAGCCGCTGCGCGGTGGCATCCCGAAACGAGAGCAGGTAGTCGAATGCGCTCAGGGAGGGCAGCCCCAGGACCCCACCGTTGGGACCGAGGCATTCCGCAGCGCCACGCGCCTCCCGGTAGGCCGACGCAACACCGGTCAGTCCGGTTTGCACAGTGCTCACACCGATCGCAAGCCGCAGCTGTTGCCGGGCCAGCTTCTCATAGCTCTCGGTTAGGCCGGCGACCACCTGGCCGGCCTCGGCGTTCCGTACCCCGGCCACCCCTACGATCTCGTCACGCCTCAGCACGGTCAAAGGCATCAGCCGGCTGCGGCAGGCCCTGGCAATTGCTCCAGAGGCGGAGTGCAGGACCTGCTCCTCAGCCACCGGGGCGCGTGGTACGGCGACGATCACGAGGCAGGGCGTGTTCGGCCCGAGCCCGGCCTGGCGCGCGGCGTCCTGGCCCGGGCCGGGCATCACCGGCCGGCCGGCAACCAGGTCTTCGAGGAGGTCGCGTCGCACGCGTTCGCCGCCGGCCAGTTCGAGCTGCTCGATCTCGATATACAGCTCGGCTGCGTACGTTGTGGCGACGTTCACATAGTCGAGCACCGGGCCCACGAGGCTCAGCACCGCCCTTCGGCTCGCCTCGTCGCCGGCCTCCTCGAGCAGAGCCTGCCAGATGACGTCCTGATAGATGCGAAATGCCTGCATATAACTGGCGATCGGAATCCGGCCGACCCGCGCCGCGGTGTGTCGCCTTGTGAAGAGGAGGTCCTCGCGTGAGGGTTTCCTGTCGGCCGCCAGGATGCGGATCAGGGCGTCGTGGTGTGCGCGGACGTGCTGGCACACATCGTCGAACAGGGCACGTTGATCGGTGGCGCCGTAGGCGGGGATCTCCGCCCAGATCCGGGTCACGGTCCGGTTGACGACTCCTTCGGCCCGTGCCCGGAGGTGGCCAAGGATGGCAGCCCGAATCGCCGTCGCCGGTGCCGCCGGCCGCTCCAGAGCCATTTGTCTCCTTTCGGAGCGGAGCGTACCAGGGTGCTCTGTGCACAACCACGGCCCGGCAGGTTTGGTGACGAATCATCTCGATCGCCGCCGCGCCGACCGATAACGTCACTGGCAATGCTGATGTCAGACGCCCGGCCCATCCATACCGACATCGGCCAGGCGCTGGGGACCGATTACTTCCTGCTCCGGAGCACCCTGACCGAGTCTGAGCTCGCTTACCTCGAACGCACGCGGCGCTTCGTCCACGAGGAGGTGCTGCCGGTCATCAATTCCTACTGGGAGCGTGCGGAGGTCCCGCTGGACCTCTGCCGGCGCCTTGGCGAGCTCGGCCTTGTCGGCGACGGAATCGAGGGGTATGGCTGCCCGCCGATGAGCGCCACGGCGGCCGGCCTGATCAACATGGAGCTCAATCGCGGCGACGGCAGCCTGGGCACGTTCCTCGGGGTGCAGGCTGGTCTCGCCATGCGCTCGATCGCCCTCCACGGCAGCGAGGAGCAAAAGCGGCGCTGGCTGCCGGCAATGGCCCGCTGCGAGAAGCTCGGCGCCTTCGCTCTCACCGAGCCGTCGCACGGCTCAGACTCGGTGGCGCTTGAGACCGAGGCACGCCGGGTGGGCGGGGAGTACGTCATTAACGGCGCCAAGCGCTGGATCGGCAACGGCAGCCTGGCGGACGTGGTGGTCCTCTGGGCCCGCGACGCCGACGACGGCCAGGTCAAGGGGTTCCTGCTCGAAAAGGGAACGCCCGGCTACGCGGCAACGGTGATCGAGGGTAAGGGTTCGCTGCGGGCGATTTGGCAGGCGGAAATCGACCTCACAGACGTCCGCATCCCGCTGGCGAACCACCTCCCCGGAGCCAACAGCTTCAAGGACGCGGGGCGTGTGCTCAAGGCCACCCGCGCCGCCTGCGCCTGGATGGCGCTCGGCCACGCCGTCGCAGGCTACGACGCCGCCCTCACCTACACGAGCCGGCGCCACCAGTTCGGCAAACCGCTCGTGAGCTTCCAGATTGTCCAGGCCAAGCTGGTCCGGATGCTCTGTGAGATCACCGCGATGCAGCTCTACTGTGTGCGGATCGGGCGCCTGGAGGAGACCGACGACCTGTCGGATACGATCGCTTCGCTGGCCAAGCTCAACAACACCGTCAAGGCCCGCGAGGTGCTGGCGGAGGCGCGCAACCTGCTCGGCGGCAACGGCATCCTGCTCGAGAACCACGTGATCCGCCACATGGCGGACATGGAGGCCATCTTCACTTTCGAGGGCACGGAGACGATCCAGACGCTCATCGTCGGCCGTCACATCACTGGCGCGAGCGCGTTTGCATGAACACATGTCGAGAGGAGTTGGGGCGAATGACCAGCACGATGCAAGATTTCCCGCTGACCATCACGAGCCTGTTCCGGCGAGGTCGCTCGTTGTTCGGGGACAGCGAGGTGGTCAGCTCCCAGGGCGAGGTCTCGAGGCGAGCCAGCTTCGCGATGATCGCCGGCCGGGCCGAACAGTTGGCCGCCGCACTTCGACGCCTGGGGATCCAGCAAGGTGATCGGGTCGGCACGCTGGCCTGGAACAGCCAGGAGCACCAGGAAGCCTACCTCGCCGTTCCCTGCATGGGCGCAGTCCTGCACACGCTCAACCTCCGACTTGCACCCGAGCAGCTGGCCTGGGTTGTAAACCACGCAGAGGACCGGGCCATCATCGTCGACGGCTCGCTCCTGCCGCTGCTGGCAAAGATCAAAGACCAGCTCAAAACCGTCGAGCACTACGTCGTGATCGGCGAGGGCGACGCCTCAAGCCTTGGCTCAGCCCTCCGCTACGAAGAGGTGATCGCCGCGGAACAGCCAGGCTTCGAGTGGCCGGAACTGGAGGAGCGGTCGGCGTCTTCGCTCTGCTACACCACCGGCACCACCGGTGACCCGAAAGGAGTCGCCTACAGCCACCGCTCCGTCTACCTCCACTCGCTGGCGGAGTGGGGCGCGTTCACACTGACCGAGCGCGATCGCCTGCTCGTGATCGTGCCCATGTTCCACGTCAACGCCTGGGGCTTTCCCTACACAGCCTGGATGCTGGGCGCCGACCTGCTGATGCCTGGCCGCTTCCTGCAGGCGGAGCCTCTCACCAGGTTCATCGAGCAGGAGCGCCCCACGGTCGCCCTGGGCGTGCCGACGGTCTGGAGCGACCTGCTGCGCCACGTGGACGCGAATCCCAGTGACCTCTCCAGCCTGAGGCTGGTCGTGTGCGGCGGCTCGGCTGTTCCGCGAAGCTTGATGGAGGGCTTCCAGCTCCGCCACGGGGTGCGGATTATCCAGGCCTGGGGCATGACCGAAACGAGCCCTGTGGCCGCGATCGCCTTTCCGCCCAAGGGCGCGTCTGCGGACGACGAGATGAGCTGGCGCTCCAAGACCGGCCGGGTCGCGGCTGGAGTCGAGCTGCGGACGGTCGGCGAGCTCGGGGATGTGCTGCCTGCCGACGGCAGGTCTGTCGGCGAGATCGAGGTCCGCGGTCCCTGGATCACCGGTTCCTACTACCGATCCGAGGCCCCGGAGAGGTTCCACGACGGCTGGCTCAAGACTGGCGACGTTGGCCACCTCGATGCGAAAGGCTTCGTGCAGATAACCGACCGCTCCAAGGACGTGATCAAATCCGGCGGGGAGTGGATCTCGTCGGTTGAGCTGGAGGTCGCCCTGTTGGGTCATCCCGCGGTCCTCGAGGCGGCGGTGATCGGCGTGCCCGACGCGCGCTGGCAGGAACGGCCCCTGGCGGTGGTCAGGCTGGGGGAGGCTGCCGACGCCACTCCCGAAGACCTGGGATCTTTCCTCGCCAGCAAAGTCGCCCGTTGGTGGGTTCCCGAGCGATGGGCTTTCGTGGCCGAGGTTCCCAAGACCAGCGTGGGCAAGTACGACAAGAAGGCCATCCGCGCGATGTACGCCGACGGCAGGTTGTCGGTTGTGGAGGCCGCAGCTGAGCGTCGAGCCTGACGAGTGGCTTCTGCACGGCGCGACAGAGGCAAAGGGTTCCCGGTGGAAGCGCTGGGGGCGCTGGGTAAGCGCCCGGTCCAGTGACCGGCGAAGCCGGCCGGCCCGGCTCGGCAGCCGAAGGTACCGGATCCTCACCCGGCTCCGGGTCGATAGGCGCCGCAACGATAGAGGCGTCATTTTCGTCAACGTCGACGGGCTGCGGCTTCGAGTCAGGATTCGAGGCTCGGGGCGTCCGCTCCTCCTGGTCATGGGCCTCGGCGGCAACATCGAAATGTGGGAGCGGCTGGTTGATGAGCTCGGCGGCTTCCTGACGATTGCTTTCGACGCTCCTGGAACCGGCGAATCGGACACCCCCCGCTGGCCGCTACGGATGAGGGGCCTGGCTCGAATCACCGCCCATCTCCTGGTTGCGCTCGGCCAGCCCAGGGTGGACGTCCTCGGCGTGTCCTACGGCGGGGCGATCGCCCAGGAGCTCGCTTACCGCCATCCCGAACGCGTACGGCGGCTGGTGCTCGCGGCGACCATGTGCGGCTTGGGTGGCGTGCCCGGCAAGCCGGCCGCGCTGGCCCTGCTTCGCACCCCCTATCGCTACCACTCGCCCGCCCATTTCAAGGCGATCGCCGGACAGCTCTATGGCGGCGAGATCGGTCGCCGGCCGGAGCTGCTGGAACACCTGTCACATTCGCGGCTTGGCCACGCGCCCAGCCTGCGGGGCTACCTCTGGCAGCTGGCGGCGCTCGCGGGCTGGTCCAGCCTCCCCTACCTGCGCCAGATCCGTCAGCCGGCGCTGGTGCTGACAGGTGACGAGGATCCGATCATCCGCATTGCCAACGGTCGGATCCTCGCCAGCCTGATACCGGAGGCCCGCCTACACGTGATTCGGGGCGGCGGGCATCTCTTCCTGGTCGATCAGGCCAAGGAGTCGGCCCGGCTGATCAGAGAGTTCCTGCAGAGATGAACCGACGGAGTTCGTAGTCATCGTGGACGCCTTCAGCGGGTCGCCGCGCGGAAGGCGCCGACGGTTGCAGGCATGAGCACAAGCGCGGCGATAGCCAGGACGGCGAGCATGCGTGCATCCTGCCCCCAGTCGTTGCCGATGCTCATCAACGCCTGGCCGACACCGATGACATAGGAGGCGGGGTTGACCCTGGCCACAGTCTGGACCCAGTCGGGCTGGAAGCGCAGCGGGAGAAAGGCCGACGACAGGAACAAGGCGGGCAGCGCCAGGAAGATGCCGGCGACCATCGTCAGCTCGGCATTCCCGCTGCGCAGCGCGATCAGGTTGGCCAGCGAGGCCCAGGCGACGCCCAGCAGCGTCACGCTGGCGAGCATGCCGAACGTGCCGAGCCAGCCTGTCTCGACTCGCGCTCCCATCAGCGTGCCGGCCACGAGGACCACCGCGCCCTGTGCGAGCATGGTGACGGCATCCGCCAGGACCCGCCCGAGCAGGATGCTGAGGCGGTTGATCGGGCTGACGCGGAGCTTGTCCAGCATCCCACTGTCGATATCGCTCACCATGGCCAGCCCCGACTGGAGAGCGGTGAACAGTACCGCCAGCACCATCATGCCGGGGAGCAGGAAGGCCAGATAGGAGCGGTAGCCAAGGTCGCGGAGCAGCGGCGTGTCGGCGAGCCTGCTGAACGTCTGCGAGAACATCACCAGCCACACGAGCGGCTGGGCCACCGACGCGATGACCAGCATCGGGGTGCGCACGTTCTTGAAGAGGTTGCGAAAGGTGAGGACCACCGTCGCCGGCATCTCAACGCCTCCTTCGGCCGTGGGCGGCCGCGAATAAGCTGCTGACCGAATTGGCGGCCGGCGCCTCCGTCCTGGGGGCGCGGCCCGTGTAGCGCAGGAAGACGTCGTCGAGTGTCGCTTGCTCTGTCTCCACGCCCGCGACGCGGATGTCGACCTCGTCCAGACGGCGGATGACCGGCGCTATGCTCGGCCTGACACTCCGGACGTAGGCGACCAGAGGATCGCCCGGCTCGATGCCCACCACTTCCGGACATGCCGCCAGCGCCTGGGCTGCGCGGGCGGGGTCCGCGCCGTTGGCAAGCGTCAGCCGGAGACGCCCCTCACCCACCTCCTCCTTGAGTGCGGCCGGCGTCCCCTCCTTGACCAGCCGGCCCCCGTCGATGATGGCGACCCGATCGCAGGCACGGTCCGCCTCCTCCAGATACTGCGTGGTGAGGAAGATCGCCGTACCGTCGCGGCTCGCGCGGCGCAGGTGATCCCACAACGCGCCTCGAGACTGGGGATCCAGGCCAATGGTCGGTTCGTCCAGGAAGAGGACTGGCGGCCGGTGCACCATCGCCTGCGCGACGTCCAGCCGGCGTCGCAGCCCGCCCGAGAGCCGGCTCGCCCGCTCGTTCGCGACGTCGGACAGGGAGAACGCGTCGATCAGCTCCCCGATCCGCCGCTGCTGCTCTCGGCTCGGAGAAAGGCCGTGGAGGAGCGCCTGGAGGACCAGGTGCTCGTGCACGGTCAGGTCGTCGTCGACACCGGTGGCCTGCGCCGTGTAGCCGATGCTCTCGCGGACGCGGCTCGCCATTCTCCCGACGTCGAAGCCGCTGACTCGGGCCGCCCCGGAGGTGGCACGCAGGAGGGTGACGAGGATGCGAACCGTGGTCGTCTTGCCCGAGCCGTTGGGGCCCAGGAAGCCAAAGATCTCGCCCCGGTCCACGGCGAACGAGATTCCGTTGAGCGCGGTCTTTCCGCCCGGGTAGGCCTTGACCAGGTCCTTGACCTCGATAGCCCGGGCCGGGGCGCGCGCGGTGATAGGCTGCACTACGAAACCTCCCTGGTTTCACAGGGGCCGCCCCTACTGCCTGCAAGCACATCGGGGCGGTCCCACCTACGTAGAATGAACGTGTGTCCATAGTATATGAGCAACCGCTCATTCTTGTCAAGGTAGGAGACGTATGCCGCGGGGGGTAGCCATCCCTGAGCTCTCAGAACAGCTCTTCAAGGCGGTGGAGCGAGTGCTCGAGCGGGAGGGGCCCGGCGGCCTCAGCGGCCGCGCGATCACACGCGAGGCTGGCGTCGCCACCGGCCTGCTCTACAACCACTTCGCCGACCTCGACGACCTGCTCGCGGCGTTCATCCTCGACCGGGCGCGCGCCTTCGTCGGGCACGTCGAGGCGCTCTCCTCGCGGCCCGGGACCGGCACGGTGACGGGGAACCTGACCGAGGCCGCCACCGCCATGGCGCCCGTCATCACGCTGATGTACAACCTCGTGGTCTCTCGCCCGTCCCTCGCGCGCCGGCTTCACGAATTGCTCCATGGGAGCGAGCTCTCGCTGCTCACCCTCGAGGACGCGTTCGGCGCTTACCTGGAGGCGGAGCAGCGAGAGGGCCGCGTCGCGGCGGGCGTCGAGGCGCCGGCGCTGTCCATCGCGCTGGTCGGAGCCGTCCACCATCTGCTGATGACCGGCCGGCTGAGCATGATGGGACAGGTGGTGGCCGCGATTGTCGGAAGCCGCGTCGACCGCGGAAGACAGACCCAGGGCCATGCCCGACGTACCCAACGCCAACCTGGCCGTCCCGTTGCATAGATACTCGCGGCGGCGCCGCGTCGAGGTTCCGGGGTCTATAGCTTGCTGAAGCTGGCGGACGTTGCAGTCCCGTTCGTGACGCTCCGGAATGGAACCGTCTTCATCCGCTCAGGGCCGTTCCGGAGAGCCTTCTCTATGCTTCATTCAACATTGGAGGCGACGGGGCCGACGGGACTGTAACAACGATCCGGGTACCCTGGCCGCGAGAGCTCACGACCTCGAGCGAGCCGCCGACCGCAAGAGCGCGCTCGCGCATCGAGCGCAGGCCCAGGTGTCCCGGGAAGGGCCCTTCGGGATCGAAGCCGATCCCGTCGTCCGCGATTTCCATCACCACCGTGCCAGGCCGCGCCTCCAGGCGAACGTCGACATGCTGCGCACTGGCGTGCCTGACCATGTTGCGCAAGGCTTCCTGGGCGATTCGGTACAGCGCCTGCTTCACTTCGATGGGTGCCTCTGGCTCGTCTCTGACGACGGTCTCGCCGGCGATGCCAGCACGGGCTCGGACCGCCTTGATGTGCATGTCGAGGTTCGTTACCAGGCCCTCGGCCTGCAGCGAGTCGGGCCGCAGCTCGAAGATCAGCGCCCGCATCTCAGCCTGTCCGTCCTCTGCGAGCTGCATGACGTGGTCGATCGGCTGGACTACCCCCGCCAGGTCTGGATCCAGCCGCTCGCGAGCCGTCCTTGCCGCCAGCTGGATCCCGTAGAGCGACTGCGAGACGGAGTCGTGCAGCTCCCGCGCCAACCGCTGCCTTTCCTCGAGTGCGATCTTCTCGCGCGCGGCTGCGAGCAGGCGCGCGTTTGCCGCGGCCAGAGCGGCCTGATCCGCCAGCGCCGTCAGGAAGGTCGTCTCCGCCTCGGACGGCAGCTCCTCCTCCGGGTAGACGGCGGTCAGCAGACCGACGATCGCACCCCGGTGGACCAGGGGCGCGAGGACCGCCGCCTGCCAGGGGAGTGACTTCATTTGGCCGGCGGCGCACGCCAATCCATCACGCTCTACTTGCTCCCGAGCGTCCGAGTAGACGACGACTCGCTGCGTCACCAGGACCTGCCTGACGAGGGAACTGTGGGCGCTTGCGCAAGCTGTCGGCCCCAACCGTTCCTGGAAGCCGTCCGGCATCCCGGCGGCTCCCACCCAGGCCGCAACGTGGTCTTCAGCGTCGAGTATGACCCACGCGCCCAGAGCGCGCGTACCGCGAAGAGCGCATGCCGCGATGGCGTCCGTGGCGGCGTGGATCGAGTCGCTTACGATGAGGCTGGCAGCCGCCTGAGCCAGGGCGGCCGCTCGCCTCGCCTGCCGATTCCGCTCCGTCACGTCTCGAGAGGCGACCAGGATGAACTGCTTGCTTCGAAGGTCGAGCGCGCTGGTCGTCAGCTCGACCGCGAGCTCGGAACCGTCGGAACGCGTGGCGAGGCTCCCCACCGCCTGGGACTTCCCGCGGCGAGTATTGTCGAAGACCGTCAGGGCGGTTGGCCGCGCTCGTTCAGGGATGAGCTTGAGGCCGTCAAGGCCTAGCAACTGGTCGAGTGAGTATCCAAGCAGCTCACAAGCAGCCGGGTTCGCGTAGACGACGCGATGATCGCTGTCCAGGACGGTAATGCCATCTACCGAAGCGTTGACCAGCGCAGCCAGATCGTCGAAACCGAAGCTCGCGGGCAGCACGCCTGACCGCAGACCGTCATGTCCATCACCCGTGGGCTTCTCGCCTCCACCCGCTAACTTCGGCATCAGCCTCGCCACCCGCTCGCTCGCACTGGGCGCCAGCATGTCGGGCACCCTTCCAGCGCAACCTGCTCCAAGGTAGCTGCCGATGTAAGGTCAACGCGACTTTCAAATGCCTGATTTCCCTTCGTGCATTTGGGGGAAGGGAACTGCAAAGACCGAAGGCTATGATCAGGCGGTCGCCTGACTCACGGCGCTGGATCCCTCCACGTCACTCGTAGCGCAACCACGGTGCTGCTCAGCCGGCTGGCCCGGATCGCTGGCAGCAGTGCGCTCAGCCTACTATTTGCTTGATGCAAGCAAATAGAGAGGAGGTGCGCCAGCTCGCCGAGGCGGTGACGACGCTCGTCGAGGGCGCCTACCGGGGCATGGCGCGCACGTTCGACCTCACCCGCGTCGGACTCTTGCGCTTGGCCGCCTCCGGCGATCCAGTGCGGCCGAGCGACGCTGCCGACGCGCTCGACGTGAACCCTTCCACTGTCACCCGTTACGCGAGGGCGCTTGAGGAGGAGGGCTTCGTTCGGGTCACGGGCGACCCCGCGGACCGGCGGTCGTGCCTGATCTCCGCCACTGCAGCAGGCGTCGCCGAGCTCGCCCGCTTCGCAGAGGCGGGCGTGGACGTCTTCGGTGCCGTCATCCAGGATTGGAGCGCCGATGACGTTCGCCAGTTCTCGCGGCTGATCACCCGGCTGGCCGACGACTGGATGGAGAGAGGACCTGCCCACACCCGCCCTCCCCGGCGCACGGACTCACCTCGCTGGAGGACCGACGCGCGAGGCGCCGACCGATGACGCACCCAACACCTGCGGCTCCCGGCCGGGCGGGTGCCGCTCTTCCCCGCTGGCTGAGGCCGGTCAACCTGGTGATCGTACTCCTGCAGCGCCTTGGCATCGCGTTCCTCAGCTTCCACCTGCTCTCCGTCCCTGGCCGGAGGACAGGCAGGCTGCGCACGACGCCTGTCTCGCCGTTCTCGGTGGACGGCCGGCGCTACATTGTCTCCTTCGGCCGGACGGAGTGGGTGAAGAACGCCGATGCCGCGGGCTGGGGCATCCTCGCCCGGGGCCGCCGCCGCCAGCGGGTGCAGTTGCTCGCGCTCGACTTGGAGGAGCGCAGGCCGATCCTCCGTCAGTTCCCCGTGCAGATGCCTGCCGGTGTCCGGTTCTTCGTGCAGGTGGGCGTCGTCCGGCCGCCGGCCGACCCGGACGCGTTCGCCGAGGCGGCGTCGGCGCTGGCGGTGTTCAAAGTGGAGCCGCTCGACGCGTAGACCGCCGGTCGCGAGTGCGGCTGTCTGACCCGGCGATCGCGACACGCCGACAGCCGCGCTGCACCGCCGTTCGTCACGAGTTGGTGGACCAGCCAACGCCGCCGAACGTCGAGCGCCCTCTCCGCACTCACCCGATTGGTGATGAGCGCTCAGTTGCGACCCGGCGCTCTCCACGCGTCCCGGTCTGAGAGTGCTGGTCGTTGTTGGCAGCGCCGGCTGCTGTGACCACCCGAAATGCGCTGGGGCCGCTTGTTGCCTGCACGGCGTTTCACTGAATAACGGCAGCCGGGGGATCGGGAAGGCGCACGACACCGGCGCCGGATAAGACCACGGCTCAGGACGATCTTCCCCCGTCACGTCCCCTGTCACGTCCGGCCAGGAGTTGGGCCGCGACCACCGTGATCAATGCCCAGCTCAGCGCTACCGCCGCCGGAAACGCCACGTTAACGACGCTGCTGCCAGCTGCGGTCACGGCGAGCGCAGCCCAGGCTGCAAGGACGCACACGCCGGCGGCCACGGCGTACACCGCCAGGCCGCGCTGCGCGAGCGCGGCGAATCGGCGGGCGAAGACGACGCTCGCGACCACAATCAACGACAAGAACGACGCAGAGGAAAAGAGCAGGTGCAGGGCGCCGTGCACGCTGAGCTGACCGGGAGAGGTCGGCGTCCCGGGCGGGAAGCCGTTCAACGGGTCGGGGGCGAAGAGCCCGGCGCCGATCAGGCCCAGCCCGAAGGCGCCGACCAGCGGCGGCCCCCAGGCCCCACCTCGGCCCCCGTCCAGCGCGCGCCGCATACCGAGCGCCCCAGCAACCAGAAGAGTGCCAGCCACGATGAAGTTGATGACCTGGATCCACCCGACGTCGCCGAGGCTGAGCAGGCTGATTGCGTGACGCCTGACGTCGAACCCCGGGCGCGTGACCATCTGCACCAGGACTACAGCCCACCACAGCGGGCCTGCGACGAGGCCGCAGGCCAGCAGTGCTCTCGTCCCCCTTTCGGACGCGAGCTGCGCTGCCACCGTCAGCGTCCCTTCACGTGGTAGCAGAGGTGGGTCACACCGATTCCCTGGATGACCGTCGGTCCCTCCAGCGCGACCGGCACGCTCGACAGGTCGTCGAAGTATCGGATGACCCTGCCGAGCAGGACGGGCACCAGGTTGACGCGCACTTCGTCTAGCAGTCCGGCGTTGAGGCACTGCTGTACGATGTTGGGCCCTGCAACGCCGACCCGCCCCTCCCCGGCGACGGCCTTCGCCTGCCTCACCGCACTCTCGACCCCGTCTGTCACAAACGTGAACGGCCTGTCCTCGCGCGGCCACCCGTCGGGGACGGAGTGGGTGACCACGAACACGGGCACCCCCCACGGGTGCTTTCTGATTCCGGCCCGGCCGCCCACGTCGAACAGTCGCCGCCCTGCAACGATCCCGCCGGCTTTCTCCATTGACTCGCGCAGGTATCGCGCGCTCGCTTCGGACGTTCGAAAGGTCCACCTCTCAGGGTCGGCGGTCGGGACCTCCACGTCGCCGTTGCCGTACAAGTCGAAGAGTGGCCCCACTTGGTCAGAGGGGTCGGCGACGAAGCCGTCCAACGACATCGACATATCCGCAACTACCGTGGCCATCGCATCGTTTCCTCCAGAGCGCCCGATACAAACGCCCAATGCAACGTCGCCTGCGACGCGAATTCATCGGTGATCGGCGTGCGACGCTTCTGGCTGCGGTTTACCCTCGGCCGTGCGGCCGAACCTGATTGAGGCGCTGACGCCCGACGAGCGCTGCCACGTGCCCGGCCGCCGAGCAGAGCCGGAGTTCGGTCAGCACCACGAGACGCACTCCTGCCCGCGCTGACCGGCCCCTCCCGCCAGCCGCTGAAAGGCTTTGTGGGCTCCTACCGGCCAGAGAACGCGCGGGCACTCCTGCCCGGTGCGCGGAGCGGTCCCCGGCCGGCAGCTGCTGCAAAGGCAGCGGCACAGCCCGCGCAGTATAGGAAGTCTTATGCGGTCAAAGAGTCCAGCGCAGCCGGCGTCCACTAAGCGCTCAGAGCTCTGCCGGGAGATGTAGTTTCCGGAAGAAGTGATCCAGCGCTCGTCGTAGGGGCGCCGCTCGAAAATGCCCGCCTCGACCGCTTTCCTGAGCCATGCCGAGAGAATGTTGTCCGCCATCCAGGTCGCCTTGGAGTCCTCGACGCCCCGCGCCGAGAAAGGCGTCGCGCACGATGCCGCATAGGGGGCCGGTATATCCTCTTCGTCGGCTTCCTGATCGCCGGCGCTGGCATGGCCGGAGTCGCTGCCGCGGAATCGGTCAGCGCGAGCTCGTGGACATTCGGGCTGCCCCTGATCGGCGTGGGATTCGGCATGGGGTGCGTGATCGCTCCGCTGACAACCGAGGCCCTGCGGGAAGTGCCCCCTGTCCTGGCGGGCGGCGCCTCGGGAATGCTCAACACCAGCCGGCAGCTCGGATCTGCAACCGGGCTGGCGGTAATGGGTGCCGTGCTGCAGACCCAGCTGGTGGGGGCAATGCGCGACCGGGCTGTGGTTGACGCGTTGCAACTCCCGGCGCCGTTCCGCCAAAGCTTTATCGACGGCTTCGCCAGGCCAGGGAGGTCCGGCCTCGAGGTCGGTCGTGGCCAGAGCGGTGGGGCTCAGCTCCCAGCCGGATTGCCAGGGCAGGCTGCCGAGCTTGTTCCGAGGCTGACTCATGACGTGTTCGTGAACGGCTACACCGCTGCCATGAGGCCGACGCTCGCGGTCGCCGTCGCCGCCCTCCTGCTGGGCGCGGCATCGTGCCTCCTCATCGCCCAGAGCGTCCGGCGCGCCGCTCCGACAAGGGCGGTGGAGGATGCGGATGTGGCTTCCGTCAGACAGCCGTCCGCATGACCGGGAAGGCTCCGGTGGAGAGCGCGGACGTCGAGCTTGCCTACGAGGCGTTCAGGGTGCGGCGGCGGGGCATAGCGCCCAGGCACTGAACTTCGGCCGCTCTCGCGCCATATGAAAACCACCCACAGCGTGGTTGTGCTCCGCCAGCACCTCCTCCATGCACCACGCCGCCGCCTCGGCACGTTCGGGCAGCAGCTTCATGTAGCGCGCTCGGCATGCAACGCAGCGAGCCCGTCGAGCATCCGGCTGAGTCCGAACTCAAACAGCTCATCGAGGCTGAAATCGTATTCCTGCAATACGTAGCGGGTGAAGACGGGGAAGCGGTCTGCCTCGACGATGGCGCGCAGCCTCGGCTCCTGCGCGCGCAGCCACTCCTCGCTGTCGACGCCGCTGGCCGCCTCGGCCTCCGCCTCCATCTCGAGGTTCAGTGCCGTACCACGCACGAAGTTGGCCAGTGTGATGTATGCGGTGAACGTCGTCTGGTGGTCGAAGCCGAGCTCGTCGAGGGCGGTCAGCAGGAACTCCGTGAGCGGCAGCCCGCCGGCCAGGGGCTGCGGCCGCGTGATCGACATCGCGGAAGCCAGCCACGGATGCCGGCGGCAGGAATCCCAGAACAACCTCGCCGCTATCTCCACGCGCGGCCGCCACCCGGCTGGCGGATCGTCCGGGAGCCTCCAGTCCCGGAAGACGGAGTCCATCATCTGGAGAAGCAGCCCGTCTTTGTCCTCGACGTGTCGGTAGAGCGACATAGTGGCGACCCCGATCTCGCTTGCGACGCGGCGCATCGAGACCGCGCCGAGCCCCTCCGCATCGGCGATCGCAACGCCTGCAGCAACGATGCGTTCTGTGGTCAACCCACCTTCCGAACTGCTCTGCCGCCGTGGGGCAGGCACCCCGCGTGTCGGCCGTCGATCCCCTTCGACCACGGTGCCGACGCCCGGCACGGCGCGGACGAGGCCCTGGTGGCGCAGCTCTGTCAGCACTTTCGTCGCTGTCGCCATCGCTACGCCCCACCGGTCGACGATTGCCCTTGTCGACGGCACGCGCATGCCGGGAGTGAGCTCGCCCGACTCGATCTGGCTCCGCAGCTCCGCCGCGATCTGGCGATAGCGGGGCGTGGCGGCCGAGGCTGGCGCACTAGTGCTCATGGGCATCCTGGAATCATATAAGCTGCTAAGCGCACTAGGGCGCTCGGAGATGCGATACGGTGTACGCTATCACGCATGGAACAGCAGCACGTGCTCATTTCGGGTGCTGGCATCGCCGGTCCGGCAGCAGCGTACTGGCTACGCACTGCAGGGTTCAGGCCGACGGTCGTCGAGCGTGCTCCAGCACCACGACCGGGCGGGCAGGCGGTCGACCTCCGCGGCGCCGGCCGCACCATCACAGAGCGGATGGGCCTCCTCGATCGTGTTCGAGCGGTTGCGCTGGAGCAGGAAGGGTTCGCGTACGTCGACGCGAGGGGGCGCATCACGGCCCGGATGCCCGCCGATGCCTTCGGCGGCAGGGGGATCGTCTCCGAGATCGAAGTCCTGCGCGGTGATCTCTGCCGCGTGCTCTACGAGGCGTCGCTGCCGGAGACCGAGTACCTCTTCGATGACACGATCACCGGGATCGAGCAGGACGCTGGCGGGATCAGGGTCACGTTCGAGAAGGCGTCACCCCGCCGGTTCTCGCTCGTCGTCGGCGCGGACGGGCTGCATTCGGCCGTGCGGCGCCTCGCGTTCGGACCGGATGCCGCGTTCCTCCGCCCTTTCCAGCTCTACATCGCGTGGTACACGGCGCCCGCCGAAATCGACCTCGGCGGCTGGTTCCTGATGCACAACGCGCCCGGCGGACTCGTCGCGGGCGCCCGACCCGGTCGGGACCGTGACGAGATCAAGGTCATGCTGAGCTTCCGCGCGGAGCCCGATAGGTACGAACGGCTTGGGAGAGCAGATCAGCAGGAGCTGCTCGAGAAGCGGTTCACCGGCGCCGGTTGGAAGGTGCCCCGGCTGCTCGACGCGATGCGGAGGGCGACCGATTTCTACTTCGACTCGGTCGGGCAGGTGCACCTCGACGAGTGGTCGCGAGGCAGGGTCGTCCTGCTCGGCGACGCCGGCTACTGTCCATCACCGCTGTCGGGACTCGGCACGAGCCTGGCCCTCGTCGGCGCCTACATCCTCGTCGGCGAGCTGGTCGCGGCCGGCGGAGACCATGTGACCGCCTTCCGGCGCTATCAGCAGCGCATGCGGGCGTACGTCGCCCAGGGACAGCAGCTGCCGCCGGGCGGCGTCCACGGGTTCGCACCGACAACTGCCTTCATGATCCATATGCGGGCCGCCTCCATGCGCTGGATGACCCGCTGGCCGATGCGCAGGCTTGTCGCGGGGCAGTTCACGAAGGCGGATGCGATCGAGCTGCCTTCCTATGCTGGCTTTGCCCTGGCGGCATAACGCAGACGCAAGTCTGTCCTGTTGGCCCTACAGCAGGTGGGCGCGCAGGAGCTGCGCGACCTCCGGGCTGGGTGGCTTGGGGTCGTCAGCAGACAGGCTGAGCCCGTCGCACGAGGCACCCGCCTCGATCAGCGTTCGCACGGTCGCGACCCAGTTCGGCCTGGGGTTGCTCCGGGGCCGTTCCCCACTGCCGATGGTGGCCCAGACCAGGGGCGTGTCGTCCCAGGTGGTGTCACGGGCCTCGACGTCGGCACCACGAGCCAGGAGCAACCGGACGGTCTCAGCGCTGCCTGCGTAGGCGGCGGCGTGCAGCGCGGTGCCCCCGTGGGCGGCGGCGGGCAGCGCGGTGCCCCCCCAGTTGCCAGCACGGGCTTCGATGGGGAAGCCGAGGTCGAGCATCAACTCCACGGCCGCGGTGCTGCCGCCCGCAGCGGCCTGAACGATGGCCTCGCTTTGCTCGATGTCGGTCAGCTGATCGAGGAGGCCACGGTGGTCCGCCACCTGCCGCTGCGCGTCGGCGCGCTCCCCGCGCAGGCAGGCGGAGAGGAAGCGGTCGACGTCGGTGGCCTCGTCTCGAGCACCGCCCTGGCGCAGCAGCGCGGCCAGGTCGGTTCTGCCCTGCCGGAGGGCGAGCCGGTATGGCGAGCGCCCGTCGGGACCGGGCGCGTCCGGGGCTGCGCCATGGGCCAGCAGCAGTTGCACGAGCTCGGCGGGGCAGGCGAACCGAACGGATGCGTACACGGCCGGACACGGCGGATTCTCGACGTACAGGCGGGGATCCGCACCGGCCTCCAGGAGCAGCCGGCACCCCTCGGTGTCGCCGATGCTGATCGGAGCGCCGAGCGCCGTTTCGACGGTTTTTGCCACGTCCGGCGTGTGGTCGAGCAGCAGCCGCAGGCACCGGTGACTGTTGCGGGCGAATCCGACCAGGTACAGGTCGTCGTCATGGGGAACCGCACCGCGCTCTAACAGCAGCCGGATGATGGGCTCGTTGCCAGCACCGTCGCTGGCACTGGCGGTCGCGCAGCCCAGCGGCGTCCGGCCGCCGGGTTGGCTGTCCCGCCCACCGGCCCTGGCTTCCAGGCTGGCGCCGGCGTTCAGCAACAGCCGGGCCACGGCCAGCAGCCCCTCCGCCCGGGCCGGATCCATGCGATCCCAGCGGGAGCCGCAGACCGCGTGGAGCGGCGTCCAGCCTGACCGGGCATCAGGCCGGGTCGCCACTGCAGGGTCACGCTCGATCTCCTGGCGGACGCGATCGACGTCGCCGAGCACCACTGCGGTGGCGAAGTTGTAGCCGGCGATCTCCGGGGTGGCGGCGAGCAGTCGGGCGGCACGGCCGGTCCAGTCGCGGATACTGGCCTCCAGGAATGCGTCCACCTTCTCGGCGAGGTCCATGGTGCGCGCGTCCACCTCGGCCTTGAGTCGGGCCCAGCTGGAGAACCCGTACTCGCGGGCCACCGCCAGTTGCGCCGCGGCCAGGGTCAGCCGATCGGCCACCGCCTCGACCCGTCTGGTGGCGGCGGCGTCACCGGCGCGTGCGGCTCGCAGCAGGTCCCTGGCCTGGTGGCGGACCTGGTCGAGGTTGGGTCGAGCCGGAAGGTCTGGCATGACGTCTCCTTTCTCAAGCCTGGGGTCCGCGTGCCAGGCCCCCAAAAGGAGATCGCCACGATCGTATTCATGAATCGGAGGTGGACTCAGTCCTGCCCGCGGACCCGGAGGCGCCCTCTCACGCCGCCGATGAGGGTAAATCATCGAGGCCCCGCGCGACCAGCGACGGCCCCCGGGTCAGGGCTCGGGCGTCCGACCTTCCGGCTGTCTCAGATAGAGGGAAGGAGGGCGGCGCAAAAAGTAGCCTCGTTGGCGCCTTCCACAACGTCCAACAAGGCCCGTCCATTCTTGCGTCCTGCCCACGTTTTCGCCGAGCCGTCCGCCGATGGCGCACTCAAGGTCGTGGCCCCACTCCAGGGCCCCTGGCGCTTCGCCCTCCGCCTGGGGATATCCCACCACGTCCCTGGCGACCCTGGCCCGGCGAGTGCGAGGGCAGGCCAGCTGGCGCCGTGGCTACCGCCGGGTTACTGGCAGAAGCTGCGGAAGGCTGCTTTAGCCCTCGCCGGGTTTGCGGGAACTCTGGGTCCGCGTCGGCCACTACCCCGTCTGAAGGAGGTCGGCTTTCGAGCTCAGCGCTGCCCGCCCGGCCCTGATCAGCGACGTGGCCGCTTGCTCGACGTCTGCCTCGCTGGTCCACCGTCCGAGGCTCAGGCGAACTGTGCCCAGGGCCCGGCGGCGCGACACTCCCATGTCCATCAGCACCTCTGATGGCTCGGTGCGGCCGCTGTGGCAAGCAGAGCCGGTCGAGGCGGCCAGCTCAGGTGCACGTCGAAGCAGCTCCTCCCCATCGGTCCCATCGAGTGCAATGCTCAGGGTATTGGGCAGCCGCGCCTCACGGTGCCCGTTGACAACCCAGCCAGCCGCCTCCAGCCTACGTTGGAGGCGATCACGCAGTCTCGAAAGACGCTCGTGATCGGTCGCTAGCCGCTCGGCAGCGATCGCACAAGCCTGGCCCAGGCCCACGAGGCCAGGGACATTCTCGGTGCTGGCACGGCGGCCGCCTTCCTGGCTTGCGCCGTGGATCAGAGGATCGAGCCGGGTGCCCGTCCGCACATAGAGCGCTCCCACGCCCTTAGGGGCGTAGAGCTTGTGACCGGCCAGCGACAGCAGGTCGACGCCCAGGTCATCGACGTCGACCGGCACCTTCCCGACCGACTGGGCGGCGTCTGTATGCATCAGCACCCCGTGCTTGCGTCCGATTGTCGCGATGGCAGCGATAGGCTGGAGCACCCCGGTCTCGTTGTTGGCGTGCATGACACTGATGAGGACCGTGCGGGGTGTCAGCGCTCTCTCGACAGCATCAGGGTCCACCTGGCCCTGGCCATCTACCGGGAGGCGGCTGATCGAGAAACCGAAGCGCTCTTCGAGGTATCGGCAGGTGGCGAGAACCGAGGGATGTTCGACGCCGGTCGTAATGATGTGATCGCCGCGCTCGCGATGCGCCAGGGCGAGCCCGATCAAGGCATGGTTGTTGCTCTCGCTGCCGCCACTTGTGAACACCAGCTCTTCAGGCGCGCAGCCCAGAAGACCCGCCACCTGCTCCCGCGCCCTGGCGACCCCAGCCCTCGTCCTCTGACCGTAGGCGTGGCTGCTGGACGGATTGCCGAAAACAGCTTGCAGGTAGGGGAGCATCGCCTCCACCACGCCCGGGTCGGGCGGAGTCGTCGCGTTGTAGTCGAGGTAGATCGGCGTCTGCGCCATTCGTTCTTGCTCCACGTCAGACATCCAGAGTCTCAAGGATCCACAGTTCCCGCAGGATCACGGCCGCCAGATTGGCGCAGAGGCCGAGGCAAACGTCCGGTAGAGCAACGCTCACCAGGCAATGATACTCAAAAGTGAATTAGAATGTTCTTGTGAACTCGAGAGAAGCTAAGGACGCCCTCTATGCCCAGTTCAGCCGGCTGGCACGGGCACTGGGCAACCCGAAGCGGATCGAGCTGCTGGAACTGCTCGCCCAGGCCGAGCGAAGCGTGGAGGAGCTGACCACGGCCAGCGCGATGGACTTCGCCAACACCTCCGCCCAGCTCCAGGTGCTGAGCCGGGCGCGTCTCGTCGAGGGCCGCCGGCAAGGCCGTCGGGTGGTGTACCGGCTCGCGGACGACAGCGTCTCTCGCTTCCTCACCGCCCTCCGGGCGCTCGCGCGTGACCGCCTGGCCGAGGTCGAGCAGGTCGCACGCGACTACTTCGAGGCGCGCGACGACCTGGTGCCGCTCAGCTCAGAAGAGCTGATGCGCCGGCTCGACGATCCCCAGACACTGGTGATCGACGTCCGGCCGCGGGAGGAGTACGCCGCGGGCCACATCCCGGGCGCGCTCTCTATTCCGCTAGGGGAGCTCAAGGCGCGAGTCGCGGAGCTTGGGCGCGCCCCCGAGATCGTGGCCTACTGCCGGGGCCCCTACTGCGTGCTCGCACCCCAGGCGATTGAGGTGCTGCGCCAGGCTGGCATCCGAGCGCGGCGCCTCGAAGAGGGTCTGCCGGAGTGGCGCCTCGCCGGTCTCCCGGTGGAGGTCGCCGGCTGAGGATCCCGATGCCCTGATGCGGCGAGCTCGCGTTAGCGGGGGGTCTCCGACAGGGCGGCGATGAACGGCTCGCGGATTGTCGGATCGCAGTGCAGCGAGACCAGTTCGCGCTTGATCCGGTTTGGGAACCTGCCTCCGGGCACGTCGAACCCTTCGCCGCAGTGCAGCCTCATGTGGCCATCCCCATTCCAGGCCGCGGGCAAGGCGAAGGTAACGTCGATGCGGACGGGCTCCGCACCGGCGGCTACCGCCATGTATGTATGCACGTCCACCAACCCGGACTCGGGTACGGCAGCGGCTGCCCGAGCGCCGAACAGCTCAGCGGCCAGCCGGCGATCAACCCGGTACACGCGGTGCCAGGTGTCAGCGGTGAGCAACGGCCAGCCCTCCGCAAGCACGCCGCGCAAGAGTGAGTGCTTGGTGGAGCAGGTACCGCGCCACGAGGCGAGGACGGCTGTCGGATCCCTGCTCGGGCCGCGTCCGTAGGGTATGGCGGCGACAGCGTTGACAACGTCGACCCAGGAGCAGTCGTCGTCCAGGCTTGCCCGAGCTCGAAACGCCGGCAGCAGCCTCTCTTGGTCCACGAACTCGTCCGGGAGCAGTCCCTCGACCTCCCCGATCAAGACGAGCTCACCCTTTTGATTGAAGACTTCGCTGCTGATGAGGGCGTGCCAGCCCCGCCTGCCCCGGAACAGATCATTGACGCGGACCTTCGTGCGTACGCGCTGACCCGCGAGTACCGGTAGTAAGAACTCCAGCCGCATGACGCGGGCGAGGAAGGAGAGGTCACCTCCAAGCTTGGTCGGCAGCGCGGCGACGAGCAGCCCCTGGGCGATCGGTGGATTCGGGCCATCCGTGAGGTGATGCACCCCTCGGTCGCCGGTCAACCGGCTGAAGGCGACTATGTCCTGCTGGCTCAGTACGCGCTCGTGCGTCATAACGCTGCCGATCGTCACGCGTCGGCGCTCAGCGTTTTCCATCGCGCGTTACGATTATAGAGTACTTCTCTAGAATAACTCTCTATGGTCTCGGCTCGTCGGGCGCGGACGCAGACCCGAAGACGGAACATCCTGGACGCTGCCCTGGCGCTCTTCCTGGAACGCGGCGTGAGCGAGACGACGGCGGACGACATCCGGGCTACGTCGGGCGCAAGCGTCGGCAGTCTTTACCACCACTTCTCCGGAGGGAAGGAGGACGTCGCAGCCGCCCTGTATCTGGAGACGATCGCCGAGTACCAGGCCGGCTTTCTCGCCGAGCTGCGCAGGCATCGCCGGGCTGCGACCGGCGTCAGGGCAACTGTGCGGTACCACCTGCGCTGGGTCGAGACGCATCGCGATGCCGCCCGTTTCCTCTTCAACTATGGAGACCTCGAGCTTCGGAGTCCCATAGACGATGAACTGGCGCAGCTGAACACGCGCCTTGTCACCGACGTACGCAACTGGGCGACCGATGTCGGCGCCGAGGAGCTCACGAATCTGCCGGTCGATGTCGCCACCGCCATCTGGATCGGACCAGCACAGCAGTTCGCGCGGCGCTGGCTGGCTGGTGGCACCACCACCTCCATCGATCGCGCGGCCCGACTGCTGGCGGCCGGCGCTTCGGCTGCGCTCTCGGCGGCGACCAGGCTTGGCCCAATCGGTGATCGACGGAATGCGGAGGGAAGAAAGAGATGGAACGAATCGGGGTCGTAGACACGATGTTCGCGCGGATCGACATGGGCGCCATCGCTCAGCGGCAACTGGCCACCATGGATGGCCACGGCCGCCGGTTCCAGGTGCTGCGCCGTACGGTCCCCGGCATGAAGGACCTGGCCGTCGCAGCCAAGCAGCTCATCGAGGGCCATGCCTGCTCCGTCGTCATCGCCTGTGGCATGCCCGGACTGGCGGAGATCGACCAGATGTGCGCCCACGAGGCGTCGCAGGGCATCATGCTGGCTCAAGTCCTCACCGGGGTGCACATCCTGGAGGTGTTCGTGCACGTCGGAGAAGAGCCCGATGAGAGCCGCTTCATGGGGCTGTGCCGCAGGCGGATCGAGGGCCACGCGCTCAACGCGTACTGGCTTGTCTGCGCTCCCGAAGAGCTGGCCGCGCGCGCGGGACGGGGGATCCGGCAGGGCGCCGATGACGCCGGGCCGCTACCCGCTGAGGCCATTTGAGCCGCAACGCCCTGGTCAGGTCCTAAGGGTGCCCCGCCAACGGCCAAACGCAAAATCCCGACGCCGGCTTGGCAAGCCGCGCAAGACCCGACAGGAGTGACAACAGAATGACTAACCCCGCAGAGCAGCCGCCGATCGGCTACCGCGACCTCGTCACCCGGGCGAGGAACGAACAGCGCGAGCTCGTGGATGTCGAGCGCAGGGATGGATACGCCATCGTGCGAATGAATGAGCCGGAGGCGCTGAACCCGCTGAGCGGCCCCATGACGATCCAGCTGCTCGATCATCTGCGCCGGCTGGCCGAGGATGCGGCGATGCGGGCCGTGATCCTCACCGGCACCGACCCCTCGTTCTCAGCAGGTGGAGACCTTCGGGGGATGGCCGCAACGGTGCAGTCGCTTGTCGACCACTCACCCGAGGGTGCCACGGCGATGTGGCGCTGGATCCGCTACGAGTTCGGCGCGGTCGTGCGTCTCATCGTGCACAGCGACAAGCTGTTCGTGGCTGCGATCAATGGGGCAGCGGCCGGCGTCGGTCTAGCCTTCGCGATGGCCTGCGATATGGTGATCGCCTCCGACCGCGCCCGCCTGCTGATGGCCTTCGGCCGCATCGGCCTGGTTCCCGAGGTCGGCCTGGGGTGGCTGCTGACGCGCCGGCTCGGCTACCACAAGACGATGGAGCTGTTCGTCTCCGGCACGATCCTATCGGCCCAGCAGGCACTGGGTCTAGGACTGGTCAACGAGGTCGTCCCGCACGCGGATCTCCGACGGCGGGCAGAACAATGGTGCGAGCGCGGAATGGCTCTGCCCGCCCACGCCCTCGACATGACAAAGCCTCTGCTGCGCAGCGTGGTCGACATGAGCTGGGAGCAGTCGATCGCCATGGAGGAGTTCGCCGAGCCGATGTGCTTCACGACCCACGCTCACCGGGAAGCGGTCACCGACATCCTCGGACGTGGTGGCGGTCGCGTCCAGGTACCGCGGGGAGAGGACGACGGCAAGGCCTTCAATGGCGAGGCAGGCGCCCAGTAGCTTGGCTCGAGGGCCTGGCATCGTGCGACACGTGGACCCTCGTCAGATCCCGACCGTCTACGACCAGATCGGGGACCGATACTCGCTTGCGCGAGGCGAAGATCCGCGCATTGCCGAGCGAATCCACGTAGCGTTGGGAGCTGCGGCCACCGTCGTCAATGTGGGCGCTGGCACCGGATCTTACGAACCGCGCGACCGGCGCGTGGTAGCCGTCGAGCCTTCCAGGGTAATGCTGGCGCAACGGCCGCCGGGCGCAGCACCGGCGGTGCGAGCGATCGCCGAGGCGCTCCCATTCCGGACCGATTCGTTCCAGGCCGCTATGGCGGTGCTCACCCTCCATCACTGGGCCGACGTGCCCAAGGGGCTGACCGAGATGCAGCGCGTGGCGAGCCGCAATGTGGTCGTGTTTACATGGGACCCAGAGGTATTTGGCTCGTACTGGGTCACTACCGACTACTTCCCCACCGTTGGTCGCGTCGACGCGGGGAGGTCCTACACAATCCCCGCCCTGGTCGAGGTGCTCAGCGGTGCTGAGGTTTTCCCGGTCCCAATTCCGTGGGACTGCCGCGATGGGTTCTATGGCGCCTTCTGGCGCCGTCCGGGCGCGATCCTCGACCCGACGGTCTGGCAAGGTGTGTCCGCACTGCAGCTGATCTCTGACGAGGAGCGCGAGACAGGGATGCGCCGAATCGCGGCCGACCTCCAGAGTGGCGAGTGGGAGCGCCGGTACGGCCACCTGCTGAACCTCGATGAGCTCGACGTCGGTTACCGCATGATTGTCACGCGAGGCGGGTGAGTTGCTCCGTCAGCGCTTCAGTGGTCGTCGGGCCAGGCGCTGCTCGCTGGATTGCCCGGACGAATGCGGTGCGACGCCCATCACCTTCACCTGCACCTGGAAGGCCATACTCAGGCGGCGGTCCATGCAGGGCGCAACCTGGTGCAGGACGATCAAGCGCCAGGCGGCGGCTGAGAGCGGCAACCGCGCTTGACTGGCGCGTTACCGGGGTCAGCGAGTCGCTCTACTTCTGCGACGGCGGCCCCGCAAGCGCCGGCACCGAGCGACTTTGCTCAGTGGCGATGTCAGCAAGGCTCGCGTAAGCAATATGACTGAGGGCTCGCGCCAGAATAACCGTCCGGTGAGAGCGCAAGGCCACGCGCCGCCGAGATCGCGAGGATCAGGATCGACCTCGCTGAACGGGGATGCCAAGCAGGGTCCTCATTAGCTGGCCGACGTCCGTGGCTGCCCGATTTCCAACCGATCGTGCGCGCCGAGCGCCCGCGCCACCGCGTCGACGAGCGCGGCACGGACGACGTCTGGCGCCGGCGGGGCATCGGCCCTGGCCAGGAGCACGTCGAGCGCGGCCGCGACCGCCCCGATGAAGGCGCCGAT
>Ga0126378_10000688_pt1 | contig 24958 bp, 20 predicted proteins | sample PanSoiMetPlot_23_FD_92587 | JGI IMG/M metagenome (GOLD analysis project Ga0126378, IMG submission 92587) | Tropical forest soil microbial communities from Panama - MetaG Plot_23 | ecosystem: Environmental > Terrestrial > Soil > Tropical forest > Bulk soil | place: Panama | collected 2016-02-17
GTGTACGACCGAATTCGAGAGGAGATGGTCCGCTACAAGGGCAAGCCGCTGCCGGAGATCATCAACATCGCCGTGAATGACACGCTTTCGCGAACCATCCTAACCTCAGGCGTCACTGCGCTGTCGCTGGTTGGTCTTTTGATTTTCGGAGTCGGCGAGATCTGGGATTTTGCGATGGCGATGCTGGTCGGCATCATCGTCGGTACTTATTCCTCGGTGTACATCGCCAGCCCGTTGACCATCTGGCTCGATGAGCGCGCCGCCGCCAAAGAGCGGGCGGCCCGCGGTGGAATCAAAGCCAAAGTGGCCTGACCGATTCGTTCATCCCAAGCGTAAGGCGAGCGCTCGCGAGCCTGAAGTCGAGGGGCGCTCTGCGAGCGCGATATCGGGCGTAACGCTCAGAAGCGAAACATGATCGTCGCGGAGATGTCGAACAGGCCTCCGGATAACGGGGGAGCACCGTTGACTGGGCGCAGGTCCTTCGAAAACTCTTGGGTGAGAAAGTAGTGGTATGTCGCCCGCGCTCCGATCCTCACCCCAGAAGCCTCGAATTCGATTCCAGCAGCAACAGGCAGCTCCGCGATGAAGCCGTTGTCGTAGGCGGCGCTACTCTGCCCCTGGACGATGACGTAGCCCAGCCCGAGGCCAGCGCCGGCAAAGGGATGGAGGGCTGAAAGCAGTGGCAAGTACACCTTCGCCAGAGCGATCCCGCTGTTGCGAAAAAGCCCGGTGCTCTGCGGAGCGCGCGGATCCGACAGCGAGTTTCTCGAGCCTTCATATCCAAACTCGATTCCGAGAATCTCGACGGGCTGGTAGTTGAGGATGACGCCCCATGCGGGTCCTGCCGAGGTCACGTTGCCAAGGTCGGACGTGAACAGTCCGAGCCCGCCCTTGAGAATCAGCCTGCCTTCGGCCTGGGCCAATCCCGCGTGGAGAGCGCAAAGTCCCGCGATCGCGCCGAGCACAAATCGGTTGCGCATTGCAGCAGCTTCTTGGAATACCACGCGGCTCGAAGCCCGCAATTTCTCCGGGCGCGAGCGATGTCAGTGAGGGACGTAAGCTAGCTGTGTTCGAGAGTGGAAGGACGCCAGCACTCTCGAGAGGGGTTCGCAAACTTGCGCTGGGTGTTGCCCGGGACTTCGCAGCTGGATGTAGCTCCTCTCGCTTCGGCCCTTTCCCTCCATCCGTTGGCTGCCCGCATCCTCATCCATCGGGGTTATGCGACGCCGGAAGCGGCCAGCGCTTTTCTCGCCGATCGCCTCACGGATCTCCCCGATCCTTTCTTGATGAAGGGGCTTCAAAAGGCGGTCAAGCGGATTTGTGAAGCACTCAAAGAGCGGCAGCGGATTACGCTCTACGGCGATTACGATGTCGACGGCGTTTGCTCGACCGCGCTTCTCGCGCTCTTTCTTCGCCAGCTGGGCGGAGATGTTACGACGTACATCCCTCACCGCATCGGCGAAGGGTACGGGCTCAACCCTCAGGCGATCCAATTGCTGGCCCAACAAGGCACGCGCGTTCTCGTCACTCTCGACTGCGGCATCAACTCGATTGCCGAAGTCTCGAAGGCGAACGCGCTGGGGCTTGACGTCATCGTCGTCGATCATCATGCGGTTCCGCCTGAGCTGCCGCCGGCAATGGCCGTGCTCAATCCACACCAGAGCGGCTGCGATTACCCGACCCATCATCTTTGCGCTGCGGGAGTCGCCTTCAATCTTTGCATCGGCCTTCGAAAGGAGCTTCGCGAGCAATGCTTTTTCAAGGACCGCAAGGAGCCGAACCTGCGCTCGATGCTGGACCTCGTCGCGCTTGCCACCATTGCCGATGTGGTACCGCTCACGGGTGCAAATCGAGTTCTGGTCAAGCACGGCCTGGAGGAAATCGCCGCTGCGCGCCGCCCTGGAGTTCGCGCGCTGAAGGAAGTGGCTGGCGTGCCCACTTTCGGTCCGGTGAGCAGTGGCCAGGTGGGTTTTCGCCTTGGGCCGCGCATCAATGCCGCCGGTCGACTGCATGACGCTTCGCTCGGGCTGCAGCTGCTGTGTTCGGAGAGCATCGAGGCAGCGCGCCCGCTTGCTCAAGCGCTCGACGCCGCCAATGTCGAACGACAAGGGATCGAACAGCAGATCCTCGCTGAGGCGCTGGCTCAGGCAAAAGATTGGCAGTCCAAGGGCCTGGTGTTGCATTCGGAAGCCTGGCACCCGGGAGTGATCGGCATCGTCGCCTCTCGCGTCGTCGAGCGTTTTCACCGGCCTACCGTCTTGGTCGCGGTGAAGGACGGAATCGGTCGAGGCTCGGCGCGCAGCATCGATGGCTTTCACCTGGTCAGCGCCCTGCAGGACTGCGCCGGTCATCTGCTCAAGTACGGCGGCCACAAGCAGGCAGCGGGGCTTTCGATCGAGGCGAATCGCCTTTCCGCGTTCAGCGAAGCATTCGCGGCGGTGGCTTCTCAGAAGCTCACCGACGACGACGTGGTGCCACGCTGCCGCGTCGATGTGCTGGTGTCGCTGTCAGAGCTCAGCGCGGAAGCGGCAAAGGGCATCGAGGTCCTGGGGCCTTTTGGGTCGGGCAATCCCGAGCCGGTTTTTGCATCGCGAGGGCTCACCGCCACGTCGCGCTTGGTGCCCAGCCGTCGCGAGGGGCGGGCCGACCACCTCAAGCTCCTTTTCGACTCCGCGCCGCACCTCGACGCGATCGGCTTTGGAATGGGAGATCGTCTGGCGCTTGTCGCAGGGCCGTTGGATCTCGCCTACCAGGTTTCGATCGACGAATGGAACGGACGCGAAAGGCTGTCTTTGAAGCTCAAGGACCTGCGCCCCGCTCCCTCGTAGAAATCAGACATAGCGTCCGGCAAATTTTGATTCGAGCCGATTACGCTTTCTTGACGCGCTGCGACGCGACTCATTATGTTCTTCACGCCCGTCGCGCCTTGCTTCGACTCTGGAGACGAAGGCCGCGAGCCGGGCAGGGCTTCCAATCGATCGACTAGGTAAACCCTCATGGCGGTCAACTTCATCGACGAGGTCAAGCGCACCCATTCTTGCGGCGAGCTGACCCGCGCAGACATCGGAAAGACCGTGGTTCTCTTCGGATGGGTCCAGAATCGCCGAGACCACGGCGGAGCCGTATTCATCGACTTGCGGGACCGAGAGGGCCTGACGCAGATCGTCTTTGAACCAGACATCGCTGCGGAGCCGCACGATCTCGCAGGGACGCTGAGGCTCGAGTACGTGATCGGGATTCGAGGAACTGTCGTTTCGCGCGGCGCAAACGTCAATCCCAAGCTGCGCACCGGCGAGATCGAGGTGAAGGCCACCGAGTTGACCATCTTCAACCGCTCTGAGCCTCCCCCGTTCATGATCGAGGATCAGCTCGACACCGCCGAGGAAAAGCGACTGCTTCATCGCTACCTCGACCTTCGGCGCGCACCGCTGCAGAGATCGCTCATCACGCGCTCGAAGATGAACTCAATTACCCGCTCTTATTTGGTGAGCCGCGGATTCCTCGAGCTGGAAACGCCGATGATGGGCAAATACACGCCGGGCGGCGCCCGAAATTTCCTGGTGCCCTCCAGACTCAGCCCGGGCAAGTTCTACGCCCTCGCCGAAAGCCCGCAGCTCTACAAGCAACTGTTCATGGTCGCCGGATTCGATCGCTACTTCCAAATCGTGAAGTGCTTCCGGGACGAAGACCTCCGGTTGGATCGGCAGCCGGAGTTCACGCAAATCGACCTCGAAATGAGCTTCGTTTCGCAGGACGACGTGTTCGCCATCGTCGAAGGCTTGATTCAGAAACTCTGGGGAGAAGTCCTTGGAATCAACGTCGCCATTCCGTTCCTGCGGCTACCGTACGATGAATCGATGGCAAAGTTCGGCAACGACAAGCCGGACCTTCGCTTTGGGCTGGAGCATGTCGTGCTCACCGACATCATCAAGCGCCTTGGAGCCTCTGGCGGCGTCCCGATGATGACCGAGGCGGTCGAGCGCGGGGGAATCGTCAAGGCGATGGTTGTGCCCGCCGCGAAGGCGTTGTCCCGAGCCGAGTCCGACAAGCTCGAAGAATTCGTCAAGGGCATGGGCGCCCGGGGGCTGGCGAGGGCCAAGGTGGGCGAGAGCGGAGAGTGGACTCAGTCGCCAATGGCGAAGACGATCTCGCCGCAGCTCAGAGCGGTAATCAATGAGGCCTGCACTGCGAAATCGGGCGACCTGATCCTCTTCCAATTTGGCCGCGAGTCGCTGGTCCACACGGTGATGGCAAACCTTCGCGTCCATTTGGGCAAGAAGCTCGGCTATATCCCCGAGCATGGGTCGGGCGGCGCGTGGAATTTCCTCTGGGTCGTCGACCCGCCGCTCTTCGAATACGACGAGGAGCTCAAGCATTGGGTGGCGGCGCACCACGCATTTACCCGGCCGCACGATGAGGACGTCGCCAAGCTCCGAGCCGATCCTGGCACCGTCAAGTGCCATCGCTACGACGTGGTGCTCAACGGATTCGAGATCGGCGGGGGTTCGATCCGCATTCACGATCCGAAGGTGCAGGCCGAAGTCTTTCGGGCGATGGGAATCGGCGAAGAGGAAGCGCGATCGAAATTCGGCTTTCTGCTGGAGGCCTTCAAGTACGGTGCTCCCCCTCACGGAGGAATCGCGATCGGGATGGACCGCCTCTCGATGCTGCTCACCGGCAGCGAGTCGCTAAGGGACGTGATTCCTTTCCCCAAGACGCAAAGGGGGACCGATCTCATGACCGGCGCACCCACCGAGGTGGAAGATCGGCAGCTCAAGGAGCTGCATTTGAAAAGCACCTGGACGGAGCCGGTCAAAGCTCACTGATGGCTCCCAGGGCGGCGGGCGGTGTGGACGGAGGCCGCGGCGGAAGATGAGCACAGCGCGGTTCGACTTGATCATCATTGGCGGCGGCGTCAACGGCACCGGGATCGCCCGCGACGCGGCGATGCGCGGCCTAAAGACGCTGATGCTCGAAAAGAAGGACATCGCCTCCGGCGCGTCCGGCGCGAACTCGGGAATGATTCACGGCGGCATCCGCTACCTTCGCTACGATCGTAAAGTCACCGAGCTCTCCTCGATCGATTCCGGTTACATCCAAAGGATCGTTCCGCACCTGCTGTTTCGGATCCCGTTCATCGCTCCGCTCACTGCCGCGGACGTGGAACATCCGAGCTTCCGCGAGCGATTCCTCGCCTATGGCACGGAGGTGTATTTCGGCGCCTACGATTTGTACCAACCGCTCAAGCGCGGGCTTCCCTCGGTTCATCTCGAGCCTGAAGAGGTTTACGAGCTTGAGCCCGGCCTTCGGCGCAACCTGATCGGCGCGATGACGATGGACGAATGGGGCATCGACCCCTGGCGCCTTTGCGTGCTGAACGCGATCTCTGCGCAGCAGCATGGGGCGACCGTGCTCACCTATACGCAGGTGCTCGGACTCTTGCGCGGGCCCAGGGGCGAGGTGGAGGGCGTTCAAGCTCGAGACCAGCGCACCGGCCAGCATTCGGAATATCGCGGCAAGCTGATCATCAATGTCGCCGGCGCCTGGGCGCCCAAAATCGCTGCGCTCGCCGGCGCCAGTGTTCGCATGCGGCCGGGCAAGGGCGTTCATCTCACGCTCGACCGGCGCCTTTCGAACTACGGCATCATCGCCAGCGCGGTAGATGGGCGGCAGATCTTCGTCATGCCGCACGAGCAAACCTCGATCATCGGCACCACCGACACCGACTATTACGGGGATCCCGACGACCTCCGGGTCACCCAGGACGAGGTAGCCTATCTGATGGAGGGCATCGAGAGCGCGGTCCCTGGGATCCGCGAGGCTCGTGTGCTGCGGGCCTGGGCTGGAATCCGAACCACGCTCTACGAATACGGCAAGATCGGCGATGAGCTTTCGCGAGACCACGCCATCTATGATCACGAACAGGAGGGCGCGAAGAACTTTCTCACGCTCATCGGCGGCAAGCTCGCTTCCTATCGGGCCCAAAGCGAGGAGCTCACCGATCTGGTCTGCGCGCGGTTGGATTGCAGCGCGCCGTGCAGAACTCACTTGGAGGCATTGCCGGGCGGACAGAGTTTTCCAGATACTTCGGATCTGGCGGCCCAGTACCGGATTCCGGAGCCGACCATCGGTCGGATGGCCTATCGCCACGGTGCGAACGCGATAAAGATTTGCGAGCTGGCGGATGCGCAGCCGGCGCTGCGCGCTCCGTTGTGCCGGTGCGAGCAGACCTCGTATGCGGAAGCCGTTTACTGCCTTCGAGAGGAGAATGTTCGCAGGTTGACCGACTTGCGCCGGCGCTGTCGCGTCGGAATGGGACCGTGCCAAGGCGCGCGGTGCGCAGGGGCGGCAGCGGCGCTCTTTGCGAAAGAGCGCGACCTCTCGGCCGCGGAAGCGCATCGGGAGCTGCTCGATTTCGTCGGCGCGCGCTTTCGCGGAAAGCGCCCGGTGCTCGACGGCGAGCAGATGGCGGAGGAAGAGCTGAACCGCGGCAACTACCTCACGGTCGGCAATCTCGACGGAAGCTACCCGAGTGACTGATGTCCTGGTGATTGGCGGCGGAATGGCGGGATCGATCGCCGCGCTCCGAGCCAAGGCGAAAGGCGCGCAGGTGATCCTCTCCCGTCGCGCGTTCGGCGCAACCGCTCTCTCTTCCGGCGCAGTCGACGTCGCTCCCGATCCCGCCGCGCCTCCCGGAGATCTGAAGAGCCAGCTCGTTTCCCCCGAGCTGGCGGCGCGCGAGATCGCCCGAACCCGCCCCAATCATCCCTACGCCGTCCTCGTCGACAAGCTGGACCGCCTAAAGGAGGCGTTGAGTTTTGCGGCAGCTCACCTGCCCGACCTTCTGTGCCCACCACTGGTCCGCAACGCCCTTTTGCCCACGCCGCTGGGGACGGTGAAGCCCGCCGGGATGGCACAGCCAGCTCAGGCCGGTGCGGACCTGGCCTCCTTGCCGCAATCGATCGCGGTGGTGCAGCTGTCGGTCAATCCGTCCTTCGATGCCCAACTCGTCGCTCGCGGGCTGGAACGATCGGCATCGCTGCTCGGGCGAAAGCTCAGTGCTGCGGTGGTCGAAAGCCATTTCTTTCGAAACATCGAGGATGCGCTTCGCGGCTGTTACGAGTTGGCCGAGCTGCTCGAGCAACCTGGAGCGATCGATGAGTTCGCCCGAGATCTCCGGACGCGGCTGCCCGAAGGAGTGGGCGCGCTCCTCCTCCCTCCGATCATGGGTCGCCATGGAAGCTCGCTGGCGGCGGAGCTCTCCAACAGGCTCGGCGGGCTGCCTTGCTGGGAGATCCTCTCCGACGCTTCGTCGGTGCCGGGGATTCGTCTTCAGGAAGGATTGAATTCAGCGCTCACTCGGGCCGGGATCCCGGTCATCGAATCGGACGTTACCTGCTCCAAGCCGGGGTCCGGAGTGTTCACCCTTGGAAGCGGCGAATCGATCGAGCCCAGGGCGGTCGTGCTTGCGACCGGCAAGTTCATCGGCGGCGGTATCGTCCGCACCCAGCGGTTCTTCGAGCCGTTGCTCGACCTTCCGCTCTTTGCCGGCAGCACGCGGGCCGAGGACCAGTACATCGGCGATCTGCTCGCGGAAAACGTCCAGGGAAAGCATCAAGCGTTTCGAGTGGGGGTGCGAATCGACTCATCGCTTCGACCCCTGGGTGCGAGCGGCGGGCCATTTGATCCGCGGCTGTTTGCCGCAGGCTCGGTGATCAGCGGATATGATCCCGCGGCGGACAAAACCGGCCTGGGGGTGGCCATCTTCACTGGCTACCTCGCCGGTGAGGCCGCCGCATCGCTGGTTCTCCTTGCCCGCTGAGATGGCGGATGCGAGCATCCCGCGGATGGGGCCGATCCGCAGATTGAAGGGAGACCTGTACCTGGCCTACCGCGCCTTGATTGCGCATCCGTTGAAACGGCTCTTCAGCACCGATGTGCGCAGCGGCAAGCAGCGATTTCTCGACAACTACGCTCCGGAGGGACTGGTGCCGATGTCGGCGGAGGATCGCCGCATCCTCCAAGATGCGGCGCGCTGCATCCACTGCGGACTGTGCGATGCCTATGACCTTGCGTTGGCGGTGATTTCCCGCACGACATACGATGGCGCCAGCCTGCTTCCGATCGCTTACTCTCGCGCCACGCCCGACTTGCCGCGAGCCCGACCGGCGTTGATTGCGCTCCGCGAGGAGCACTTGGCTCGTTCCGAAGCGGTTTGTCCCACGCGCGTTCCGCTGCGAAGCATCGCGCGATATCTGCACCGGAAAATGGATGAGGTCATTCGGCAGCAGCAGCGCTCCGCGGCACCGTCCATCAAAGCGCCGGTCGCGTGAGGCGCTGAGCAGATCCCGGAGGGAAGATGAAGACCTTCGTCGTGATCAATCCCCACAGCGCCAATCGCGAGACCGGCAAGCGTTGGGCGGAGACGCGCGCGAAGCTGCGTCGCGCGCTGGGAAGCTTCGGAGAGGAATTCACCGCCCGGCCGATGCACGCGACGCAGATTGCCGCGCACGCGATCAAAGATGGTTACGATTGCATCGTCGCCGCCGGCGGAGACGGAACGCTGAATGAAGTGGTGAACGGGTTTTTCGAGGGAGGCAAGCCGATCAATCCCGAGGCGGTGCTCGGCCTGATTCCGCTCGGTACGGGCGGCGACTTCAGAAGGACCTTCGGCTGGAGCGTAGATCTCAAGTCCTCTGTCGCACGGCTGGAGTGCACGGACGCGGTGCCCATGGATCTGGGGATGCTCGAATACACGGCGCATTCGGGCGAGCAAGCCACCCGGCTGTTCGCGAACGTGTGCTCATTCGGCGTCAGCGGGCTCGTCGATCGCGAGGTGAATCAGACCAGCAAGATGTTGGGGGGCCGACTGTCCTTTTTGATTGGAACCACCAAGGCCCTCCTCAAATACAAGGACCAGACCGTGGAGCTCACCGTCGACGATCAGCCCCCGGAAGAGACGCGGATTACCACCCTTGCCGTCGCCAACGGCCGGTATTTCGGAGGCGGCATGTGCGTCGCGCCGGACGCTGCTCCATCCGATGGGTTCTTCGATGTGACTGTCTGGGCCGGCTACGCCTTGGGCGATTTCATTTTCAAAGCCAAGGCGCTTTACGACGGATCGCACGTCAACCTGCCGGGCACGCGGTGCTTCAAATGCCGAAGGTTGAGCGCGGCGAGCGGGCAAGAGGTGCTGCTGGACGTGGATGGAGAGCAACCCGGAAGGCTGCCGTGTCGCCTGACGATTTTGCCGGGCGCGATTCGACTGAAGGTAGGAAACCAAAGATCCGTCAGAAGCTAGCGACGCATCAGGTGCGGCGGTGCCTCGATTTCAAGGTTCGGCGCGTAGGCGGCTAGACTGTCAGCACAACCAAAAATAGGCAGAAGCGATCAGCACCCGGTTCTCGGTCGGTTTCGCCCTCTCACAAAGCGCCGCGAGCGCGCGGTCCTTATCCGAGTAGCGGGTTTCTTCCTGCGCTCTTAGCAGGCTGAGCCGGCGCCGGTATTCGCGCTCGGTTCGCTCGAGCTGCGAGCGCGCCTTGAGCCGCTGCGCAGGATCGCTGGCATTGCTGACGGCCCGCCGCGCAGCCTCCCATCCGGCGCGGGCGCGCTCCGCCGACTGCCGCGGCTCGAACAGGCAATCCTCGGTGTATCGGTCTGCGCGCTCCTTCGCCGCGTCGAGCTCCAGCGCACTCCTTTGCTCGGCAGCGCGCAAAATTGCCTCGCGAACTTCCGCCAGCGTCTGTTCATGGACGCTCGCGACGCTGGCGCTTCCCGGTCGGCGCGAAGGCTCCTCGCGGGCAAGAAGCTTGAGAAAAGAGGCTGCGTGCTCTTGAGGCAGCGGGCGGAATTGCTCGTCGTCCCTGACCAGCACCAGGTGGACGAGCTGCTGCTCCGGTTTGAGGCCGGTGGTCTCGAACCGGTATGCGAACCACCAGCCGTCGCGCCCCGCGAGCTCCGAAAGATGCTCGGGCAGGGAAGTGGCGGCGAGGCGAAGGAAGCTCACGCCCTCCCAGGGCTGCTCGCGGACGGCCATCGCGGCGGCCGAGACTTGCGAGCGAGTCGTTTCCCCGCGACCGAGGATCGACGAAGTCAGCGCCTGCGCGTGCTCGCGGTGTTGAGCCAGCGCCTGCCTGGTGCGCTCCTCGGAGATTCGCAATCGGCGTCGAACTTCGCCATCGAAGCGGTCCAGCAAAAGCGATCGCGCCTGGACCATTCGCTCATCGATCTGATTCTCCAGCTCGGCGCGAAGCGAGTCGAATGCCGCATCGATCTCCTGCGGCGATCGGCATGACTGGTAAATCTCGAGCACCCGCTTCTCGAAATCCACCCCGGCGGCGAGCGCGCCGAGGATTTCATCCGACGCGCCGAATACCCCCTCGAAGAGGCCGAGCTTCTTCTCCAGCAGCTCGAAGAGCCGAGCGTCGGCCGCGTTCTGCCGATTGAGGAAATTGATCACCACCACGTCTCGCTGCTGCCCGTAGCGATGGCAGCGGCCGATTCGCTGCTCGATCCGCTGCGGATTCCATGGAAGATCATAGTTGACGACCAGGTTGCAGAACTGGAGGTTGAGGCCTTCCGCGCCTGCCTCAGTGGAAACCAAAATCTGGGTGCGTTCTCGAAACTCGTCGATCAATGCCTGACGTTGCTCGGGCGTCGCGCAGTCGCCGCAGAGGACGGAGATTTTGCCCCGGTATCCGTGCTCGCAAAGCAGATCGACGAGGTATTCCTGCGTTCGCCGCGACTCGGTGAACACCACTGCTTTTTCGGTCCATTGATGCGCGCGGGCGACGGTGAAGGTGCGGTCCAGCGCGCGTTTGAGCGCTTCCCCTTTCGCGTTGACGCGGATCCTGCGCGCGAGCGCGGCGCACTCCTCCAGCTCCGATATCTCCCGGGCCAGGTTTCCCAGCGCGCTCAAGTCGTAGGGCTCGTCGCTCCACTCCTCCAACTCTTCTGCGTAGGCGGACAGGTCTTCGATTCCGAGCGAGCTCGGCGCCGATGACCAGGGCGTGCTGCGCACGGCTGCCTGCTTCAGCGAGTCGGCCAGCTTGTCCAGGGTCGGCGCGATCGCGTACGTCGAGGAAGCCAGCAGCTTTCGATAAATGAGCGTGAGCAGCGTCGTTCGGTTGCCTGGAATCGCGAGGACATTCGGACGGCGCAGATACTCCGATACGCGGCGGTACAGCTCCTGTTCATCCGGCGACGGGGAAAAGTCTTCGACGATGCTGCGGCGTTGCGTGAACCGTACGTACTCGCGAACCTGACGGCGAAGCGTTCGCTGGATCGCTCCGGAGAGGCGCTCCCGAAGCTCAGCCGTCGAGCCCTCGCTCAAGCCTGCCTCGCGTCCATCGGGGACGTATCGCGCTCGGAAGGCCTCCTCTGGTCCCAGAATCTGCTCGTCGAGCAGTCCCATCAACCCAAACAGCTCGAGGAGGTTGTTCTGCAGCGGCGTTGCGGTGAGCAGCAGCTTCGGCCGGCCGTTCAGAGCTCGCCTGAGCGCCTGGCCGGTTTTGTGCGAGCCTCGGTGCGAGTTGCGCAGCCGGTGGGCTTCGTCGATCACCACCAAATTCCAGGGGATGTTGGACAGTGCGCTCGATTGATTGGCTGCAAACTGAAGCGAGCAGATAAGCGGCGTCTCCTGCATCCACGGGTCCTGCGCCGATCGCGCGGTGCGGCCGTCGACGATCGGGCAAAAGAGGCCGAATTTGTCCTGCAGCTCAAGCTGCCACTGCGCTCGTAGGCTTGCCGGAGAGATCACCAGAATGCGGCGCTGCCCTTCTGCCAAGAGCTGAGCGATGACGATTCCCGCCTCGATTGTTTTTCCCAGGCCGACCTCATCCGCCAACACGCAGCCGCCTCGGGCCAGCGAGTCCAGGGCGAAAGCCGCCGCCTCCACTTGATGCGGATTGAGGTCGACGCGGGCCTCGCAAAGCGCCGGGGCCAGCCGATGCGCTCCACCCGCATTGGCCAAGGTCAGCTCTTCGGCAAGCACGCGCTCGTGGAACCGCGTTAAGCGCCGCAGGCCGAAGGCGCGGCTGGAGAGCATTGGCGGTGAGGCAACCCCTCGAGCGGCTTCAACCAAAAAGTGCGTCCTCGCCAGAGTCGACCAGGCGCCATTCTGTCGGCGGAAGCGGCTGCGCGCAAGCGCAGCTACAAAAGGCCCCGCGCTTTGACTCGCAGGTATTCGTTCACCGTCTCTGCACTCAGTGCCTGGGCCGGAACTCTCAACAAAAGGACGCCCGCGTTCCGAAGGCGCGTCGCCGTCAAGCGGTACTCGGCTTCGATTCGGTTTGCCACATCGCGAACGTACGCCTCCTGGACAGTCCGCGGCTCGGCCGTTGCTGCGCTTCGAAGGTCTTCATCAAGCATTGACACGATGAGGGGCAGATGCCGAGGTCGAAGCGAGACTGCATGGGAGACCAGCACTGCCGAGCTGTCTGGATCGAGGAGATCGGTCAGGAACACCACCAGCGTGCGCTTCTGGATCCGACGCATTGCAAAATCGAGCGCTCGCCCGTAGTCGCTCTCCTCGAACGCAGCTTCGGTGCGGTAGAGGCACTCGGTGACCGCCCGAAGGTGCTCTCGCCCGCGCCGCGGCGCCAGAAAGCTGCGAATGTCGGTCGCAAACGAGAGCACGCCGACCTGGTCGCCTTTGTCGAGCGATACCTTGGCCAGCCGAAGCGCCGCGTCCACCGCGTGGTCGATCTTTCTGCGGCCCGCGCTGCGACCGGCCATGTGGCGGCCAGCATCGAGGAAGATCATCACCCACTGATTGCGGTCCGGCTGGTAGACGCGGACCATTGGCTTGGCTCGGCGCGCGGTCGCCTTCCAATCGATGGTGCGAAAATCGTCGCCGCTTCGGTAATCGCGCAGCGATTCGAACTCGCGACCTTCGGCCGGGCGGCGCTGGGTTCGCGTGGACGGTTCATCCGAGGCTCGGGCCAGCGCCAAGGCGTCGCGCGCGAGCGAGGTCAGGTCCGGGTAGACCTTGACCGTCTCAGCGGTGGCGATGCTCTGCTGCCGCGCGCACAAACCGAGCGGACCGTTCAGGCGCATATGCAGATCGCCGAAGCGAATGTCGCCGCGAGTCGGGGGAAAGACTCGATAGGTGAGCTCCGCCTCCGGCGTTGCGGCGTCCAGCTTGAAGTTCATTCGATGCCCGGCGCTGGTCACCTCCGGCGGAGGGCTGTCCCGAAGCTGCCCCCGAACCGCCGCGCGGCGCAGGAGCTCGAGCCGGATCACGACCGGGTTTGATCTTCCCGACGAAAGAATGCGCGCCAATTTCCGCTCCGCGCGGAGATCCTTCACGCGCGGGGCGAGGAGAAAGTCCACCGCGCAAAGAATCACCACACCGAGATCAACCCCCGCCGCAATGAGAGCGAAGCGCGAGTTCGCAATCGCAAGCGCCGCCGGGAAAAGAGCGGCCGCCAGAACTGCCACTGCCCGGCCGGTCGGAACGGGACGGCTCACCGGGGCACGGCGACCCGCCCGAGCGTCTGGCGAATGACATCGTCGGTGGTCGTCCCCTCCACTTCGGCTTCCGGCTTCAGAAGAAGACGATGGTTGAGAACGCTCGGCGCGACCTCCTTCACGTCGTCGGGAGTGACAAAATCCAGCCCGTTCAAAGCAGCGCGCGCCTTTGCGGCGGCAAGCAGATACTGCGAGGAACGCGGGGATCCTCCCAGGCGGACGCGCGGGTCTTGCCGAGTATCGCGCACCAGCTCGACCACGTATTCGACGATCGACGGATCGCAGCGGATCTGTGCCGCGCGGTCGCAGAGCGAGTCCAGCTCCTCGGCGGAAAGGGCGCGACTCACCACCGGCGGCTTGCCTCCGCGCTGGTGAAATGCCGCCACCAGCGCTCGCTCGGAAACCAGGTCGGGGTAGCCGACGCGCACGCGCATGATGAACCGATCGAGCTGTGCCTCGGGAAGCGGGTAGGTGCCCTCGAGCTCGAGCGGGTTTTGCGTGGCCACTACGAAGAAGCGCCCGTGGAGCAGATGCGACTCGCCATCGATCGTTACCTGGCGCTCCTCCATCGCTTCCAGCAGCGCGGCCTGGGTTTTGGGGGGCGTTCGGTTGATCTCGTCCGCGACGAGAAGCTCGGTGAAGATGGGTCCCTTAATCAGCCGAAAGACGTTCTCGCCCGGATGAAAAACGTTCGTGCCGAGAATGTCGCTGGGCATCAGATCCGGCGTGAATTGGACGCGCGAAAACTGAAGGCCCAGGGCGGATGCCATGCAGCGGGCGATCAGCGTTTTGGCCACGCCGGGTACGCCCTCCAGAAGAACGTGGCCGCGCGCGAGAAAGCCGGTGATGAGATCGGTGATCACGCGACCCTGGCCGAGCACGATCCCGCGCAGCGCCGCGTCGAGCTGCGCGATAGGAGAGTGGGTCGTCATCCACTTCCAAATCTACCGCGATGGAGCGGGTGAGGGTGGGCTTTCGGCGCGTTAGCCGGCGCGGTGGATCGATGCCAGGTTACCTCACCCACTCGAGACGGCACCGCCGACTCCACCGAAAAGAGCGCGGCCCGCGCCTCGTTTTTTGACAGCCACAGCATTGCTGCGCTTCGCAGCAACTTGAAGCGCTTTCGTCCTGCGCTTCCGGGATTGACGAAGAGCACGTCGCCGTAGATCGAGATACGACCCTGATGGCTGTGGCCGCTGATCACGACGTTGGGTCGCTCCCGGGCGATCAATGCCGAGGCGGCCGCATTCAAGCGTTCGGGCTTGCCCAGGTCGTGCAGAATCAGGATGCGGTGGCCGGCAATTGCCTCCGTACGCCACGGCGGAAGCTTGAGCGACAGCGGCGGGGTGTCGCAATTTCCGAGAATGGCAAGCACGGGTGCGATCGATTCGAGACGATCGAGAACCTCCTGCCCACAGATATCGCCGGCGTGAAGAATGAAGGCGCTTCCCCGGAAGAGATCGCTCAACTTGGGATCGAACAGGCCGTGCGTATCGGAAACCACGCCCAGCTGGATTGCCAACTCTCCCATCAACTCGCTCTTATCCATTGATCCGAGCGGACGCAGCAGCGATGCGATCGGACCTGCGAGCTTCAGTTCTTTGCCGCCGCCGATTTTGGGATCGAGCTTTCGGGCACGTAACTCTTCGCGCGCCGCGGTCCTCCGAGCGGCTGCGATCCCCAATTCTTGATCTCTTCCGCTTCAAGCCGTTCCACGGTCGCTGGAATCTTGGCCCACTCATCATCGGGAATGTGAAGGAACGCGTCCACCACGTCCGGGTCGAATTGGGAGCCTCGGCATCGCTTGATTTCCTCCTTCGCGGCAATCAGTGGTCGACCCTTGCGATACGGTCGGTCGGACGTAATCGCATCGACGGCGTCGGCCACGGCAAAAATTCGAGCGCCGATCACGATGTCCCTGCCCGCTACGCCATGCGGATATCCGTGACCGTCAAAGCGCTCCTGGTGTTGAAGCACCACCATGGCGGCCTCGTGCAAATACGGCATCTTCGCGAGCATCCGATAGCCGAACTCCGGGTGGAGCCTCATCTCGACCCATTCCTCCGGAGTCAGCGGGCCGGGCTTGTGAAGAATGGAATCGCGCACGCCGATCTTGCCAATGTCGTGCAGAAGCGCTCCCTGCTCGATCACGCCGAGCTGCTCTGCGCTCAGGCCCAGCGCTTCAGCGATTCGCCGCGAATAGAGCGAAACGCGCCGCGAGTGCCACTGCGTCTCGGTGTCCCGGTAGTCGAGGGCCGAGATCAGTCCCTCCAGCAACCCGTTCGTTCGTTCGACCACCAGTCGCTCCAAGTCCTTGTTGATCGAGACCAGAGCCTGATTTTTGGCGGAAAGCTCGCCGGACAGCCGCTCGTTTTCCGCGACCAGCCGGAAGTGCTCGACGGCTTGCTTGACGCACGAGGATAGGTCGGCAATCGACCAGGGCTTGCCGAGTATTCGATAGACCTCGCCCCGGTTGATCGCTTCAGAGGCCACCTTGAAGTCCCCTGCCGCGGTCAACAGCACTCGAACCGCCGCCGGATTGTGCTTGCGAAGCTCGGCCAGCAGCTCGACGCCGTTCATCTGCGGCATCATGAAGTCGGTGATTACGACGGTAAAATCCCGCTCCTGCATCGCCTGCAGCGGGTCGGCGTGACAGATGACCTCGTATCCTTCGGCCTGAAGAATTCGCGAGAGAGCTTGAAGGATCAGCGCGTCGTCATCTACGACCAGGATGCGGTTCATCCATCCTCACAGTCGTCAGGAAGTGGAAAGCCTGACACAGGCGGTTTGGAAAGCGAATAGGTACTCGCTGGATGCGTTGCGTCAAATAAGGCGCCCAAGTTGACCAACGGCTCGTCTTTTCAAGGCGTTGCGCTTACCTTAGCGGTGGGTCCACCACTTCCACCTTGCTACTGCAAAACCCCTTGTTTATTGTTCACGCCTCCTACCGTCGGATTTGTAACTTCCTGATTTTTCCGGAGAAGTATCGGATGGCTAATGCCCAGGGCGGGCCCGTCCCAGTAGTCGTCATGGGGCTAGGCTTCATCGGGCAGGAGATCGCGCGGGCCGCTCATGCTTCGCCGGAGCTGACGCTTGTCGGTGCGGTCGATCGAAGCCCGCTCCTCGTCGGCCGCAGGGTTGGCGAGCTGATTGGCGTTCCCTCCATTGCCTTCAAGGTTTCGTCGCAGCTCGAGGAGGCGCTTGGCCGTCACCGCGGAGCGGTCCTCCTCCACGCGACCGGATCGCGGCTGCCGCAAGTGATGGATCAATTGCTGGCGGCGATCCGCGCGGGCCTGTCAGTGGTCTCCACCTGCGAGGAGCTGTCATTTCCGCATTTGAAGCACTCTGATCTCGCCGAGCGGCTCGAGCGCGAAGCAAAAAAGGCCAACGTCTCTGTTCTTGGCACCGGCGTCAACCCCGGTTTCGTTCTCGATCGATTGGTCGCGACCGCCGGCCAAGTTTGCGGAGAGATTCGCCGCATCAGCGCCACGCGCGTCGTCGACGCTCGCTCGCGAAGAGAAGCGCTGCAGCGGAAAATCGGCGCCGGGCTCTCCGAGGATGAATTCACCGAGCTTGCGGAGAAGGAGGAGATCGGCCACGTCGGACTGACTGAGTCCGCTGCGCTTTGCGCGCTCGGCCTCGGCATCGACTGCGACGACTTCGAGGAGGAGATCGTGCCGATGATCGCAGAAGAGGACATCTCGGGCGCCGCCTTCCCGGTGAGCAAGGGTCGCGTGGCCGGGATTTGCCAGACGGCACTAGGCCTCGACGGAGAACAGGAGCGAGTTCGCCTCCAGCTGACGATTGCCGTCGGGGCAGAAAATCCGCGCGACCACATCGCAATCGAATCGGATCCGCCGATCGAGCTCGAGGTCAAGGGCGGGGTGGCCGGAGATCGCGCCACCGCGAACGTTGTGGTCAACGCCGCGCCGCGAATGACCTCGGCCGACGCAGGCCTTCTCACCGTTCTCGAGCTGCCTGCCGGAAGATAGGAATCCGCCATGCTGGATAAGAACGCGATCGGTCGTTCATCTCCGCCCACTCTCAACGAGGTGGAAAAGGGCGCGATCCGGCGATTTGCAGAGGCGCTGGGCGATTACAATCCCATCTACTACGACGAGGAATACGCGCGCGCGTTGGGCTATCCGACAATCGTCGCGCCGGCGACTTTCCCAGCGTCCTTTCACTCCGCGGCCGATCTGCGCGAGTTGCTCGGGGTCGGAATCAAAAGCCTGCTCCACGCAGAACAGGCTTTCGACTATGAGCGCCCGATCATCGCCGGAGATCGGATCTACGTGTCTACCCGGGTAGCGGAGGTCCTCGAGCGCCAAGGTCCTGCGGGGAAGATGGATGTGGCGATCATCGAGGACGAGGGCAGGGATGAAGAAGGAAACCTGGTCTTCAAAGCGCGCAGAACGCTCGTCGTCCGCGCCACGCGGGAGGGGATCTGATGCCTACCCGCAGGCTCTATTTCGAAGCAGTTCACGTGGGCGACGAGCTGCCGGCGCTGGCGAAGGCTCCGGTCGATCGCGTTCAGCTGGCGCGCTACGCTGGCGCCTCCGGAGACTTCAACCCCGTTCATGTCGATGAGATTTACGCCCGCGGAATCGGCATGCCCTCGGTGTACGCGCCGGGAATGCTGGTGATGGGATTCCTCGGGCAGCTTGTCTCCGACTGGGCCAGAGGTGCTCAGCTTCGAAAGTACGCCGTGCGATTCATCAAGATGGTCTGGCCGGGCGACACCGTGGTTTGCAAGGGTCGCGTCACCGATCGAGCGGGAGAGGACGGCCGCTACTTTGCCGAGCTTGAGCTGTGGGCGGAAAACCAGAAGGGCGAGCTGGTGATGAAAGGGCAGTCGCAGATCCAGCTCTTCTATTCGCTCGAGGACGAAACTCGCCAGCGCGCCGGTCAGCCACCGATCGTGGTGAACGTTCCCCGGCAGAGTCTGATCATCCAAGCGCCTCCACCACCCTCTCCGCCGAAAGCTGAAGCGGCTGCCGCCCAGGAAGTACCCACCGCCGTCGTCGCCAAGAAGGTGGCGCGCGAGAAACCCGCCGCCAAGAAGGCCTCGATCCGTCCTGCCCGGCCCAAGAAAAAGGCGAAGAAAAAGTAGCGAAAACAAAGCCCTGTCGCGTTCCCGACGCATGGCGTCATTTTAGATTGACTCCCAAGTCAACGAGAATGAAACTATGGGCTGGGCCAAAGGCAGCGACGGGAGCATCGATGAACGGTGGAATCAATCGCTATTTAGCGGATCTTCGCGAGTTGCAGTTCGTCCTTCTGGAGCAGTTTCGATTTGGCGAGATCGCTGGTCGGCCGCCGTTCGAGGCGTGGGGCGCGGACGAAGCAAAGGCAGTGCTCGAAGAAACCTATCGTTTCGTGCGGGAAGAGCTCGGCCCGCTGAACAGCACTGGGGATCGCGAGGGCTGCCGACTCGAAGGCGGTCAGGTGTACACGCCCAAGGGCTTCAAGGACGCCTGGCGCAAGCTGTACGAGACTGGATTTAAAATCATCTCCGTTCGACCCGAGCTCGGGGGTCAAGGAGCGCCACACGGGCTTCAGCTGCTGATTGAGGAGCTGCTCTCCGGATCCAATCCCGCCTTCAACATGTACCCCGGGCTCGCCTTCGGCGCGGCGGAGTTGATCGCCGAATGCGGAACACCGGCGCAGGTTCGGCGCTATGCGGAGAAGATGTTCGCCGGACTTTGGGGCGGCACGATGTGCCTGACCGAGCCGCAGGCGGGCTCGGATGTAGGCGCCGCCCAAAGCATTGCGCTCAAGAATCCAGACGGCACCTACCGGATTCGCGGCACGAAAATCTTCATCTCCGGCGGCGACCACGATTTGACCGAGAACATCATCCATCTGGTGCTTGCTCGAGTGGAAAACGCCCCGCCCGGGACGAAGGGGCTCTCGCTTTTCATCGTTCCCAAGAAGCGGATCAACGCGGACGGCTCCACCGGACCCGCGAACGACGTCCAGGTTGGCTCGATCGAGCACAAGATGGGGATCAACGGTTCGGCCACCTGTGTCCTCAATTTCGGCGAGAACGACCAATGCTGTGGCGAGCTCGTCGGGGGCGTGGAAAACGCCGGAATGAGCCAGATGTTCCGAATGATGAACGGCGCGCGGATTGCCGTCGCGGTCCAGGGCTTGGGAGTCCTTTCAACGGCGTATCTCAACGCGCTCGCCTATGCGAAGGAAAGAAAGCAAGGTGCCAACTTCAAGTTCTGGAAGGATCCGACCAAGCCGCGCGTACCGATCATCGAGCACCCCGACGTGCGCCGAATGCTGCTCGAGATGAAGGCGAACACGGAAGGCATCCGGGCGCTTCTGGTGAAGCTGACCACCCACGTCGATCGCAGCCGGCAGCTCGCCGGAGTGGACGATGAGAAGGCGAACTACCACCGCGGCCAAGTGGAGCTGCTCACCCCGATCGTCAAGTCCTACTCTTCGGACACTGCTTTTCGCCTCTGCGCGCAGGCGATCCAAGTCTACGGCGGCGCCGGCTACCTGCGCGATCATCCAGTTGAGCAATACTGCCGTGACGCGAAGATCTTCTCCATCTACGAAGGTACCAACCACATCCAGGCGATGGACCTGGTGGGGCGCAAGCTCGGCCAGGCGGGCGGCTCACACTTCCAGGACTTCATGCGGGACGTCGGCGAGTTTGCTTCGCAGCATCGGACCGATCCTCGATACGGGTCGGCGGTGGAGACGCTCGCCGCTGCGCAGGAAAGCATCATGCAGACCGCCCTGGTGTTTTTCACCTGGTCGCAGTCGGACAAGCTGCAGCTGATCCCGCTCAACGCGGGCCGCTTCCTGACGCTGATGTCCGAGCTTGCGATCGGCTGGTTGTTGCTCGATGCCGCGTTGATCTCCGAGAAGGCGCTGGAGTCCTTGCCGGCCTCGCACCCCGATCGCCAGTTCTATGAGGGGAAGCGTTGGTCCGCGCTCTGGTTTGCTCGCAACGTTCTTCCGGGCGTGGAGCACGGTGCTCGCTTGATCGCCGCCGAAGACTCCTCGCCGATGGAAATCTCCGAAGACGCATTCGCTGCCTGATCGCGGCCAAATCGCTGTTTGCTGACCGAAGAAGTCGCCGATGTCACTTCGGCGCTTCCCTGACCCCGATGGCCAGCTGCGCGAGGCCAGCCGCTTTGGCCATCTCCATGACCTGGACGACTTTTCCGTGCGCCACGCCCTCATCGGCTTGGACGATCACCAGGGTCGCCGGGTTCTTCTGCTTCGTCTCGTCGAGCGCTTTCCTCAGCTCGTCCTCGGTCACCACGCTTCCCGCCACCACCAGTCGACCGTCTGCAAGAACGGCCACCGAAAGATCGGACGCCGTCGGCGTAACATCGGCCGAGCTGCCTTTGGGCAGATTGACCTTGAGCCCCGCTTTCGCCCCGCCGCCCGGACTCTGATTGACGATCACCGAGCTGGTCACCATGAAGATGATCAGCAGAACGAGGAAGATGTCCGTCAGCGGTGTGATGTTGATTTCCGAGAAGACGTTTTCAGCGCCTTCTTCTTCTCCGGATCCCGATCCGGGCAGCGTCCCCATCGCCATCGGTCAACCCTCCGCCGGGGATTCCACCGTCGCCGGTAGCGCGCTCTGCGTTTCAGGAGGTGGCCCGCTGGAGGAGGCCGCCCCGATCGGTCGCTCTCGCAAAAGCTCGAGGAACTCATCCGATAGAAGGCGAAGCTCGATCGACACCCTGGCGAGCCTGGATTGGAAATAGTTGTAGAGAATCACCGCCTCCACCGCGACCAGAATGCCTCCGGCGGTGGTGATCAATGCCTCGGAGATTCCAGTCATCACCACCGCGGTGTTGCCGGTGCCGCCGGATCCAACGTCGATCCCCAAGTCTCGGAACGAACGCATGATGCCGGCGACCGTCCCGAACAGACCGACGAAAGGCGTAGTCGCTCCGATCGTTCCCAGAATCCAGAGGTGCTTTCGGAGCCGCAGACCGACCTGCGCTCGCTCGCGCTCGACCGCTGCCTGCAGAGACTCGCTCGAGCCTCGGGTCCGGTCGAGGCGATCGAACGCGGCAAGGTAGATGTCGGCGGTCGGGACGTCCGCACGCTCGGCGGCGGAACGCCCGGCGGCGACGTCGCCTCGCAACAGGTGCTTGGCAATCGTTTCGCTGAGCGCTCGAGCCTGCTCGCTCAGCCCCCAAAGAGCGATGGCGCGCTCGATCGCGACCACGACGGCGATAACGGACGCGGCAAGGATCACCCCCATGGTGATCCCGCCCAGTCTCAGATAGTGAATCAGCTCATCGAAACCCATAATGACCCAGTCCGGACCTGGCCCGGTTTTGAAGATTGCGCTTTAACTGCTCGGCCTGCCTGCGGCATGCGAGGCATAAGGCCCAAGAGCGGTGCAATGCAAATAAGGCGACGGCCTGGAGCCCGGCGAGCAAAGCGTCCGGTGTGTTGGAACGCCTGGCTGGCCGCATTGTTCCTTGGAATTTTGCTGTCCTGCACGAAGCGCATTGACTTCGGTCCAATGGGGGAGATTCACAATCCCGAGGAGCTCCTCAAGCTGACAGATCAGGGCGAGCGCGAGATCGCTTCAATAAAGGGAGAAGCCAGGCTTCGCGTAACCTCCCCGAAGAATAATGGATCGTTGAATACCTTCGTCGCCGTCGCCGAGCCAGACAAACTTCACCTGGAATCCCTGAATTTCTTTGGCAAGCCGCAAACGATCCTGGTCAGCGCCGGAGGGCGCTTCGAGCTCCTGGACTCGGACGGGGGCAAATATTATCGCGGCCCGGCGAGCCAGGAAAATCTGTCGCGCTTCATGCCCGTTGCGGTGCCGGTCGGCGACCTGGTGAGGATGATGCTGGGACGTGCTCCAAGGATTTCAGCGCCAGCGACCCTCAGCGTTGACCCGGAGAGCAAGTCGTACATCATCGCCCTGGCTGCGGCCGATGTGCAGCAGACGCTTTGGATCGATCCCTCGAGCCACCGCGTCAAGCGCAGCCAGGTGCGCGGTCCGAACGCTTACGATGTCACCTTCGAAGAATTCCGAGGCTACCGATCCACCGAATATCCGCGCGAAATTACGTTGAACGTGCCGAGTGAACACACTCGGCTAGAGCTGACGTACCGAGACGTCGAGATCAATCCGCAGCTCGCTCAGCCCTTGTTTGAGCTCGCGCCACCCAAGGGCGTCCAAGTCATCGAGCTCGACGAAGCCGGGCAGCCGAGGGCGGGGTTTCCATAACCCGCCCCGCGTACTGCTGTGGCCATTTGCCGCCCTACCGCGACGGGCGAATAAAAGCGATGATCATCCCTTCGCCTCGCGCGCGGACGACACACCCGCTGACGCGTGAGGGAGAATATGCTCCCTGTCGCGCTGAAGCCGCCAAACGTTCTCGGCCTTTTGTTGCTGGCCGGTGCTGCTCAGTCGTGCGATGGATGTCCGGGAGCGACAAGGCAGGCACAGGGCGCTCGAGCTCCGTTGTTGCCGGTTAGCAAGGAGTGGTTGGAGGGGAAGTTGCCTGCTGAGGTAAGCGGCGGCACACCCTCACCCGGCGGAACGTTGGCGGTCCGCCTCTATGCGGAGCCACTGGGCCTCAATCGTCTGCATGATGAGCAAAAGGAAGGCTTGATGGTGCGCTACACCGTCGGGCCGATCTACGAGACCCTTTTCGAGCTCGATCGGGATGACCATCCCCGTTACCGGATGAAGCCGCTGTTGGCGGAGAGCTACGAGGAAAGCCCAAACCGGCTACGGCAGACGATCCACCTGCGAAAAGACGTGAAGTTCCACAACGGCGAGCCGATGACCTCGCGCGACCTGAAAGCGGTGATGGATGCGCTGCTCAACCCGGAGAACGCGACTCACAGCTTCCGCAGCTCGTTTACCGATCTCGCTGGATACGAGGCACCCGACGACTACACGTTCGTCATCAGGTGGAAGGGACCCTACTACCGCGGATTCCGAACGTTCGCCACGGCCTTGCCGGTGATGCCGGCGAGCGCGCTCCAGGGAGACTTTGACACATTGCCCATCAATCGGGCTCCCATCGGCACCGGTCCATTCAAGTTCAGCGCTTGGGAGCCGAACAAGGTGATTTCACTCGTGCGCAACGAGAAGTACTGGGGCGACCGGCCTTACCTCGACCGGATCGATTTCCGGATCGCCAAGGATGATGCGATCGCTACCCAGATGTTTGAGCGCGGCGATTTCGATCTGATGGTTGCAATACAGCCTTCCGTGTGGCGCGCGCTCGAGGCGCCTGAGGCGAAGAACGCCTGGGCAGTGAGCAATTACAACCGAATATACTTCGCTGATTACAACTACAGCTGGATTGGATGGAACGAAGAGCGTCCCTTCTTCAACGACTCGCGAGTAAGAGTCGCTCTGGGAATGCTGTTGCCCTACAACCGCGTTTTTCAGGAGATCGACCTCGGCCTCGAGATGCCGACGAGCTGCCCTTTTTATCTCGAGTCGCCGTATTGTGATCCGGACGTCGAGCGGCTGCCGTACAATCCGGAGGCCGCAAAGAAATTGCTTTCCGAAGCCGGCTGGGTGGACACAAACCGGGACGGGGTAAGAGACAAGGACGGCATCCCGTTCAAGTTCACTCTTCTCACTCGCGTTTATTCAGTCCGCTTGACCAAGATTGCAGAGCTGCTGCGCGACGAGCTGAAAAAGGTCGGCATCGAGATGGACATCGAGCGAGTGGACAATGCCACGATGAAGGACCGCCGCCTCAAGCACGAGTTCGACGCGCTGGCGATGAACTGGAGCAATCAGGATACCGAGGAGGATCTATTCGAGCTCTTCCACTCCAGCCAGCGCGGCGCTGGAAACAGCATCTCCTACCGCAGCATGGAAGTGGACCGGCTGCTCGAACAGGCGCGGGCGGAATTCGATTTCCAGAAGCGGATCGAAATCAACCGCCGCATCCATCGCCGGCTGTTCCAGGATCAGGCGTATTACTTCATGTCTTCGCATCCGACGCTGGATGCAGTGAAGAAAAACGTGAGGGGCCTCAAGCCATCGGTTGCCTGGTATGATTTCCGCAGAATCTGGATTCAGCATTGATACAAATTGCGGTCGACGAGAGACGGCCGAGCGCTAGGTGAGGCGCTCCGAGTCCTGCTGCAAAGCACTGTTGGCCGTGGTCGCATTTTGGAGCAGCTTGCCGGCCAACGCGGCTGAATTTCGGATGCAGTCGTTGAGGCCGACTCCGCGATACGCGTTCCCGGTCAACGCGAGCCCTGGAAGCTTCGAGGCAGCCTCGTCGATGCGTCGCAGGCGAGCGAGGTGTCCGACGTTGTACTGAGGAATTCCTCGGCGCCAGCGGACGATTTTTTGGAATGACGGCGGGTCCGACAAGCCGAGGGTGCGCTCGAGATCGGCTCGCACCGCGCGAACGAGCTCGCCGTCATCCAGGCTGAAAAGCTCCGGCCGCCGTGCGCCTCCTACCATGCAGGTGAGGAGGGTGCGTTGCTCCGCCGAACGCCA
>Ga0126378_10000689_pt1 | contig 24948 bp, 18 predicted proteins | sample PanSoiMetPlot_23_FD_92587 | JGI IMG/M metagenome (GOLD analysis project Ga0126378, IMG submission 92587) | Tropical forest soil microbial communities from Panama - MetaG Plot_23 | ecosystem: Environmental > Terrestrial > Soil > Tropical forest > Bulk soil | place: Panama | collected 2016-02-17
AGATCGCCCGCCGCGACGGCGCTGATGACGCGCGCAACTTCGGTGGTGGGCTGAACGAGATCGCCGATCAGCGCGTTGATCGCGCCGATGCTGATCGCCCACCCGCCCTTGGGGTCGTCCAGGGTCGCGCGCTCGGCCATTCGCCCTTCTCGGCCCACGACGCGTTCCACGCGCACCATTTCGCTCTTCAGCGCTTCATTGGCTGCCGCCAGGGCATTGAATGCCTCGGCGAGCTCGCGCAAAAGGCCGGAGCCACGGGCAGACAAGCGAGCGGCAAAATCTCCTCTCTGCGCCGCGCGCATCGCCTGCAGCAGCTTCTTCAGCTGGGCCTCTTGGCCCCCCGGCCCAGGGATGCCGTTCACTGCCATTGCGCTTCGGTTCACCTTGGGCTTGCGGCGCGGAGTCGCTTTTCCATTTCCGTTGGGGATTCGCTGCCCTATCTGCACAAATACTCCTTCGGGGCGAGGAGCCTTAGGTCCTTGCGGCGGCGCCAAGCGCTGAAGGCTTCGCGGCGCCTGCGACCGAGAAATCTGCCATCGATGCAGAAGCGATCCGCTACCCGCCCAGTGCGCGGTGTTTGAATCACAACAGCGTTACAGGGACGAATGTTCGTTTGAGAACGCAGCAGACGCGCGGCGTTTCTAACGGGCTGCCCCACGGCTAGGCGGAGGAAGCTCGCCTTGCCATGCGAACGACCGCTTGCACCCAGGATGGATGCGCGTTCAGCGACGGGACCAACGTGAGCTCCTCGCCGCCGGCGGCGAGAAAGCTCTCGCGGCCGCGGATGCCGATTTCCTCCAGTGTCTCAAGGCAATCGGCGACGAAAGCGGGGCAGACGACCGCGAGCCGTTTGATGCCGCGCCTGGCGAGCTCCGTCAGCACCTGGTCGGTGTAGGGTTTGATCCAGGGAGTGCGCCCCAGCCGCGATTGAAAGGAAATGCCGAACTTCTCCGCGGAGAGGCCCAGCCGCTGCGCCAAGGCGCGCGCGGTTTGGAACGACTGCGCGCGGTAACAGCCGATATTCTGTTCGACGAGCCGTTCACAGCAGTCCGCCGACGAAAGGCAATAGCCGCCGCTGGGATCGCTTTTCCTCACCTGGCGCTCCGGCAGCCCGTGGAAGCTGAAGAGCACATAGTCGGTGCGCGAGGAGTGCAGCAGGGGCGAAGCGATTTGCGCAAAGGTGTCCAGGAAGCCGGGGTCGGAAAAGAATTCCCCTCCGATCTTCACCGGCATCGCGTCCCATGACGAGCCGAGCACGCGGTACAGCTCAGCGATCGAAGACCCGGTGGAAGACGCCGCCCGCTGCGGGTAAAGCGGCAGGGCGGTCAGCTCCTGAATGCCTTTGCCGCGCAGCCTATCGACCGCGCTTTGGATCGATGGCTTTCCGTACCGCATCGCCAATTCCACTTCGAACTCGCTCTCCAGCTCGCGGGCAACTTTCTTCGCCAGCTCCTCGCTGTTGACGAGGAGGGGCGAGCCGCGCTCGGTCCAGATTTTTCGATAGGCCGCCGCGGACAGGCGCGGGCGCATGGGCAGGACGATCAGGTTGAGCAAAAGCCAGCGCCCCACCGGGTGAATGTCAATCACCCTCGGGTCCGAGAGAAATTGGCGAAGATAGCGGCGCACCGCTCCGCTCGTTGGAGCGTCCGGTGTGCCGAGGTTGATCAGCAGCAGCCCCTTTTTCAGCGGGGGAGGCATTCACTGCAAAGCGTTGGGTTGAGTCAGCGCCGATTCGGCGACCTTCACCTCGAAGACCTGGCCGTTTGGGCGAACCATGAAATAACTGCCGCGCATCGTGCCAAAGGGCGTTCGCAACATCGCCCAGCTGGTGTATTCAAACTTTTCTCCCGGCGCGAGCCTGGGTTGCTTGCCTACCACCCCCAGACCGCGCACCTCCTCGACCCTTGCATTGGCATCGGTGATCACCCAATGCCGGCTGCGCAGCTGTGCCGCCTCGGAGCCGACGTTGGCGATCTCTACCGTGTACATGAATGCAAACTGTCCGGCTTCGGGCGAGGACCGTTCGGGCCAATAAGCGGGTCTAAAGGTGACCCGAATGCCGTCGGTCGTGGTGGTCGACATGCAGCCACAATCTCGCAATCTGCAGCGGCGAGGCAAGCGCAGGCTGCGATCAGCTGCGGCGATCGTTTAGGCCGTTGGATTTAACCTGGCTGCGCGGCCACGCCGAGGCGAGCATCGCGATTCCCAAGAGCGCGCCCACCACCGCGAGCGAAGCAAGCAGGGGAACTTTCCACCAACGCTCGACAAGCATCTTGGTGCCGATGAACGCCAGCACGGCGGCGACTCCGAGCTTTAAATATTGGAACTTGTCCATCAGCGCAGCGACGAGGAAGAACAGCGACCTCAAGCCGAGGATGGCAAACACGTTCGAGGTATAGGCGATGAATGGGTCGCGGCTGATTCCCAGAACCGCGGGAATCGAATCGAGGGCAAAGAGCAGGTCGGTGGTCTCGATCACCAGCAGAACAAGAAACAGCGGGGTCACCTTTGGCACGCCTTGCTCGCGGACAAAAAAGTGCTCCCCGGTTTCTCCTCGAGCCACTGGGAGAAACTTCCGAGCCAAACGAAGCACCGCGTTTCGCTCCGGGTCGAGCTCCTGCTCTTCCTTCGAAAACATCATCTTCGCCGCGCTGTAGAGAAGAAACGCGCCGAAGCCGTACAGCAACCAATGAAACCGGCTGACCAGGGCGGTTCCGAGGACAATCAGCGTGGCGCGCATCACGAAAGCCCCGAGGACTCCCCAAAACAGCAGGCGGTGACGGTAGCTGGGCGAAACCCGGAAGTAGGAGAACACCAGCACGAAGACGAAGAGATTATCGACCGAGAGAGAGTACTCGACGACGTAGGCGGTGGCGTATTGAAGCGCGCGATCCGGACCGCCCGCGATCCAGATGCCCGCGCCGAATGCGGCGGCCAAAGTGACCCAAACCGCGGTCCAGATCAGCGCCTCGCGCGGGCGGACGACGCGCGCCTTGCGCCGGAGGACTCCGAGGTCGAGCGCGAGCACCGCGAGCACGAACAGGTGAAAACCAATCCAGAGGGCGATCTGGGTTTTCAAGGCTTGCTCATACCTCTCCCCGAGTCAGGTGGCACAGCACCATCAGGGCGCGGGAGGCGAGCTGCACCTTCTCTCCCGCAGGTGTCTTCCCACGCAGGGGCTCGGGGTTGGCAGTGTCGATTACGATCTCCCAATCAACGCCCCATCGCACCTCGGGGAGCGTGAAGTCCACCGCGTCGACCAGCGGATTCATCAACACCAGGAGAGTGTCGCCCACCACGCGGTTGCCGTGCTCGTCGAGCGCTGGAATGGCGTCGCCCCCGAGCAAAAAGCCGAGCGATCGCGCTTGTGGATTGGCCCAATCCTCCTGGCTCATCTCCTGCCCGTCTGGGCGGAACCAGGCCAAGTCTTTGAAATCGGACTCCCAGATGTGGGCCCCATGAAAGAATTGAGGCCGCTGCAGAACGGGCTGGTCGTGCCGGAACCGAATCATCTTCGCAGTGAACTCCAGCAGCGCGCGCCGCGCATCGTCCAGCTCCCAGTCCAGCCATGAAATCTCGTTGTCCTGGCAGTAGGCGTTGTTGTTCCCGCGCTGCGTTTTTCCCATCTCGTCGCCGGCGCTGAGCATCGGTACGCCCTCGGACAGCAGCAAGGTGGCGAGGAGGTTTCGCTTCTGCTGCTCGCGGATGGCGCGGATCTTGGGATCCTCGGTCTCTCCCTCGTGGCCAAAGTTGAAGGAATAGTTCTCGTTTGCACCGTCGCGATTTTCTTCGCCGTTCGCTTCGTTGTGCTTGTGTGAGTAGCTGACCAGATCGTGCAGCGTGAATCCATCGTGCGAGATAACGTAGTTGATGCTCGCCCACGATCCTCGTCCGCTCAGCTCGTAGAGATCCGAGGATCCGGTGAGGCGATAGCCCAGCTCTGCGACGGAGTTTTGCTCGGCGAGCCAGTAGCGCCGAACCACGTCCCGATAACGCCCGTTCCACTCCGCCCAGAGCACCGGGAAATTCCCGACCTGGTAGCCGCCCTCGCCGAGGTCCCACGGTTCGGCGATCAGCTTCAGCCGGGAGAGCACTGGGTCCTGATGGACGATCTGGAAGAGCGCCGCTCGGGGATTGAAATCGCGCGCTTCGCGTCCGAGCGTGGTGGCGAGGTCCACTCGAAACCCGTCGACGCGCATCTCCTGCGCCCAGTACCTCATCGAATCCGCGATCAGCTTGAGGGCCTGCGGATGAAGAACGTTCAGGCTGCTTCCGGTGCCGGTGAAATCAACGTAGTGCCGCGGGTCCTCCGGGCTGAGCCGATAGTAGGCGCGGTTGTCGAGCCCCTTGAAGCAGAGGGTCGGTCCCCACTGATTGCCCTCCGCGGTGTGGTTGTAGACCACGTCGAGAATCACCTCGATGCCCTCGCGGTGGAGCGCCTTGACCATTGCCTTGAAATCGGCCACCTGACCGCCTGTGGATCCGCGGCTGGAGTAGAGCTGCTCCGGTGCAAAAAAGCCGAGCGTGTTGTAGCCCCAGCAGTTGGTGAGCTTGCGCCGCACGAGGGAATCCTCATCGGAGTGCTCGTGGATCGGCATCAGCTCGACGGCGGTGACTCCCAGCTTCCGAAGGTGCGCAATCGCTGCGGGAGTGGCCAGCCCCGCATAGGTGCCCCGCAGCTCAGGTGGAACGTCGGGGTTTCGGCGAGTAAAACCCTTCACGTGCACCTCGTAGATGATGGTGCGGTGCCAAGGCGTATTGGGCCTCGCGTCCCCCGCCCAATCGAACCGGTCGTCAATCACCACGCACTTGGGCTTTCCCGGGGCGTCGTCGCGCGGGTCCAGCGCCATTTTTTCGTCCGGAACATCGCCGATGCGCTGATACCCGTAGACGGGATACTTAAAGTCGACCTTGCCGCTGATGGCGCGCGCGTACGGATCCACCAGCAGCTTGGCCGGATTGAACAGCAAACCGGTAGCGGGCTCGTAGGGTCCGTGGCCGCGAAAGCCGTAGAGGGTGCCCGGCCGAAGTCCGGCGACGCGTCCATGCCATACGTGCTTTTCTTTTTCCGGAAGATCCATTCGGCGAACCTCCCGGGAGGGATCCGCCGGGTCGAACAGGCACAGCTCGATCAGCGTCGCGTGCTCAGAGAAGACCGCGAAGTTCACCCCGTGACCGTCGTACGTCGCGCCCAGAAGAGCCGAGCTCCCTGGGCGAATCTGAGCTGGGATTTCAGTCATTCGCCGAGCTCTCCAGCAGCGCGACGGGAAAATCGCGCAGCGCCTCACCGGCGCTGATCATGACTTCGCCGTCGCGCTCCTCAGGGCGCAAGCTCCGCCCGGTGAAGACATCCCTCAAATCGGTGCCCGCGCAACTGGCAGGCAGATGGATGAAGGTGTTTCTGAGGTTGGCGGAAATTCCACCGGATTCGATCATCGCCGTCACCAAGCGCGGAACAATCACCACCGCCAGCGCCTCCCGCAGACGGCGGCAAAAACAGAGCAGGTGCTCGCGGCGAGCTCCCGATGCCGCCAAAGGCAAGTATTCCCCCGACCCGAAGAGATCGCTGTGCAGCCGCTTGAAGCGCAGTCCTTGGGAAAGCAGGAACAGCTTCGCCCTGCCGTCGCTCATCTTCGCCGCCAACCGCCGGGTCAATCCAAGGCGGTCCAGCGCGACCTCGCGATCCAGCTCCTCGAGCAAGCGCTGACGCAGCGCGAAGTCCACCGGCCGCCGATTGTCGGGGTCAACCAAGGAGAGGTCCCAAAGCTCGCAGCCCTGGTAGATGTCGGTGACGCCCGGCGATCCGACCTTGAGCAGCGTTTGGGCCAAGCCGTTGACCTGCCCGGGAAGCTCAAGGCGTTTCTTGAACTGCTCGACGTCGGCCAGAAACTTCGAGTTGCCCACCGGATCCAGCGCCGCGCGGGTGAACTCCACCACGGCCGATTCATATTCGGGATTCGGGTTTAGCCAGCTCGTATTGACCTTCGCCTCCTTGACTGCCTTGAGCATGTACTGTCCGATTCGCCGGCGAAAAAGCTCAAAATCCTCGGCGGTGAGGGAGTCTCCCATGGGCCAAGCGCCGAGCACTGTCTGATAGAACAGGTACTCGTCGTCCGCGTCTGGCATCTTACCGCCTGCCTTGTAACGTCGATTCAGACGGGCCCATCGCCGCAGGCGCGACCGCCATTCCTCCGGCAGCTCGGAAATCACGCTGATCCTCGCCCGAACATCCTCGCTGCGCTTGGTGTCGTGGGTCGAGGTGGTGCAGAGCGAGCCCGACCAACGCTCGACGCGCTCCTGATTGCGAAGATGGAACATCTCTTCGCTGGTCCCGAATCGCTCGGGCTCACCGCCCACCTCGTTGAGCGAGATGAGCCGATTGTAGATGTAGAACACCGTATCCTCGAGCGCCTTGGCCATCACCGGGCCGGTGACTTGCTGCACCTTCATCGCAAAGCGAAGCATCACTTCGCGTTCGCGCTGATCCAGCTCGGGGGGATATCGGAGCAGGAGAATGTCCTGGAGGAAATCGAAGATCATGACGCTGGTGGTGGTGTCCCGCTCCTTGGCGCGAGCGATGGTCCACTCGATGTACTGGATGTCGCGCTGATCCACCTCCGGTCGCCATCCGTCGACGTAGGTGCGGTAGACGGGGAACAACGCGATAAACTCCACCAGCGCGCGCCGCAGCGAATTCAAGGTGAAGTCGCGCGTGTGTCGATTCATCTCCGAGATTCGGTTCAGCTCGCGGGCGAGCACGTTGATCTCGCTCGCCATCGCGGCGCTCATGATCAACTTCTTCTTCTCGTACACCAGCTCGCGATAGTCGTAGCGCCGGTTGATGAACCGGAAGTAGGTCTCGGTGAGCGCCCGCTCCGCACCTTTGTTGACGAACAGTCCGCCGACGACGTTGGCGAATCGATACCCAGTGTTTCCGGCGATCGCCCAGGTATCGGGGACGCGCTCCCGGCCGCCCTGGATTTTCTCCACGATGACGTACAGCGCCCGCGCAATTGGAGAGTCTTGCTTGTCTGCGACCTCCGAGCGAAACAGCTTTCGTACCTCCACCTCTACCGGAGGCCAGAGCTCGGATCGGCCGCCCTGCTTCTCAAAATTCTTCCGCGTCCGCTCGACCCAGTAGCGCTCCTGAAGGTCCAGAAAGTACTTCGTGGGGTCGAACAGACCGTCCGGGTGATCGATTCGCAGGCCGGTGATCCTTCCCTCCCCAATCCAGCGAAAGGCCAGCGAGTGGACGCTGTCGAAGACTTCCGGGTCCTCGACCCGCACCGCCGCAAGGCTGTTGATGTCGAAGAAGCGGCGATAATTGATCTCCTCGCCCGCAACTCGCCAGTGCGCCACTCGATAGCTGCACTGGCCGAGCACCGAATCGAGCAGATCGAAGCTGCGCGAGTCCCCCGGAGTGCCGTTGAAGATTTCCACGTTGCGGGCAATGTGCGAGCTCACGTCGCGCGACTCCGCCGCCAGGGTCGCCAGCCTGCGCTTGATTACCTCCTTCTCGCGGTTGCGCTCGACCAACTTGACATGCTCGGTTTCGGTCTGGCGCGGTAGGTGGTCGATAGAGGTGAGGATGGACTGAAGCTCGACGAACTGCGGGTGGCTGTCTCCCATCTCCTTCTGCAGTGCCTCGAGCTGATGCCTCAAGACTTTTGCGTACTGCCTCGGGGCGATGGGGAACGTTCGATCGAAGTAGCCGAGAAAGAACCCCCCTTCCTCGAAGGCGAGCTTCAGCTCACCCCGCTCGAGCACGACTCCGTATTGATCTCCGAGGACGGGGAGCAGCACTTTGTTCTTCAGCTCTTCCTTCACCGGATCCCAGTCGATGTCGAAGTAATTGGCGTAGATCGAGGCGCGCCCGTTTTCGAGCACGTCGTTCCACATCGCGTTGCCGCGCTCGATCCCCATGTGGTTGGGAACGAAATCCAGCAGGTGGCCCAACGCTCGCGCCTGCAAGGCGTCGCAGAATGCCTCGTGCTCCACCCAGGTGCCGATTTCCGAATTGAGAGAGTTGTAATCGACCACGTCGTAGCCGTGAGTGCTGCCAGGCGCGGCATTGAAGTAGGGAGACGCGTACAGGTGGCTCACTCCCAGGCGCTCGAAGTAGGGAGCGAGGACCGTCGCATCCGCAAACCGGAAGCCCCGGTGAAACTGGAGGCGATAGGTCGAAAGCGGAGTGCTTCGCTCGGCCAAGACCTTCTCTTTGGTGGCGGCGAACAACTCAAGCCCCACTGCGGCCGCATCAAATGCTTCCGTGGGGGCGCCAGAGCTCTCGTCGGGCTGCTGCATCCCCATGCTCTTAGGGATTCAACAGAAAAACGTCTACCCTAAACAAAGAGGCTCGCCGGTGGCGAGCCTCGATGCAGTAGACGGCCCGAAGCGTCAATCAGCTCAGTTGCTTGTTCACCAGCTTGGTCATCTCGAACATCGACACTTGCTTCTTGCCGCCGAAGACGGCGCGCAGCTTGTCATCGGCGTTGATCATCCGACGTTCCTTCGCATCCTGCAGTCCGTTCTTCTTGATGTACGCCCAGAGCTTCTTCACCACCTCAGTACGCGGCATCGGCTTGTCACCGACGACTTCGGCCAAAACCGCTGAGGGCTGCATTGCTTTCATGAAAGCGGCGTTCGGCTTGCGCTTCGTTCCAGTCTTCTTCGAGTTCTTCTTCACCATTTTCTTCGCGGCCATTCTGTTTGGGTCTCCTCCCCCTCAGGGGACGTTAGTCGGCTCGAGCATCAAGCCGGAGAGCGCGTCCTACCAGTTCCTCAGAGGGAAAAACAGTCTCTCAATCGATTTTTTCACTCGGGCCCCTCGGCAAGCTCGGGGCGGGGGGATCGGTTTTCCCGGTATTCCACTTGCCGTACGGGGGGTTTTCCTGGTCAAACCGAGCTCGAATGCGCGCGCTTGTGACCGGGGCGAATGGCTTTCTCGGAGCCTGGCTGACCCGAAAACTCGTGGGATTGGGCGGGCAGATCCGGTGCCTGGTGCGCAGGTCGAGCGGGACGGCGGAGCTGGCCGGCCTGCCGGTCGAGATGGTGTATGGAGATGTCGCCGACGGCGAGGCCCTGCGCAGCGCAGTCCAGGGTTGCGAGGTGGTCTTTCACCTCGCCGGCATTCGCCGGGCGCCGAGCCGCGCGCTGTTTTTTCAGGTGAACGCCGAGGGAACGCGCAGCTTGTGCCAGGCGATGGCCGATGCGAAGGCGCGGCAGCGACTCGTGCTCTGCAGCTCCCTGGCTGCCTCGGGCCCCTCGTCGCCCGATCGACCGCGGCGGGAAGCGGATCCCCTGTCTCCACAGGAATGGTACGGCGAGAGCAAGGCGGAGGCGGAGCGCATTGCGTCCTCCTTCGCCGGGGGGATCGACGTCGCGGTGGCGCGGCCATGCCGGATCCTGGGCCCGGGCGATCGCGAGAACCTCCTCTTCTTCAGACTGGTGAAGAAGGGACTACAACTCTCGGTGGCCGGCGGGCCTCGGCCGATCTCGATGGTGGATGTCGACGACGTCGCGTCGTTCCTGATCCTCCTCGCAACGCGCCCTGAAGCGATCGGCCAGGCCTTTTTCGTGGCGAATGGCAGCGCCACCCTCGAAGCGCTGCAGCAGCACGTGGCGGAGGCGCTCGGCCGCAGGCCGCGGACGCTGCGCGTTCGCCCGGGACTCTTGCGATTGCTGGGAGCTGTCGCCGACGGCGCGAGCCGGATTTCCGGCAAGCACCTCCCGCTCAACCGCAAGCTGGTGCAGCAGCTCTTGGCTCCGGCGTGGACCTGCTCCGGACAAAAAGCAGAGGAGTTTTTCGGCTATCGCCCAGTCTGGTCCATCCCCGACTCGATCCGTCGAAGCGTCGCCTGGTACGCAGAGCGCGGCTGGATCTAGATGCCGGCAATCCACCCCAAGCCGATCATCCATTGACACCCACTTCCAGAAACGGCAGGGTCGCCAAAGGACTGAGTTCACGGCCCGGTAGCGCATTTTGGGGGCGCGCCGAAGCCGCGCGGCAATGCCATGAGCAAGCCCTCGAGCAAGAGCGCCAAGGCCGCCTTCTACGACGTCGACGGGACGCTGGTGAAGACGAACATCGTGCATACCTACGGGTACTACGCGATGAACCGCGGTTCGCTCTGGGGCATCGCCGGACGCACGCTGGCGGCGGTCGCGTCGGTTCCCATCTTTGCCGCGCTGGATGCCGTGGACCGCAAGATCTTCAACGAATTCTTCTACCGGTACTACGCCGGTCTTTCCGAGGACCGCCTGCTCACCCTCGCCGAGGAAATGTTCGAGGACCTGGTCAAGCCCGCCATCTTTCCCAAGGCCAGGGACCTCATCGAGGAGGCGCGCCGCTCGGGCTGCAAGATCGTCTTTGTCACCGGCGCGCTCGATTTTACGGTCCGCCCCCTGGTGAAGTACCTCGAGGCAGACGACCTGATCGCCAACAAGATGCAGTACGTCGGCGGGATTGCCACCGGCAAGGTGATCCCCCCCATTATCGAGGGCGCCAACAAAGCGAACGCGGTCCGGGAGTATTGCGTTCGGGAGGGATTGGCGCTGGACAAGAGCTTTGCCTATTCCGACAGCGGATCCGATTACGCCATGCTGGCAGTGGTGGGGCGCCCCACCGCAGTGAACCCGGACATTCGGCTTCGCGCGCTCGCGAGGGCGTATCAATGGCCGATCCTGGATTTGAGGTAGCGAGCCGATGCGCTCCTTGAAAACGCTGAGGAAGCTGTACGACGAAGAATCGCACGTGGTGGTCACCGAGAGGGGCTCGCCGCCGCGCGTCCTCTTCTCGGGCGAGGACTTTCTCCTCGAGGATCTGCCGATCGGTGCTCGGGTCATCTACCCCAGGGCGCCGCTGGAGGGCGTTCCCAATCTGAGAGCCACCATCCGCTATGCGATCAACCATCCGGAGGGAATGGAGCCGCTTCACGCGCTGCTTCGGCCGGGGATGAAGGTGACGGTCGCGCTCGACGACATCTCGCTGCCGCTGCCGCCGATGCGAACACCCGACGTGCGCCAAAGCATTCTCGAGATCGTCCTCGAGCTGCTCGCCGACTCGGGCGTGGACGACGTGCATTTGATCATCGCCAATTCGCTTCATCGACGGATGACTGAAGCGGAGATGAGGCGGATGGTGGGGGAGAAGATCTACCGAAGCTTCTATCCCGAACGCTATTACAACCACGATGCAGAGGATCCGGCGGGAATCGTCGAGCTCGAGCGCACCGGTCATGGCGAGGTGGTGGCAATCAACCGGCGCGCCGCCGAGTCGGACCTGATCGTCTACGTCAACATCAATCTCGTCCCGATGGACGGCGGGCACAAATCGGTCGGCACCGGCCTGGCCAATTACGAGTCGCTGCGGGCGCACCACAACCCCACCGTGATCCGCGAGTCCGACAGCTACATGGAGCCAGCCCGTTCGGCTCTGCACCGCAGCACCGAGCGCATCGGGCGGGTGATCGATCGCCACCTCAAGGTTTTCCACATCGAGACCGCGATCAACAATCGCATGTTCGATGGCCAACTCGCCTTTCTCGGCAAGAAGGAAGAGGACTACACCGAGTTCGATCGTCTGAAGCTTCAAGGGCTGCGCTACACGCTTTCCAAGATGCCGCGCGCCGCTAAGCGAAAGCTGTTCATGAGCATTCCGGCGCCCTACGAGGTGATCGGGATCCACGCTGGCGCGACCGAACCCACTCACGCGAAGACGCTCGAGCTCTGCTGGAGGCAATACGCCGTGCCGGTGGAAGGACAATCGGACATCGTCATCTACGGCGTGCCCTACATCTCGCCTTACAACGTCAACTCAATTCTCAATCCGCTGCTCGTACAAGTGATGGGGCTGGGGTACTTTTTCAATCTCAACCGAGGGGTGCCGTTGGTGAAGAAGGGGGGCGTGATCATCCTTTGCCATCCGGCCTACGACGAGTTCGATCCGGAGCATCACCCCAGCTACATCGAATTTTTCAATCGCCTGCTGCCGGAGACGCGCGATGCGCTGGTGCTGGAGCGCAAGTACGAGCGCGAGTTCGCCACCAACCCGAGCTACGTCCACTTGTATCGCAAAGGGAATGCGTATCACGGGGCCCATCCGTTCTACATGTGGTACTGGGGCGAAAACGGCCGCCAACACGTGGGCAAGGTGATCGTCGCCGGAGCGGAGAACAACCACGTTCCAGAAATCCTCGGTTGGCAGCGAACCGACACGCTGGCCGAAGCGATCGACATCGCCCGCGGTTTCGCCGGGCGCTCGGCGGAGATTTCGCTGGTGCACCTGCCGCCCATCCTTCAGACCGACGTGAGCCTCTGACCGACGGAAATGGAAAGCGTCGCTCTCAACGTCGCTGAAGTTCTCACCGGCAAGCGAATTTTGCTCACCGGATGCACCGGCTTCGTGGGCAAAGTTGCCCTGTCCATGCTCCTTCATCGGTACGGCGAGCAGGTCGGCCGCGTTTACGTTGTGGTCCGAAAAGGCTCCTCGCCGACCGCCGAGCAGCGCTTCTTCGACAAGATCGCCCCCAGCGAGCCGTTCGCGCCGATTCGCGAGCAGCGCGGCGAGGAGGGGGCGCTGCAGTTCTTGAGGTCGAAGTGCTTCGTTCTGCAGGGCGACATCGTCAGCGAGCGGCTCGGCCTTTCGCCCGAATTCCTCGACGAGCTGCGAGGCGGCGTCGATCTAGTGGTCAACTGCGCTGGACTGGTGTCCTTCAACCCGTCGCTCGAGCTTGGCCTCAACGTCAACACCATCGGCGTACGCAACGTAGTCGACGCTTGCCTCTCGCTCGGAACCCGCCTGGTCCACGTCTCCACCGCTTTCGTGGCCGGAAACCGGAGCGGCCTGGTGTTCGAGGACGAGGAGATTCGAGGCTACTTCCCAAAGAAGGACGATCTGGACGGGCGGGACTTTTCGCTCGAGCAAGAGCTGCTCGATTGCCAGAAGCTGGTCACCCGCGTTCGCGAGATGGCCGAGGACAAGGCGCTGACCTCGACGTTTCGGCAGAGGGCGATCGAGCGGCTGACCGAGGAGGGTCGCGACCGGGACGATGAGCGAACGCTCAGGCTGGCGGTGGGGCGCGAGCGAAAGCTGTGGCTCACCAATGAGCTGACTCGCGCTGGAATGGAGAGAGCCCAGCACTGGGGCTGGCCCAACACCTACACGTACACCAAATCTCTCGGAGAGCAGGTAATTGCCGGAACCGCCTCGCTGCCCTACGCGATTGTCCGCCCATCGATCGTCGAGAGCGCGCTGCGGTACCCGTTCCCAGGTTGGAACGAGGGCTTTACCACGTCGGCCCCATTGGCCTACGCGGGAATCAAAGGACAGCGCGGAATCCCCGCCGGAGAAAAGACCATCCTGGACATGATTCCGGTGGACCTGCTCGCCGGCGCTCTGCTCGGGATCTCGGCCCATTTGCTCGCGGCGGCCGACCGGCGCGTGTACCAGGTCGCCTCCGGGGATTTGAACCCCTTCATCGCTCAGCGCTCGGTGGAATTGGTCGGCCTCTATCGGCGGCAACACTACCGACGAAAGGGCTCCGGCAGCCCGTTCTGGAATGCGCTGATGGCGCGCATCGAGCCGCAGGCGGTTTCGAAGGCCGCTTTCCAGTCGCAATCGGCGCCGTTGTTTGCCAAGGGCACGCGACTGCTCAAGTCGCTGGTCGAGGAGGCAAAGCCGACTTGGGGCGCTCCGCGAGTCTCCGCGCTGATGGACCGCGCGGCGGAGAAGCTCGACGATGTCCACCAGCAAGCGAGCGCGCTTTCGGCGCTGGTGGAGCTGTTTTTGCCGTTCATCTGGGAGAATCGATACGTCTTTCGCTGTGACAACACCCGCTCCGTTTTCGCTCGGCTGAGCGAGGAAGATCGAGCGAAGATTCCCTGGGATCCCGAGGCGATCGACTGGCGCGAATACTTTCTCAAGGTTCATCTGCCGGGCCTCGAGAAGTGGGTCTTCCCGACTCTCGAGGAAGAGACGAAGAAGAGCTCGGCGATTTCCGTCCACCGCGACTTGCTCGAGCTGTTCGAGGCCGCGGTTCACGCACACCGCCACCGCATCGCGTTCCGAATGGTGGAGGGCGAGAGGGAAGAGCGCTTCACCTACGCCGAGGTCGATCGCTATTCGGCCCGGGTCGCGTCCTTCCTCAACCGCTCGGGCGTGCGCGCTGGCAACCGGGTGCTGTTGATCTCCGAGAACCGCCCCGAGTGGGGCATGAGCTACTTTGGAATCCTCCGCGCCGGCGGCACCGCGGTACCCGTCGACCCGGAGCTGTCCGAAGCAGAGGTGGTCAATCTCGCCTCGAAGGCCAAGGCGGTTGCCTGCCTCATCTCCGAAAAGTCGGTCGGGACCTTGTCGGGCCTGCATGGCGCTTTTTCGCAGGCGGGACTTCAAACGCAAGTCCACTCGCTGGCGCAGGCGATGGAGGGCGACGAAGCCTTCCCGAATCGGACCGCTCCGCTAAAGAAGGGCGCCCCGCCGGACCAAATCGCCTCGCTGATCTTCACTTCCGGAACGACGGGCCTGCCCAAGGGGGTGATGCTCACTCATCGGAATTTCGCTTCGCTGGTGGCAAAGCTGTCGGGGACATTCGACCTTCGCGCCGGGGATGGCCTGCTTTCCGTGCTGCCGCTTCACCACACCTTCGAGTTCTCTTGCGGCTTCCTGATGCCCTTCAGCCGCGGCGCGGAAATCACGTACATCGACGAGCTGACTGCCGACCGCCTCGGCGGGGTGCTCGAGACGGGCCGGATCACCGCGATGATCGGCGTTCCCGCGCTCTGGCAGCTGCTGCACCGGAAGATCACCCAGGAATTGGCGGCCAGGCCGACCGCGATTGAACAGGGAATCAAGGCTCTGATGAGCGCCCACGCGGAGCTGCGAAACCGCACCGCCTTCAACTTGGGCAAGCTGCTCTTCTGGCCTCTACACCACAAGTTCGGCGGCCGGATGAAGTTCCTGGTGAGCGGTGGCTCCGCATTGCCGGACGAAGTCCACAAGGCATTCCACGCTCTGGGTTTCAACCTCACCGAGGGCTACGGTTTGACCGAGGCGGCGCCGGTGCTGACAGTGGCGCCGATCGACAACAAGCGACAACCCGGGACCGTGGGCCGCGCATTGCCTGGCATCGAGCTGAAGATTGCGGAGGCAGACGAGAACGGCATCGGCGAAGTCCTCGCCCGCGGGCCAAACGTGATGGCTGGGTATTTCGAAGATCGCGATGCCACCGAAGCGGTGTTCGAGGAAGGCTGGCTGCGAACGGGGGACCTTGGACGACTGGATTCGGAAAGTAAGTTGTACCTGGTAGGGCGGAAGAAGGACCTGATCATCGACGCCAGCGGCAAGAACGTCTATCCGGATGAGCTTGAGGAAATCTACGAAGATCATCCCAGCATCAAGGAGCTCTCAGTCGTGGGGCTACCCGATGACTCAGGAGGCGAAAACGTGGCGTGTCTTTGCGTGCCCGAATACGGCGAACGGCCGCGCGAAGAGGTGCGTCAAGAAATCGAAGAACATTTTCAGAAGAAATCGGCGGAGATGCCTTTCTATCGCCGGGTCAAGATCCTTCGGCTCTGGGATGGCGAGCTGCCGCGAACGTCGACAAGGAAGGTCAAGCGCAATCTCGTGGTCGAAGAGTTGAAGCGCCTGGAGCGGCTCGCCGCTTCTGGCGAGCGCGCGCGTCAGGCGGGTTCCACCTCCCCCATCCGCGCGATCGACGAATGGCTCTATCCGCTGATGGCGGAGGTTTCGCAGCGATCAATCGCGCACGTCCGACCGGAGGCGCGGCTTGCAGCGGATCTCGGTTTCGATTCGCTGATGCTCACCGAGTTGTCCGCAGCCCTGGAGGAGGCGGGGGTGGCCGTCGGGTCGGCAGGCGACCTTGCGCAGCTCAATACCGTTGAGGACGTGAGCAGGTTGATCGCCTCGCTGGTGCGCGCGGTGGAGCCGAGGGCGCGACAGAACACCGTCAAGCAGCAGAAGCCGACCGAGCAACGCGCGGAGATTCCGGTACCTGATTTCGTAGCCAGCGTGGGACGCAAGCTGCTCTCCTTTGGCCAGCGCGCTCTCTACGGGGGCGTTTTCGACGTGGCTGTCAGCGGAAGGAGCTTCATCCCTCAGAATCAAAACTTTCTCGTGGTGGCAAATCACACCAGTCACCTCGACATGGGGTTGATCAAGGTCGTGCTCGGGGATCAGGGTGAACGCCTGACCGCGCTCGCCGCCCGCGACTACTTCTTCGATACCCCGCTGAAGCGCGCCTACTTCGAGAACTTCACCAACCTCATTCCAATGGACCGACAGGGCTCGCTGCGCGAGTCGTTGCGCTTGGCCGGAGAAGCCCTGAAGCAGGGTTACAACTTGCTCATCTTCCCCGAAGGCACGCGCTCCCCCAGCGGCGAGCTCTTGGAATTCAAGCCGACGATCGGCTACCTCGCGCTGACCTACCGGGTGGATGTGCTGCCCTTGTTCCTTAGGGGAACGTACGAAGCGCTCCCCAAGGGTGCGATCATCCCGAAAGGCAAGAACCTCAAGGTGAGCATCGGGCCAGCGCTGACGTACAACGACCTCAAGATTCGAACGCAGGGAATGGCGCGGTCGGAAAGCTACCGGCGCGTGGCGCGATTGGCGGAAGATGCGGTCAAAGCGCTCAGAGACGGCAGCGTGCTCGCGCTCGAGCCGCAGCCGCGAAAGCGCAAGGCGGCTCCGCGTCCTACGCCATCGCCCCGGGCCGAGCGCGCCGAGGGGCGGCCTCATCCGCTTGGAGAAGGTGGGGGCGCTGGCCGCCACGTGGGGCGCAGGAGGCGCTGAGTGAAAATTCTGGTCACCGGCGGGACTGGATTTCTCGGTTCGCATCTGGTGGAGCGACTGATCGATCGGGGCCACTCAGTGAGGATCCTGGCGCGCTCCGCGCCTTCGGCCGTTGAGCGCAGCATCGAATTCCACCAGGGAGATGTTCGCCACCCCGAGTCGCTGCGGCGGGCGGTGCGTTCCGTCGACGTCGTCTACCATCTTGCCGGTCTGGTCTCATTCCACCCGCAGGACGGCCGAACGATGTACGAGCTTCACGTGGAGGGCACCCGACAGCTGCTCGAGGCAGCTCGCGAATACCAGGTCCAACGGATCATCCTCGCTTCCACTTCAGGGACGATCGCCGTCTCCAAGGAAGAGGCGATCGGCAATGAAGAGAACGATTATCCGATCGCAGTCGTTGGCCGTTGGCCTTACTACCTGTCGAAGATCTACCAGGAGAAGCTCGCGCTGCAGTTCTGCCGGGAGCACTCGATCCCGCTGGTCGTCCTCAATCCCAGCTTGCTGCTTGGTCCCGGGGACGATCGCCTCTCCTCGACGTGGATCGTCTCCAAATTCCTCAACCAGGACATCGCTGCAATGCCGTCCGGCGGCCTGTCGTTCGTCGACTGTCGAGATGCGGCGGACGCATTTGCTGCTGCGTTGAGCGCCGGGGAGGTGTACGGCCGCCACCTGATGGGCGTGAACATGAGCCTCCGCGAGTTTTTCGGGCGGCTCAGTCGGTTGACCGGCGTCGGCGCCCCCAAGCTGCGCCTCCCCTCGAACGTGACCGTCCTGAGCGCACAGCTTCTAGAGCGCTGGGCGAAGCTGCGCGGAGTAGAGCCGGCCTTGGACCCGTACTCGGTGGAAATCGGCGAGCATTTCTTTTACCTGGATTCATCGAAGGCCGAGCGTCTGCTGGGATTCAAAGCGCGGGACTCGCAGGAAACGCTTCAAGCGACGATCAGCGAGCTGATGTCGAAAATGCCGGTCGATGCCCTGCCGGGCATCAAGGGAAAGTTAACAGAGCGGCGTGGGCGGGCCTGATTCGCAGATGATGTCGCCCCACTGAGCTATGTATGACAGAGGCGGATCGCCAGGGCGCAGCCGTGCGAGGAATCGAGAACATCCCCTTGCTGTACGATGCGATGTCGTCGATCTACGACTGGCTTGGCTTCGGCAGGTGGCGCAAGGCCGTCGTTGAGGGGGCCCAGGGAAGAACGCTGGACATTGGCTGCGGGACCGGGCGGAATTTGCCACTGTATCCGCCAGGCGTTCGCGTGTTCGGTGTCGACCTGAACCCAGACGCACTCAAGCGTGCTCGAAGCCGATCGCCTTCCGTGCCGCTCGTGCGCGCCAGCGCGGAGCAGCTTCCTTTTCGCGCCGGCTCCTTCGACACCGTGGTGAGCGGGCTGGTATTTTGCAGCGTTCGCGATCCAGCTCGGGGCTTTGGAGAGGTGAAGCGCGTCCTCCGAGCGAGCGGTCAGCTTCGCATGCTGGAGCACGTGCGAGCTCAGGGTCAGCTCGCTGCGCGGCTGCAGGACGCCATCCAGCCGATCTGGACCTGGATCACCGGCGGCTGTCATCCGAACCGCGACACCGAGCGGGCCGTCGAGCAAGCAGGCTTCGCAATCGAGGATCGCGAGCGGCGAGCGCGAAAGAATATGCGACGCTTCTCAGCGCGCCCGAGCTGACGGAAAGGTCTTTCGACTCCCGAGCGCGATCCACGGCGAGCTTCGACGCCGCCGGCAACGACGAGACCTCCTGGCTATCCGATCGACCGGTATTCGATCACCTCGTACCCGAGGAACTCCTTTGCACCCGGATTCTCGTAGCCATGAATCACGTCTGCGGCGAAGTCGATCGAGTCTCCCTCTGGGACTTCGAACGATGCTCCGGCCACCCAGACGATGAGTTTTCCCCGGACCACGACGAGGTTTTCGCGCGTTCCAGGGGGGTGCGGCGGTCCTTCCGTTCGCGCGCCCGGAGCGAGCCTCAGCTCGTAGAGCTCGGCCTTGCGGACGCCGCTGCGCGGAAAAAGCGGACGGCTGATGAACTTTCCATCCGCCGACGTCAACACCTGCATCTCACCTCGGTGAATGACCGTCACATCCTTTCCCGGTTCCTCGCCGAGCATCGCGCTGAAGTTGATTGAGAACGCGGTGGATATTTTCCAGAGGACGGCGATGGTCGGATTGGTCTTCTTGGCTTCGATCTGCGACAGCATCGCCCTTGAAACTCCGGAGCGACCCGCGAGCTCGTCGAGCGTCCAGCCGCGCTCCTTGCGCATCCGCTTAACCGTTTCGGCGACCCGAGATTGGAAAGCCTCGGTCGCGTCGATGGCAGGATCCCGTTTAGCGGCGCCGCGGCGAATCATCCAGCGACCTGATTGCGGCCGGCTCTCTTCGCCTCGTAGAGATTTGCATCCGCGGCTTTGATGAACTGCTCCGGCTCGGTCATTTCCGGCGTCATGTCCGACACGCCGAGCGAAATGGTCACCGGCATCTCATTCCCTTCGAATATGAAGGGATGGTCGGCGACGATCTTCCGCAGCTTCTCCGCGAATCGGCGCGCGTTCTCCGGTCCGCTTTCGGGCATCACGATCGCGAATTCCTCGCCGCCGTAACGAGCGAAGCATTCTTCCTTCCGGATCCGCTGCTTGATCCGCTGCGCCAGCTCTCGCAGGACGAAGTCTCCAGCGATGTGGCCGTGCGTATCGTTCACCAGCTTGAAGTGATCGACGTCGATCATCATCAGCGACAGGGCGCGACAGTACCTACGGCATCGCCCCATCTCCCGCTCCAAAAACTCCATCAGATAGCGCTTGTTGTTGATCTGGGTCAGGCCGTCGACGATGGTGAGCTGGTAAATCTCCTCGTGGTAGAGCGTCTCGATGTTGCCGCCGCTGAGAAACTTGAAAATCACCGCGCCGACCTTCACAAAGTCACCGGATCGAAGCGGCGTCTCTTCCTGCACCTCCTCGTCGTTGAGATAGGTGCCATTGGTGGACCCGAGATCCTGAACGTAGGAGCGGCCTTGTCGCGTTCGGATCATCGCGTGGCGCCGAGAGACGTTGTCCAGATCGATGACGATGTTGTTCTTCACGTCCCGCCCGATGGTGAATTCCTCCGAGTCGAGGACGTGGTTTTTTCCCAGGTTTGGACCGTGGATCTGCACCAGGCAGCTCTCGGAATCTGCGGAGACGCGCTCGTGCAGGCTCGAAATGCGTGTGACGCGAGTTTCCTGTCCGGCCATTTGTACTGCACTTCAATACCATGGCTGCGAACCCGCCCCAACGCGGTCAATCCTGCCACGGGTCGCCGAGCACTACAGGCCTGTAAGAGCCCGGCTCACACCGCGGCGGCGACGTGCTGCGCCGCCCAGCGGGCGATTCCGAAGATCGATTCCTGCGGGTTGACTCCCAGCGATGTCGGGAAAACCGAGCCATCGACGACGAAGAGATTGTCCAGCTCGTGGTAGCGCAGCCGATTGTCCACGACGGAAGTGGACGGGTCCTTGCCCATGGAGCATCCCCCCATCTGATGCGCGGTGACGACTCGCACTCGCAGTTTTTCCCACGGCGCGGAATCGAGCTTGGAAATCTCATCCACCGAACGCATCAGCAACGGCGGCGAATGCAGGGTGACCACGGTCTTCGCGCCGGCGGCGAATTGGATGCGCGCCATTTCTTTGCACGCGGTGCGGAACGCTTCCCAGTGCGGCTCGGTCAGCGGATAGCGGATCTTCAATCGACCGTCTCCCTGGGCTCTCAGCCCGACCGTGCCGCCCTCCTCGCCAGGAAGCAGCCCGTCGACGATGAGCGCGATGCAGGCGTTGACGTACGGCAACCGCGAAAGAAAACGCTGATAGTGGATTCCAAATCCGCTCAAGGTGATCGCGCCGAGCATCGGGTGAATGGGAGGCACCTCGATGAAGAATCCCATCTTCTCGGGGCCGCGCTCGATGAAGTGGTGCGAATGGACCGACTGCGGCGCGCCGGAGAAGGCCTCGACCGGCTCGTCGAAATCGGCAACGGTGATCACCACCGGGTGCAGAAAGGTTCTCTTGCCCACCCGCCCATGGGCGGTGAGCCCCGAGCGCAAGAGCAGCGCCGGCGAGTTCAGCGCGCCGCCGCAGACCGCCGCCACTTTTGGCCGGACGGTCAGCGTTCTTCCCGAGCTGCGCCGGCTCTCGGCGTCCAGGACGTCGACCTCTACCGCGGCGACCTTCCGGCCCTCGATGCGCAGCCGCCTCGCGGACGCGTTGGCGTATACCGTGAGGCCCTTTTCGACCGCGTCTGGAATCATCGTCGCCAGCATCGACTGCTTGGCGTCGATCGGGCAGCCCACCCCGCAGTAACCGAGGTCGGCGCAATTGTTTACGTTGCGAGGAATCAAACCGCGGCTGTAACCGAGCTTGCCGCAGCCGTCCCAGAGAACGCGGTTGTTGCGATTCATCCGCTCTTCGGGCCACTCGGCGATGTGCAGCCGCTTCTCGATCGCTTCCCAATGAGGGCGCAGCATGTCCTCCGAAAGCCCGTCGACGCGGTGGACGTCGCGCCAGTGGTCGAGGATGCGTTTCGGCGTCCGGAAGGAAGAGCACCAGTTGACGGTGGTGCCACCTCCGACGCTGCGCCCCTGGAGAATGGTGACCGACAGGTCATCGGTCGTCCGATTTCCAAGCTCCTGGTAGAGATTCGGAAACGCTTTCGATTCCTGCAGATCGAACTCCCGCCTGGTGTGGTAGCCGCCCTCTTCGAGCATCACCACCTGCAGACCGCGCGAAACCAGCTCGTGCGCCAGCACCGAGCCTCCCGCTCCAGAGCCAACGACGCAGACGTCGCATTGCAGCTGCTGCCCGCCGCGAACTTCCTCGCCGGTGTAAATCCGCCCCTCAGTCATTCGAAGCTTCCGGGTGAAACACGCCATTGCCGTCGGGACGCTTCTCACCGCCTCCGCGCCACACCGGGGCATCCGGCTGATGAAAGCCGGGCGGCGGGCCGGGGTAGTGAACTGCCGGCCAGCTCAGCGGCGAGCCAAAATAGCTGGCCAGAACCAGCGTCCGCAGCGCGGTGAAGCCGGTGCGCCGGATTTCCAGACGACTGGATTGCCACTCTTCGAGGACTTGGTCCTGTTCCTCCGGTGGCAACTGCGTGAAGGGGCGAATTCTCGCCGAGAAGATGAATCCGGCCAACGCGTTCTCGAACAATTTGAGGAGCTGCTTCACTTCCTTGGCGGCCGCGGGATCGGTGCGTACGAGGATCCCGTCTGCGTTCAAACCGACGCCGACTTCCTGCACCGACGGGAAACCTTCCCCGCCCGGAACCATTCGCGCCGCGATGGCCATCACCACCGCATACTCGGACGGATCGAGAACCTTCAGCCCTTGCGGCGGAAGCGGCGCCAACCGGCTCCGCCGCGAGGCGAGGAAACCGACGCCGCCAATCGCGAGGATGAGTCCTCCAAGGAGCCCCTTCTTGAGAAAGCTTCGCCGCTCCTCGACGCGGGGAATTGGCTGACCGCCGCTCCGCATGCCGAAAAGCTACTCCCTTTGACAAGTATGTGCTGGAAAGAAGATCCATCCCTCTTGCCGGCGGCAGCTCACAAGCCTAAACCTGATTTTCGATGGCCAAGTACCTATCCATGATTCTGGCGGGTGGAGCTGGTACACGGCTCGATCCGTTGACCCGAGAGCGCGCCAAGCCCGCGGTTCCATTCGGGGGTACCTACCGGATTATCGACTTCTGTCTCTCCAACTTCGCCAACTCCGGCATCTTCAAGGTCAAGGTCTTGACCCAATACAAATCCGAGTCGCTCAACAATCACCTCTCGCGCGCTTGGCGGATGACCGCATTCCTGGGGCATTACGTGGAATCGGTACCGGCTCAGATGCGAACGGGGATGGATTGGTACAAAGGCTCGGCGGACGCGATCTACCAAAACCTAAACATCATCACCGATGAGGAACCCGATCACACTTTCGTCTTCGGCGCCGACCATGTCTATCGGATGGACGTTCGCCAGATGCTGGATTTTCACATCGAGCACCGAGCGGACTGCACGGTGGCGGCGATCCCCGTTCCGATCGACCAAGCCGGGCAGTTCGGGATCATCGAGGTCGCCCCGGATGGCCGGATGCTCAATTTCATGGAGAAGCCGGAGCGCCCGCGTTCGCCAATGCCAGGGAATCCTCAAATGTGCCTGGCCTCGATGGGAAACTATTTGTTTCGCACCGAGGCGTTGGTCAAGGAGGTCGCCCAGGACGCGGCGAACGAGGATTCAGCGCATGACTTCGGCAAGTCGATCATCACCGAGATGTACAAGCGCTCTCGCGTGTACGTGTACGACTTCGCCCAGAACGTCGTTCCCGGGCAGGATGAAAAGGAGCGCGGATACTGGCGGGACGTCGGAAACGTGGACATCTACTACCAATCGAATATGGACCTGGTCGAAGTGGACCCGATCTTCAACCTCTACAACGATCGCTGGCCCATCTACACTCAGCACCACCATTTCCCGCCCGCGAAATTCGTCTTTGCCGATTGGGAGCACAACCGCGTAGGCAGCGCGACCGACTCGTTGGTTTGCGAGGGCTGCATCATTTCCGGCGGCCAGGTGCATCGGTCGGTGCTCTCTCCCAAGGTTCGCATCAACTCATTCTCTGAGGTGCTCGAAAGCATCCTGTTCGAGAACGTGCAGGTCGGGCGCCACTGTAAAGTTCGGCGGGCGATCATCGATAAGAACGTGGAGATTCCGCCCGGAATGACGATCGGCTACGACTTGGCAGAAGATCGGCAGCGATTCCACGTCACGCCCTCGGGCGTGGTGGTCATTCCGAAGGGAATGAAGGTCGCCTAGCGAGTCCGGCCGACGGACTTACGCCGGCACGGCGGCGATCCTGCGCTGAAACAGCTCCAGCGTTCGTCGAATCTCGTCGTTCACCTGGATCAGCATGTCCTGCTTCTCCCGGAACGGTAGAAACGCGCTCTTGAAACCCGAAACGATCAGCGTCGTCAGATCTTCCAGGGTCATCCCAAGCTGAGTATGAGCGAGCCACAGCTCCTTGGTGACGGTGGTATCGGTGATCAGTCGATTGTCCGTGTTGATCGTCACCCGCAGGCCGTAATCGAAGTAGAACTTCAGCGGGTGAGAGGCAATAGAAGGCACTGCACCGGTCTGCACGTTGGACAACGGGCAAACCTCCAGCGGAATCCGGTGATCGTTGACGTAGTTCAAAAGGTCGCCGTCCTCGCGGAGCCGAGTGCCGTGGCCGATCCGATGCGCTCCTAGATAGTGGATCGCCTGCGCAATTGACTCAGGACCGTAGGCCTCCCCGGCGTGTGCAGTGCAATTGACGTTGTTCTTCAAAATGAGTTGGAAGGCTTCCTTGTGATCCTTGGCGGGGAAGTTCACCTCTGCCCCCGCGAGATCGAAACCGATCACCCCGCGGTTCTTGTAAGCGACGGAAAGCTCCGCCAACCGCACCGACATCTGCGGATTGATGTGGCGAATCCCACAGACGATCACCCCGCACTTGATGCCGGTCTCGCGCTTTGCCACCCGGAGGCCTTCGAGGACCGCGTCGATCACCGTGGTCATCTTGAGGTTCTTCTGCTGGTGCAGCGCGGGAGAGTACCGAACTTCCAGATAGCGGACGTTCTCCTCGGAGGCATCCAGAGCCAACTCGTAGGCAGCGCGGTAAAGCGCCTCCTCGGTCTGCAGCACGGAGAGCGTGACGTCGAAGGCGACCAGGTAATCCTCCAGACTCTTGCAGACCTCGCCCTGGTGAATTGCCTTGGCGAGCCCTTCCTCGTCGTCGGCGGGGAGCGTGACTTTTTGCTGCTCCGCCAGCTCGAGGATGGTTTTCAGCCGAATCGAGCCGTCGAGGTGACAGTGAAGATCGGTCTTGGGTAGAGCCTTGATCAACTCCTGGCTGACCTCGATCGACGAGGCGAGCGGCTGCGCGGCGATGGCGCGTCGGGCAGCGGAGGGAATGCCGGTGGAGCTGGGAATTTCGTCGTCGCGAATCGATGCCATCTTACGAGATGTAATTATGCCCGAGAGCGAAGGTGCGCAACAACCTCAGGCCCGAGAGAGGAAGCGTGCAACAACTCGCTTCAGCCCGACGCTCTCGAAGCGGACGGTAAGCTTGGCGTTGGGCCC
>Ga0126378_10000690_pt1 | contig 24904 bp, 23 predicted proteins | sample PanSoiMetPlot_23_FD_92587 | JGI IMG/M metagenome (GOLD analysis project Ga0126378, IMG submission 92587) | Tropical forest soil microbial communities from Panama - MetaG Plot_23 | ecosystem: Environmental > Terrestrial > Soil > Tropical forest > Bulk soil | place: Panama | collected 2016-02-17
AACGACCCGCCGCAGATGAACAGCACGTTCGTGGTGTCGATCTGGATGAACTCCTGGTGCGGGTGCTTGCGCCCGCCCTGCGGCGGCACCGACGCCGTCGTGCCCTCCAGGATCTTCAGCAGGGCCTGCTGCACGCCCTCCCCTGACACGTCCCTGGTGATCGAGGGGTTCTCGCTCTTGCGGGCGATCTTGTCGATCTCATCGATGTAGATGATGCCGGTCTCGGCCTTCTTGACGTCGTACTCGGCCGCCTGGATGAGCTTGAGCAGGATGTTCTCGACGTCCTCGCCGACGTAGCCCGCCTCGGTCAAGGCCGTGGCGTCGGCGATGGCGAACGGCACGTTCAGCAGCCTGGCCAGCGTCTGGGCGAGCAGCGTCTTGCCGGACCCGGTGGGCCCGAGCAGCAGGATGTTCGACTTGGCGAGCTCGACCCCCTCATCCCCCGACCGGGTGTCGCCGCCGGACTGGACGCGCTTGTAGTGGTTGTACACCGCGACCGACAGCGCCTTCTTGGCCTTCTCCTGGCCGATCACGTAGGCGTCGAGGAACTCGTAGATCTCGCGGGGCTTGGGCAGGCTGTCCCACTTCAGCTCGGACGGCTCGGCCAGCTCTTCCTCGATGATCTCGTTGCAGAGGTCGATGCACTCATCGCATATGTACACGCCAGGACCAGCGATCAGCTTCTTGACCTGCTTCTGGCTCTTCCCGCAGAACGAGCATTTCAGCAAGTCACCGCCATCGCCGATGCGTGCCACCCAGTCACTCCTTCACCCTGGGGCCGCCTTGCGGCCCGGCCACCGCCAGCGAGTTCTGCCGCCCTTGGCGGAGAAGTCCGCACCGGTCCGTCCGTACTCGAAACGGTACAGCCCGCGGGCCCCTACTGCGAAGCCATCAAACCACCGGCGCGGCGGTTCTCGTCAGTTCGGCCCGGGGTTTCTCCGGTTATGAAGACACTACCTCGGCACGGCGCTTCAGGTTTGTCAGAACCTCGTCCAAGAGGCCGTATTCCTTTGCCTCCTCGGCGGAGAAGAACTTGTCGCGCTCGATGTCGCGGCGGACCTGCTCCTCGTCGCGCCCGGAGTGCCTGGCGACGATCCGCTCCATCGCGGTGCGCATCCGCAGGATCTCCCTGGCCTGGATCTCCAGGTCGCTGGACTGGCCGTAGCCGCCCTCGGTGGCCGGCTGGTGCAGCAGGATGCGCGCGTTCGGCAGCGCCATCCGCTTGTCCTTGGTGCCGGCCGCGAGCAGCACGGCCGCCGCCGACGCCGCCTGCCCGACACAGACGGTCGCGATCTCGGGCTGGACGAACTGCATCGTGTCGTAGATCGCCATCATCGACGTCACCGACCCGCCGGGCGAGTTGATGTACATGGTGATGTCGCGGTCTGGGTCCATCGACTCCAGGGCGATGAGCTGCGCGATCACGTCGTTGGCCGAGGCGTCGTCGATCTGCACGCCGAGGAAGATGATCCGCTCCTCGAAGAGCTTGTTGTACGGGTTCATCTCCTTGATCCCGTACGAGGTCCGCTCGACGAAAGAAGGCAATACGTAACGAGCTTGCGCGGGGCTGGCCACCGAAAGGCCGCCCGGCGTCACGCGTGATGGGGCTTGCGCCGCGCCGGTGTTGCTGGCCTGGGCCCGGGCCAGCGGCCGGTTGATGATGCTCACGGTCGAAGTTCCTCCGCTCCGGTCCGGGGTCAGGAAACAGGCCCTTCCGATGGGACCTCGATGGCGCTGCGGATCACGTGGTCGACGAACCCGTAATCCTTGGCCTCCTCCGCGGTGAACCAGCGGTCGCGGTCGGCGTCCTTCTCGATCTGCTCCACCGGCTGCCCGGTGTGGTAGGCGATCCGCTCGAACAGGGTCCGCTTGACGTACAGCATCTGCTCGGCCTGGATCTTGATGTCGGAAGCGGTCCCGCCGATGCCGCCGGACGGCTGGTGCATGAGGATGCTGGCGTGCGGCAGCGCGTAGCGCTTGCCCGGCGCCCCCGCCGAAAGCAGGAACTGGCCCATGGACGCCGCCATGCCCATCGCGAAGGTTTGCACATCGTTCGGGACGTACTGCATCACGTCGTAGATCGCCAGGCCGGCGTACACGGAGCCGCCAGGCGAGTTGATGTAGATGCTGATGTCACGCCGCTCGTCCTCGGCGGCGAGGAGGATCAGCTCGGCGCAGATCCGGTTCGCGATCTCGTCGTCCACCTGCTGGCCGAGGAAGATGATCCGGTGCCTGAGCATCCGCTGGAAGAGCTGGTCACCAAAGGGCAGCGCCGGCGCCTCCGCGGTGCGCGCGACGATCTCCCTGGCCTGCTCCACGCTCGGTGGGGTGCTCAGGATGCCACGGGTGTCCATTTCCGCGGTTCCCCTCCTCGTCCATTGCGCTGCCACGCCGTCGATCGCGGCGGCGCGGGGTGCCTTCCGTCCATGACAGGGGCTGTGGGCAGCCCGGGCACGCCGGGCGGCCACCTGCCCCTTGACAGTGACCCTAACGCCGGAACACACGCCAACCGTCCGCCGAACGGCCCCTGTTCGCTGTCGGCGCACGATCCGCTTGACACGCCGCCACCTGAAGCCTCCCGCTGACGCGGGCCGAGGTCAGCTGCCCGGCGCCTCGCCCGCGTCCTGCCCGCCTGCGCCGCCCTCGGCTGACCCGCCGTCCTCGCCCTCGGCCGGCCCGGCGTCCTCGCCATCGGCCGGCCCGGCGTCCTCGCCTCCGGCCGTGGCCGCTGGCCCGGCATCCCCCGCCTGGGCCCCCGCTTCCTCGGTGAGTGCCTTGATGTCGACCGGCCGCCCGGCCGAATCGGACACCGGCACCCGCTCGGCCAGCAGGCTGAGTGCCTTGGCGCGCCGGATCTCGCCCGCGGCGACGCCAAGCTGCCCGCGGTCCACGATCTCCTTGGCCAGCCGGTCGGGCTGGACGCCGAGACGGTACGCCTGCTCCACAATGTAGGAGTTGAGGTCGTTCTGCGCGACCCCGATCTCCTCCTGGCGGGCCAGCTCGTCGAGGACGAAGCCGGCCTTCACCGACCTGCGCGCGTCGGCGGCGATCTCGGCCGCGAGCTCGTCTGCGGTCATGCCGCGCGCCTCGAGGAAGGAGTCCCTGGCCGTGCCCGAGCCCTCGAGCTGCTCGTCAAGCGACCGCTCACGCCGCTCGGTCTCGGCCGCGACGAGGCGCTCCGGCAGCGGGACATCCAGCCGAGCCAGCACCGCGTCGAGCGCCCGCTCCCGCGCCTCACTCACCTGGGTCAGCCGCTTGACCGCCTCCAGCCTGGCGCGGGTCCCGGCGCGGAACTCGCCGAGCGTGTCGTACTCGCTGGCGGACTGCGCGAACTCGTCGTCAAGCTCGGGAAGCTCCTTGACCTTGACGCTGTGCACGGTGACCGCGACCTCGGCCTGCTGGCCGGCGCGCTCGCCGCCGGCCAGCTCGGCGGTGAAGGTGTCCGCGTCGCCCGCGGACATGCCGGTGAGGGCCTCGTCGAGCCCGTCAAGCAGGGTCCCGCTGCCCACCTGGTATGACAGCCCGCTGGCCTGGGCGTCCTCGACCAGCTTCCCGTCCACGGACGCCGAGAGGTCGATCGACACGTAGTCGCCGTCGGCGGCCGGCCTGTCGACCCCCTTCAGGGACGCGAAACGCTCCCGCAGCCCGCCCAGGTACTCCTCAACCTCGTCCGGGGTAACCTCGGCGTTCTCCACCGTGACGGCCACGCTCGCGAGATCCGGCAGCTCGAACCTGGGGCGGACGTCGACCTCGGCCGTGAAGGCAAGCTGCTGGCCGTCGTCGAGCCTGGTGATCTCCAGATCCGGCTGCCCGAGCGCGAGAACATCGTTGTCCTCAAGCGCCTTGTCGTACAGCTTGGGGACGGCGTCGTTGACCGCCTGCTCAAGCACGACCCCGCGGCCGAGCCGCTGGTCGATGATCCGGGGGGGAACGTGCCCGGGGCGGAACCCAGGGATCCGGGCCTGCCTGCCGACGTCCCGGTAGGCCTTGTCGAGGCTGGGCTTCAGCTCCTCGAAGGGAACCTCGATGATCAGCTTGACCCTGGTGGGGCTGAGCTCCTCGACGTCGGTTTTCACGGCTGCGTCACTCCCTGAATCGCCTGGCTACGGCGGCCAAGTCTAGGGCAGCCCTGACCCCTGTGAATGCCTCCCCGCGGCGGGGCGGTTCCGTAACAGCAGGCCGAGCTGCCGCCCGCGGGCGATTGCCTCCCGGCGCGAACCGACGCCCAGTTTGCGGTAGGCCGAGCGCAGGTGGGTCTTGACGGTGTTGATCGACAGGAAGAGGGCCTGCGAGATCTCCTCGTTTGTCATGTGCGAGGGCAGGAAGCGCAGCACGGCGCGCTCGCTGTCGGTCAGCCGCACCGCCGCCCGCCCGGCCGGGACGGCCAGCCGGGGAGCGCGGGCGTCGAACCGCTCAAGAACGCGCCCGGCGAAACCGGCGTAGCGGCTGGTTGGCGGGACGAGCACGGTGACGGCCGAGCGGGCGGCCAGGCCGGCGTCAAGGAACACCCGGTAGGCGGCCTCTGGCTCGGCGAGCGCGAGCGCGCGCTCGACCAGTTCCGCCGCCTGCCGGGTGTCACCGAGGCGGCGGTGGGCGATCCCTCCGGCTAGCAGCGCGCTGATCCGCTCCGAGGTCGTGCCTGGCACGGTCCCGTCCAGGTACGGCCGGATGGCCTGGAGCGCGCCATCGAAGTCCCCCTCGGCGAGCATGAGGCCCGCCCCGGCAAGCATGGCGTCGCCGCGGCCGGGCACGCCGTCGCCGGCAAGCAGCAGCAGGGCCCGTGCCCGCCCGGTGTCCCCTGCCCGCAGCGCGGCCTCGGCTTCGGCCACGGTCACCGCCTGCGAGAGCCGGGGGCAGGCCGCGGTCCAGGTGTCCCGCAACAGGGAAAGGACGGCACGCGCGGCGGTGGGGTCGCCGTCAGCGAGCAGGATTCGCGCGCGGACAAGCTCCGTGAGAGCGGACATCGGGGGCTCGCCAGGGACGTGGCCCGCCCGGCCGGGGTCGACCTCACCGATCAGCCGCCGCGCGGTCATCAGGTCGTCCCGCGCCAGGCTGACCTGAGCGCAGGCAAGCGTCGCGAGGACGCTGGCCTGCCCGGTCACGGAGACCGGCCCCTTGCGGGCCGCGTCGGCCGCCTGCTGGGCCAGCGTGAGCTCGCCATGGCACGCCTGTGCAAGCGCCAGCCACGCCCGGGCCCGGGCGCGGAGCCCGGCCAGGCCGCCTGCCCCGAGCTGGCGGTCGGCACGCCGCAGCGCGCGCCTTGCCTCCCCGATCCTCCACCGGCGCAGGCTGGCCGTGCCGAGCGCGAACCACAGCAGCCCGACCCCCCGGTGCTCGGCCCGCGTGCTTGCCCGCGCCCCGGCCGAATCGGCCAGGATCCAGCCGTGCCGGATCAGATCCAGCTGCTCGCGGGAGTCCTCGTTGCGGTTCAGAGCACCCGGCAACGGAGCTGCCGGGATCCCACCCCGCGAAAACGCTGCGCGTTTTCGCGGGGGCCCCGGAAAAGCCGCGTCGCCCGGGCTGCCCCCGGCGGCGTTCTCGTCGGTCGCCAGCCTATCCAGGCTGCCTCCCTCCTCGGCCTCGCCAGGGATTGCCCGGATCGCCGCTCCCTTATCCAGCGCCCCATTGCCGGGCACTCTTAGCTCGGCCGCCTGCATGATGCGCAGCGCGGCGAGGGCAGGCTCGGTGATCCGCCGGACCGCCGGCGATGCCCCGTCGAGCGCCCGGGCCGCGCTCTCCAGGCAGCTCGCCGCTCCTTCCGGGTCCGCGCTCCACAGCCGCGCGCTCGCGCACGCCACGGCGACGGCCACGTCGCCGGCGGCCCGTTCGGCGGGAAACAGCGACAGCACCGACTCGAGCTCGCCGGGGCCCGAGGACATGACCGCGCCGATTCCTGACTCGGCAAGTGCCCGCGCCGCCCCGTCCCAGTCCTCCGCCGCGGCGGCGAAGCGGACGGAGTCGAGCGGGCGATCCTGGCCGGCGTACCAGTGCGCCGCGCGCCGGAGCAGATCCGGGATCTCGTGCGGGAACTCGCGGCGCAGCTCTGTGGTGAGCACCTCCCGCAGCAGGGGATGGTAACGGTAGCTGTCGCTCCGGTCAGAGGCTGGGCTGACAAACGTGTTATCCCTGCTCAGCCTCGCCAGGATGCTGGTGCTGCCAATGCCGTCGGTCAGCGCGTCGGCAAGATCGCCGGACAGCTCCGCCACCACCGAGGTGCGGACGAGGAAGGAGCGGACCTGCGGTTCCTGCTGAGCCAGCACCTCGTCCCAGAGGTATTCGGTGACGAGCGGCTCGGCACCGGCCAGGCCGGTCACCCTTCCGTCCCCGGCCGCGTGTGGGTCCGCCCTCATCGCGGCCAGGCGGAGCCCGGCCATCCAGCCCTCGGTGCGCCCTAGCACCTCGTCGCGCTCCGCGGTCGGCACATCCATGCCGAGCATCGCGAAGTAGGCGTCTGCCTCCTGCGCGGTGCAGGCGAGGTCGGCGCCTTCGATATCGGTGAGCTCCCCGGCGACGCGCAGCCGGGCGAGCTGGAGGGCAGGGGGGCGGCGGGCCAGCATGACCAGGCGCAGCGACGGCGGAGCGTGGCGGATGAGCACGTCGAGCCCGCTGAGAACGGACGGGTCGGCCATCTCGTGCATGTCGTCAAGGATCAGCACCACCGGGTCGGTGAACGCCTGGGCCGCCTCCACCAGGTGCAGCGGGAAGCGGTCGGCGGGGGAATCCTCAAGGCGCCGCAGCGTCTCGGCGGGCGCGGGCCGCACCCGGTTTAGCGCGGCGCACACGTATGCCCAGAACCAGTCATGCTGGTCGCCCGCGTCAACCGTGAGCCAGACCACCCGCCCGGCGGCCGGTCCCGCAGCGGCCCACGATGCGCACGCGACCGTCTTCCCGGCACCGGCCGGGCCAGACACCAGCGTGACCCGGTGGGATGTTGCCCGGTCCAGCAGCGCGCTCACCCGGGGACGGTGAAGGACGGGGAAATTCGGCCGCGGTATCTGGAGCTTGTCCGCGAGGAACCCTGGCCCCGGGCGCCCCTCCTCGCCCGGCCCTGGCCCCGCAATCCCGGCAATCCCGGCAACCCCGTCAATCCCGTCAACCCCGTCAATACTGTCCGGGCCGCGCACCGCGGGCGGCGGCTCTCCCCCGCCCACCGCCGCCACGCGCAACTGCGCCCGGCCCCGCGGCACCGGCGATTGCCCCTTTCGCCGGGCCGGCCCGGCGGATGACCGGGCTCCCCCACCCTGGGCAGCCGCCGGCCGCCCGCCGATCACGCTCGTCATGCTTGTCCCCCCGAACGGGCTGCCCCCCGCCGTGTGCCGCCAGGCAGGACGGGCGCCTCCCTGCCAGCAGTCCCCCCGCCGGGCCAGGCGATCGCTTCCCGGACGAATGTGCAGGCCATAGCCCTTTGAGGGCTACTACCCCCGGTGAGCTGTATCAACACCCGAGGCCGCTGCGCCAGGTTTGGCCGCAAACGTCCGTATCTCACCCCCAGCGGGTGAGGGTGCGGATCGAGAGCAGCCCGCAAGCCGGCGATAGGCATGCTCACAAGGGTCGGCCGCGGAAAGACCGGCCGCCTCCCTCGCCGCGGGTGAATGGCGCAGTTGGCCTTGGCAGCGAAACCGGGCGCCCCCCCGGCTGCTGGCGGGCGGGGAACCGCTCCGGCGGACGGGTCAAACCGGCCGGCCCGGCCGAATGGGTGAACTTTCTTCGCTGCGCATGGCTATGCACTGGAACTGGGGGGATAATTCACCCGGGGTGAGGCCCACCAGGGTGATTGACAGTTCACCCTGGTGCTAGTAAAAGCTGGGTCAGGGAGGGGCAATCCCGGGAGGGGGACACGGCTAGGCAGCTAGTACGTACCGGCAGTTATAATGAGTGACCCGGAGTTGCCGGTGGTCGCCTCTGTGGCTGGAGGTTTCGCGTGTCCACCATGTCCGCGTCCGGGCGTTCGTCCCCTCGCCGACAGGCAAGCCATCCAGATAATCATTTCCTGATTGCCAAGATTACGCCGCCCGCGCTGCCCACGTGGGTCGTTTCGCGCCCGCGGATCGAAAGCCGGATCGCGGCCGGGGCACGCGGCCCGTTGACGGTAATCACCGGCCCGCCGGGAGCCGGGAAGACGATCGCCATGGCGTCGTGGGTGGCTGCCAGCTCCGCGCAGGGTCCCACCGCCTGGCTCACGCTTGACGAGTATGACAACCGGCCACGTGTCTTCTGGTCCTATGTGGTCGAAGCGCTGCGGCACGCCGGTGTCAACGTCGGCAGATCCGTGCTGGCGGCGGCCCGCGGAGGCGGCACCGACCTGGGTTTCATCCTCCGGCTGGCATCAGCGATAGTCGCACACGGTCCCTCCGTCTCGCTGGTCCTTGACGATCTCCATCTGATCACCGGGCATGCGCTGACCGACGGGCTGGTCCGGCTGCTCAGGAACGCCCAGCCAACATTCCACGTCGTGGTCGCCTCGCGCGGCGATCCCGGTTTGCCCCTGCACCGCTACCGGCTCGCGGGGGAACTCACGGAGGTCCGTGCCGGCGAGCTCGCCTTCACCGTCCCCGAGGCCGGCCTGCTCATCGCTCAGCATGGGGTCACATTGCCCCGCCATTCCCTGGAGTTCCTCACCGAGCGGGCGGAGGGGTGGGCAGCGGCCCTGCGCTTGGCCGCGATCTCGATGACAGGCAGCCCGGATCCGGAGCAATACGCGAAGGAAATCGCCGCGGAGGACGGCGCGGTGGCCGGCTACCTGGTGGAAGAGGTACTGAGCGCGCAGCCGGCCCGGGTCAGGAACTTGCTGCTCAAAACCAGCATCCTCGACCGGGTGCACGCCGATATCGCCAGCGAGCTAGCCGATGACGAGCAGGCGACCACCGAACTTCCCGCCCTGGCCGAAGCGAACACGTTCGTCGAGCCGCTCCGCCACGGGTGGTATCGCTACCACTCGCTGTTCGCCGAAGTCCTGCGCCTGAAGCTGGGCCGCGAGCGCCCCGGCGAGGTGCCCGAGCTGCACCGGCGCGCGGCCCGGTGGCTGCGGCGGAACGGGACGCTTGCCGAGGCCGCCCGCCAGGCCGCGGAAGGAGGCGACTGGCAGCTCGCGGCCGGGATGGTCGTGGACGAGCTCGCCGTGGGCCAGCTCACCGAGCCCGCGGCCATCGAGCCGGTCGCCGAGGTGATGCGGGGCATGCCACAAGGCCAGTCGTGGGCGCGGCCGCAGCCTTGGCTGGTCACGGCCGCGCTCTGCTTTTCCAGTGCCGGGGATGACACCGCCCGCCCATCGCTTCAGGCCGCGGAGGAAAGGCTTCAGCGGCTCCCCCCGGGCGAAGAGGTCCCGTCCCGGCTCGCGGCCGCCCTGATCAGGCTAGCCCTGTCGCGCCGCAGCGGCGATCTGCCATCCGCCACGGCCGCGGCCGCCGACGCCGTGGTCCTGCTCGACAGGCTTCCCCCGGACCTGCTCGCCCGCCGCCCGGAAGCCCGGGTGCAGGTCATGGCGGGCCATGGGGCAGTGCAGTTCTGGTCGGGCGAGTTCAATCAGGCGGCCGCCACGTTCCGCAGCATCGCCGCCGGGGCGGCGAGCTCGCAACGGCGAGCGGACTGCCTGGGGCAGCTCGCGCTCGTCGAGGCCATCAGCGGGCGGCTCACCCACGCCGCCGAGCTGGCCGCGCAGGCGGCCAGCTCACTCGCGGACGGCCAGACCAGCGCCGATCACGCGGGGCGCGCCGCCAGGGTCGCGCTCGCGTACGTGCACCTTCAGCGCAGCGAGATGCACGATGCCCGCCGCGAGCTGAAACAGGCGGATGCCGCGCTCCAGTCCTGCCCCGACAAGCTGATCGGCGCCGTGGCCGGCCTGGTGGCCGCCCGCGGCTGCCTTGCGGAGGGCCGCTTCCGCGAGGCCTGCGAGATCGTGGCCCGTGCACAGCACGGCTGGTCGCCGCCGCCCTGGCTCGAACGCCACCTGACGCTGGTGGAGTCGCAGGCCCGCACGGCGGCAGGAGACACCGAAGCCGCGCTCGCCGCGGCCAGGCGCGCGGGCGCAGGCACCTTTCTCGACGCCACCGCAGCGCTCGCACGTGCGTGGGTGGCCGCCGGCGATGCCCAGGCGGCCAGGGAGGCACTCGCGGCGGCGTCCGCGGAGTTTGAGCGTTCTCCCGATCACAGCCGCCTGGAGGCCCGGCTGGCCGAGGCCCGCCTGGCCTCCCTGACCGGAGACCGGGACCTCGCCCTCCGGGCGCTTGCCGATGCACTCAGGCTCGCCAGGGCGGAGCAGCTCAGGCTGCCGTTCACCAGGGAGCGAACGTGGCTTCGGCCGGTGCTCCAGCACGATCGGGACCTGGCACACGCCTACCGGCAGCTGCGTGACCCCCGCCCGCTCACCCGCGAAGCGGCCCGCCCGCCCGCGGCCGGGGGACGGAAGGCGCCCGGCCCCCTGGCTCGGGGAGCCGGCCCGGCACAGGACGCCCCCATACCGGCACAGGACGCCCCCATAGTGGTCGAGAAGCTCAGCGAGCGCGAGCGTGAAGTGCTCAGGCATGCATCACAGCTGCTCGCCACCGCCGAGATCGCGGCGGAGATGTATGTCTCGGTCAACACCGTGAAGAGCCATCTCAAGAGCATCTTCCGCAAGCTGGGCGCCGCCAGCCGGAACGAGGCTGTTCGCACCGCCCGCCGGCTGGACCTGCTCTGAGATCGCCGCCCGCTCAGGGACTCCGGCGATCACCGGACCCGGGGCAGGCCGGGATCAGTCACATCATGCCCAGCTGACGTCCCCGCTCTGCCGCCTCTTGCCGGGTCCTGGCGCCGAGCTTCCGGTAGATCACCCTCGGATGCCGACGTGTCCATGGGGCTTTCGGTGACCGGCGCACAGGTATGTGATGCCAGTGACTGATGGTGCGTCATTGGCCCAACCACCCCCCGCGGGTGACCCGCCTCCCGCCGTGGCCAGGCAGAATTCACGCTGAGAAACGAGGCACCCGTGGGCATTTGGCAAATGTCAATGGTGCCGCTTATGCCTCAGCGCCCGGGAAATTCCCCGGGTATGCGAGCGGAACTTACCCAGGCTCCGCCGAATGGCGGCTTGCCGCAAGCGGGAGGTGGCGAGTTGGTGACCATCGGCGGCGGCGTCGCCCTCATCCTGATCGGCGCAATCCTGAAGTTCGCCGTCACGTGGAAACCCGCCAACGTGGATCTCCAGGCCGTCGGCGTGATCCTCATGATCGGCGGAGCGGCCCTGCTGGGCTTCGCGATCTGGCTCCGCGTCTCGCAGCGCCGCAGCCGCATGGCTGCCGAGGTGTATGAGGAGCGGCGCTACTCAGAACCACCCCAGTAACCCGGGGCTCAGATACCTGAGGCGTTCATCCGGCCGGCCGGGGACCGCTCGGGGCGCAACCCCCCGTCGGGGTGAAATTCTGATGAACCGGCACCCAATGTGGTGCGGCAAGCTCCCGGCGTCCGGGCGTCCTGCGGTCATGCTTCACTCACCCGGCGGGAGTTGCTCAGGGGACGGGAGTTGCTCAGGGGGACAAGCGTGGGATGCGGGGCCGCATCACCGGCAATGCGGGAACGGGTCAAGTCTCGGACGGGCAATCGCGGAGGCGGCGTATTTCCTGGACCTGCACGCCAAGCAGTTCCAGCCGGGCGAGGAGCCCGTTGAGGGCCGCCTGGTCCGGAAGCGGGCCGTGCACCACGGTCGCGACTGGTTCCACGGTCGCGGTCAGCTTTTCAAAGTCAACCAGCGCCTCGGGCGGCAGGATACCCGCGACGCGGATTTCGTAATAACGCGGTACCATCGCGGCCTCTCAGCGTATCTGGGCAATGGGTGCTGGGAGTTCCACCCTGCGAATGCCGGTCGTGGTTGGCGTCCCGCGTGGCGGGTGACTTGGGCTGGGATTAGCCGTCCCGGTAAGAATGAATTTCCTGATCAGTCCCGGGGTGAGCGGGCCGGCCAACGTACACCGCCCGCCAGTCACTGGGGTGGTTCTACGTAGCGACGCTGCTCGATCACCTCGGCCGACATGCGGGAGCGCCGCCGCGAGACCGTGAAGGCGATCGCGGCGATGAGGCCCGCCCCGCCGCCGATCATCAGGATCACACCGACGATCTGAAGGTCCACGTTGGCGGGTTTCCACGTGACGGCGAACTTCAGGATTGCGCCGATGATGATGAGCGCGATACTGCCGCCGATGGTCACGGACGAGCCACCTCCGATTGCCGCATACGGCCCGCCTGCCGCTTGACCCGGGAGGTACAGGTTCGGCAACCGCAACCCATCCGCCGGCCTCGCCCGAGGTACGGGCCCTGGGGGAGCCTTCAGGTTCTCTCCTGTGGCCCGCAGCAGCCTCCCCCCGCCGGGGTGAATCGCGGTCGCCGCGGCCCGCTTATCCCTGCCTTGTCCACCGGGGCCCGGTCGACGACCAGTCGGCCTCCGAGGCGGCCATCCGCCGCCTGTCCAGGGCCCGCCTGCCGAGCGCCCAGGCCAGCATCGGCAGGAAGGCAAGCGCCATGGGAGCGAGAATGGCCGCCAGGACCGTCTGGCCGACCACCTCGGGGTGGGTAGTCGGGGGGCCGCTCATCTTGCCGGTCTCGTCGGTCCACACCATCACGGTGCTGCCCGCGCGGATGCTGGCCCGCTCGTTAGGGATGCCGCCTCCCCCGCGGCGGGTTAGCGGTCGCGTCCCCGGCGGCAGCCACGCTCCGCACGACACCGTTTGCCATCCCGGCCGGCGGGCGGGCTCTTATCTGCGGCGGGAGACACGTCGCGCGGTGCGCCGCGCCGTCCGGCGGGCGACTCTGCGGGATCCGAACATCTCGTTCCTCCGGTGAAGCAGGGCCGTTTGGGGTCAGGACGTACCGGCAGCGGCGGCTGTTTCCATGGCGTGAAGCTGTTTCGCCTCCTCGGCCGACATCAGCCCTATCTCGACGAGGTCGAGCGGGCTGATGAACCCGTCGCTGATGCGGAAACCGCCCGCTCGCGCGATCGCGTCCCGCAGCGGCACCGCCCAGTGATGCTCAAGCAGGATCAGGGCCGCCGCCGAGTCGTTCGGGATGTCCTCAAGGACGTCCCACTCACCCTCCCCGGCGAAGACGTCGATGCCGTGAGCCGCGGCCTCCTGCGCCCCTGCGGCCGCACCGGCCTCCATACCCTCTTCGCCCGCGATGCCGAGGCCGATGAGAGCGCCGATCTTGCTGCCCAGCTCGATGGCCTCCTGTTCGGACAGGTTGCTGAGGTGCTCGACCTCCAGCTCACCGTCCGCGTCCTTGTAGACGGCCAGCGAATCGATCACCCGCACGGTGTCGCTTTCGCGTAGCCGTTCAAGCTCAGCGATGATCTCACCGTGGAATTCGGGATGACTGAACCCCAAGACGATGAGCTGCACAGGGCCAATTGCCATGTCGCGCTCCTTCTTCCCGCAGCCGGCGGTTCCAGCCGGCCAGCGAATGCTCGCCGGAGGCGAGGACTTGCCCAGCAACCCCCCACCGGTAAACGGCGCGGCAGGCGTCGGCCGGAGTCCATCCGGTCTGTTTCCGCCAGCGTCCAGCCCTCTCGGCCCATAGCACATCACCCGTAGCGGGTCGGTTTGCTGTCACACCCGTGCGGCTGGCCACACCGGTGTCGTTTGGTCACTCGCGGGCGGGCATGGCTGCGGCCTCTCGCTCGAGGTCCACGCAGGGGCGGCCGCTGACGTCGATCGCGACCCGTTTGATGGTGCCGCCGGTGAACCGGTACGGCCGTTGGCCGGGGTAGCCGTCGGTGACGGCGGCGCCGCTGTCGCGGCCGGCGCACAGGCCCTCGCCGGCGAGTTCGAAATAGCCGGGCTGGTTCTTGATCCGGCCCTCGCTGACCGCCTTCCAGCCGTCGTGCCAGATCGCTCGCGAGCCGAGCATGGAGTAGAACTGAACGCATACCGCTTCCACATCTTGAACGGCGTGTTGAAGGCCATCACCCAACGTCGCCGAGATTGGCGCACCTGACCGAGACCGGGCGCGGCCCCACCAAGATCGACGCAACCTCACGAAGGGCCAGGCCAGCCTCACCCTGCGGCGGGTGAACCCGCCCGCGGCTGCCCGAGATGGACCGGCCAGCGGGTCACCCTGTGCGGGGGAGGCACGAAGAGGGGCCGGGGAGCACAGTTGAACCCCAACGAGGGTTCCCTGGGCTGCGGCAATGGAGGCCTAAAATGACGTCGGCACCAACAACCAGGCCCGCCGGCGGAGCGGGCGGGCGTTACGCGGAGGGCCGCGGTCTGGGCCTGATCGTTTTCGCCTCGGTGATTCTGGCCGTGCTGGGTTTTTTCAACCTGATCTACGGGATCGCGGCGATCGCCAACTCGCACGTGTTCGTGGCCAACGCGCACTACGTCTTCGGCAGCTTGCGCACGTGGGGCTGGATCACGCTGATCATCGCCGTGCTGCAGCTCCTGGCGGCGGGCGGCGTCCTGGCCGGAAATCAGCTTGCCCGCTGGTTCGCGGTCGTCGTGGTCGGGCTCAATGCCATTGACCAGATGTTCTTCGTGGCCGCCTACCCGTTCTGGTCCTTGATGATCATCGCTGTGGACGTGGTCGCGATCTACGGGCTGTGCGTCTACGGCAGCCGCGAGAACCTCGCGGACTAGCACCCACCGGAAGGAAACGGAAGATGGCAGATCTGATCGCGATCGGATACCCCGACACCACCACCGCTTTGCAGGCGGAGGAAGAGGTTCAAAGACTCGCGAAGGACCTCGTGATCCAGCCCGACGCGGTCGCGGCGATCGTCCGCAGCCAGGACGGCAAGATCAAGACGATTACCAACCAGCACGCGGTTGGCGCGGGCGCCACCTGGGGAATGTTCTGGGGGTTCCTGTTCGGGATCCTCTTCTTCGTCCCGTTCTTCGGCATGGCCATCGGGGCCGGCATGGGTGCCCTCATGGGGAAGATCACCAAGTCGGGGATCGACCGCCAGTTCCAGGAACAGGTCCGCGACATGCTCAAGCCGGGCACCTCGGCCCTGTTCATGGTCGTCGAGCAGATGACAACCGACAAGGCGCTCGCCTCGCTGTCGCAGTACGGCGGCACCGTGCTGAAGTCCTCCCTGTCCAAGGAGGCCGAGAAGGAACTGCAGGACGCGCTGCACGGCCAGCCCGCGGCGACCTGAAACCATCCGCCAGCGCACCTGGAATACCCGCCTGGCGGGCGGGAAGCTACCGGCTCGATCGGCCCGGCTACCCAAGCCGGGCCGATCCTTGTGGCGCCAAGGACGGGCTCGGTGGGGGCGAACGGGATAGCTGACGTGGGTGCACCCACACCACGTGCTTGTGCGGGGGGTGCCCACCAGGCGGCGTCTCGAAGTGGTTGCCCGTCCGGCGCGCGCCGCTGACCCTAGCCGGACCGGTCAGCCAAGCCTCGCCCGGCGAGGGGGATTCTCCTGGCATCCCGTCATCACCGGGAAGACCGGCCACGCACGGGCGGGAGCACCGCGCCGATCAGCCACAGGATCGGGATGAAGAAGCCGATCAGGCCCAGGATCCAATGACCCTTGCGGAAGGTGACGATGGCGACGGTGAACAACAGCGCAATATAGAGGATTCCAAGGGTGAAGGAGAAGAACCAATCCAACCCTGACATGAGACAACCTTTCTGCGACGGTCACTTGGTTGGCCCGGCGCATGGAGGGCCGTCACGGGCGCGCCGCGCGCTGGCGCTCAGCCCACTTCACCGCGCCGCGGCCGGCGGCGCCCCACCCCCTCCGGGTGAGGCGTTCGGCCCGAGGCGGCAACCCCGGCTGGGCGGCGTGATCCCACCTAGGCCCCGGCGTGATCCCACCTAGGCCCCGGCGTGATCCCACCTAGGCCCCGGCGTGATCCCACCTGGGCCGGCATGATCCCACCTGGGCCCGGCGTGATCCCAGCCAGGCCTGGCGCCGTTGTGCGGTCAGCTGGCGGACAGGGAGTTGTCAGCGTGCCATGAGCATTCTTTGAGCTTCAGCTCAGGTACAGGCCGGACTATCGAGGGTGGACCACACGGGGAACGCGCACCGGCGGGCACATCATGGGAACCGCCCCATGATGTGCCCGCCGCTGCGGGAGCGCATCGCCGCGACCGTTTCTGCCGTGATTGGCACCGGGCGGCCCGGCGGATAACGAGATTGAGGCATCAGGCAATGACGGCTGATCGGGGCGGATCCAGCCACGCTCGCGCACGGCCCGGCAGGGCGGTGCAATCGGCGGCTTCCCGGCAGGTGACGCTGCCCGCGGCCGGGCGGGCGGCGGGGCTGGCCCGGCGGGCCACCCGCGAGGCCCTGGCGTCGTGGCGGGTACCGCAGCTGGAGGAGACCGCGGTCGTACTGGTCTCTGAGCTGGTGGCCAACGCGGTCCGGCACGCCAGGGCCACGACTTCAATGGTCCTGCGGCTGGAAACCGCCGGGACCTGGCTGCGGATCGAGGTCCAGGACAGCGACCCGCGCTGGCCGCAGCCGCGGACACCGGCTGGGCTTGACGAATCAGGATTCGGCTTCGTCCTGGTGGACGCCCTGGCCAGCAAGTGGGGAGTTCGCGAGACCGGGGCGGGCAAGGCGGTATGGGCGGAACTGGGCACCTGGCAGGGTGGTGAGCCGGGTTAGGGCAGGCAGCCGCGGGACGCCACCCCCCGGAAGGGTGATCGCATCCCGTGCCGGGGTGGCCGGAGCAGGCCCGCCCGGTCGATTCGTGGGCTGCTGCTCCCGTTCCCCGGGCTGGCTTCCGTTCCCGGGATGCTCGGTTCCCGGGCTGGTTCCGTTCCCGGGATGCTCCGTTCCCGGGCTGGCTTCCGTTCCCCGGGCTAGCTTCCGTTCCCGGGCTAGCTGCCGAGCAGCTTCGCCTTCGCGGCAGCGAACTTGGCGTCGTCCAGCACGCCCTGCCGGTGCAGGTCCGCGAGCTGGTTCAGCTGGTCCGCCATGGAAGGCCCCGCCGCCTGCGCCTCGGCCGGCGCAGGTGCGGGGGGTGGTCCCGGGGCCGGCGAGTAGCCCGCGGGAGCTTGCTGCTGTTGCTCCAGGGTGCTGATCCGCTGATCCTGCTCGGCATCCATGTATTCCTGGTCTGCCCGCCGCCGGGCGGCGTGCCTGCCGGCCAGGTACGCCCCGCCGCCGACCGCGGCCGCCCGCAGCAGCGGCCGCCGCCGCATGAACATCTCTTACGCCCCCTCGGGCAGCGACAGCCCGAGAGCGACCATGATCTCGGGTGCGGCGGCCACCACCCTCGGCCCGCCGACCTGCGGGGCGATCGCGATCAGGACGCCCATGATGTCCCGCGGGGTGGCACCCGCATCGAGGGCATTGGCCACTTGCCACAGGTAGGACGCGGGAGGAGAGTCCAGCGCCACCAGCGCGGCGATCTTCACTAGTGAGAAGCTGCGCGGATCCAGGCCGCTGCCCTCCTGCCACCGTTCACGTAGTGCCAGGCCTTCTCCCAGCACGTCCAAGTCTCCCGTGGACAGGCCAGACAGCGCCTCCTGCGTGGCCTGATCCACCTCTGCCTGAGTGGGCGTAGTCATGATCAGATTCCTTCCATGCTGCCAGGGGTGGCCGCCGGCCTGGGTCGTCAGGCTCGGCGGCGCACCACGGTGCCAGACATCACCGGGCTGATCCCTTTGTCCTCGCGGTCTCCCGGCTCACCCGGCCGTGTCCGCCGTTGACGCTACGGGAGCGGCCGGGAGGGCACACCACCCCGCGCAGGTGAGAACCGGCGAAGCAGTTGCTGATACGTACCGCGCTCGCGGACCCTGCCATGGTCGAGGACAACGATCTCGTCCATTCCCTCCAGCCCTTCGGTGTCGTGCGTGATGAGCAGGGTGGCGCGGCCGCGCGTGACGTCCAGCAAGCCGGCCAGCAGGGCGGACCTGGTTTCGGGGTCGAGGTGGGCGGTGGGCTCATCGAGGATCAGCACGCCGGGATCGGCCAGCAGCGCCCTGGCCAGGGCGAGCCGCTGCCGTTCGCCGCCGGACATGGCGGTGCCGTGCGCGCCTACCTGGGTATCCCACCGCTGTGGCAAGGACTCGATCCAGGTGAGCAACCGGGCACGGGCCGCGGTGGCAGCCAGCTCCCGGTCGGTCGCGGCGGGCCGTGCCAGGCGGAGGTTGTCGCGGATGGTGGCATCGAAGATGTGCGGGTCCTGCGGGCAGCCGCCGATCACCGTGCGTACCTCATCCGCGGCATAGCTGGCAAGGCTGGCACCGTTGAGCGTGACGGTGCCGCCGGCCGGATCGCAGAAACGCAGCAGTACGGCCGCCACCGTGGATTTGCCAGCACCGGTCGGGCCGACGAGCGCCACCCTCCGCCCCGGCGACAGGACGAGGTCGAGCCCGTCGAGTGCGAGCGGGCCACCTGGCTGGTAACGGACCCGGACGCCGCGGAACTCCACCCGCACCGGCCCGGCCGGCAGCGGCAGTGGCACGGCCGGCTCGCTGACTGGCTCCGGCGCGTCGAGGACCGTGGTTATGCGCCGCGCGGCGGCGCGGGCCGCGCCGATCTGCAAGGCGGCTGCGGGCAGGGCGGTGACCGCCTCGAACGCGGCCAGCGCGGTGAGGGTCAGCACCGCCAGCGAGACCCGGGTCAGTGTGCCGCCCGACACGGCGGCCACGCCCAGGACGAGGACCCCCCACAGGGTGAGGCCGGAGGCGGCCATGCCCAGGCCCGCGCCAAGGCCCTCGGCCGATGCGGAGCGCCTCGCCAGCGCCGTCAGCCGCGTGTCGGTGGCGGCAGCGGCGGCCAGGGCGGCGTCCTGGGCACCGAACGCATGCAGGTCAGCGGCGCCCGACAGCAGGTCGGTGAGCGTCGCGCCGAGCTCGCCCCTGGCGCGCGCGGTGATCCTGGCCGCCCGGCGGGAGAGGGCGACCGCCAGCGGCGCCACCGCGGCGCCGGCGGCCAGCAGCCCGATCGCGAGCACGGCGCCCGCCGGGGCGAAGATGTGCAGGCATGCGGCGACCGCGCCCCCGCCAACCAGGGCGGCCGCGAGGGGCGGGCCTATCCCCCGGATGAACAGGTCCTGGGTGGCATCCACGTCGCTGATGAGCCGCGCGAGCAGGTCACCGGAGCGGAAGGCGGTCAGCCCGGCCGGGGCGAGCCGCTCGAGCCGCCGGTAGATCGCCACCCGCACGTCGGCGAGAACCCTGAACGCGACGTCGTGGGAAGCCACCCGTTCGAGGTAACGGAATACGCCGCGCCCGAGGCTGAGGCCACGGACCGCGGCCACCGCAACCGACACCGCCACGATGCCCGGGTGCTCGGAGGCGCGGGCCAGCAGGAAACCCGACACGGCCAGCAGCGCCACACCACAGCCGGTGGCCATCGCGCCCGCCGCGACGGATATCAGCAACTGGCGGCGCAGCGGGCGCGCCAGCCGCAGCAGGCGCAGCAGCGGCTGGCGCGTGGTGGTTCCGCCCCGCCGCCAATCTCCGCCTCGGGCGGGACGCCGGGCGGTCACGGCGTGACCCCGGCCAGCCTGGCGCCGCGGACCAGCCTTCCCCGATCAAGGCGGATCACGCGGCCGGTGCCGCCGGCCCAGCCGGTGTCATGGGTGACCACGATGACGGTTCGGCTGGCCGGCAGGGCCGCGATGGTTTCCCCGATCCGCCGGGCACTGGCCCGGTCGAGGTGAGCGGCGGGCTCATCGAGCAGGAGCAGCGGCGCATCCCGCAGGAACGCCCGGGCGAGGGCGATCTTTTGCCGCTGTCCTGCCGACAGCCGCAGCCCGCGCTCCCCAAGCGGAGCCCGGTAGCCGCCGGGCAGGGCCTCGATGAACTCCGCGGCGCCGGCCTGGTGTGCCGCCCGCCGAATGGCGCCGGGGCACGGGGCCGGCTGGCCGAGGGCGATGTTGTCCGCGACGCTGCCCGCGAACAGGTAAGGGTGCTGGGGCACCCACGCGACCTGAGCGCGCCATCCGCCGACCGGGACCGAGGCCAGGTCGGCGCCACCTACCTGGATTGTCCCCGCGGCCGGCTGGATGAAGCGAAGCAGCAGCGCGAGCAGGGAGCTCTTGCCCGCCCCGCTCGGGCCGGTCAGCACAAGCCGGTCCCCCGGCCTGATCGTCAGGCTTATCGCGTCCAGCGCCGGGCCGTCCCTGCCCGGATAGGCGACGGTGACCTCGTTCAGCGCTATCTGCTGCGCCGCCAGGTCCACGCCGGCCGGGCGGCGCCCTTGCCACGCGGACCCGGTCCCGCGTCCATCCGGCGGCGGGGTGTCCAGGATCTGGAAGACCTGGCTTGCCGCGGCGGCGCCCTCGGTGCTGGCGTGGAACTGGGCGGAAACGGCCCGCAGCGGCACGAACGCTTCCGGCGTCAGCAACAGCACAAGCAGCGCGGTCTCATAACCCAGGTGGCCCGCCAGCAGCCGGAGTCCCACCTCTACCGCGACGAGGGCGGTGGCCAGCGCCGCGGCCAGCTCGAGCACGAGCGCGGACAGGAAGGCGACCCGCAGGGTGGACATGACGGCGGCCCGGTATGCTCCCGTCACCCGGCCGATCTCTTCCGCCTGGGCCTTCGAGCGGCCGTGCACCTTGAGGGTCGGCAGGCCCTCCACCACGTCGAGAAAGTGGCCGCCGAGCGTCGCCAGCAGCCGCCATTGCCTGCGCGAGCGGGCCTTGGTGTGCCAGCCAAGCAGAACCGCGAAAACGGGTATCAGCGGCAGGGTCACACCTATCACGACCGCGGAGACCCAGTCGGCGGCCGCGACCCGCGCGAGCACCGCCGCGGGCACCACGGCGGCAAGCACCAGCTGTGGCAGGTAGCGCGCGAAGTAGGCATCCAGCGCATCGAGGCCCTTGGTGGCCAGCGTGGTGATCTCTCCCGCCCGCTTGCCGCCCAGCCAGGCCGGCCCGAGCCGCAGCGCGTGGGCGGTGAGCCGCTGCCGCAGCTGCGACCGGGTCTTCGCCGCCGCCCGCAGCGCCGCCACCTCGCCGCCGTAGCACACCGCCGCCCGCGCCGCCACCACGGCCAGCAGCGCCACCAGGGTCGATGACAGCGCGGCCGCGCCGCGCCCGCGGGCCGCCGTGGCCAGCGCGTGCGCGAGCAGTCCCGCCTGCCCCAGGGTCAGCGCCGCCGCCGCCAGCCCAAGGCCGACGGTGAGGACCAGGCAGCCCCGGGCGGATCGCGAGCAGCGCAGCAGCCGCGGATCTACCGGCCTCACGCCCTCTCCACGGCTCGAGCGCCGCCACCGTCCGGGGTCACGACCCGAGCTTCGCAAAGGATGGGCGGCCCGGGCGCTACCCGCGGCGGGTGAACCGCCCGGCGGCCGTCCCACTTTCACCCGGGCTGGGTGAGGCCGGCGCCAGCGAACCCGGGCACCGTGAACGTGTGAGGGAACGAGCGCAAGCCCCGCGGCCCGGCCATCGGGCCGGCCCCCGCGCGGGCATGGGAGCCGGGCGGACGGCCGGTGTCTGACGGTGGACGGCCGGTGTCTGACTCTGCCAGCGGTCCCGGAGCCGCCGCCGGAGGCCCCGGCCTCAGCGGGGATGAGCGGGCGGAACTCGAACGGCTGCGGGCCGAGGTGAGCGAGCTCCGCGCGCAGCAGGCCCGCCAGGCCCGGCGGCGCCGGATCGGCTGGCGCACCCCGGTCGCCACCGTTCTCATCGTGATCGGCTGCCTCCTCGCCCCGGTGTCCGTGGTTGGCGTGTGGACCGCGAATCAGGTCTCTGACACCAACCGCTACATCGCGAACATCGAGCCGCTGGTTCACGACCCGGCGATCCAGAACGCGATGACCGACAAGATCACGCTCGCGATCACCAGCCGCCTCAACGTGGCCGGGTACACCAACCAGGCCGCCGACCTGCTCACGAGCAAGGGGCTGCCCCGGGTCGGCACGCTGCTCAAGAACTTCGCGCCGTCGATCGCCAGCGCGGTCACCTCATACATCCACAGCACGGTGCACAAGATCGTGACGGGCCCGAGGTTCGCCCAGGCCTGGATCCAGGTCAACACCGTGGCACACCAGACTCTGGTCCAGGCGCTGTCCGGGCGCGGCGGCGCAGTTACGGTCAGTAACGGGCAGGTCACCATCGACCTTGCGCCGTTCATCAACATCGTCAAGCAGAACCTGAGCGCGCGCGGGTTCTCGCTGGTGAACAGCCTGCCCCCGATCCACCCGACGCTGGCGCTGTTCTCCTCCAGGGAGCTGGTCAAGGCGCAGACCCTGTACCGGCTGATCAACGACCTCAAGATCGTGCTGCCGATACTGTCGCTGCTCCTGATCGCCGCGGGTATTTACATCGCACCCGGCCATCGGCGCGCCGTGATCGGAGCCGGGCTGCTCTTCGCGGCATCCATGCTGGTCCTTGGCGCGGGCTTGCTGATCTTCCGCGGCATCTACCTGAACAGCGTCCCCAACAGCGTGCTGCCCAGCGACGCCGCGGCCGCCATGTTCGACACGTTCGTCAGGTTCATCCGGGCGGCGCTGCGCACGCTTCTGGTCGTGGGCCTGGTGGTTGCCGCGGGCGCGTTCCTCACGGGGCCGTCGGTGACCGCGGTCAAGACCCGCAAGGCGTTCGCCTCGGGACTGGCGTGGATCAGGGCGAGCGGCGAACGCAAGGGGGTGTCCACCGGGCCCGTGGGCCGGTGGACGTACGCGCACCGGAGGGGGCTGCGCATCGGGGCCGTGGCGCTCGCCGCCGTGATCTTCGTGTTCTGGGGCCGGCCCACCGCCCTGGTCGTGATCCTGCTCGCGGTCATCTTGCTGGTGGTCCTCGGGCTGATCGAGCTGATCGGCAGGCCGCCCGCGCAGCCGGAACCGGCGGCGCAGGGCTGACGGCGGGTCGCCGACGGAGTTGTTTCCTCACCCGCGCAGGATGGGTCGCGACGGCCTGAACGTGGCGATACTGGAGGCGTGGATCCGTTCGACCGGCTGCGCTCGGCACGAAAGCGAGTGGCCGATCCCCTCGAGTCGCTTGCGCAGCGCGTCGCCGAACGCGTGATCGATCTCGTCGTTCAGTCGCTTGACGTGAACGAGCTCGTACAGCGAATCGACGTCAACGCCGTGCTCGATGAGGTGGACATCGACGGGACGCTGAGCCGCGTCGACGCAAATAACCTGCTCAGCCACGTCGATGTAGACATGCTGCTCAGCGACGTCGATGTGGACGCGCTGCTCGGCCGGGTCGATGTGGATGCCCTGATCGGCCGCGTGGACGTGGATGCCCTGCTCCGCCACGTCGATATGGACGCGCTGCTCAGCCACGTCGATGTGAACGCTCTTGTCAGGCGCATCGACATGGACACGCTCGTCCAGCAGACGGATCTGGGCGCCGTCATCGCCAAGTCATCCGGAGGGATGGCGAGCGTGGCACTGGATGCCGTCCGCGGCCAGGCCGTGGGGATGGACCGGTGGATTGACCGCTGGGTGCGGCGGCTGCTCCGGCGCAAGGGCACCGGCCTGCTGGCGCCGCCCGCACTGCTGAATCCCGAGGCGGGGTCATGAGCAGCCAGGCCCGGGCCGCCGGCTGGGTGAGCGCGCAGGGCCATTACGCGGGCGCAGCGTCGCGGTTCCTGGCGTTCATAGTCGACGCCGTGATCAGCTGGGGCCTGTTCTCGGCGGCGCTCGCGGGCATATCCTTTTCGATCAACGTAATCACCGGCCACTCCGTCGCCTGGCACCGCGGGAACATCGTCGTCACGGTGATCTTCGCCGCGTGGGAACTCTTCTACTTCGGGTACTGCTGGGGCGCGGGCGGCAAGACCCCCGGCATGGCGGTGCTCGGGGTGCGTGTGGTCCGGGCGGACGGGGCGGACATCGACCCCTGGCGAGGGGCGGTGCGCGCGCTCGCGTTCCCGCTCAGCTTCCTCTTCTGCGGCCTGGGCTTTGTGGGAATCCTGCTCCAGCGCGAGCACCGTGCCCTGCACGATCTGATCGCCGGCACCGCGGTGGTCTACGCCTGGGACGCCCGGGCCAGCCGGCTCAGGTTCCTGGCCCGCGGCTGACCCGCCGGGTCGTGCCAGGTCTCGCCACCGGGCAGCAGCAGCCTGTTCCCCCTCCTGGCGGCGAGCACACCCCGCGCAGCGAGCCCGGCCAGCGCCGGGAACGTCTCCAGCCTCGCCAGGTCCCCGGTTGCCCCGAAGATCATCAGCGCGCCGGCGCCGCCGGCGGTCATGTCCGGGGCGGAACCACGCCGTCGGCCGCCGCGCCCTCGGCCGGGCGCGGCGGCGATACGGCGCCCGGCGGGGATGACGGCTCGAAGTCCTCGCGCCGGACGCGCCGCCGGAACACGTAATAGGTCCAGGTCTGGTAGGCGAGCACGAGCGGCAGGAGGAACAGGACCACGACCGTCATCACCTTGAGCGAGTACGCGCCGGAGGCGGTGTTGTGGACGGTCAGGCTGTTCGCCGCGCTGGTGCTGGAGACCATCACCCGTGGGTACAGGCCAACGAAGATCGACACGATGCACGACGCCATCGTGACCGTGGTCGCGGCGAAGGCGAACCCGTTCCGGTGCTCGTAGACCAGCCAGACGGCTGCGATGACCGCGAGTATGGCGAGCAGCTCGACCGGGTTGAGAAAGAAGGTGCTGGTGTAGGTCACGTGCGTCCAGATCGCGAACGCCACGACGGCCGCGCCGGTCACCGGGGCTACCCGGCGGGCCAGGCGCCCGGCGCGCGCGCGCATATCGCCGGTGGTCTTCAAGGTGAGGAACGTCGCGCCGTGCAGCACGCAGATCAGCACCAAGGTGACGCCGGTGGCCAGCGCGTACGGCTGGAGCAGGTTCCAGAACGTGCCGGTGTACTCCTGGCTGGAGTTGATGGGCAGTCCATGCAGCAGGTCGCCGAGCGCCACGCCGAGCAGCAGCGGGGCCGCTACGCTGCTCCCGGTCAGCAGGCCGTCCCAGGTGCGGCGCCAGCGCGCCGCATCGCGCTTCCCGCGGTATTCGAACGACACGCCGCGGACGATCAGCGCCGCCAGCAGCAGCACGATGGCCAGGTA
>Ga0126378_10000691_pt1 | contig 24888 bp, 24 predicted proteins | sample PanSoiMetPlot_23_FD_92587 | JGI IMG/M metagenome (GOLD analysis project Ga0126378, IMG submission 92587) | Tropical forest soil microbial communities from Panama - MetaG Plot_23 | ecosystem: Environmental > Terrestrial > Soil > Tropical forest > Bulk soil | place: Panama | collected 2016-02-17
ACTCGCAGCTCGAGGCTGCTGCCGATCCCGCGTCGACACGGCCGCGCGGGAAGCCGCGCCGGTTCGCCTACCTGACTGGCGGCATCGGGCGCCGACGGGTGCTGCTGGCGGTCGGTCTGATGATCGTCGGACTGCCGCTGCTCACACTTGCCCTGTCCGCTCGCAGCCTGCACCTCGACCTCGGGGACGACCTGCTGATTTACCTTGTCGCCGTGGTCGCGGTCGCCGTCGTAGGCGGATTCTGGCCCGCCGTCCTGGCCGCGGTCGCTGCTAGCTTGCTCGTGAACTGGTACTTCACGCCGCCGGTGCACACACTGACGATCGCTGACGGTCAGAGCCTGCTGGCGTTGCTGCTGTTCGTGACCGTCGCCGTCACGGTCAGCAGCGTGGTCCACCTGGCGGCGCTGCGGGCCCGGCAGGCCGCACGGAACAGCGAAGAAGCTCAGGACCTGCTGGCCCTGGCGCAGACCGTCCTCGGCGGTCAGGACACTCCCGCGGCGGTACTTGACCACCTGATCGGTAGCCGCGGCGGACAGGCGCGGCTGCTGGAGCGTACCGGGGGCGCCTGGGCGCGCGTGGCGGGCAGCGATCCGGAGCCCGGCCATCCGGTCCAGCGAACTGCAGCCCGCACCGATCTGGTCCTCGAGGTCTCCGGCCAGGACCGGCCACTATCGCCACGCCTGCTCGACGGGCTGACCGCTCAGGCCGCGGCCGCACTGGACCGCGACCGGTTGCGAACGCAGGCCGCCCAGGCCGAAGCGCTGGCCGAGGGTAACAGGATGCGGACAGCGCTGCTCGCCGCCGTGAGCCATGACCTGAGGACACCGCTGGCATCGATCAAGGCGAGCGTCAGCACGCTGCGCCAGACGGACGTGGAGTGGACCGAGGCTGACGAGGCCGCACTGCTGGCAACCATCGAGGCATCAGCTGACCGGCTGGATGCGCTGATCGGCAATCTGCTGGACATGAGCCGTCTCACGACCGGATCGCTCCAGCCGTTCCTGCGGCCGACGGCCATCGACGAGGTGGCGCCGGTCGCCTTGCGCGGGCTGGATGGCGGCAGCCTGATGGAGTTGGCCGTGCCCGATGACTTGCCGCTCGTGCTGACCGATCCGGGCTTGCTCGAGCGCGTGCTGGCCAACTTGTTCGCCAACGCGCTGGCATACTCGCCCGCCGGGCGGCGGCCGGGCTTGCGGGCCAGCCTCGGCATCGACGGTGTCTTGCTGGAGGTCATCGATCACGGCCGCGGCGTGCCGGACGACCTGAAGTCCAAGATGTTCGAACCGTTCCAGCGACTGGACGGTCGCGGCGGTGATGTGGCTGTCGGCACTGACCCGACTGGTAGTACGGGCGTCGGACTCGGGCTGGCCGTCGTCAAGGGGTTCCTGGACACGATGGGCGGGACGGTCGAGGCCTCGGACACGCCGGGCGGCGGGCTGACGATGCGGGTCACCCTGCCGTGCGCCACCGCGAGCGCTCCGAGCGTGGCCGCGGGCCCATGACCCGCGTCCTGGTCATCGACGACGAGGCACCGATTCTTCGAGCGCTGAAGATTAACCTGACCGCTCGGAAGTACGAGGTCTGCACCGCCGGCGATGGTGCGTCGGGGCTGGCTGCGATGGCGCGGGAGCGGCCCGACGTGCTGATACTCGACTTGGGCCTGCCCGACATGGACGGGACCGAGGTCATCAGGGGAGTGCGCGGCTGGACCAGCACCCCGATCATCGTGCTCTCTGCCTGGGGTCAGGAGAGCCAGAAGGTCGCGGCCCTCGATGCGGGCGCTGACGACTACGTGACGAAGCCATTCGGGATGGACGAGCTGCTAGCCCGGCTGCGCGCCGCTGTGCGCCGGGCATCACCGGCGCCGGATGAGCCAGTTGTGAAGACTGCCGAGTTCACTGTGGATCTCGCGCGCAAGCGGGTCACCAGGGGCGCCGCCGACGTCCGGCTGACGCCGACCGAGTGGCAGGTGCTAGAGATCCTCGTGCGCAACGCCGACCGGCTCGTCACGCAGCGCCAGCTGCTCGCCGAGGTGTGGGGTCCCGGCTACTACAACGAGGCCAACTACCTGCGGGTCTACATGGCGAACCTGCGCCGCAAGCTGGAACCGGATCCGTCCGTCCCGCGCTACCTGCTGACCGAGCCAGGTATGGGCTATCGCTTCTTGCCGGGCTAAGGCTCACCGCCCGCGATCGGGTGGAGTTCGTAGGCCGGGTTGTAGATGGCGCGCTCGCCCTTCAGGCTGGTCAGCCGTCCGTGGACGACGATCTTTCGGCCAGGCTGGACACCCGGAATATCTCGGCGGCCGAGCCACACCAGCAGGACCCGGCCGGTCCCGTCCCACAGCTCGGCCTCCATCGTCAATGTGCTGCCCCGCGGGCGCAGCGTGACCGTGCGCAGCGTGCCCGCCACATCGACGATCTCCCGGTGCAGGGTTTCGGCGATCGGGACCGGCAGACCGCCGGGCACCGACAGCTCGCTGACCTGCTGGCGCACCTCGGCCGCGTGCAGCGCTTCCCTGCTGGCGAGCAGCCGCGGGCCAATCAGCGGATCGGGCGCGGACGGCACGCGTGTCGCGGAGGCGAGCTGGTAGGGCACGCTCGCGACGACGACTCCCGGCTCGAGCAGCAGGCGTGTCTTGAGGCGAAGCGCGCTCTGGTTGTGTAGCGCCTGCTCCCACCAGTGTCCGAGAACGTACTCGGGAATGTAGATGGTGACGATGTCACGCGGACTCTCGCGCCGCAGGCGCCGGACGTACTCGATCACCGGCCGCGTGATCTCGCGGTAGGGCGAGGAAATCACCGTTAGCTGGAGGGGCATGCCGCTGCGGTCCCATTCTTCGCGGAGCCGCTCGGTCTCGACCGTGTCGACGTCAACCGTGACGGCCTCTAGCCGCGCCGGCCTCGCTGCCCTGGCATATGCCAGCGCCCGCAGCGTCGGCAGGTGCAGCTTGCTGACAAGCACGATCGCAATGTTGCTCGCAGGAAGTGTGAGTGCGGCTTCCTCTGCCGGCGTGAGCTCGGTGGCAACGGCCGCGTAGTGCCGCCGGATGCCGTTCATCGTGAACCAGATCACGACCATCGCCGCCACCGCGATCCAGGCGCCGTCGGCGAACTTGCTGATGACGACGATGACGAGGACGGCGCCGGTGACGCACGCTCCGATGGCGTTGATCGTGCGCGAGCGGATCATCCGGAGCCGCTCCGAAGCCTCGGTCGTCGTCCGCAGCAGCCGGTTCCAGTGCCGGATCATCCCGGTCTGGCTGCACGTGAAGGACACGAACACGCCGACGATGTATAGCTGGATCAGGCGAGTTGGCGAGGCATTGAAGGCCAAGATCAACACGATCGCGAACCCGGATAGCAGCAGGATGCCGTTGCTGAACGCGAGCCGGTCGCCGCGTGTGTGCAGCTGACGCGGCAAATAACCGTCCTTCGCCAGGATCGAGGCGAGCACCGGGAAGCCGTTGAACGCCGTGTTGGCCGCTAGCACGAGGATCAAAGCGGTGAACAGCTGGAGGATGTAGAACAGCGGCGAGGAGTAGCCGAAGACCGCGCGGCCCACCTGAGCGATGACGGTGGGCTGCACGTATCCCGACCGCGTGCCAATCAGGGTGCCCGCGTGCACGTGGCTGGCCAATGCCAGCGCGGTCACGCCGCCGAACATGACGACCGCGATGCCACCGAGCATGGCCAGCGTGGTCGCGGCGTTCTTGCTCTTTGGTGGCTTGAACGCCGGAACGCCGTTGCTGATTGCTTCGACGCCCGTCAGCGCCGTGCAGCCGGATGAAAATGCGCGCAGGATCAAGAACACCAGCGCGAAGCCAGCGAAGCTGCCGGTGGCCTTGATGGCGTAGCCAGCGGTCTCGGCGTGCAGATGGTGGCCCGCGCCGATCCTGAGCCCGCCCCAGACGATCATCAGCATGACAATCGCGATGAAGCAGTAGGTCGGGATCGCAAAGCCAGTGCCGGACTCGCGGACGCCGCGCAGGTTCAGGACGGCGATTGCGGCGACCGTCAGGGCGGCGATGAGGGCGAGGTGCGAGTTAAGGGCCGGCCACGCGGAGGCCAGGTTGGCGATGCCAGAAGATACGGACACCGCGACCGTGAGCGTGTAGTCAACCATGAGCGCGCTCGCCACTGTCATCCCGACCTTCGGGCTGAAGTTGGTGGTCGTGACCTCGTAGTCACCGCCGCCGGAGGGATAGGCATGCACGTTCTGCCGGTACGAGGCAACCACCACGAGCATCAGCAGGGCGACAGCGAGTGCGACCCAGGGCGTATATGCGATGAACGCGAGCCCGCCCGCCGCGAGTACCAGCAGCACTTCCTGGGTTGCGTAGGCGACCGAGGACAGTGCGTCGCTGGCGAAGACCGGCAACGCGATCTTCTTTGGCAGCAGCGTGTGGCCGAGCCGTTCGCTCTGCATCGGCCTGCCGACGAGCAGCCTCTTGACTGTCTGGAATGCCATCGCCACGTCCGCATGCTAGGCCTGACGAGCGCGGCCTGCCTATCCCTTCTGCCCTTTGCGAACTCACCGTTAGTGTGTCATTACGTACGGTAATTATGCCGATCAGCCAGAGCGGCGGAACGGATCGGCGTGCAGTTGGCGCCGTCCTGACGCGGGCGTTAGCGTCAGCAGATACGCCTCCCGTTGCCATGGGGTGGGCTGTAGCCTTTCGCGGCAACCGCTGCATGTTGAAGTCGTTAACCAGGGTGCTAGCGACCCCCCAGTCTGGAGGATGAAAACATTTGGTAATGAGGCTGCCGCGGCGACGGCCCCCAGAGCGGGCCGTCCAAGGGTCGCCGGCGGCTTCGGACGGGCGGGCAGCCCCGGCATGGAGACGGGCTGTCGCGAGTCTCGGGGACGCGGTCGGCGCCTCGGTGCCTGCTGGTCCCGACGCAAAACAGACGGCTGCGCTGATGGTCGATGACCAGGCCGAGACGCGCATCCGGATTCCCACGGATTTGCTCCGGTGCCTGACGGCGTTGGTCGAGATTGCCGTGCTCCTGGGCCTCGGCCTTGTCGCGAAGGCCACGACGACAGGCGTCGAAGTGGATGTTGTCGGCGTGAGCGAACACCTCGCGCGGGGCCTGATCGCGCCGCTCCACTCGCTGGCCTTCGTCGCCCTCTTTGGCCTGCCGACGGCGCTCGCGATACGGCTCGTCATGATCGGTCAGCTGAGCAGGCTGGCAGAGGCGGTGGTCATTGGCCTCATCGCCCTGGGAGTGACGTTTGCCTGCGACGCCCTGATCGGCCTCGGCTCCCTCAGGGAGGTCTACGCCGCGCTGGCCAGGGTGGGGGCGCCAAAAGGGTCGACCACGCTCGATCCCTACCTGGCTGGCCTCGCCGCCTACCTGACGGTGATCGGCATGTCCGGCCGAACCCGCTGGCGCACCTCTTTCTGGCTGGCTATCGGCTTCTACAGCCTGACCAGCCTGGCCCTCGACCGCGAGACCACTACCGTGCTGTCCATCCTGATCACCCTGCTGCTTGGCGCCGCTATCGGTTCAGGCCTCCGGTACCTCATCGGCACTAACTCCGACCGGCCGACAGCCGAGGAGATCGCCGCAAGCTTGAGCATGACGACGGAACCCATCGTGGAGATCCGCCGTGTCCCCGACAACAGGATGGAGAACCGCCGGTACCGAGCGCGCAGTGCGGATGGCCGACGCCTCGACGTGATCGTCTATGACCGGGATCAGCAAGCCGCCGACGCGCTCTACCGGATCTATCGCCGCTTGCGCGTTACCAGCCAGGCTTCGCGCAGCGTTCCGTTGACGGTGAGCCGAGCGATCGAGCGCGGCTCGCTCATGGCATACGCGGTGGAGGACGCCGGGGTGCCGACCCCGCGGCTGCGGGCCGCCCTGCGCGTCGGGCCCGAGGCCGCGGCCATCGCGACCAGTCACCACGAAGGCACCACCCTGGCGGAACATCCCGCGCCCACCGATGGCCTGCTCGCGCGCGTCTTCGACACGGTGCTGAAGCTGCACCGGCACGGGGTGACGCACCGCGCGCTGACCGCCGATCGGATTCTGCTCACCGGACGGAACCACGAGACGGTCATGCTGCTCGATCCGAGTGGCGGTGACGTCGCGGCGAGCGATCTTCAGCTCCGCCTTGACCTCTCACAGCTGACGGCGACCGTGGCGCTGCTTGTTGGGCCGGACCGCGCTGCCAGTCTCGCAAAGCGCAAGCTGGGCCAGGCGACGGTCTCCGGCCTGGTACCTCTCCTTCAGCCGGTCGTGTTGCATCGCTCCACGAGGGCCTTGCTGCGACGCCGCAAGGACGTGTTGCCGGCCCTGCGCAAGTACTTGGTCGGAACGCAGCCCCAAACCGACGTTCCGCCGGTGCAGCTTGAGCGAATCCGGCTGCGCTCCGTCCTGACCCTCGTCGCGACGATCTTCGCGGCGTATATCGTCCTCGGTCAGCTCGGCAGCAAGCATTTCGGGAGCGTCCTGAGGCATTCGGACTGGACCTGGGTAGCCGTAGCGCTAGCGTTGTCGGCCGCTACCTACGTCGCCGCGGCCTGGTCGTTGTCCGGGTTCGTACTCGAGAAACTGAGCTTCGTGCGCACGTTCCTGGCGCAGTTTGCCGGGTCGTTCGTCACGCTCGTCACGCCGGCCGCTGTCGGCGGCGTTGCGCTCAACATCCGGTACTTGACCAAATCAAAGGTCGCGCCAGCCGATGCGGCCTCCAGCGTCGGCGTGTCGCAGGTCTTTGCGTTCACGCTGCACGTGCTGATGTTGGTGATCTTCATCGCGCTAACTGGCGGCACCCACACCACGGCATTCCGGCCGCCGAGCTGGGCTTACATCGCGCTGGCGGTGCTCGGCGCCGTCGTCCTCGGTGTGCTGGCGGTGCCGGCCGGCCGTCGGCTGGTGCGGTCTCGAGTCGCGCCAGCCCTTGGTCAGGTCATCCCGAGGCTGCTCGACATTGCCCAGAAGCCCGCGAAGCTCACCGAGGGCGTCGGTGGTGCCCTCATGCTGACCTTCGCCTACATCTTCTGCCTGGATGTGTGCCTGCGGGCTGTCGGCACGCACGCCAACTTCTTCGCGATCGCGGTCGTCTACCTGACCGGTAGCGCGATCGGGTCGATCGTGCCAACGCCCGGCGGTCTCGGCGCCATCGAGGTCGCGCTGTCCGGCGGTCTTACCACGATCGCGCACGTGCCTGGCGCGTACGCGCTGAGTGCCGTGCTGCTCTATCGGCTGATCACGTTCTGGCTTCCGATCCCCATCGGCTGGCTTTCCATGAATTACCTCCAGCACCGCGACGCGTTGTGACAAAGGCTGAGCGGACACCAGTGTCAGCCGAGCGTTGCGATGGCGAGCGCAGTTGCGAGCAGCACGATGCTCCACGACATGGCTCGCAGTGCGCGCTCTAGTGGCTGGAGTAGCCGGCTGGCGCTCAGCGCGAGCGTTTCGCCGTTCGCGAGCGTGACGCTGCCGGTCACCCCGGTGGCGCGCCTGCGCAGCAGCCGCGCGGGAGTGCTGAGGCTGCGCTGCGCCGCGGAGAGAGCAAAGGCCCCGAAAGCAGCGAGCACCGAGCCGAACGACAGCGTCCCGGTCTGCGCCACGTAGGACGTGAGCAGCGGGAAAGAACCCCAGGCGGCGGCGAAGCCGGCGTCAGTGTGCACGATGCCGCCGAATAGCTCGGCGTTGTAGGCGATGACGAGCAGGGGACCGGCGAGCAAGAACGGAACGAGTGCCCAGCCGACGCGCAGCGCGCCGGCAATCCCGAGTCCGACCGCGCCCGCGAGGCCGACCCCAGCCACAATCAGCAGCACCGCGCTCGGGATCTGGGTCCGAAGCGGTCGGCCGTGATACTCATCGAGTGCGTGCGCTGCGAGACCGACCGCGAGGAAGAACGCGATCAGCGCCGCTAACAGCGGCACCAGCTTGACATGCGGCGCTAACGTGGCCCCGATGACGACGTAGGAGAGGTGCCAGGCCGTGTACGGGGGATGCAGCAGCGTCCACCAATCACGCCATCGGCCGGGGCCGGCCGCGTAATACGCTGGCCTGCCTGCGGTAGCTGGAGCCGAAGTCTCCTGGCCCGGCGCGCCGCCAGCTTGCGCGTCACCCACTCGCGCGCGTTCCCCACATGACGATGCCGCCGCCAAGGCTCATGACCCGGTAACCCACATCCTGCAAGCCTGCCTGCTGCCAGGCGCGAACGGTCCAGTCCACGGGGTAACGGCGGTAGTGCCCCGCAATGCTCGGCCCGAGGAACCGGCCGACCTCGTACCACTCCCGGCCGCCCGTGAGCAGGCCGCCTATCGGGAGCACAAGCCAGGTGTACAGCCGCCACCAGAAACGCCAGAACGCCGAGGGCGGCACGAGGAACTCGAGGCTGGCCACGGTCCCGCCGGGCCTGATCACCCTGGCCAGTTCGGCGAGCGTCGCCTGCGGATCGCTCACGTAGCGGAGCAAGTACGTGAAGGTCAGCGCGTCCACGGCGGCGTCTGGTAGCGGCAGCTGCTCAGCGCGCCCTGACACGAGGGAGACGCGCGCACTGGCGCCTGCCGCCGCGACGTTACGCGCGCCCTGCCTGAGCATCTGCTCGGTCAGGTCGAGCCCGATAACCCGGGCGCCGGTACGGGCCGCGAGCTGCAGCGATACACCGGCCGTTCCCGCTGCTACGTCGAGCACTACCGGGGGCTGCAGGCCGGCCTGCCGGCTCGCCGTGATGCGGTCCACCATCGCGCGACGCCACCGGCCGTTCTGGCCGAAGGACAGCAGCTCCGCGAGCCGGTCGTAGCGCCCGCCAAGGGGCGTGAACAGTTGCTGAGCAAAGTTATTGCGTTGATCGAGCGCAGGACTCTGCACGGCGTCTCCTCGGTGGCCCTCGATCACCGTACGCCAGGAGCCCGTCTTGTGCGCAATGCCGCGCGCCGGACGATAGCGCGCGATCAGGCTGGGCGGAAGCGGAGGGCGGACCAAACGTCGTCTAGGGCTACTTGCCGCACGGGCTGCGCGCCAAGTTCTCGGACCGCCCGGGCGAGGGTATCCCGGTTCAGATCCGTCTCGAGCTGGCCGGCCTTGGGGTAGGCGATCCAGGCGAGTCTGTCCTGCCGCGCCGCAGCGATTGCGGGCGCTGCGGTCTCGGTGAGCTCGGCGGCGCGAGTGACGAACGCGATGACCGCACCGGCCTCGGCCGGCGGGTCAGTCGACCGCGTCAGGCTGGACAGGTCTGGCCTATCCGGCCCCGTTCCCAGGATTGAAACCTGCATGCCGGGCTTGATCTGTAGTTTCGCGGCCAGGTCCACGTCAGCCTTCCTGAGCAGGTCGCTCGAGCGCCGCGCGCACAAGGTCACGGAGCTCGTCGTCACTAATGTCGGCGGCATCCTCAGGCCGCAGCCGAACCGTACCCGTGCTGGTCTTGAGCCCAGGGTGGCGACCGATGAAGCCCGCATCGCGTCCCTCGTCCCATCCGTAGACCGAGATGCCGTGCTTCCACGCGCCGACGAAGAGGCGGCCGCCGCCGCGCTTGTACGTGGGCATCTTGTACGACAAGACAACGGTCACATCGGGATACGCCTCGAGTATCAGCCGGTGCAGTCTGTCGAAGAGGGGTCGATGTGCTGCAGGGATCTCATCGACGTAGGCACGTACCGCCTCGTCCACGACCAGCTCCTCCTGCCATTGGTGACCACTCACGACCGACGCGTACTCGGCTGCCATCAACTTAGTCCCGAGGCCTGGTATCGCGGCGATGTGCAGCGAGGAACCAGAATCGTCACGCTGGCCAGCGCGGCGTCCGGACCCGTGCTGCCGCGGCTCACTACGCCAGTGATCGGCGCTGTCAACGGCGCGAGCTCATGAGCTTCACCGCCCGTCTCGCAGCCGACGTCGCATCGAACGATCCGGCGGGCGGCGCGCAGGCGTCATCGACCGCGGCCGCAAGCAGGTCGGCTCATGATGATGGGGAGCGCGGCCAGACGATGACGCACGGATTCGCCTGAGTGCAGTTAGCCGGATCCAGTGCCGACCCATCCACGGTGAGCTGGCCTGTGCCCGCCTTCATCGGCGAAGCGCCGCTGGTGCCGGTCCCGCACCACTTCGTCCAGAGGACCGGGCCGTTTCCTGAGTTCTCAGAGATGGCCACGGTGACGCACTTGGGCGGCTTCTCACTGCCGTCCTGCCCGCCTTGACTACTAGAGCTCTGGCTGGCCTTGGGACCATCGCTCTGGCTGGCACCAGGACTCGTGCTCGAGCATCCGGCCAAGGCAGCCACCGCGCCAGCACCCCCGCCACCCACGATGACCGCCGCGGCAACGGCCGCAACGAGATTCCGCTTCATCGTAGTCCTCCCTTCTCCCCAACGGACCACGGCCGATACCGGAACGTACCAGCGTCATCTCGGCGATTACCCCTCAGACGCGCAAGCTGACCTGGTGGTTCCTCTGGCAGACTCTTGACCATGACCTATGTTGCCGCCCTCGACCGTTACGCCGACAAGATGCCCTACCGCCGCTGCGGGCGCAGTGGCCTGAAGCTGCCGGAGATCTCGCTCGGGCTATGGCAGAACTTCGGCAGCGATCGCCCGCTGGATGAACAGCGGGAAATCATCTTGCGGGCGTTCGACCGCGGTGTCACGCATTTCGACCTGGCCAACAACTATGGCGGCGTCGCGCCGGCTCAACTGCTGGGGAATGGAACCGGCGGATCGCCTTATGGCTCGGCGGAGACCAACTTCGGGCAGATCCTGCGCACAGACCTCCGTCCGTATCGGGACGAGCTGATCATCTCGACCAAGGCCGGTTACGACATGTGGCCCGGCCCCTACGGCGAATGGGGTTCGCGCAAGTACATGCTCGCCAGCCTCGATCAGTCGCTGGCACGGATCGGACTGGATTACGTCGACATCTTCTACAGTCATCGGTTCGATCCGGAAACGCCGCTGGAAGAGACGATGGGCGCGCTGCACACCGCAGTGACGTCGGGCAAGGCCCTGTACGCGGGCATCTCGTCGTACTCAGCCGAACGCACGGCCGAGGCCGCGTCGATCCTGCGGGCGATGGGCACGCCGCTGCTGATCCACCAGCCGTCGTACTCGATGGTGAATCGCTGGATCGAGCGCGGGCTGCTCGACACGCTTGGCTTCGAGGGCATCGGGTGCATCGCGTTCTCGCCATTGGCGCAGGGGTTGCTCACCAGCCGTTACCTGGGCGGGATCCCAGCCGGCTCGCGGGCGAGCCGTGGCGGGTCGCTGTCCAGGGACCAGATCAGCGAGGAGAACCTTGGGCATGCCCGCGCTCTCAACGAGATGGCGAAGGGCCGAGGCCAGTCCCTCGCACAGCTAGCACTGTCCTGGGTCCTGCGCGATCACCGGGTCACGTCGGCGCTGATCGGCGCCAGCAGCGTCGCGCAGCTAGACGAGAATCTTGACGCCGCCGGCCAGTCCGCCTTCACTCCCGAGGAACTCGCGGCAATCGATCAGCAGGCCGTCGACGCGGGCATCAACATCTGGGCGGATTCGAGCGAGGACTGATACTTGCATGGCGCGGTGGGCGGTCTTGCGTCGTGCCTACCGTGTTGACCCGACGAAGGCGGTTCCGGGCAAGATGGCTGACGTGGATCGACAACGCCACGAGGAGCGTGACGAGAGAGCGGTACGGGTGCGCGAGGCGGTAACCGCGTTCGACGCGGCGACAGAGCGAGAGGTTGTCTCCCGCGCGCGGTTCCTGGCCGAGCTGGACCGGCTAGCCGACCCGTTCAGCCGTGATGACGACCCCGTCCACGTCACTGGGTCCGCGATCGTTACCGGGCGCCGCGGCACAGTGCTGCACTGGCATAAGCGCATCGGCGGCTGGCTGCAACCCGGTGGGCACGTTGACCCCGGCGAGACGCCGTGGGAGGCGGCGCTTCGGGAGACGGGCGAGGAAACAGGGCTCGCCGTGCGCCACCCGGTCGGCGGTCCCGTGCTGCTCCACCTGGACGCGCATCCGGCCGGAGCGCATTTCCACCTTGACCTCCGCTACCTGCTAACCGCAGCCGACAACGACCCAGCGCCGCCGCCGGGAGAAAGCCAGCAGGTCCGGTGGTTCACCCTGGCCGAGGCGATGGAAGTCGCGGATGACGCCCTGATCGATGGCTTGCGGCGGCTGCAGAGCTACGTCGAGGTCAGCGACGGCGGTGGGCGCTGATGTCGGGATTCGTGCTCGGGCCCGGCGACGGCCCTGCCTTTCTGTTCCACGGCGCCGCTGTCGTGATGAAGGCGCGCGGCGAGCAGACCCTAGGCCAGCTTGCGGTTATGGAGGCGACGTATCCAGCCGGGCTCTCGGTACACGAGCACGCACACGCCGGGGAAGACGAGATGTTCTACGTGCTGGCCGGGGAGCTGTCAGTGTTCTGCGGCCAAGACCACTGGACTGCCGCGGCGGGCAGCTTCGTCTTCATACCGCGCGATCACCCGCATGCGTTCACTGTTACGAGCGAACAGCCCGCCAGGGCGCTCGTCATCACCGGGCCACCCCAGCTTGACCGGCAGATTGCCGGGCACGGGCAGTCGATCATCGGCGACGAGGACGCGTCACTTTAACGGCGAGCCGACCCTGGGCACGATGCTCGTCCGGGTCGGTGTCAACGAATTCCCGATGGCCGGCGCATCGCGAGATGCGGCCTAGTACGTGTTCAGCGCGAGCCGTGCGGCCACCGCCAGACCGCAGACGCCGATGAAGATGCGTAGCCCGCCAGCGGGCAGGCGGCGCACTATCGCGGGGCCGATCCAGCCGCCGATCAGGAAGCCCGCGGCGAGCGGCAGCGCCGCGCTCCACCGCACTGGCCCGAAGATGGCGAATCCGATCCCTGCGACCGCATTAGCCAGCGCGGCTATCACGTTCTTCAGCGCGTTCGTCTTTGCGAGCGGCTGCACGTACATGCGGACCATGACTGCGAGCATGATGATGCCGCCAGCCGCGCCGAAGTACCCGATGTAGATGGCGACGCCAAACAGGGCTGCTCGAGACAGCCAGCCGCCATGGCTCCCGGCTCCAGCAGCCACGCCGTGGGCTGAGCCGACCTGATCGCCGGTCTCATCTTCGGTGCGACGTTCCGCCTGCGGGCCGCCTCGGCGCAGCAGCAGGACCGACCCGAGGGCGATCAGCACGGGAGCTGCGTACTCGAAGCCGCGGGGCGGTGTCAGGAGCAGGAGAGCTGCGCCCGCCCCGCCGCCGGTAGCAGTCAGCAAGCCGAGGGTTCGCGCCCGGTGCCCCTGACCAGCCAGTTCCTGGCGCGACCCAGCAGCGGCCCCGATTCCCGTAAACATTAGCGCGACCGTGTTGGTCACGTTGGCGCTGACGGGCGACAGGCCAAGCGCCAGCAGCGCCGGATAGGACACGACTGATGCCAGGCTGGCGACAGTGCTGACAATGCCGGCGAGGACGCCGATCCCCATCAGCACTGGCGCGGCTGCGATAGCGCTCACGTCGGGCCTTTCACGTATCTGTGCCAGGCAGCCTGGTGGGCTACGAAATGCCTACCTTAGGACCTAGTTGCTTGGGTATCTTCAGTCGCGGTGACGAGGAGGCGCATTGGACCTGGCTCGGGCGGTGCAGCCGCTTGCTTACGTCCTGGCCCCGGTGCTGATCTTTCAGGGCATGACGCTACGACGCCGAATCCCGCGACTTCCGGAGGCGGCCGGGCCAGCCGGCACCACGTCGGGTCGTGCACCACTGGTCACGCTGGCCGTCTTCGGCGACTCGACTGCGGCGGGCGTCGGCGCTGAGCGCCACGCAGACGCCCTGGCGGGACAGCTAGCCGCGGCCGTCGCAGCTCGAACCGGCCGCGCCGTGTCCTGGCGTGCCGTCGCCCTGAGCGGCGCTACCTCGCGGACTGCGCGTGATCTGGTTCCCGGCCTAGTTGACGGGGACTGGAAGCCGGACGTCGTGGTGTTGGCCATCGGCGTCAATGACCTGAAGAACCTGCGGCGCCTGCGTGACTGGGACCGCGACGTCCCGGAGCTGCTCGGCGCCATCGAGGAGACCGCAGGCAACGTACCGGTCATCGTGTCAGGGATGGCGCCGGTCAGCCGGTTCCCGGCGCTGCCGCAGCCGATGCGGTCGGTGATGGCGGTGCGTGCCAAGGCAATGGACCGAGTCCTGGCGCGGGTCGCGCTCGGTCGACATGTTCCGGTGGATCCGCGCATCATCGACAGCGGCTTTTTCGCTACGGACGGCTTCCATCCGTCCAGCGCAGGGTACGGCGCCTGGGCAGATCAACTCGCCGCCCCGGTCGCGCACTCCATAACGGGCCCCTAGGCCACAGCCCCGGCGGCGTCGCGCCCGAGGCGCGGGTCCGCCAGGTCACGAGGGCGCTACCTAGCGTCCCGCTACCCGTCTACAGCCCCGCGAGCTCGTCGAGCATTCGGTCGATGCCGCCGAGCTCGATGGAGACGTGGCCCTCTCCGTTCACCAGGTGCGCGGACGCAGCTGGGAGCTGTCGGGCCAGCCACTGACCGTGGGCGAACGGGACCATGAGATCGTCGCTGCCCTGCCAGATCATGACCGGAACCGAGATCTCGTCCAGGCTGAAGCCCCACGGCCGCATGAACGCGAGGTCGTCGTCCAGCCAGCCCGCGACGCTCATCCGGACTGCCTCGCGGAATCGGGCCGCGAGATCCTCGGCGTACTCACCCGTCACCGCCGCTCGGTCGACATCGGACAGCAATGTGTCCAGCGAGGCGGCGACCTCATCGGCCGTGATATCGATGAGCTGCTCGCGCACGCCCTGCAGGAATGACTCCAGCTCGGCCTCGCCGCCGAGCGCCGCCGAGAACTCTGCGATGTTGTCCGCACCCATGCCAGCCATCCAGTCCAGGCCTGGTGCGTCGTATGGAGCGACGCCGGCGATGACCAGGACGCCCGCCGCCTGGCCCAGTCGGGCGCCGCAGGCAAGCGCGTGCGGACCGCCACCGGATGAGCCTGCTACCAGGCAGCGCTCGGCGTCGATCTCGGCGAGAACGGCAGCTGTGTCATCGACCACGTCCGCGACGCTCCTGCCGGGCTGGCGGTCTGATTCGCCGTAACCAGGACGGGAGGTCGTGACGAGACGAAGTCCCCGCGCATGCGCGGCGCGCTCGACCGCGCGCACCGGCGTGGCGGCCCCAGGCGTCCCATGATGGAACACCAGCGGGAGCCCGTCGGCTGGCCCGCTCACGCGCATGTCTAGTCGGCGCCCATCCGCCAGCTGGATGTGATCAATCGGCATACAGCCATACTGACATCGTGGAACGACGGCCGGTGTTGTACGTCATCGCTTCCGGTGCATCGCCCGCACGGGAACTGCCCGAGTTGATCGAAGCAGTGACCGCCGATTGGGACACCTGCGTCATCACGACTCCCGAGGGCGCGCGGTTCTTCGATATCGACCAGATCGCAGCGATGACGGGGCACCCGGTTCGCACGAGCTTCAAGGATCCGGATGCACCGGACGTCCTGCCTCCGGCGAGGGCGTTCGCGGCCGTGCCAGCGACATTCAACACGATCAACAAGTGGGCGGCAGGGATCAGCGACACCCTCGCGCTCGCGATGCTCAACGAAGCTGTCGGCATCGGCCTGCCCATCGTGGCGGTGCCTTGGCCGAATGCCGCCCTGGCCCGGCATCCGGCGTTCGGGCGCAGCATCTCGACACTGCGTGACTGCGGGATCACCGTCATCCTTGACCTGGACAACCTGCCCGATGATGAGAATCCACGCCAGGTCAGGTTTCCCTGGGATGAACTCCGCGCCGAGCTAGCACGCATGCACCGCGACCTCGGCAGCGGAAAGCCGACCGCAGCGCGTCCGGGGGAGCCGGACTAATCCATAGGCGCCGTCCTGTGACAGGGACGGATATCGTCCCGGCGCTACGGCGCGCAGCCGATCATGAAGTACGCACCAGCATGCCCCTGAGCGAGGTTGTCGCCGTGGTCTTGCACCTTGTCGACGACAGCCCTACCCGGCCAGCAACCGCTTGAGCACTGCTGGGTCCGCGCCGGGGACCTCGATGATCTTTGACCGGCCGCGTGCTCCTGCAATGAGCGTGACCTCACTGCGGCTGGCCCCGAATGCCGCGGCGACTGCGGCGAGCGTCGCTGTCGTTGCCTCGCCGCCTACTGGTCGCTTGCTGACCCGGACCACCAGGGCCCCGTCGTGCTCACCGCCCACGCCAGGACGGGAAGATCCAGGCTGGACCCAGACGGGGATTCGCATGCCACCAGTTTGCTCCCCGGTCCCGCGATCCTCCTAAGTTAGGACCATGGACGTCACCTCCGCTGCCAACAAGCCGGGCGGCGAAGCAGGCCCGCACCGCACGTTCGTGCTGATCCCCGGCGCCGGCGGGACGGCTTGGTACTGGCACCGCGTCGTCCCCCTGCTACAGGAGGCGGGCGACGAAGCGATCGCGGTCGACCTTCCCGGCGACGACCCGGCTGCAGGCTTGCCCGAGTACGCGAACCTGGTCACCGACGCGATCGGCGGCTATACCAACGTGGTCCTCGTAGCGCAGTCCCTTGGTGGGTTCACTGCGCCGCTCGTGGCGAACCACGTCGCCGTCCGCTCGCTGGTCTTCGTGAACGCGATGATTCCGAGCCCTGGCGAGACGGCCGGAGCATGGTGGGACAACACTGGGTCAGTGCAGGCGCGAATCGCCGCGGCTGAGCAAGGTGGCTACGGAACGGAGTTTGATCTGTTCAGCTACTTCCTCCACGACGTCCCGCCGGACATCGCGGCGGCCGGAGAACCGTATCAGCGGCCTGAGGCCGACGCGGCGTTCGCGTCGGTGTGCGACTTCGGCGCCTGGCCGCCCGTTCCGATCCACGTCGTGGCCGGAGCCGATGACCGCTTCTTCCCAGTTGGCTGGCAGCAAGCCCTCGCCAGGGACAGGCTCGGCGTCGAAGCTGACGTGCTGCCCGGCGGGCACTTGATCGCACTGGCACGGCCTGCCCCGCTGGCCACGTACTTGCTTCAGGCGGTGTGACATGACTGCAGGCCCGCAGATCTCGCTGATGCTGGCGGTGCCGTCCGCGCCCGCCGCGGCCGACTGGTACAAGCGTGCGCTGGGCGCTACCGAACTGTGGAGCCTGGGCAGCGTCGTCGGGCTCGAGATTCGGGGCGCGCCCTTCTTCTTGCATGAGCCGACGGATGCCGGATTTGCCAGTCCGGCTGCGCCGGGCGCGACCACCGTGCGGGTCGAGGTGTTCTGTGATGATCCCGACGAGTTCGTTGCCAGGGCCATCGAGGCGGGCGCTGACGGCTCGGCCGTCGCAATAACGGACCACCCGGTCCCGTGGGGAGTGCATCGCCAGGGCGGGTTCACCGACCCGTTCGGGCACGTGTGGCTCGTTGGCGATAGGTCTCCGCTCACTCGGTACCCGCGTTAACGCGCGGGCGGCTGCCGCAGGCACGTCAGCGTGTAGGAGCCGACACTGACCACGAGGCGATTGCCGGTCACCTGCGCAGTCACGTGGGTGCCGTTACCGAAGGCCATCATCGCGTTCTGACTCAGCAGGATCACCGGGTCGTGCCCGGCGTAGCCGACAGCGGTGCTCGCCAGGGCGCTCGTCGTGAAGCCGCCGTCGGTCACACGGAAGGTGCCGCTGTGGGAGTTGACCGGGTCGTTGGCGAGGAACCGCCCGTTCGGCGAGAACCGCAAGTCAACATGGAACCGCGCCGGAATGCTCGTGACCTTTCCCTGGTGACCGATGGCCACGACAAGCCAGTGATAACCAGCGAACCCGGCCGACGCCGAACTGGCCGGCGCCACCGGCCCGGGTGACGTTGCCGAGCCGCAGGCGCCAAGGGCCAGCGAGGCTGCGCAGAAGAACGCGCTAGCCAGCGCAACGCACCGGACACTGCGCATAGGAAAGCCTTTCGTGGGCGGCTGAAATGACGTGAGCAGACGCCAGCCGAAGATCGGTGCCTGTTAGACGCCGCGCGGTCGCGGGCAGTTCCCGTGTTAGCCGCGGTGCTTGATCTCGCTGAACGGGATGTCTTTGTCTACGCGAACTTCGCCGGGCAGCCCGAGGACCTTCTCCGCCAGGATGTTCTTCTGAATCTCGTCGGTGCCGCCGGCGATGGACTGGCCGGGTACTGACATCAGCACTTCGGCGATTACGCCTCCAAGCGCCGAGTCCGGTCCAGTCAGCATCCCCTTCGCACCCGCGATCATCGCATGCACCTTGGCGGACTCGCGGGCGATGTTGCTGGCAGCCAGCTTACCGATCGACCCCTCGGCGCCTGGCCGGGCACCGAGCGCTCGGGCAACCCGGGCGCGCTCGGCTGTCCACGTGCTCACTCGATGCATCGTGATCAGTCGCGCGATGGCCTGGCGGATGATCGGGTGGTCCGCGACACCCGCGGCCCGGGCATGCTCGACGACCAGGTCCGGGCGGCCCGCTCGCTGCGGGTACCACGAGTAGGTGGCGAAGTGATCGTCCGCCTCGGCCCGCGCTTCCTCGAGAGCCCGGCCTGCGGCCGGCGAATAGCCAGGCCGCCGCAGCGCAGCGAATCTGCGCTCGTATGCCAGCGTCGTCAGCGCTGCGGTCCAGCCCTGCCCAACGGCGCCAACCACGTTGTCTTTCGGAACTCGGGCGTCAGTGAGGAAGACCTCGTTGAAGGAGGCATGAAAATTCATCTGCCTGAGCTGCCTGACTTCGACGCCTGGCTGTTTCATCGGGAGCACGAAGTACGTGATCCCTTGGTGCTTAGGCACGCTGCTGTCCGTGCGCGCCAGGAGCATGCCCAGGTCGGCGTGGTACGCGCTGGTGTTCCAGACCTTCTGCCCGTTGATCACCCACGTGTCGCCGTCGAGGATGGCCGAGGTCGACAGGCCGGCCAGGTCGGAACCTGCGCCTGGCTCGCTGAAGAGCTGGCACCATGTCTGCTCGCCCGTCAGCGTGGGCGATAGCAGCCGCTCGCGCAGTTCGTCCGGCCCGTGCGCAAGGATCGTCGGCGCGGCCAGCCAGGTCCCGCTGCCGACCGGCACACCGACAGCACCGAGCCGGAGCAGTTCGCTACCGACTAGCTCGTCGGCCCACGGCGGCAATCCACGGCCGTGCCAGCGCCCGGGCCAGCTCGGCACCGCCCAGCCCGATTCCAGCAGCAGTTCGCGCCAGTCGCGAAGCGACATCGCTGGATCCCAGTGGCCGCGAGCCCAGTCGGCCAGTTCGGCGCGGACCTGGTCAGGCGTCGGGGCGAGGGCAGCGCCTGTGCTCATACGCGACCCTCCACTGCTGAGGTTTCGGCCAGGAAGCCGAGCAGTGCGGAGTTGACTAGCTCTGGCTCGTCGACGTTAGCGGCGTGCCCTGCACCGGGAATGACGACCTTCCGCGCCAGCGGGATCTTCGCTGTCATGTAGTCCGCGGCTCCCAGGAACGGCTCGTCCTCAGAACCCACGATCACCAGGGTCGGAACCGCGATGCGGGGGAGTCCGTCCAGCACGTGCGAGTCGCGCTGCGTCAAGGTATGCCGGGCCGCGAGGGCGAGGCCATTGGCATCTCGATGCTGGCTCCCGCGCACCTCGGCCCCCGAGCCGAGAGCGGCGAGGCCGCGATCTGCGAACCGCTGGGCGGTGCCAATGGACCGGTCGTTCCAGCGATCCCTGGCGGCGTCGTTGCGGAATCCGGGCCCAGTGTCGATCAAGACAAGGGCAGCGACGCGGTCGGGGAACGTCAGCGCGAAGTCAAGCGACAGGTAGCCGCCGAGGGACTGCCCGCCCAGCACCGCCCGTTCCTGTCCGCAGGCAGTGAGCAGCTCAGCCATGTCGTCCAGCGCCTCGGCTGCGCCATAGCACTCCGGGTCGGCCGGAGAGTCGCTGCTGCCATGGCCGCGAAGGTCCCAGGTGATCACCTGGTGGCCGGCGGCAATCGCTGGCACGTTCGCGGCGAACATCGCCGAGGTGGCGCCGAACCCGTGGCTGAGCAGCACCGCTGGGCTGCCGCTGCCGCTGACCTGATAGTTGATGCGGCTGCAGGGACGGTCGAGCATTGGCATGGCTGGCCCTCCTAGCGGCCGGAGAAGCTGGCGGGCCGCCGGGCGGTGACGGCGGCAACGCCCTCCCGCCAGTCGGCTGTTCGCATGAGCCGTTCTTGCTCCTCGCGCTCGTGCGCCATGGCCGCGCGGGCTTTGCCAGCTAGCTCGGCGCGCATCGTCGCGCGGATAGAGCGCACCGCCAGCGGAGCCGATGCTGCGATCTCCGCGGCGAGCGCATGCGCCTGGGCTCGAGCCTGGCCGGGCTCAGCGAGTTGATCGGCGAGGCCGAGCGCGTGCGCCTGCGCGCCGTTGAGGCGGCGGCCTGTGTAGAGCAGGTCGAGGGCCTCCTGCTGGCCGACGGCGGCGGGGAGCGTCACGGTGAGCGCGAAGCCCTGATGGATGCCGATGAGTGCGAAGTTCGCCGCGAACCGCGCCTCCGGAGCGGCGATCCGGAAGTCGGCGGCCAACGCAAGCCCGAGACCGCCACCGATCGCGGCGCCCTGGATCGCGGCGACCATCGGCAGCGGCTGCTCGAACAGGCGGGCCGCGTAGTCATACAGGTGCGAACCATCCGGGTCGCCGATCGCGTGCTTGTCGCTGAAGTCGGCGCCAGCGCAGAACACCCGCCCGGCGCTGCACAGGACGATCGCGCGGCACGGCGTATTCGCCGCCAGGTCGTCGCAGGCGTCAGCGATCTGCCGGATGAGGCCGGGGCTGAAGTAGTTGCTCGGCGGCCTGCTGAACTCCAGCGTTGCCACGTAGTCGTCGCCCAGCTCCACGGTCAGCTCGGGTGTCGGAGCGGTCGCAGTTCCCAGATCCGTCATCGAGCGCTCCCGGCTAGGCTGTGCGATTCGGTGGTCTTTGCCATGGTAGATCCGCAGACGGCTACTGGCAGCGCCGCGCGGTCGGCTGATCGGCATCATCCGCACGGTGTTCGGCGGGTCGGCCGGCTCGGCACCGTCATGACGTGAGTCCTCGGTCAGTCATCCACACAAGCTGTGGATGAGCCTGTGGACGGCGCGGTGGAAAGTTGCTGTGCCTAGGGGATAAACGGAAGATGTCGTACGGATGAAAAAAGAATCTTGAACTTCTCGCGGAAAGCCCTTGTGCAGCCCTGCCGATTGGCAGTAGAAATCTCTCACCGCCAAAGACGGGATCCGCCCCGGGGAAGCCCAGGGACGACGGAAGGGCCGGGTAACCGGCGCGGAGGTCGGGATTCTGACACCGGTGGGCGCCACGCAGCACACGGCATCTGAGCAATCGGTTTGCTAATGCGGCGAGGCGGGCGTCACGTAGCGCGCGGCGGCCGAGCAATCGGTTAGCCAGGGCTACGGGACGTAGGCGAGGCCCCTCCATCTCATACATGGAGGGGCCTCGTCGCCGTTTGCTGCACTACATTGCTGACCGCGCAGCGCACAGTCAGCGCCGGCAGCCAACGGCTTCGACGGGGTGTTTCCCGCGACCTCGAACTGGCAAACCCGATCGGCGCAGGTTGACCCCGTTCCGTGCCGGTAAATCGTAGCAAAATGGCCAGGCAAGGCAGTGTGCACCGTGGAGTTGCGCCTGTCTCGCGTGTTAGCCACGCTGTCCATCGATTACGGTGCGACACTGACTGATAACAGTCCGTGTGCGGCCGCGGGGTAACGGGGGAACGCGTGAGTACCAGCACCTTCCACGATGCGGCCCGATACGGCTCGCCCAGCCTGTCGACGCGCGTCCTGACAACGGGAATGGTGCGGCTCAGTTCGGCGCAGGCGACCCGGCGGGCTGTCCTGTACGTGCAAGAGGTAGGCGATCCGCCGGTGCCCGGGGATCTGGCGAACTGGTTCACCGAGCGGGGCTTCCAGTTCTACATTGCCGGCGTGCGGCTGCCACTCGGTGCGCTGTCCGCCCGCAACGCAGAACGAGATCTGAGGGCCGTATTCGCTGATCTGGACGCCGCCGCAGCATGTCTGCGCGGGCCGGACGGCATGGTCAGCGTGGTCGTCACGGCGCGCGGCCGCGGGGCATTTGCCGCCGCGCTCTGGAGCGCGAGCCGAGCGGCGACGGAGGGGCGGCAAGCGGACGCCCTGGTACTGTCCGCGCCGGTGTGGCCAGCCCACGTCATCTTGCAGCTCGACATTACGTGCCCGGTACTCATCGTCGAGGGCGAGATCGACGGCGCCGGGAGCCAGCGGGCGCGCCCGCCGCGGCAGGGCCGACTGCGGCCGGGCAGGCCGAGCCGGAACAGCGCGCCCTCGACACTTGGCCGCCACGTGACGTGGATCGCGCTGGCCGACGCCGACTCCGATACCGACCAGCCGCTGTTCCTGACCGAACTCGGCAGGTGGCTTGGTGCGTACATGTACGGGCTGGAGCGCGACCGGTTGCTGTGAGCATGGGCGATGCCCTCTTGCTGCCTGTCGTGCGCGTTCTGGCGTGCCGCGGTCTGCCGTCAGCTCACTACGCTGACAGCGACCGAGGGATAGCCGGAGGCGCCGTTCGGCTCGGGCGGCTGCTGTAGTGCGGTCTGCGTGTAGCCCGTCTTGTCGGTGGCCCGTGACTCGATCACGTAGCTGCCAGGCCCGACATTGACATCCCAGTCGTAGACCCACTGTCGCCAGCAGTCGATGCCGGGCACTGCCGCCAGACGTGCCTGCTGCCACGGCCCGTTCGCGACGCGGACCTCGACGGCGTCAATGCCTTTGTGCTGAGCCCACGCGACGCCAGCGATCGAGATCTGCCGGCCGGCCTTGATCGGATTGTTTCCGGTAGGCACGTCGATGCGCGACTCCGTTTTGACGGGTGCCTGCTGGTCCCAGCCGCGCGGCACCCAGTACGCCTGATTGGCAGCGTAGGTCGTCACCTCGACGTCCACGATCCACTTGCACGCCGAGACGTACCCGTACAGACCAGGGATCACCAGCCGGGCCGGGAAGCCATGCTCGACTGGCAGCGCGGTGCCGTTCATCGCGACGGCCAGCAGGGCATCGCGGCCGTCCATCGCCGTCTGCACCGGCGTACCGGAGGTGAAGCCGTCTTTGGATGTGCAGAACAGCTGGTCGGCGCCCGCCTTGATGCCAGCCTCCTGCAGGAGGCTGCGCAAGCTGGCACCCAGCCACTTGGCGTTGCCGATGTACGGGCCCGCCACCGGATTCGACACGCAGCACAGCGTGATCCAGTCCTCGATCAGCGGCCGCCTGAGCAGGTCGTCGAACGTTAGCACCAGTTCCCGTCGAACCATCCCGTGGATGCGCAGCTGCCAGTGCGCCGGCAAGATTTCGGGCAGCACGATCGCTGTGTCAACGCGATAGAAGCTGCTGTTCGGCGTCACGAACGCACTGAGTCCAGGGATCCTCAGATCCGTCCCCGGCGGCAGCGGCGGAACCGGGCTGGCGGGCCGCGGCAGCTTCAGCGCCTGCTGAACCGCGTTTACATCCCGCGTATTCGCCAGCCATGAGCCCCCGGCGTAGCTGACCAGTGAGACGCCTGCGACTACCGCGCCGCTCACCAGGAACTTGCGTCGGCTTTGTGCTGGTTCCTGCCCGGCCTCTTCCCGCCCCGCCGCATCCTGTCCGGCATCGGACTGAATGGCTTCAGCCGGCCACCACGCCGCGGCGGGCGGCACCGATCCGGCGGGCACGGACCCGGTGGGCTCGGACGCGGCGGGCCCGGACTCGGCGGGCCCGGACTCGGCGGGCCCGGAGTACTCGCCGCCCGATGGCGGCTGCGCCGGTGGGGCTTGCGTCGGCGTCGGCGATACGGACGCGGTGGTCAACCGGACCAGGCCGCGCGCCACACCGCTGAAGTACCGCAGTGCGAACGCGGCGACCACGGCGCCGATCACCGTCGGGAATACGTCGGCTGGCTTCGCAGTCGGCTGGCTCTGGGTCGCGTAGAGGCCGATTCCCGCGAACACCGCGAGGCCGACAAGCCCGAGCCAGAGCTTGCGGATGGCGAGCGCGCCGATCACGATCGCGAAAATGATGAGAACGACACGGATGCCCCATACCAGGACGGTCTTGTCGCTGGAGCCGAACTCGCGGATGGCGAAGTTCTTCAAGGCAGCGGGCGTGTGGTTGATCGACATCTCGCCAACGGCCGGGATCGGCTCGCCGATGGGAGAGGCGAGGATGGCGGCTATGAGCTGGGCGACGCCGAGCGCCACGAGCGCCGTGACGATTCCGACGACGGCGCCAGCAGCCGCTAGCACCGTAGGCCGCCCGGATGAGCGGGCGGGGTGGGGGTCATGATTAGTCACGACCGTATTCGTAGCAGGGCGGGCTTCTGGATTGCCGCGCTTTCCAGGTGTCCGATCCGCCTTCCGGCCAAGCCGGAGCGGGCGACGGCGGCGAATATAGATGTGTGGACGTAAGAGGCGGTAAGCCAGTCGGCGGCGGCGACCCAGGGTCAGCAGGTGCGGCTTCCGGCGCGCACTTGGGCTCGCACAGCCTCGAGTCCACGCTGGCCGAGGTCGCGAAGGGTAACGAAGCCGCGTTCCGGGCCGTCTACGACCAGACCGCGGCCGCTGTCTTCGGCATCGTCCGCCGCATTCTGCGCGACCCGGCTCAGTCGGAGGAGGTCATGCAGGAGGTCATGCTCGAGGTTTGGCGTACCGCAGCAAGATTCGACAACTCGGTTGGCTCGGCGAACGCGTGGATCATGACGCTCGCGCACCGGCGGGCGGTGGATCGCGTCCGGTCGGAGGAACGGGCCGCCGCCCGCGAACTGCGCGCAGCGTCCGCCGTCATCGAGTACGACGAGGTGAGTGATACGGCGCTGGCCAGCCTTGAGCAGGAACGGGTCAGGCGCTGCCTCGGCAGTCTGACCGACCTGCAGCGCCAGTCGGTGACGCTGGCCTACTACGGGGGCCATAGCTACCGGGAGGTAGCCCAGTTGCTAGGCGTCGCGGTTGGCACGGTGAAGACGCGTATGCGCGACGGCCTCATCAGGCT
>Ga0126378_10000692_pt1 | contig 24836 bp, 22 predicted proteins | sample PanSoiMetPlot_23_FD_92587 | JGI IMG/M metagenome (GOLD analysis project Ga0126378, IMG submission 92587) | Tropical forest soil microbial communities from Panama - MetaG Plot_23 | ecosystem: Environmental > Terrestrial > Soil > Tropical forest > Bulk soil | place: Panama | collected 2016-02-17
GAAGTCGGCCTTGACTTGCCGAATCTGATCGGAGATAGAGTTGCAAACAGGGTGAGCTCGCGACAAGTTTTTGGCGCTAGTGACCGTCCCCGGACACGGTCAACTGCTTTTATAGAACCCGTCCGCGTAATGCTAGAGGCTTGTATTCGGGAATTGCGCTGGCATTTCTCACAGAGCTTTCCCACCCCAACGATGGCAGTCTCCTAATAAGGAGAGCTGACATTTTTCCTGACTCAGGCTTCTCGTCCTCCAATTACGTCATCACAAGGGATTGCCATGGAAGTGGACGAACTTATCCGTCTCAAAACCATCAATCGGGTAAAGTCCGAGCAGGCGATTCGAAGAAGCAAAGCGCTGGTCAAAGGCACGAGGAACCGTCTTGGACGTCCAATGCGCGCTCCAGAACCGCCACCAGCTTGGGCGAAGGACCCGTTCCAAAGGATGGAGATTGTAAGGCAGGAAGCTCGCCAGCTTCGCGAGACTTCGCGGCGGGCGATCGAGCAATCGAAGACAGCGCGAGGCCGTCAGGTCGCACTCCAGAACCGGTCGCTCTCCCCACAGGATTCGGCTAAAGCCGGATCTTCTTAATTCTTCATGACCGGCACGACTAAAGTCGATGCCCTGACACGAACCAAAAAATCCACGGCGTTTTTCCGCCGTGCTTTCAAAACCGCTGCTGCACATCTAGTCTTTGGACCAGCGTGCGCCCCCAATCCTTCATTCACAAATCCTTAACAATTCCCCGAACTCAGAAACGGCCTGAATCGAGTTCTGCCTTGTACAATCCCCACCCATGACTTGGACCCAAAGCTACGATCCGTTTGGACATTGGTGGCTGTCCACGTTGTGCGCGGCGCTGCCGATCATTGTGCTCTTCGTTCTGCTTGCTGGACTGCGCGTGCGTCCGCATCTGGCCGCGCTAGCGGGTGTGGCAACTGCAATCGTTGTAGCGACCACCGCATTTCACATGCCCGTATCGCTGGCCTCGGCGAGCTTTCTCTACGGCGTGTCGTTCGGAATGCTGAAGATTGTCTGGATTGTAGTTGCGGCTGTATTCCTCTACGACGTCTCGGTCGAAGCCGGCAAATTCGAGATCATGCAGCGCTCGATCGCGCGCATCACGTATGACCAGCGCCTGCAGGTGCTCCTCGTCGCTTTCTGTTTCGGTGCCTTCATCGAAGGCTGCGCGGGATTCGGATCGCCGGTGGCGATTGCCGGCGCGTTCATGATTGGCCTGGGATTTCGTCCGTTCCACGCCGCCGCGCTCAACCTGATCGCGAACACCGCACCCGTCGCCTGGGGCGCGATCGGCACGCCGGTGCACACGCTCGCGGCGGTTTGCGGTCTGCCTGAGCCTGATTTGAGCGCAATGATTGGACGCATTCTCCCGATTACCGCAGTCATAGTCCCATTTTGGCTCGTGCGCGTAATGGTGGGATGGGATCTGACCTTTGAAGTGCTGCCCGCGATCCTGGTCGTTGGATTCTCTTTTGGGCTGACGCAGTTTTTCTGGGCGAATCATATGGACAGCAATCTGGTGGACATAGCCAGCGGCGTTGTCTCTATGATCGTGCTTGTGGTGTTTCTAAAGCTCTGGAGACCAAAGCGCCTGTGGAGAGACGGAAAGGTTTTTACGGCGAGTCTTACGACGAAGTCTCTGTCAAAGGAAGAGGCGGACCGTCTTCGCCAGTCGCTTATCGACAGCCCGCCACCAGATCCCAAGGTGTTTTTGCGCGAGAGGCGGAATGAAGCCGCCATGGCCTGGCTGCCGTTCCTGATTCTGTCAGTCATCGTTCTTCTTTGGGGATTGCCGACAGTCAAGACTGCTATCAACCGTTACACAACCCCAGCGTTTCAAAGCGGCGGCTGGGAGTTCCCGATTCTGCACAACAACGTCATGCGGGCGGCGCCTGTAGTGGCGAAGCCCACCCGCGAAGCCGCGAAGTTTGACTTCAACTGGCTCTCAGCTACTGGCAGCGGGTGCTTTCTCGCTGCAATCATCTCTGGTCTCGTTCTTGGACTCAGCCCGCGGAGGCTCCTGCGAGTGTTTGGCCACACGCTTTATCGAATGCGCTTTGCCATACTCGCAATCTCGTTCATGCTCGGCTTGGGCTACGTGACGCGATACTCGGGGCTCGACGCTGTTTTGGGACTAGCCTTTACGCGCACTGGCAGGTTCTATCCATTCTTCGGAACTTTCCTGGGATGGCTCGGAGTCGCGCTGACCGGCAGCGATACATCCTCCAACGCCTTATTCGGCAGCCTACAGCGCATTACCTCGCAGCAGCTCGGCCTTGATCCAGTGCTGATGTGCGCCGCCAACAGCGCCGGAGGCGTAATGGGAAAGATGGTCGACGCACAGTCGATCTGCGTGGCGACGGCGGCAACCAATCAGTTGGGCAACGAAGGCCAGATCTTCCGCTTCGTCGTGTGGCATTCAATTGCGCTGGGCGCGATTGTTGGACTCATCGTGCTGGTGTACGCGTATGTCTTCCCACATCTCGTGCCGCACGGGTTGGTCCTGGGACACTGAAGTAGTTAGTCTGTGACTCGAATCCCTCGGAAACACAGCGCCACGCGCTTCGTTCCTTGTCTTCCACAAAAAGCACTTGTGGCACAGCCGCCCTCGGCTGGGGCTCTGCCAAAGTCGCCAGATTGAAAGCGCTCCAGGGAAGGCTTTTGCTTTCAACGATTTTTATAGGATCTTGCCTGGTTTCATGAGAACAACCAGGCTGGCTTCGTCGAAAAGACACCCTGACTTCTCTGGGCTTTGGGCGGAGCCACAGCCGAGGCCGGCTGTGGCACAACAACCCACCCAACCTCGGCTGCATAGATGCAAACGCCATCTGGCACAGGTGTGCTCCCCTGTGTACCATGCCTTCCGAGATGAATGCATCTCCCCACATCGTAGTCGGTCTCGGCGAAGCGCTTTGGGACATGCTTCCGGCCGGCAAGCATCTCGGCGGCGCACCGCTGAACTTCGCTTACATCGCCTCGTTACTCGGCGAGCATGCCGTGATCGCATCCCGAATTGGGAATGATTCCCTCGGCACCGAGATCCAGACCGAGCTTGCCGGACGCCATCTCGACACTGGCGGCATTCAAAACGACTCCAAACTGCCGACCGGAACCGTCGATGTCCGCTTCCGGGGCGGTCAGCCGGAGTACGAAATCCGCCAGCCGGTCGCCTGGGACGCGCTCGAATGGACCCCAAAATGGCGCGAAATCGCTGCTAAATGTGACGCAGTTTGCTTCGGAAGCCTGGCTCAACGCGCCCCAAAATCGCGCCAAACGATCCAGAATTTCCTCGAAAACACGCGTCCAGGGTGCCTGCGAGTGTTTGATATCAACCTTCGAAGGCCGTTTTACGGGCGCGAAGTCGTCGAATCATCGCTGCATTTGGCCAATATTCTGAAGTTAAACGACCTGGAATTGCCGGAGATAGCGGCCATAGTGAGCCTCAGAGGCGACTCTACAGAGGCGCTAATGCAGGAATTACTCGACCAATTCGGCCTCAAGATCGTGCTCGTAACATGCGGAGAACACGGCGCAACGGCAGCTAACGAAGAGAAAATCGCGTCGCATCCGGGCTTTAAGGTGCGCGTACGCGACACAATCGGCGCCGGAGACGCGTTTACCGCCGCCGCCATCCACTGCATACTGCGCGGAATTGACTTAGAAAAGACGCTCGCATTCGCGAATAAATGGGCGTCGTGGGTGGCTTCGCAGGCGGGCGCAATGCCGCCAATAGTTGAGGAACAACGCCTCAAAATGCTGCCGGAAGCAGCGTTTTTTGCCTCTTAAGTGCCGCTCAAAAGCCGCAAAGCGCGTGGAATAACGTGCACGTCGATGGGTGTTTGGCACACCGGTTCGCCATCAGCATAGACCCAAGTAGGCGGATCGGTTTCGATCCGTAGCCGCTCGACGCGAAATGAACTCACTTCCTTAAGCTCCAAATGACGCACTTTAAGGAGCGCAATGGCGCTCGGAATTAGCTTTAAGCGCCCCATTTTCTTGACCAGAACGCAATCCAGCGTGCCGTCATCGAGCTTCGCGTGAGGAGTAATGCGCAGTCCGCCGCCGAATGAGGGCGTATTCGCGAAGCTAAAGAGGTACGATTGCTGCGCAATTTCGCGTCCGTCGGTGCAAATTCGCAGTCGTAACGATGGCGCTTGAAGCAAGGCGCGCGCCATTCCCAGAAGATAACCGCCGTTTCCACGCAGCCAACGCGGCATTTCATTGGCGAATTCTGCAGCCTTAGCGTCCAGTCCAACGCCGCCAACGCAGCAGAACGGTGTCTCATGTCCATACTTATTGACGATTATTCCGACGTCTATCTCGCGCACGATGGTGTTTCCAGTGACGAAATTCCGCGCAAGATCAACCGCAATTTGTGCTGAGGAGATGCTTAAAGCGCGCGCGAGATCGTTCCCGCTGCCGCATGGGACCAGCAGAATCGGCAATTTCGCGCGCAAAAGCTGCGGCAGAAAGCGATGGATCGTGCCATCACCGCCGAACACAACAGCCAAATCGGCTGCAGATCGGGAATCGCTAATATCCCAATGTTCGACCTGCAATCCAGCGGTTTTGAGCAGGTCTAAATCCCTGTCCTGCGCGGCAGGTCCGAGAATGGCGAGAGCACGCATGCGGAAAGGACGATATTAGGCAGCGTAAGTTAGCTTAGGAAAAACAGTTTTCCTTGTGGCTCCGTGTTTCGAACACCTTTCCCGTAAAATAAAGAATTCCCTGGAGCCCCAATGATCTGCCTGACCGTTCATATCACCGTGAAAACTGGCCGCGAGCAGGAGACGGCCGATATGTTCCGTTCTTACGTCAAACTTGTTCAAACCGAACCCGGATGCATGCGCTTTGACGTGCTCCAGTCGCGCAAAGAGCCGCGAAAATTCATGCTTTACGAACTTTATCGCGACGACGCTGCGCTCGACGCGCACCGACGAACGCCTCATTTTCTCGACTACACCCCCAAGATGCAGGACCTGACCGAGCAGCGCGAATCGGAGCTCTTTACGCATATCGCATGAACTTCCCTCCAGTTGACGAGCAGCTCGCCTACCTCAAGAAGGGCGCCGTGGAAATCATTCGCGAACAGGAACTGCGCGAGCGAATTGAAAAATCGTTCAAGACCGGCAAGCCGCTCAAGGTGAAAGCAGGGTTCGACCCCACTGCGCCCGACCTGCATCTCGGCCACACGGTTCTGATTCGCAAGCTCAAGCACTTTCAGGACATGGGGCACACCGCCATCTTCCTGATAGGCGATTTCACCGGGTTGATCGGCGATCCCAGTGGACGTTCCTCTACGCGCAAACCGTTAACGCAAGAAGAGATCGACCGCAATGCAGAAACCTATAAAGAGCAGGTTTTCAAGATTCTCGATCGCCAAAAGACCGTAATCGATTTCAATACTCGATGGTTCTCGAAATTCAGTGCGCTCGATTTCATCCGGCTCGCCGAGAAATACACGGTGTCGCAGTTACTGGAACGCGACGACTTCCACGATCGCTTTCAAAAAGAGCAGCCAATCGCTATGCACGAGCTCCTGTATCCGTTGGCGATGGGCTACGACTCGGTGGCGCTGGAGGCCGATGTGGAACTCGGCGGAACCGATCAGAAATTCAATCTGCTTACTGGCCGCGAGATGCAACGCCAGCACGGCCAGCCCACTCAGGTTGTGCTGACAATGCCGATTCTCGAAGGACTGGACGGCACGCAGAAGATGTCGAAGTCGCTGGGCAATGCGATCGGAATCAAGGAACCACCGCTGGAGATGTACGGCAAACTGATGTCGATCTCCGATGATCTGATGTGGCGCTACTACACGCTACTCACAGATCTGCGTACGACTGAGATCGAGGATCTCAAGTCACGAGTGTCATCAGGCACCCTGCATCCGATGCAAGCGAAGAAAGATTTGGCGCGCAGAATTGTTGCAGATTTCCATTCTGAGGCGGCAGCGCGTGATGCTGAAGAGAACTGGGCGAAGCAGTTTCAGAAGCAGCAGGTGCCCGATGAACTACCACAGTGCAACGTTCCTATTTCCCAAGTTGGGCTGGGCGGACCTGCAGTAAGCGCGTCCGATTCCATGGCCATCGAGATTGACAAAGTCCTGGTTGCTTGTCGCTTGTCCTCGTCCCGAACAGAGGCTCAACGAAAGATTAAAGAGCGAGCAGTGCATGTTGAGAATGAGCTCGTTGAAGATCGAATCTTGAGACGACGTCTTCCCAATCCATTTGTCTTGCGGCTAGGGAAAAAGATGCTTCGCGTTCACCTGAGCGCTGGTTGAGATTTGGCAGGCGCGATGTTAGTGAAGCTACTCGTATCGCAAGCACACAATCGGATCCAACCGGGCAGCCATGCTGGCTGGGTAATAACCGAAGATCAGGCCGACGGCGACTGAGATAACGAAGCCCAGCGTTACCCACAAGTACGACAGGGTAGCGGGAATCGAGGGTACGAGCGTGCGCACTGTCGCCGATACGCCGGCTCCGATGAGAATGCCAAGCGTGCCGCCGACCAGCGTGAGTACGACCGCTTCGAGTAGGAACTGCAATCGCACGTCCGCCCTCCGAGCGCCGATCGCTTTGCGGATGCCGATCTCCTGTGTGCGCTCTGTAACGGAAATCAGCATGATGTTCATCACGCCGATGCCTCCGACAAGCAGTCCGATGGAGCTGATGACTGCAGTTAAAATCACCAGCGCTCCGGTGAGTTGATTCCACAGATTGCTGAGAAAATCGGGTGAACTCAACTCAAAATCATTCTCCTGGTTCGCGGCGACATGCCGTAGTCGGCGCATAGCTTGAATCACTTCGTCTTTTGCCACATCGACGCTTGCGTTCTTCGGAACCGTGAAGATCATCAGCAGTTCCTTGGCTTCGGGATACTCTTTGCGGAACTTGCTTAGCGGGATCACGGCAAAAATGTCCACCCCCGGCCCGCCAAACAAGCCCGGGTCATGTTCGAAGACCCCAATTACCTCGAATACCGTTCCATTGAGGCGTACGGTTTTGCCGATTGCGTCCGTGTTTGGGAATAAAGACTCGCTAATCGAAGCGCCGAGCACGACCACCGGCCGTGCGTGCTCCTCGTCGAAGTCGCTGATAAATCGGCCGCGATCGATGCTGAACAGCGGGATGGCCTCCATATATGGCGGCTCAACGCCACGCACAATCACCTTCTCTACGCTGTGGTTTCCGCTGTTGATCGTATTGCTGTCGCCAAAGAAAAATCCGCGCGTGCCGACGGTAGTCGCGATCTGGACGTGGGGAGCCGCCTCTTTTACGAAAGGGGCATAGCTGTACTCGAGATATTTTCTCGTGCGAATCTTCTGCGGCCAACGTGAAGGATCGGTGCCTGGCGGAAAACGGGAAATGAAGTAAGTGCGTGAGCCAAGCGATTCCACGCGTTCCTGCACGAACCGGTTCAGGCCCTGAATGATAGCCGCCATCGAAATTACTGACGAAACGCCGATCACAATGCCGACTATCGTGAGGGCCGTGCGTCCTTTCGACGAGCGCAGCGTCTCTAACGCAGCGAAGAAATTCTCTCGAATCTGGACTACAGTGAGGTTAGCCATTCTAGTCAGACCTCAATGCGACGATCGGATCTAGTTGCGATGCGCGGAACGCGGGATAAATTCCAAAGAACAATCCCACCGCGGAACTCAAGAACACTCCCAATATCGCCACCCAGGATTGCACGGACGCGGGAAACGGCGTGAACGTGCGCAGAGTGAGCGCAACCATAAATCCGAGCGCGATCCCAGCGAAGCCTCCAGCGATGCACTGCATCACGCTTTCCGTAATGAACTGGTGGAGTATGTCTCGCTTGGTGGCACCTACAGCTCGGCGAACACCGATCTCCCGACGACGCAGGGTTACGCTCACAAGCATTACGTTCATAATGACGATCCCGCCGATTACGACAGAAATCGCCCCCACCATGATGAAAACCGCAAAAAAGGCGGAGCTAATGCTGCGCCACAATGACATATAGCTCTCCTTGGTGCCGATAAAAAAGTCGTTTTCCGCATTGCCCGTCAGATGTCGGCGCGCACGCAAGATGAGCTGTGCCTGATCCTGGGCCTCAGTAAATGTAGTTTCCGTGGCCTTTACGTTGATGGTCAGGCTTGTGTGCGGTCCCTGGATACTGAGAAATACGCCGAGCGGAACGATTACGAGATTGTCCTGATCCTGCCCCAGGACACTCCCGATCTTTTCCATCACGCCGATCACCATCAACTCGTCGTTGCCGATACGAAGCGTTTTGCCGACCGGATCTTCGCCAAGATACAACTGCTGCACGAGCGTGTCTCCGATGAGGCAGACATTCACCTTGCGTTCAGCTTCGGAAGGCGTGAAGTAACGGCCATAGTCGACGGCTCGAGTGTCGATGTCCACCATGTTGGCGGTCTGTCCATAAAAGTTGACGTCCTGGGCTTCGCGGTTGAGGTAGCGCGCCTGAATGCGTCCCGTGGCGGTAGCGCTTGCTCCCACTTCTTTGCAGTCAGTGCACTTTTCGGCGACTGCCTTCACATCGTCGAGTTCAATCTTCCGATACTTAAGTGCCTTAATGATGATGTTGAAGTCGGTTACAGCGAACGGAGTGCGCGCGATTTGAAAAACATTTGTCCCGAGGTTGGCGATCTTCTGCTCGACGTACACGTTCGCGCCTTGCACAATCGTCATGACGGTGATCAGCGTCGCTACCCCCATGGTGAGGCCGAGCATCGTGAGCGATGCTCGCAGCTTGTGCTGCCTTAACGCAGTTGCACACTGCACGAGATTGTCGCGAATGGCGAGCATGGAGGCTGCAGATAAGTTGAAACATTGTTATACGTTGGACGAGAAGAAATAGTTGAGCTAGGACAGACACAACGAGCTCCTCGCCGCCTTGGCCAGAACCACGTTGTTACTTCTTCACGCCCTTCGAATCGTGTCCATTTTGGTGGAGGATCATTCCCGTCACTTCGCCCGCATGGTTCTTTACGAATTCAATCTCCGCATCGATCACTTTGGGAAAGAACATCGTCTCCGATTCGGGAAAGATTGGAATCTTCTGTTGCCCGGTAGCTTGCGTGACCAGATGATCGCCATCGAGTGTGACTATGAACTGGAAATTCGCTGTTATCTCATAGGTTCCTACATAAGCGGCGAGAACCTTCGGAGCAACAATGATCTCTTTCCGCTCTGATGCCAAGACAACTCTTTCTCCGTGTGCGACGGATCCAAGCTTAGCGGCGATGGCGGACGGCGCGCCTCCATTCAAGTTCCCGAGCACGGCGATTACGAGCTTGTCGTCAGGATAGTAAGCGAGCTGGGTGTTAAAGCCTTCGATGCCTCCGCCGTGCTCGATTACCCTATGTCCCTGGTCATCGCGCACCCCAACACCAAAGGCGTAATCGTTCTTGAACGGAGTCGTCATCTTCTGAAGAGACGCCGCCGACAGCAGTTTGCCGCCGAACAGTCCCTGCTCCCATCGCAGCAGGTCTTCGGTGGTCGAGTACAATGCGCCTGCCGAAAAGGGGATGCTCATGTCGATGTATCCGGCGTGTTCAGGTCCCTTCGGCCTTGGCGTGTAACCTTCGGCGCGATGAGGAATAATCGCCGAGTTTGAGTCATAGCCGGAGTCCTTCATGCCTAGCGGGTCGAAAATGTTTTTCTGAACGAATTCGTTGTAACTCTGGCCGCTGATCTTTTCGATTAGGTAGCCCAACAACACATATCCGGAGTTGCTGTAGTTCCACTTTTCACCCGGCTGGAATTCAAGGGGCTTGTCGCGAAAACGCGTGACCAATTGTTCCGGAGTGGTCGCCACGGACTCTGTCGAAGGGTAGTCCGGAAATCCGGTGAAACTGGGGATTCCCGAAGTGTGAGTCAACAGATGGTAGATCGTGATCTTGTCCCAAGCAACGGGAGCGTCGGGCATGTATTTCTTTACGGGATCGTCGGTCTTCAACTTGCCGCGCTCCTCCAGCAGGAGGACGCTCGCCGCGGTGAACTGCTTAGTGATCGAGCCGAGACGAAACTTGGTCGTTGGAGAATTGGGGATCTCCCACTCAAAGTTCGCGGAGCCATATCCACGGCTCAAAAGAACTTTGCCATCGCGCGCCACGAGCACAGAGCCCATGAATTGCTTCGCAGAGACGTATGATTGAACGACCTGTTCCATGCGCGCAGTTGGGTCGTGCTGCGCAAAACACACGCCAGCAAGCAGTGCTATGACAGCGATGCCTCGAATAATGTCCTCGCCCAGAAGCGGAATTAGCTGGCCCCAATTGTAGAGGAGAAAGCAAAGAAAATCGGGTGATCGGGTCATCGGGCGAAGTGAAACCGTCTTAACTTTCAGTTAGGCGGCAACGCCGCTCGGCGGAATCAAAGTACAAAACCGAACTCAAAGGGCGCTTTTCTCGCAGTTGGGCTAGACTCATCTTCGTCACGCTAGGAGAGAGACATGCCGAAACGTTGGTTGCAAACTCTGATGGTTCTCGGAGCACTCACGATCGCGATTCCCCTTCATGCGGATCAGGGAAAGGGCAAGGCGAAGGGCAACCCTCACAAGAATCAGGCAGGTGATCAGGACAACGATCGCCAGGATGATCGCTGGGAAAGGCGCGGTGATTACGAGTACCGCACCTATGGAGACCGTGACGGCACGCCGCCAGGATGGAGCAAAGGGAAGAAAACCGGATGGGGCAACTGCGGACTTCCCCCCGGACAGGCTAAAAAGTATGGTTGCCAGACCTATCGCTATCAGGATCGCGATTACTACTACTATCGTGACGAGGTAGGCCGCATTGTTGTGCGTCGTCCGCACATTCACATCGACGTTCACTGATTGACCTGAACGCGGTTGGAGCGAAGTCCCCTGCGGCGGGCATCATGATTGCAAAAAAGACGCCCGCCAACAGCCGGGCGTCCGTGTAACGAGGCGAACTCTGGTTACTGCAGGGACTGGATCGTGTTTCTTACCCGCCCCTGAAGTTCCTGGGGGAGTGGCGCATAACTTAGCGATTCAACCATCTTCTCGCCGTCGTCGATCATCCAGCTCAGGAAGTCCTTCATCGTCTTACCCTTGTTTGCGTCGGCTGATTTTTTTGGAATCAGCAGCCAAGTAAAGGTTGCGATGGGATACGCGTCCTTATTTGGCGAGTTTGTAATCGAAATTCGATAGTCTGCGGGGATTTTTACGCCGTTAGCGGCGGCACTGGTGTTTTGCAGATCGGCCTTCATGAAGACGCCAGCAGAGTTCTTCACGGAGCCGTAGGCAATCTTGTTCTGCAGGGCGTAGATCAATTCAACGTATCCGATCGCTCCGTCGATCGTGCGAATCGTGCCGGCAACACCTTCATTCCCTTTCCCACCGATGCCTACTGGCCACTTCACTGACGTGGAGCTTCCGACGTTGCTCTTCCACTCAGGGCTCACCTTCGACAGGTAATCGGTGAAAACGCCTGTGGTACCGCTGCCATCTGAGCGGTGGACTACGTTAATCGTCTGGTTGGGAAGCTTTACATCCGGGTTGATCTTTTGGATCGCGGGATCATTCCACGTGGTGACCTTGCCGAGGAAGATGTTGGCAAGGATGTCCGGAGTGAACTTCAATTCTTCTTTCACGCCCGGGATGTTGTAGGCCGGCACTACCGACCCCATAACGGTGGGGATGAGCTGAATCGGGGTCTTTGCCTGCTTCATCTGCTCGTCGGTCATGCCTACATCGCTTGCGCCGAAGTCCACCGTGCCGGCGATGACCTGACGAATACCGCCGCCGCTGCCGATCGGTTGATAGTTGATTTCAACATCCGGATGCATCTTGTGGAATTCGCTAAACCACTTCGAGTAAATCGGGTTTGGGAACGTCGCGCCTGCCCCATTCAAAGTCGTCTGCGCTGCCATAGAACCGACCAGCAGCGCCGCCATTGCCAGGGTCCACTTAAGACCTCTCATGACAGTTTGCTCCTCCTGTTGGTACTGAAGTTCATCCTCGGAGCGAGGTGTTACAGGATGGTTACAGCGGGATAAATTTGCCGTAAAAGGGCAGCTACTCGACCTGTAAGTCCTTACAGCCTCGTGGAACCCTGACCGTCCGCACCTAAAAGGCTTAGTGCGTTGCTTTGTACTGATCCCACAACCATGCCAAGTAGAGCTGCTCGATTGAGCCTTCGGTTCCGGCGGGCACATGGCGGATAGTGCGTCCGCTAACGAAGTGGCAGACCTCTTCGGCGATGTTTTTGGCGTGATCGCCGGCACGCTCCAGCGCTTGCGACATCAGGAGAACGTGGATGCTGTCGGGTCCAGCACAACTTGCCTGGTCTTCGAGGTGGCGCAGAAAAATCAGGTTGCGAATGCGATCGATTTCGCGATCGGAACGAAGCACGCCAATGGCGCGGCTTAAATCGCGTGCACTGAATGCGTGCGATACCTCCTTCAGCATGGACTCAAGATGTGAATTCATGTTGATCAGATCGGAGATGTCCTGCATCTCGAGCCGCGTAGCCACGATCCGGCAGCGGCTGACAAACGATGAAATCAGGTCCCCGATTCTCTCAAGATCAATCATGCACTTCATGCAGGCGAGCAGCTCGCGCACCTGTTCCGGCGAACTTTGCGTTAGGACCGTGGCAAAACGCTCGTCCATTTGCCGATCGAGGTTATCGAGCTCCTTCTCACAGTCGAAAACCGCTTGAGTGAGCCCGGGAGAACTTACCGAGTCGGCAGCATTCGAGACTGCGGCAGTGGCGACCTCGAAGGCCCTCAGGGTAAGCGCGATGAGGTTGCTTTGGGGCGAGGGGATGGCCTGCGGCTGCTGCTGGCCGGAATTGAAGGGATCTTTGGCTGGGGAAGACATAGTTTGCAGATTTTTCGTTATTGGATTCCCATTCGGTTAAACCCATGTGAAGGTGGTGTGAATTGGCGTTGAAATCCACGTATCACTTAGCACTTGCCAAGAGCTGAGGCTTGGGCGCGCCAGAGCATTCATCAAGTCGAAACAATCGCTGTGTCCAGGGATTCGCATTTCCGGCTGCAATACGGCGTCGTTGGGATTGTTGGGTGGCTTTGCCTGCCGGTTAGTCGAGATCAGGAGATCCGATTCCCTGAGGAATCTCAGAATCTGAGGAATCCATTTCTTCTGGCAGAGCTGATTCTGCGCGCGGCAGAGTGAAGAAAAAGCGCGATCCATGGTGCAGTTCGCTCTCAACCCGAACGGTTCCCCCGTGCGCAATAACAATGTGCTTCACAATCGCGAGCCCCAGACCCGTTCCTCCGGACTCACGAGAACGCGCCTTGTCGACGCGATAGAAGCGCTGAAATAGCCGCGGCAGATGCTCGGAGGCGATACCCGGACCTGTATCGCGCACAAAGAACTCGACATCGGTGTCGCGCAGGTGCGCTCCAATCACGATGGGCGTACCCGGCGGGCAATACTTCACCGCATTTGAGATCAAGTTGGAAAAGACCTGATGAACGGCCTCAGGATCGGCCTTCACCATCGCGTCCTCACTCAACTCAATCGACAGCTCACTCCCCTGCAGGTGGGCCATCTCAGCGAAGTATTGTTGGGCTTCGCGGATGAGCTGTGAGGCGGCGATCTCGTGCATGCGAAAGCGCTGTTCGCCAGACTCTACACGCGCTAGCGTTAACAGATCTTCTGTGAGACGCGACATGCGCGCTGCGTTCTTGCGAATAATCTCAAGAAACTCGCGAGTGGCATGGTCAGTCGTGTTGAGGTCGAGCAGAGTTTCCGCGTATCCCTGAATGGAAGTGAGCGGAGTGCGCAATTCATGCGACACGTTGGCGATGAAGTCCCTCCGCGTTTTTTCCACGCGCTCTACTTCGGTAAGGTCGTGAAGGAGTACGACTGCACTGCCTGCAAGCATAGGAGCTACGGTGGCTTCATAGGTTCTGCCGGGAAGAATGTGCGCCCTGGTCGTATGAATCTGGCGAGCTCGAATCGTCTCGCGTACGGATAAGAGCAGGTCGGGTTCGCGAATGGTCTCGATCAAGGGCGCGTGCAGACGCACACGGTTGGGCATAAGGCGGTTCATGGCGCCGTTCACCCAGTCCACCCGCTCCTCGCGATTAATCGCGATCACGGGCGCCTGCATGCTGTTTAGTACTGCCTCCAGCTGCTGCCGGCTCGATTCCAATTCGGTAAAACTCTGTTCCAGGCGCTCCGCCGTTGTATTCAACGCCATCGCCACGCGCGCGATTTCGTCAACGCTATCGACCTCGATGCGGGCGGATAGATTGCCGGCGGCGATGCGCTCGGCGAAACTGACGATTCGTTGCAAGCGACGAGCGATTAAGACCGCAGCCGCTGCGGCAAGGATTACTGCGATTAATAGCGCCAATAGCGAACCGCGGATCAGCGATCGCTGAATTCTTGAGGAGCCCTCCTTGATCGCTGCTAGTGGGTATGCCAGACGGACTGCTCCGTTCCCTATTGGCGCGGCGGTGTACAGAAAGTCAATCCCTAACGTCTTACTCGTGCGACTGGCTTCTCCTTCTGCTCCCTTCAGCGCAGCGACAAACTCAGGACGCTGCGCGTGATTTTCCATGGTCTCGGGATCAACTTGAGAATCGGCTAGCACCTTCCCGTTGCGATCGATTACTGTGGCGCGTGCCCCGGTTGCCTCGCTCACCTGCTTCACGATATCCCGGAGTGGATGGGTAGTGTCGTTCTCCACGCGAAAAGCGAACAGGCGTGTTTCTTGTTGGAGAGATTTTTCGACCTGCGAAGTGAGTGATTGCTCCCATGCGCGACCGATCCCAATGTTCAGAACGAAAGTTCCCGCCAGGATGACTACGAGGAATGCTCCGAGCAATTTGAAAAAGACACTACTTTTCACTTCGGCGCCTCGAAGCGATACCCCACGCCGCGGAGAGTGCGAAGATAACGGGGATTTTCAGGGTCCTCTTCAATTTTCTCGCGAATTCGGCGGACGTACACGTCAACAGAGCGTAGAGTCACATAGCTAGTGTCGCGCCATACTGCATCGAGCAGCTGCTCGCGTGTGAATACCCGTCCGGGCCGAGAAGCTAGGTACTCGAGAAGCCGGAATTCGGTTGCAGTTGTCGTGACTGCTTTACCCTGAACTTCTACACTCATTGCTCCCGAATCGATCTCCAGTTCCCCCATGCGGATCTTCTGTTGCGTTAACGGAGGTTCAAACCGGCGCAGCACCGCCTTCACGCGAGCCACCAGCTCCCGGGGACTGAAGGGCTTGGTGATGTAGTCATCGGCTCCCAGATCGAAACCAGCGAGTCGATCCACCTCTTCGGTTTTTGCAGTAAGAAAAATTACCGGAATGGGAGCGAGTTCGCCCGTGGCACGAATCTGCCGGCAGAGTTCCATCCCATCTTCTCCAGGAATCATGATGTCGAGAAGGAATACCGATGGATGCTGACGTGTCGCCTCGGCAATCACACCTTTCGAATTCGGGAAAACACGCGTTGTGATTCCCGCGCCTTCGAGGTGATGTTTTACCAAGCGCGAAATATCGGGATCGTCTTCGACCACAAAAATCGTGCGTTTCACACGCGTATTCTAGCCGGATGAAAAGGCATTCATGCCCACAGCCCGGGCAATTTCGCTGGTTCCTCTGTTAATAGTCTGTTAATTTCATGGCCCATTACAGGTGCACTAATATCGGATAAGTGCTTTGTTTTCTTAGCGAGACATTTTATTGACCGGCGGAAAATGACGTTTGCGGACACGCGAACGGGCTGTCTTCGGTAGAATGAAGCCGCATCGACTAAGAACCAAGGACCGAGGCCTTACCCATGACGCAAGATAACTACGCTCATTGCTGTGAGTGTGCCAAGATTGATGCCAAAACTTCAGGCTGCAGTCATCGCGCGCGCTACTCAGTGGATGTGGAAGTAGTTCACGATAGCTTGAAGGACGTTCACCTTTGCCCCGATCATCTCGCGATGTTATGGTCGGCCCTGAGAAACCCTGTCGTGCATTCCCCAATTACTGTTAAGGGTTTCGCCCGTATGCACGCACAGTAGCCTTCACATTCATAACTCCCAGGTACTAGAGGCCTCCCGTTCGGAGGTCTTTATTTTTGGCAACCTTTCAATTCCTCCGCCCAAGCGCACCTCTTCCTGAAGTCACTCAGTTTCAGACGGACGTAGTCGCAAAGTTTTCACACAATGTTCAAGTTGCTGTCATGCAGTGTTTATTGCGCAGTCACACCAGTTAGATAGCGTTGCGTCTTGTCGTGGATGGGAACAGTCATGAATACAGATGTAGGCGTGGTCACGGGAACCGAGAGGCGCGGAGTGGCAGCGAAGACAGCAGCCGTAAAGCCTGGAGTGATTTTCGTTCTCGAAGATGATCCGGACATCCTCCGGCTCATTCAGCATCACTTGAAGCTGGCTAATTTTGAAGTCGTCGGTTTTGGCTCTTCTCCTGGGATGCTCGAGCAGGCTGCACGAAGTCAGCCTGTTCTTTTTATTCTTGACATTATGCTGCCGGGAGAGAGCGGCCTCGATGTGTGCCGCCGAATTCGCCAGAGCCACAAACTCGAGATGACTCCAGTGATGTTTCTCACCGCCAAAGGTGAAGAGTCTGATCGCGTCGCAGGCCTAGAACTTGGCGCCGACGACTACATCGTCAAACCATTTAGCCCAAGAGAACTAGTTGCCCGTATCCGCGCTGTGCTTCGACGAACTCAGCGGCCAGAGAAGCCTGCGATCATCAGGGTTGGAGAGCTTGAGATAAATGGAGAAGCTATGAGCATCTCCGTTGGAGGTCATCTGGTGAGCACAACTCCAACCGAATATCGACTGCTCGAATATCTCGCATCACATGCCGGCCGAGTTTTTACTCGCGATCAGCTTCTTGATGCTGTCTGGCGAGATTCTCATTTCGTAACTTTGCGCTCGATCGATGTATTCGTGCGTCGCCTGCGCGAAAAGATCGAACCTGATCCAGAACGTCCCGTATATCTGAAGACTGTGCGCGGAGTCGGCTACCGATTTGATCGTAGTGCGGACACACCCCGCGTGAGTTGATCCTCGATCATCGGATCAAACGTTTTAGATCTTGCGTTTTAATCCCCGGAATCGCGTCTCTGCGACTAAAGTGGTATTCGTCTGGCCGCCCCTCGGCCTTAACCTCCGCGCATCCCTAAAAAAACTTCAATGGAAGCGCCGGATTTAGCGGATTTTTAGCTCCAAGCTCCGTAAAATCAGGAAGGTAACAGCTTCACAACTACAGAGGGTTACTTAACATTCCTTTACAATTCGCCCTCAATGTGGCACTTTTGGACGTCTTCGCAACCATGATTCGACTCGTCCGGTTGGAGAATCGCAGAGCGCTGTTTGAGAATTGCAAAGGGATAATGCGGGTGGCTCGCAGCCCGCGCAGCCCCTTCGCGGGAGAGCCAGCTTAACAATGTGTGGCATCGCAGGTTTCACTCACGTCACCAAACGCTTACCTGCAACAGTTCTGAACTCAGCCCTCCGGTCAATCATTCACCGCGGCCCAGACCACCAAGGATCTTTCGAGTCAGAGCAGGTGTCCCTTGGGGCGACACGACTCCGAATTCTTGACCTGATGGCTGGAGATCAGCCACTGAAGAGTGCCGACGGTGATGTGATTCTTGTCTTTAACGGCGAGATCTTTAATTACCAGGAGCTGCGCTCCGAACTTCAACAATCCGGCTTCTGTTTCCAGACGCGTTGTGACACTGAGGTTGTGCTGAATGCTTTCCTTCGCTGGGGCGACACATGCTTCGAGCGATTTCGCGGGATGTTTGCGCTTGCGATCTGGGTCCAGTCGCAGCGCCGTCTCGTCCTCGCGCGCGATCGAATGGGGATCAAACCTCTTTATTACTGTTTGCATGACGGCGAGATTTTCTTCGGATCGGAATTGAAGTGCATCTTTGCTCATCCAGGCGTCCCTCGGCATATTTGTCTCGATGCACTGGATGCATTCCTCAGCGTCAATTATGTGCCGGCACCACACACGCTGGTAAAAGGCATTGTCAAGTTGATGCCGGGACAGATGCTCGAATGGCAGTACGGCGGAGCTCGTCTAATTAACTTTGCGAAGCGAAGCTCTCGAACTCCGGCTTCCACCGTCGACGAGGCGGCACAGGAACTGGGCTCGCTGCTTTCAGAAGCGGTGAGGGAACAGTTGGTCTCGGATACTCCGGTGGGTATCTGGCTAAGCGGCGGACTCGATTCGTCCTCGGTACTGCACTATGCCGCCGCGCAGAGTCCCAAGCCGGTAAAGACCTTTTCGATCACGTTCAAAGGAAGCTCAGGCGACGAGAGTGAACACATCCGTCGCGTGAGTGAGCACTACGGAACCGAACACGTTGAGTTCGACCTGCATACTGACGTCGATCTGACCGGAGCTATCGAAGAACTTGCCTACTACTCAGACGAACCCAGCGCAGATGCAGGAGCGTTGCCGACCTGGTTTCTTTCGCAACTTACGAGGCGACATGCGACCGTCGCTTTGAGCGGAGAAGGGTCCGACGAGCTCTTTGCCGGATATCTCACATATCAGGCCAATCAGTACAGCGCAGCCGCACGCTGTATGCCGAGATTTGTGCGTCGCTTCGCACTTGCTTGTGCCATGGGACTGCCGGTGCAGGACGGACGCATCAGCTTCGATTACAAAGCTAAACGGTTCTTTGAGGGCTGTTTGCTTTCTCCCGAATTGGCACACATCTTCTGGAATGGAACTCATTCAGAGAAGGAGAAGCAGGCGATTTATCTGTTTGCGAACTCGGACCGCGTGCGCGATTGGGTTTCACAGATGAGTCGGGATGGAGGGCTGCAAAGCTATCTCGATTTCGATCAGGCCTACTATTTGCCGGACGACATCCTCTATAAAGTCGACCGCATGAGCATGGCTCATGCTCTTGAGGTCAGGCCACCCTTTCTGGATCCACGCATCGTCGACTTCGCGGCGTCTTTGCCCGACAAATTCAAGCTCAACGGACGCACTTCCAAGTACGTGCTACGTCGGCTCATGGCAGACAAGCTTCCGGCCCATGTTCTCCATCGTTCCAAAGTGGGATTTGACATTCCTGTTCACGACTGGTTTCGAGGGTCATTGCGGCAGTTCCTTCTGGATACCATCAACCGGGATGCAGTGGAGGCAAGCGGCCTCTTCCGCTGGCCAGCCGTCGAGGGATTGATACGCAAACATCTTGATAGGAGAGAAAACGCTGGTTATCAGTTATGGGGACTCATGGTGTTATTGATGTGGATGCAGCGCTGGAATATCGAGCTGCCGGCAACGGAGCAGGTATCCGAGGTGCTCGTCGAAGATTTGGAACTGGCGGAATCGTCGTCGCCGCAGCTAGCCTTGTCTTCCTCGTAAGCATCGCCAGTCCCCCGCGGCTCATGGACGACGTCGATGCCGTCCAGGCGCAAATCGCTCGCAACATGCTCGCGTCCGGTGACTACGTCACCGCGCGCCTCGATGGCGTCCCCTACCTCGAGAAAGCACCGCTCATTTACTGGATGATGGCAGGTTCCTACCGCCTGCTTGGTGTGCACGACTGGGCCGCACGATTGCCTCTCGCTCTCAGCGTGATATTGCTGTGCTGGATAACGCACTGGTTTGGACGCTGGGCGTTCGACGAGTCGGCTGGGCTCTATGCCGGGGTTGTGCTTGGGACCTGCGTCGGACTCTTTCTCTTTACCCGCATCCTGATTCCCGATGCCACTCTTACATTATCGATCACTGGAGCGATTTGGGCCTGGCTGCGACTTCTTGATCCCGACGAGCGTCCACGCGCGTGGGACGCGATTCTGTTGGGTGCTTGTCTCGGAATCGGGCTGCTGCTCAAAGGGCTGATCGCCATCGTGTTCCCAGTCCTTGCTGGCATAGCATACATGGCGTGTACACGGCAACTTTTTGCCTGGAACTCCTGGAGGCGTCTAAATCTGCTTACCGTTTTGGGAATCGCGGTTCTTATCGCCGCACCATGGCATGTGCTCGCGTCACTGCGTAATCCACCGTACTTCGCCTTCTCCATGCACAGCGGGCCTGGTGAGTATCGCGGTTTCTTCTGGTTCTATTTTTTCAACGAACACTTGCTGCGTTTCCTGAACTTGCGCTACCCGCGCGACTACAACACCGTTCCACGCGCACTCTTTTGGTTACTGAACCTGGCCTGGCTGTTTCCATGGTCGGCATTCTTGCCGGCTGCCGCAAAGTTGTCGTACACCCCGTCTACGCGCGCGGGTCGCGTGCGACTCATGACGCTGTGTTGGATTGGGACCGTGATGCTTTTCTTCACGTTCTCAACCACACAGGAATACTACTCAATGCCCATCTATCCAGCGATGGCGTTGCTGATCGGATCAGCACTAGCATCTGAGAGTTTGCGCATTCGGATGGGGGAACGAGCGCTGCAGATTATCTTCGCCACCTTATTTGTGGCGCTTGGAACGCTACTGCTTATGGTGCGGCGTCTGCCGGCTACTGGCGACATCTCGCAGGCGCTGGTTCAGCATCCTGAGTTGTATACGCTTTCGCTAGGGCACTTCGGCGATCTCACCCTAACCGCATTCGCTTACCTCAAGTTGCCTTTGACCATCGCTGCCGCTGCCTTCGCGATCGGAGCACTTGGGAAGTCACTCTTCGGGACAGTGAGTTCATCGAAGAAGGCTGTCGTTGTGACCGCGGCGACAATGATTCTGTTCTTTCAAGCTGCACAGATAGCACTAGTGCGCTTTGACTCTTACCTTGGCTCTTATCCTCTGGCGCACGCTCTTAAGCAAAGTCCGCCGGGACAACTGATCGAAGCGGACGCCTATTACGCATTTTCCTCTGTGTTCTTTTATACGAATCGCACTGCTCTTCTGCTGAATGGACGGAGGGACAATTTGGAGTACGGATCCTACGCTCCTGGCTCTCCGCAGGTATTTATTGACGAGCAGGAGTTCGCATCTCGCTGGTCTCAGCCCTCGCGATACTACCTCTTAGCGTATGGCTCCGATGTTCCCCATCTGGAACAGGTCGTGGGCTCATCCAGAATGCACGTGGTTGCCCGAAATTCTGATAACTATCTACTGACGAACTTGCCTCTTCAATGAGAGATTCGATGCAACAGTGGCTAGAATGCTTTCGTCTTGCGATCGCGGCACTGAGGGCCGACAAGGTGAAGGCATGCCTTACCACGCTCAGCGTTCTAATCGGGAGTGCTTCTCTCGTGCTGGTGTTGACCATCGCCGGCACCGGCAAGCGATACATCGTTTCTCGCATTGAGGGAATCGGCGCGAACCTTGCGTACGCCACTCTCAATCGGAATGGAAGTCCGGCTACGCTTCAGGATGAGTTGACGCTCGCAGATCTCGAGGCAATTCGAAATACGCTTCCTACAGTTTCAGCAGCGGCCGGAACTTACGACGCTCCCGTTGATTTTCAGATCAGCGGACGTCCGAGACATGCTCGGCTTGTTGGCGCGACGCGCGACTTTCTCAAGATTCGCAATCTCCAAATCACATCAGGTCGGTACTTCGACGAGCAGGATTTTCTCTCGCGAGCAAAAGTGTGCCTGGTGACGGATCCGATTCTCGAGCGAAATCCCACGCTTCAACTGGGCGAAGTTCTGCGTATCGATCAGTTCCGCTGCACTGTGATTGGAACCTTCACCGAGGGAGTACCCACTTTTGGCCAGTCGGAGATTCAGGCGGAGACCATCCTGGTTCCGTTTCCCGTTGCAAGACTCGTTACCGGCGAGGCTTTTCTCCAGGTCATCTATGCTCAGGCAGCTTCATCTGCGGAGGTTCATAACTTGACCTCTGACTTGAAAGGACTACTCCAGGGACGTCATCGGCGAGAGGCTCGATACGATGTTGAGAATCTTTCTTCATTGCTTGAAACCGCAGGAGATATCTCGCTGGCAATGACACTCGTACTGCTCGCCGTTGGACTGGTGACGCTTACTGTGGGTGGGACTGGAATCATGAACATCATGCTCGCGAATATTGCCGAACGTAAACAGGAAATCGGATTACGCAAGGCACTCGGTGCTCGATCATCAGAGATCCGGCTTCAATTTCTTATGGAGGCCATTTTCATTAGTTCGGCAGGCTCGGTCGCCGGAGCTTTTTTCGCTGTGGCTCTTGTCGTGTCTGCGACAGCATTCTTCCGGGACTTTGTGAATCTAGATCTTTCCTGGACCTCAGTAATCTTCGCCTTGTTAGTTTCCAGCGCAGTCGGCCTGCTATTCGGATATCAGCCAGCCAGTCGCGCAGCCAGTTTGCATCCGGTTGAAGCATTGCGTACGGAAGGCTGAGGATGTTTCCGGACTACGGTTTGTCAGAGAGAGTTTGTAGAAGGTGAGAGGCACTGCGTTCCAATTCATCTTCATGTCTTTCATGGAGGTGAACTAAGAAGGCATCGCGAAGCTTACGTTCCTGTTCCAGCGGGGGGCTGATAGTGTTTCCAAATGTAATCGTGGCTTGGCACGATGAGCATCGTGCACGGACCGGTCCGCCACGAATGATTGCCGTCACGATCGGATGAATCTCTCGCGTGCTGGCGGCCGTTGTTGTGTGCGTCTCCTCAATCGGGACGATTTTGTCTTGTCTCGTATTCGCCGAGAGGGTTATCTGCGGCCGTACCTTCGTCTGAATCTCAAATTGCTTGGCGAGCCATTCTTCCAGTTCAGCGCGGCCGGCTTTACTCATGGTTACAAACTCGATTCCAACGAGACCGTCTCTCTGCCAAGCAACTCTGCCGTTCGCCTGTATAGGTACGCTTTCATCCTCCAGCGCGAAACGCAGCTGAACGTGTCCATTCATGGCACTATCAATCCCGCTAAGGCATAAACCGCCTTGGCTTATGTTCCGGATGTGTCCGTCAGCAACGAATGCTCCAAGTCGAACATTTATCGCCGAGGTTGAAGGGAAGCGATTGTAGCGACCACGCTCGCGGAGCACGAGCCCATAAGCGGATCGTAGAGTAGAAATGATCTCGACTTCGTGGTTGGCATGTGAAACAACGAAATTGGCTCCGGAATCGGAAACATACTTCGAGTGGCCCCGATCTCCAATGATTGCAATTGAGACCGCCGAACGATGGGTGCGATTGAGGCGCATCTTGCGTAGAGCTGCGCAACCCTGATCGAGGTCGGAGCAGTCGACGATGACGAGATCAAATTTGTTTTTTTCGAGATGCTTAACCGCGTCGGCCGCATGCAGAACGACGCCAGCCGTGATTCCGAAGCGTTCCACAGCCACTCGAACCATTTGTGAAAGCTCGAAATCGCTGGTTAGAATGAGGGCTTCCGGCGTCATTTTGCTTTGACTTCCCAGGGGTATCCCTCGCTTCATGCTATCCCCATCGATTTGCAGCCCCGCGCGAAAACTGGGAATCGCGATTACCCAAGTAATAGCACTTAAGGGTGGACCCAACTCTTGAGTTGCGGAAGAGAAAGAAAACAAAGGCCCGCACAAGGCGGGCCTCTTTTAAGCCGAACCATGTCAGAAGGTGTTGCAGGTCTCGGGCTTATTTGCTACCTCGCCATTGCGCACTTGAGAAAAACTTTCTCATGGCGCGGTCCGTCTCCGAAATCGAACATATTTTCGAGCGAGCCTGCGAGAGCGTCGAACGAACCCCTTTGGATACGGCCCAGAGCAACGTTGTCCTCGATGAAGCGAAGGATTGAACTCTGATCGGTTACGGGGCGGTCCACGAAGTTCTCTCTTACGAAATGGCGAAACGACCAGGAGCGGCATTCTCGGGCCATATCCGGAGCGTCCTTGAATTCCAGCTAGCGACTTCGCAGCGCTTCCGCAGGCACTCTGGCCGCTGAGCGAATCGGCTATTGTGGCGGACTGATTCACGATTGGTCCGATCGCGTGGTCGTACCAGCCATCGGAATCGTCCCACGCAATAATTACCGCAGTCTCTTTCCACTCACTCGTCTGCTGCAGTCGATTGAGGATGTCAACGACGAACAACTGTTCATCCAGTGGAGACGAGTTATTCGCGTGGCCATCCTGTGCGCGCCATGCTTTCAGGAAACTTACGGCAGGCATATTGCCGGCATTCACAGCGGCCCAGAAATCGCCTATATCGTAATTGTGGTTGGCCTGGTCAGTGAAACCGATCATCGAGACGGAACTCGCCGGCGGGTGATGTGGGTTCGCAGTCGATTGCTAGTGCGCGAATGCCGGAGTGACGCCGGGGGCCGAGGTTGGTTTGAAACCACCCTGGAACCAGCCGCAGGTAATTCCTTTGTCGTTGAGCAGGTTGCCGACGTTCACTCCGCCAAGCCCTACAGTCCTGGCTCCGCTGCAGTCGTCATACTGCGGATCGGGATCACCGATCACGGTCTCTCCACCTGGGCACTGATAATGTCGCCATTGGGACCATCCGCAAGCGTTCCACCGGTCGCGATTACTGGGAAGGTGTTTCCCGAAATGAGATTAAGAGCCCCTGGCGTAGAAGGCCCAAACGTGGTTCCGAACGAGTTGTCGTTGAGCGCGAAGTGCTGCGCATAGTTCCACAACCCTGTGACGGTATTCCCGTCGTAGTAGCCCATAACCGTTGCGCCCCCGGGCAAACAGTTAATTCCGTTGGGATTGCCTACGGTCTCGGGAAACAGGTCCATCAGGCCATGATTGAAAGCGGTCTGCTCGTCTGTGTAGTCATGGTCCTGGTCGCAGGTGTAGTTTTGAGCTCGGTCGAGTCGAAACGGCGCCACCGAGTTGGGATTGTTGGTTAACAGGCCACTGCTGAGGCGATTCACGGCCGGCGCATCGTGGCGAGCTTTAAAGTTCGGTTCAGTACTTCCGAGATTGGCGGCTTGCGGATAGCTTGCAAAGTAATGA
>Ga0126378_10000693_pt1 | contig 24827 bp, 22 predicted proteins | sample PanSoiMetPlot_23_FD_92587 | JGI IMG/M metagenome (GOLD analysis project Ga0126378, IMG submission 92587) | Tropical forest soil microbial communities from Panama - MetaG Plot_23 | ecosystem: Environmental > Terrestrial > Soil > Tropical forest > Bulk soil | place: Panama | collected 2016-02-17
GCGCCGGTCCCACGCCGCCGGCCGACCTGTTCTCGGTGGCCGGCAAGGTGGCTGTGGTGACCGGCGGATCGCGCGGCATCGGCGCCATGATCGCGTCCGGGCTCGTCCGGGCCGGCTGCCGCGTGTACATCACCGCGCGCAAGAGACAAGCCTGTGACGCCAAGGCCGCCGAACTCTCCGCGTTCGGCGAGTGCGTGTCCATCCCGGTGAACCTCGCCGAACCGGACGGCCTTGACGAGTTCGTGGCGGCGGTCACCGGGCGCGAGGACCGTCTGCACATCCTCGTGAACAACGCCGGCGCCACCTGGGGGGCACCGCTGGAGGATTACCCGCTCAGCGCGTTCGACAAGTTGTGGAACATCAACATCAAAGCGCTGTTCCGGCTCACCGTGCGGTGCCTGCCGTTGCTGCGGGCGGCGGCCAGCGCCGAGGACCCGGCGAGAGTGATCAACATCGGGTCGATCGACGGCCTCCGTGTGAATCCTCGTGAGAACTACGCCTACGGCGCGTCCAAGGCGGGAGTGCACATGCTCACGCGCTACCTCGCCGCGCGGCTGGCCGCCGACGCGATCACGGTCAACGCGCTGGCGCCCGGGCCGTTCGAGAGCAAGATGATGGCGTTCGCGCTCGACGACCCGCAGACGCGGGCAGCGATCGAGGCCAGCGTTCCGCTTGGCCGCATCGGCCACCCGGACGACATGGCCGGGGCCGCGATCTACCTCGCTTCGCGCGCCGGCCGGTACCTGACCGGAACGGTCATCCCGGTCGACGGCGGACTTACCGGCGTAGGGTGACCCCCGTGACAAGCGTGATCTACCGGGATGCGGCGATGGCAGACGGCCGGTCCCCGCAACTGCGGCTGGGGGTCAGCGTCATGGTCACCGACGGCCGGATCGGCTGGATCCGGCCCGCCGAGGACGAGGGCGAGCGCCCGGACGGCTGCGCGATCGTCGACGCCGGCGGCTCCACCATCGTGCCCGGCATGGTGGACGGTCACAGCCACCTGACGCTTCCGGGCGGCTCGCACTGGATCGACCGTGGCAGCGATCCCACCGAGGTGCTGCTTGGCGTGGCCGAGGCGAACGGCGAACTCCAGCACCGCTCGGGCGTCCGCTGGGCCAGGGACGTCGGCTCCCCCCGGCGCACCGCGAACGGCCGCGAGCGGGCGCTGGCCATCGGCATCAGGGACCGGTGGCGCGGCCGGCGGGACCGGCCGTACGTGCGGGCGGCCGGTACCTGGATCACCGTGGCGGGGCTGCTGCCGGGCGGGCTGGCGGTCGAGGCCCGGGACGCCGACGAGCTTCTCGCGGCGGCGGCCGGCCAGCTCGACGACGGCGCGGACCTGGTGAAGCTCTACCTGGACGGGCCCGACCCGGAGACGTCGCCGTGGACCGCCGGCGAGGTGGCCCGCGTGGTCAAGGCCGTCCATGACCGCGGCGCGAAGGTGACCGCGCACTCCACCCACCTGTCCGGGTCGCGCGTGTGCGCGGCCGCGGGGGTGGACTCCATCGAGCACGGGTTCGAGCTGGACGCCGACGTCGCCCAGGCGATGGCCGCGAGCGGCTGCGCGCTGGTCACCACCATGACCGTGCTGAAGTCGTGGCTGACGTTCTCCACCACCACGGCGATTCCCCGGTTCGCCGGAACGGAAAACCGGGCGAAGATTGCCGAACGGCTTGCACACGCGAAACAGAGCGCCAAGCTCGCCCACGCCGCGGGCGTGGCCATCGTCGGCGGCACCGACTTCGGCGGCGGGTCGGCCCGCGCGAACCAGCTTCCGTGGGAGGCCGAATGCCTGGTCGGGGCGGGCCTGGAGCCCTGGGAGGCGCTGGGCTGCGTCACCTGGCGCGGCGGGGAACTGCTCGGGGAGCCGGACGCGGGGGTCATCAGGGAGGGCGGCCCGGCCGACTTCTCGCTGGTGCACGGCGATCCGCTGAGCGACCCGACGGCGCTGTGGCGGGTCTGGCGCGTCGCCTGACCCGCCCGCCACGGCGGCTCTAGCCGCCATCGGGCCGGGCCCGGAAGCCGCCCCCAGCCCGGCCGTTGTGCGCACGACCACGGCGTGACCGGACGGCCATACGGGGGCAAGCCGCGGCGTGGCTGAGCAGGCCCGGCGATGACCTGGTGTTCGCCGATCGTGGGGGCGTACAGTGCGGTTGGCGTACGGCGCAACCTGGCTTGGAGGCGGGAGATCGGCAGGTACCGGCGGACGGCCCGGGGGTCCGGGCTGCGGGGAGGGCCGGTGACCGCCGCCGGGCCGCTTGCGGGGCTGAGGATCCTGGAGATCTCCAGCTTCGTCGCCGCGCCGCTCGGCGGCATGACGCTCGCCCAGCTCGGCGCCGAGGTGATCAGGATCGACCCGGTGGGCGGCGCCGGCGACATCGGCCGCTGGCCCCTCGCCCCGTCGGGCGTGAGCCTCTACTGGACCGGGCTGAACAAGGGCAAGCGCTCGGTCACACTCGACTTCGGCTCCGCCGAGGGCCGTCAGCTCGTGGCCGGCCTGCTGGCCGCGTCCGGCCCGGGCGGCGGGATCGTGCTGACCAACGCGGTGGGCCGGGGCTGGCTCGGCTACACCGAACTGGCCGCGCGCAGGCCCGACCTGATCCATCTCCAGATACAGGGCCGTCACGACGGCAGCGCCGCGGTCGACTACACGGTCAACGCCGCGACCGGATTTCCCATGATCACCGGGCCGGAGGGGCACGCGGGTCCGGTGAACCACGTGCTGCCCGCCTGGGACGTGGCGTGCGGGCTGTACGCGGCGGTCGGGGTGCTCGCGGCCGAGCGGCACCGGCGGCGCACCGGGGAAGGCCGGCGGATGACGCTGGCCCTGGAGGACGTGGCCCTCGCGGTGGCCGGGCACCTCGGCTTCCTGGCCGAGGCCCAGCTCGCCAAGGCTGACCGCCCGAGGATCGGCAACCACCTCTACGGCGGCTTCGCCCGTGACTTCGAGACCGCCGGCGGGGAGCGGGTCATGGTGGTCGCGCTCACCGGCAGGCATTTCGCCGACCTCGCGAAGGCGACAGGGCTGGCCGGCACGTTCGCCGGGCTCGAACGGCTGCTGAACGCCGACTTCTCGGCCGACGGCGACAGGTACGCCCACCGTGAGGTGATCGCCTCGCTGCTCGCGCCCTGGTTCGCGCGTACCACGGTGGCGGGCCTGGAACGGGCTTTCGGCGGCACGTCGGTGCTCTGGTCCCGCTACCGCCGGTTCACCGAGCTGGCCGGCGACCCCGGCCTGCGCTCGAACCCGCTGATGGCGGAGATCGATCAGCCGGGCGTCGGGCGGGTGCTCGCCCCAGGGTCGCCGCTCGGCCAGGAGGGGGCGGGCGCGCCGGTTCCGGCACCCGTCCTCGGCGCCGACACCGCGGATGTGCTCGGCGAGCTGCTCGGCATGCCGCCGGAGGCGGTCACGGCGCTGGCGGAACGCGGCGTCATCGGCCGCGGCGCGGCGGGGGAGGGCCAGTGACCCCGCCGCTCTCCTCACAGCTCGCCACCTGGGATCCCCCGCCGCACGAGGTCGCCGAGCTGGTAACGGCCGGGCCCGCGATGGCGCTTGCCGGGCTGTTCGACTGCCCGTCACCGGTGGCCGCGGCCGGTGATGCGCTGCCGCCGCTGTGGCACTGGGTGTACTTTCTCGACCGGCCCGCCCAGCGGGACCTGGGCCCGGACGGCCACCCGGCGGCCGGGGCGTTCATGCCGCCGATCCTGGGGCGCAGGCGGATGTTCGCTGGCGGTCGTTTCACCTGTGATGCCCCGATCCGGGCCGGCGATGAGATCACCCGCCGCGCGGAGCTGGCCGGCTGGACGGTGAAGCACGGCCGTACCGGAGAGCTCCTTTTCGTCACCGTCCGGTACACCTTCAGCCGTGCGGCCACCGTGATAGCGGCCGAGGAGCAGGACCTGGTGTACCGCAGTGGCCCGCCTGCCGCGGCAACGGCGCCCGGCCCGCCTGCCGCGGCAACGGCGCCCGGCCCGCCGGATCCGGCGCCCGCGTCGCCAAGCCCGGGCCCGGGCCAGGCCGGCCCGTGGGAGCTGGACTTCGCGGCCGACCCGGTGCTGTTGTTCCGGTTCAGCGCGCTGACCTACAACGCCCACCGGATCCACTACGACGCCGAGTATTCAACGGCCGTCGAGGGCCTCCCCGGCCTGGTGGTGCACGGCCCGCTGCTCGCGCTGCTCTGCCTGGAGCTGCCGCGCAGGCACGCGGCGGGCCGCCGGATCTCGCGGCTGTCGTTCCGGGCCCGCCGCCCGCTGCTCGCCGGCCAGCCACTGACCGTGCGCGCGCACGCGAGCGATGACCTGTGCCAAATGAGCGCCGCCCCCGCTGGCGGGGCCACCGTGATGACCGCGACCGGGCATTTCGCGCCGTGACCGGCCAAAGGGAGGGACCGGGCATGCGCCGCCTCACCGATACCGACGATCTGTCCGGCCTCCAGCGGGACATCCTGGACACCGTCCGCGAGTACGTGGAGCGCGAGATCCTGCCGGTAGCCACCGAGCTCGACCACGCCGACAGCTATCCCACCAAGATCGTCGAAGGGCTCAAGGAACTTGGTGTGTTCGGCCTGGCGATCGGCCGGCGCCACGGCGGCCTCGGCGAGTCGCTGCTCACGTACGCGCTGGCCGTCGAGGAGATCGCACGCGGGTGGATCAGCGTTGCCGGCATCGTCAACACCCATTTCATCGTTGCACACCTGATCGAAAAGCACGGAACGGCCGAGCAGCAGGACTATTTCCTGCCCAGGATGGCGACCGGGGAGGTGCGCGGAGCCCTTTCCATGTCCGAGCCCGGGCTCGGGTCCGACGTGGCGGCGATCCGCACCGCCGCCCGCCGGCACGGCGAGGACTACGTCATCAGCGGCCAGAAGATGTGGCTGACCAACGGCGCCTCCGCGAACCTGGTCGCGCTGCTGGCCCGGACCGACGAGGGATCGCCGAAGCCGCATCGCAACCTCACCGCCTTCCTGATCGAGAAGGAGCCCGGGTTCGGCGAGCGGCGGCTCGGGCTGACCGTGCCGGGGAAGATCCCGAAAATGGGCTACAAGGGCGTGGACACCACCGAACTCATACTCGACGGGTGCCGGGTTCCGGCGCGCAGGGTGCTCGGCGAGGCTCCCGGCCGCGGCTTCTACCAGATGATGGACGGCATTGAGCTGGGCCGCATCAACGTCGCGGCGCGCGGCTGCGGCATGGCACAGCGGGCCTTTGAGCTTGCCATCGACTACGCCCGGAAGCGGGAGACGTTCGGGAAGCCGATCGCGGAGCACCAGGCGATAACGTTCAAGCTCGCCGAGATGGCCACCAAGACGGTGGCAGCGCACCAGATGATGGTGGCCGCGGCGCGGCGCAAGGACGCGGGCGGGCAGAGCGACCTCGAGGCGGGCATGGCGAAGTACCTGGCCTGCGAATACTGCAAGGAGGTCGTCGAGGATGCGCTCCGCATCCACGGCGGCTACGGGTACTCGGCCGAGTACGAGATAGAGCGGCTATACCGCGATGCCCCATTGCTGCTCATAGGCGAGGGCACGGCGGAAGTTCAGAAGATGGTCATCGGCCGGCGCCTGGTCAGGGACTACCGGACCGGGCCCGGCGGCTAGGATTCCCGGTCCGGCCGAACCCAGATATCCCGCTCCTGCATGAGCTCGATCTGCCTCGCGATTACCTCGCGCCGGTAGTCGTCATGCCCATGCGGCGCGCGGTCGAGATAGAGGTTCTTGGGATAGACCGGCTGCTCGTAAATGAGCTGGTACTGCTCGGTGGTCAGGTCCTTGATCCAGTTGTCCCACTGGGCGTTCGCGCGGAACCGCCGCAGCGCTTCGATGTCGATCGTCCCGGCCACCCACGAGGATCCGGCGCTGTAGTCGTGCCGCCCGACGATCTGCCCGCGGTAGTCCACGACCACCGATCCGCCGCCGAACGTGTCGATCGGGACCGTAGACTGCGCGTCCAGGTAGTAGGTGCCGACGTTGCAGGCGATCAGGTAGAGGTTGTTGTCGAGCGCCCGCGCCCGGTTCTGCACCTCGAACAGGCCGTTCCCCACGTGCGGGTGTGGGTACGGTCCCCGGTAAACGACCTCCGCCCCGTTCATGGCAAGCCCGCGGGCGTTCTCCGGGTACGAGCCCTCGTTGGCCATCAGGAAGCCCAGCCGGCCGATCTCTGTGTCGGCGACCGGGTAGAACGCGTCGAGGTTGCGGCCGTACAGCTCGATCCACCGGTCCCAGACGTTGTGCGGTGTCACCGAGTGCTCCACCGGCAGCAGCGGGACCACCTTGTGATGCCGGTGTATCACCTCGCCGTCCGGGCTGAGGATAAAGCCGACGTTGAAGAAGCGGCCGGGAAACTCCGGGTGGCGGGCCTTGGCCTGCGCCATCAGGAACGCGTTCCACCGCCGGGCGAGCCCGCCCAGATGGTCGGTCTCCGGCCCCGGGATGTCGATCGCGCATTCGGCGGCGAACGTCTCGTGGTCGAGGTCAAGAACCTCGTCGTTGAAGCCCTGCAAGGCTCCCTCCGGGATGGCGATGAGCCGTACCGGCAGGTCGAGGCTGGACAGCCACGACGCGGCCTTGATCAGGTGCGATATGTGCTCGAGGTTCACCGCGATCTGTTCGCGGTTCCTGATCCCGCGCATGGTGGGGACCAGGCCGATGGCCTGGTAGGGCTCGATCATGAGGGATCCCTTCGACCAGCGGAGCCCGCCGTGCCACGGCAGGCCTCGCACACCCGGCAATGCCTTGTTTCTACCTAACGGCCAGCCCTTCTGTCCGTCCGTTCGCGCACCGGCCCGCCGGACCCCGACTTGGGGAGCCCTCCCCAGCTGGGGAGGGCTCCCCTTGCCGCCGTGTCGCGGCCGCCCGCATCCTCGCACTCAAGCGCGCGGGGGTGCCGCGCAATAAACACAGGGGGACACCATGATCACCTCAATCCTGGGCCGCGGGAACCCGGCCGCCGGCCCGGCCGGCCGGAGCACCGCGATGCGCAAGACCCGGGCCACGCTGGGGGCGCTGTCGGCGGCCGCCGCGATCGCGGTCACCGGCGGGACCGTGGCCCTGGCCAGCACCGGGGGCGCCGCGGCGGCCAACCACGTGCCTCGCTGCCGCGAGGGCGGCCTTGTCACCGGCCTGTACGGCTACGAGCACGACAACTACGACGGCAGGGGCCAGGGTGGGTTCATCCTCACGCTGACCAACAAGGGCGGCACGCCCTGCTACCTGTACGGCTACCCGGGGCTAGGCCTGGAGGACGCCAGCCACCACGTCGTGCCCTCGCACACGCACTGGGGCTCGACCTATTTCGCCCACGATCCCGGCCGGCACCGGGTCGTGCTTTCTCCGGGGGAGACCGCGAGCGCGAGCGTCGCGTTCGTCTACACAGGGCGCCACAAGGCACACGCCACCTACCTCGAGGTGACCCCGCCGAACGCCTATGACCACGCTGTGATCGAGATTCCCGACAACGTGGGGCAGATCAGCACCAACGATCTGTACGTCACCGCGATGGCCAGGCACACGCCGTGGAAGGGCTCCGGCGCGAGCTGCTGCTAGCCGCCGGGGACGAGCCCGCGGGCTGGCTGCTTGGCGCGGCGGCCAGGGGCCATCGCCCGCGGGCTCGCTCGCTGACCAGGGCAGATCATGTCGCAGCGGACTTAGCATTACGGCAGCCCCTCCGGAAAGGATGGAGCCATGAACCGGTTTCACCGCCGGATCTGCAGCTCGGCCGGCTGGTCGGACTTCGTGGCCGGCACCGTGCTGCCCCGCGCCCTCGACGGGCTTGCGCTCGGCCCCAGGGTGCTCGAGCTCGGCCCTGGGTACGGGGCCACCACCAGGCCCCTGGCCGCGATGACCGAGTCGCTGACCGCCCTGGAGTCGGACCCGGCGCTCGCCGCCCGGCTGCGCGGCGAACTTGGCGACTCGGTCACGGTCATGAACGGCGACGCGACCCGCATCGGCTTGCGCCCAGGCACGTTCAGCGCTGTCGTGTGCTTCACGATGCTGCACCACCTGCCCAGCGCGGCCGCGCAGGACCGGCTCTTCGCCGAGGCCGCCCGGGTGCTGCGGCCCGGGGGCCTGTTCGCCGGCACGGACAGCCGGACCAGCCTGCGCTTCCGCCTCGTCCACCTGGGCGACATCTGCACCCCGGTGGACCCGGGCACGCTGCCGGCCCGGCTGGCCAGCGCCGGGTTCACACGGATCCGCGTGGACGCTGACCCACGGACGCTTCGTTTCGCCGCGTACACACCCAGCAAGGGAACCGAGCACGACCGCGCGGCGTGACCGCGCCACATCACTGTGCTGTCACCGGAGGATGGCCAATCGGCCATCTATGGCCAGTGGCCGGTGAGAAACGGACCCCTTGCGGACCACCGGCAGGCTTTAAATGTGGGTGGCCCGGCACCGGGGAGTTCAGCCGCCGGTGAAGGTGTCGATGCTCTCGATCTTCCAGCGGCCGTCCTGGCGCACCGCGGTGACCGCGAACATGGTGCCGGCGTAGGTGGATTTCCGCGTGCCCGCGATCGTGTCCTGCTGGTCGGCGAAGATCAGCAGCCGGGCGCGGTCGCCGGTGAGGAACTCCACCCCGCTGCTGCTCACCGTGGTCTTCACCACCAGCTTCTCCTTCGGCGCGTCCCGTTCCACCAGGGCGAACAGCCGGTTGTACTGCTTGATGGCGTCGCCGGTCAGCAGGCCTTGCGCGGCCTGCCTCGTCCTGGCGGTGTTGGTGTAGTCATAGGAGAAGATCGTGTTGACCGCGCTGCTGACCTGCCGCGTGACCGCCGCCGTGGCGGCCCGGTCGGTGAGCGCGGTGTTCTGCCCGTCCGACGCGCTGCGCAGGCTGTGCGCCTGCACGGTCGCCCACACGCCAAATCCGCCGAGCACGATGGCGGCCGCGGCGAGGGCCGCCGGCAGCCGCAGGCTCCGGCGTTCCGTGGGGCCGGTCCCGGCGGCGTCCTGCGTCCCGGTGGTCTCCTGCGCCCCGGTGGTCTCCTCCGGCTCAGCCGTGTCCTTCCCCCCGGTGTCCTTCGCCCCGGCGGCCTCTTCCGCCCTGGCGGTCCCAGGCTCGGCGGTCCCAGGCTCGGCGGTCCCAGGCCGGGCGGCGCCGGCCGTCTCCTCCGGCCCGGCGGTCTCCACCGCGGTGGTCTCTTTGAACTCGGGGGGCATCATGCGCAACGTCCTCTCGTCTCACCCGCCGGGAGACTTCACCGCCGCGCCGACCGGGGCCTGGCCTAGAGCGCTGAGTTTCCAGCCGGTGGCGGTGCGCGTCAGCTGGCCTTGCAGGCGGCTCTGCTTGACGGCCGGCTTCCCGTTCTGGGGGGTGACCGTGATCTGGACCGCGACGATGATGGTGGCGGTGCCGGCGCTGACGTTCAGCGACGTGAGAGCGCCGTCGAGGATCCGCGCGGTGGTGACGGTCTTGGCGTGGCGGATCTGCTGCTCGAACTGCGTGCTCCCGGCCGCGACCTGACTGTGCAGCGCGCCGGTCGACGACTGCTCCCACAGGCTCACGCCCTGGCTGACCTTGCGGTAGTCGAGCGTGTTGAAGTTCTGGACCGCCTGCTCCCCCTCCTGGAGCACCCGGTCGCGCAGCTGTGAATAGGCGGGTGGGCCGGCGTTCGCGGCGCCGAGCCAGGAAAGGCCCGACCAGGCGGCGAAGGCGATCGCGGCCGCGAAGAGCACGGCGGCGGTGGCGGTCAGCGGATCCGGCGCGAAACGGCGCACGCGTGTCCTGCTCGCGATGTCAGCCATCCCCTCACCCTACGCATCCTGGGACAAGCCCGGGACAGCCCGCTGACAAGACCGTGAGCCGTGCCTCACCGCCGCCGCCCGCTGCCTTGCTACGGGGAGAGGCCAAGGAGCCTGGCCAGCCCGGCTTGTGCCGCGGGCGGCACGCCGCCGCCGGAGGGGGCGTGTGCCGAGCCACGGACGTCCTTGCCGCTGCTGGCGGGCGAGGTACAGCGCGCGGAGGTGTTAACCGGCGGAGCGGGCGAGGTGTCCAGGCCGTTGCGGACGACGGTCCCGCCGTATCCCCTGGTGCAGGGCAGCGGGCTGAAGAAGGTCAGCGCCACCCCGAACCGGGCGCCATGAGCGGTGATCACCGTGGACCCGGCCGCGATCCCGGCCGGGAGCGCCGACAGCAGTTCCTGGAGTGCCTTGCCCCGGGTGAGCGTCACCTCCGAGGTGGTGAGCAGGTTCGCGATCAGCACGCCCAGGCTGGGGGTGTTGTCCGTGATCAGGCCCGCCACCTGCGTGGCCGCCTGCGGTCCGGCGATGAGCAGCCGCCGCAGGTCGGAATCGGACTGGACAAGCCGCCGGGCCAGCAGGGTCGCGTTCCTGCCAAAGGAGGCAAGGGCACCGCTCTCCGCGATCTGCGTGGCCAGCACGGTCCGGCTGTCGCGGACCAGGGTGCTGGTCCGGCCGATCGTGGCGTGCGCGGCATTCACCAGCGCGCTCTGGCCATCGACGAGCCCCTGCAGGTTGGTGCCCTGGCCGCTGAAGCCGGTGGCCAGCTCGCTGAGCACGGACCGCAGCGACGCCAGCGGCAGCGAGGTGGCAAGCGTGTTGATGCTGGACAGAACGGTGGTCACGGGCAGCGGAAGCTGGGTGTCGCGCTCGGGGATCACGCTTCCGGCGGCCAGGAACGGCCCGGCCTGCGTCCTCGGGCGAAGATCAACGTATTGCTCGCCAACCGCGCTCAGGTCGGTAACGGCGGCCCGCAGGTTGGCCGGGATCGGCGGGGCGGAATTGCTGATGTTCAGGTCGGCCTCGATGCCGCTGGCGGTCAGCCGCATCGCCCCGACCCGCCCGACCGACACCCCCCGGTAGGTCACGTCGGCGTTGGGGAAAACGCCGCCCCCGTTGGCCAGCTCCAGGTGGGCCACGTAGTAGCCGCGCAGACCCACATAGCGGCCCAGGTTCGCGTAGCGGGCACCGGTGTAGGCGATCACCGCGAGCCCGATCACCGCGAAGGCGATCAGCTTGAGCCTGGTGCTGCGGGTGAGCATCAGTGGCCCTTCTTCTTGGGCGGCTTGAGCGGCGGGATGACCGTGGTGCCCTTGGCCGCCCTTATCGACAGGTAGGTGTTGAGGTAGTCGCCCTTGATGTCCTTCAGGACCTGGTTGGTGAACGGGTAGGTCAGCAGCACCTGGAGCGCGAGCGGCAGCGACTGCCCGGCATCCGCCAGCTTCTTCAGGATCGGCTGCAGCGACCGGAGGTTGGCGGCCAGGTCGGCCTGGCTGGCATGGATGGTCCGCACCGCCACGCCGGACAGGTCGTGCAGCGAGTTGAGCATCGTGACGAGCTGCGCCCGCTCGTCGGCGAGTACCCGCAGCCCCGGGGTGAGGTGATCAAGCACGCGGCCGATCTGGCGGTCGCGCGCGGCCAGGGTGGCGGAGAGGGTGTTCAGCCCGTCAAGCGCCGCCATGAGGTCCTTCCGGTGGACGTTCAGGTTGGCCAGCAGCGTGTGCAGCTGCACGAGGACCGAGCGGATCTGCGGTTCGTTGCCGGTCAGCGCCGCGTTCAGCTGTGTCGTGATGGTGTGGAGCTGGTTGATGCCGCCGCCGTTGAGCAGCAGCGAGAGTGCCCCGAGGACCTGCTCGACGGTCGCGTTGCTCGTGGTGCGGTACGGGGGGATCACCGCACCGGACGCCAGCTTGCCCGCCGGGGCGACGCCCGGCGGCGCGGACAGCGCGATGAACTGCTCACCGAGCAGGCTGGACTGCTGCAGCTGCGCGATCGCGTTGGCCGGCAGGTGCACCCGGCCGTTGATGAGCATGGTGACGTTGGCCGTCCAGCTTCCCCGCGGCAGGAAGATCCGGGTTACCCTGCCGACGGCCACGTCGTTGACCTTCACCGCGGACTGCGGTACGAGGTCGGCCACGTTGGCGAACTGCGCGGTGACCTGGTAGGGATGGCTGCCCAGGTTCGCGCCGCCGGGCAGCGGGACGCTGTAGATGCCGTTGAACCCGCCGGAACCGCACCCGGCCAGTGTGGCGGCCGTCACCGCCGCCGCGGCCAGCCAGCTCGCCCCGGCCAGCGGGCGGATCCGGGTGTGGCGCCGCAGGCTGGCTCGCGCGCGGGCCGCACTCATGGGCGGGCTCCGGCGAGGAGCAGTTCCGGGGTTCCGTACACGGGGCCCACCGCCGGCAGCGGCATCGGCGGAAGCGCGCCGAGCTCCGACGGCGGCACCTGGACCGAGCCGGCCGGTGCGGACATGACCCGGCCGCCAGACGGCGCCGAGGTGGCGCTCGTCCCGATCCCGGACGTGTGGCCCATGCTCAGCTCGTTCAGGTCGCCCCGGCCGTCCAGCGTGTGGTGCGTGGCGTCGTAGGCGTGGACCAGGTTGTCCGCGGCCAGCGGAACCTTGTCAAGCGCCTCGGCCAGCGAGGCGCGCTCTTTGACCAGGATCGACGTGATCACGGCCAGCTTGCTTACGTTGGACCTGATGAGGGCGCGGTTGCCGCCGACGAAACTCTGCACCTGGCCGAGCGCGGTGGCGAGCTGGTTCAGCGCGGCGGCCAGGTCCTGCCGGTCGCTGGCCAGGAAGGCGGACACCTGGGACAGCTGCTGTTCCGCCAGCCGCACCTGCCCGTCGTTGTTCTTGAGCATGGTGGTGAACTGCTGAAGGTTCGCGATCGTCCCGTACAGGTTGCCCGCCGACCCGCCGAGCGTCCGGGAGAGCCCGCTGAACTCGGTGATCATGTTGTGCAGGTAGGTGCCGTTGCCCGCCAGGTTGGCTTGCCCGGTTTTGATCAGGTTGGACAGCGCGCCATGCTTGTTCACCCCGGACGGGCCCAGCGCGGTGGCGAGCTTGGTGAGACCGGAGTAGATCTGGTCGATCTCCACCGGCACCGCGGTGCGGCCGACCGGGATCACCGCGTGGTCCGCGATCTGCGGGCCGGCCGTGTAGGCCGGGGTGAGCTGGACGTAGCGGTCCGCCACGACGCTCGGGGCGACCACGACCGCCCGCGCGACGGCGGGCACGGCGATGCCGTGGTCAAGCGTCATCGTGACCTTGACCTCGGTGCCCTGCGGCTGGACCGCGTCAACCGTGCCGACACGGACGCCGAGCACCCGCACGGTCGAGCCCGGGTAGACACCGACCGTCTCCGCGAAGTACGCGGTGATCTGCTTGCCCTGGTGAGTGGCCCGGTAGACGAGCACCCCGCCGGCCACGAGCAGCACCGCGATGACCGCCGCGCCGATCCCGACGAACAAGCGGTCGCGGTTGGTGCGGAACCTGCTCATAGCCTCCTCACCTCAGGCCTTCGGGGGCTTGCAGCCGTGGGCCGGCGTGTTGCCCGGCGCGTAGGACCTCGGGACCACACCGCACAAGTAGATGTCGAACCAGCGGCCGTTCCCCAGCGTGTTGCCGAGCAGCCGGTAGTACGGGCCGGCCAGCGCCAGCGCCTTCGTAAGGTTGGCCTGGTTCTGCTCGAGCACGCCGGTGACCTGGTCCAGGGCCTGGAGCGCCGGGCCGAGCCGGGACTGGTTGTCGGCGACAAGGCCGGACAGCTGGGTGGCGAGATCCTGCGTTGCCACCAGCAGCGAGTGGATGGCGGCCCGGCGCTGCTGCAGCTCTGCCAGCAGCAGGTTGCCATCGCCAAGCAGGGCCTGGAACCGTGCGTTCTCGCTGGCCAGCGTGCCGGTCACCTTCCTGGTCCCCGCCAGCAGGCTGGTGACGGCGGCATCACGGGAGGCGATCGACGACGACAGCGACGCGAGCCCGTTCAGCGCCCTGCGCACGTACGGCGGCGTGGTCGAGAACGCGGCCGAGAGCGTCTGGAGGCTCCGCGCCAGCTGGCTGGTATTGACCTGGCCGAGCTGCTGCCCGATCCCGCTGAACGCCTGGGTCACATCGTAGGGGGCACTGGTCCGGGCGAGCGGGATCGGCAGGCCGGGATCCTGCGGGGCGCTGCCGAGCGGGTCGATCGACAGGTATTTGTCCCCTAGCAGAGTCTTGATCTTGATGGCGGCGGTGGTCGCGTCGCCGACCCAGGTGCCCCTGACGGTGAACGTCACCGCCACCTTGTTGCCGTCCAGCGACACGCCGGTGACCCGGCCGACCGTGATCCCCGCCACCCGGACCTCGTTGCCGGCCTGGAGCCCGGCTGCCTCGGTGAAGTCCGCGGTGTACGTGGTGCCGCCGCCGATCACCGGCAGGTCGTTGGCGAAGAACGCGAGCAGCGCGATCACCGTGAGAATGGCCAGGCCGGCCACCGCGACCAGGATGGGGTTGCGTTCGGCGAGCGGCTTCACGGCTTGCACCTCGCCGCCGTCAGCGGGACGCCCGCGGGCGGGGGCGCGCCGAACGAGCTGTGCACCCCGCTCACCGTGGCAGAGCACAGGAAGAAGTTGAGCCACGAGCCGTAGGAGGCCAGCCTGGCGATGGCGGTCATCTTCTTCGGCAGAGCCTGGAGGAACGTGTTGACGACGCCCGAGTTGTGGGCCAGATGCGAGGCGACCCGCCCCAGCTGGGTGATGTCGGCCGCCAGCGGGGCGCGGCCCACCTGGAGCAAGCCCGCGGTGGCGCTGTTCAGGCCCGAGATCGCGGCGATCGCGGAGCCGATCGGCTGCCGGTCCGCCGCCAGCCCGGACACCAGGTCCTGAAGCGTGTTCACCAGGCTGGCGAGGGCGCTGCCGCGGGAGGTTATCGTCCGCAGCACCGCGTTCAGGTTGGTGATCACCTGGCCGATCACCCGGTCCTTGGTCGCCAGCGCGGAGGTCAGCGACCCGACGGTGGCGACGAGCGCGGTGATGTTGGGGCTCTCGCCCTGGAAGACAGCGATGATCTCGCTGGACAGCTGGTTGACATCGCCGGGTGAGAGCGCCTGGAACAGCGGCTGGAAGCCGTTGAACAGCTCGGTGAGATCGAGTGCGGGGGTGGTGTGGCCCAGCGGGATGGTGGCGCCGGGCCGCAGGGTCTGCCCGACCGGCCCGGTGCCCTGGCCCAGCTCGAGATAGCGCTGCCCGACCAGGTTGAGGTACTTGATCGTCGCGGTCGCCGAGACCGGCAGCGGCCGGTCCGCGGGCAGCGCGAACCCGACCACCGCCAGGTTGCGCCGGTAGACGCCGATCGAGGTGACCTGCCCGATCCGTACCCCGGCGATGTCCACGTCGTCTCCCACGATCAGCCCGGTGACGTCGGAGAACACGGCGCGGTAGCCGACGGTGGCCGACACGCCGGTGTGGGCGATGCTGATCCCCAGGATCGCCGTGATGGTCGCGGTGATCGCGATGAAGATGACCGAATAGGTCAGCGGCCTGGCTATGCTCTTCCGCTTCACGCCCCGTTCACCCCCAGCGTGACGTCCGCGCCACGGAACAGCGGTGCGACAAGCAGGCCGCTCCAGCCCGGCAGCGAGGCGGGGCGCTGGCGCAGCGACAGCCCGGCGAGCTCCCTGGCGAGCTCGCTCTCGGCCGGCGATCCCGCCAGCCCGCCCGGCCCGGGGGCGGACCGCGTGGTCGCTGGCTGAGAGCCGGGGCCCGCTGTGTTTCCCGTCGGGCTGGGCGGGCTGGCCCCGTCGTTGAGCTTGATCCCGGGGAACGGCACCGGGTAGCAGTGCGGGCCGAGGTTGTCCCCGTAGATGGGGGTGTCCTTGCCCGGCAGGTACTTGCCGAGCGACGGCACCACGACCACCTGCACGTGCAGGCCCGGCTGCCTGGTTCCCTGGCCGAGGATCTTGTTCACGTTGGGCACGAATTTGGCCAGGGCCCGCAGCGTGCACGGGAACTCGGGCGAGTAGGTGGCGAGGATCCGCAGGGTGGACCTGCTGGCCGGCCCCAGGTGGATGATGTTGCCGGCGTTGGCGTCCAGGAACGCGCGGAGGTCCTCGGAGGCGGTGGTCAAGGTGGTGAGCAGCGCGTGGTAGTTGGCGCGCTGGTCTGCCAGCGTTTGGCTGCTGATGCTGAAGTCGTTGAGGGCCGCAATCACCTGCGGCAGCGCTTCGTGGTACCTCCTGGTGAGCTGGACGAGCCTTTTGATGTCGGTGTCAAGGGCGGGCAGGTTCGGGTTGAACCTGCGCAGGGTGGCGTCGAGCGTCGCCAGGGTCTGGCCCAGTTTCTTGCCGCGCCCCTGCAAGCCCCGGGCGATCGCGGTCAGCGTGACCGAGAGCTTGTCCGGCTCCGACGAGGTCAGCAGCGGAAGCAGGTTGTTCAGCACGTGCTCGACTTCGATCGCGTTCGCTGACCGGTCCTGGCCGATGACGCTGCCGTTCGCGAGCGTCGCCGTGGCGGGCCTGGCAGGCAGGATCAGGGCCACGTACCGGTCGCCGAACAGCGTGGTGGGCACCATCTGCGCGGAGACGTTGGCCGGAATGTGCGGGAGCTCGCCCGGCTGGATCGCCAGCTCCAGCCGGGCACCGCGGCCGGCCGTGCTGATCGACCGCACCTCACCGACCTGCACGCCGCGGACCATCACCCGGGAGCCCACGTGCATTTCGTTGCCGGCGCTGTCGGTGTACAAGGTCACCATCGCCACCGGGGTGAACCGCTTGGCGTACAGCTCCACCGAGAGCCATGTGAGCAGGGCGAGCACGAGCAGGAAGACCACGCCGACCACGCGGCGGCGGGCCTTGAACCAGGCGGGCGAGGGGCCGGCCCCGTGGGGTGTGGCGGTGGTCTGCCTGGTGGCCGTCATCCCGCCACCCGCACCGTCGTCGTGGCACCCCAGATGGCCAGGCTCATGAGGAAGTCAATGATGTTGATCATGACGATGGCGGTGCGCACGGCCCGGCCCACCGCGACACCCACCCCGGCGGGGCCGCCCTTCGCCCGGTAGCCGTAGTAACAGTGCACCAGGATGACCACCACGCTGAAGATCAGCACCTTGGCGAACGACCAGAGCACGTCGATCGGGGAGAGGAAGAGCCCGAAGTAGTGGTCGTAGGTTCCCGCGGACTGGCCGTTGAAGAGCACGGTCACCACGCGGGACCCGAAGTAGGAGCTGACCAGGCCGATCGCGTACAGCGGGATAACCGCGACCGCCCCCGCCACGATCCGGGTGGTGACCAGGTAGGGGAGGCTGGGCACCCCCATCCCCTCGAGCGCGTCCACCTCCTCGTTGATCCGCATCGAGCCAAGCTGCGCGGTGAAGCCCGCCCCCACGGTCGCTGACAGCGCCAGCCCGGCGACCAGCGGGGCGATCTCGCGGGTGTTGAAGTACGCGGAGACGAAGCCGGTGAACGCGGCCGCGCCGATCTGGTTGAGCGCGGCGTAGCCCTGGAGCCCCACCACCGTGCCGGTGAACAGCGTCATGCCGATCATCACGCCGACGGTGCCGCCGATCAGCGCGAGCGCCCCGCTTCCGAAGCTGACCTCAGAGAGCAGCCGCGCCACTTCCCGCGGGTAGCGCCTGACCGCGCGCGGCGTCCATGCCAGTGCCTTGGCGTAGAACGACATCTGGTCGCCGAGCATGTCCAGCCAGGACAGCCAGCGTTCGAAGCGCCCGTCCAGCCGCGCCAGGCGGCCGGCTTCCGGTGTCCCGGGGCCGGTCGCGACGGGCTCGTCGGCCACCACGCCCATTGGCTCACGATCCCTTCGGGGGGACGACCTGGAGGTAGATCGCGGTCAGGATCAGGTTGACGAAGAAGAGCAGCAGGAACGCGATGACCACCGACTGGTTCACCGCGTCGCCGACGCCCTTGGGCCCGGGCCGGGGGTTCAGCCCCCGGTGCGCCGCGATGACGCCGGCTATGAACCCGAAGATCAGTGCCTTGATCTCGCTGATGTAGAGGTCGGGCGTCTGCGCGAGCGAGGAGAAGCTGGCCAGGAACGAGCCGGGCGTGCCGTGCTGGAGGAACACGTAGAAGAAGTAGCCGCCGAGCACGCCGACCACCGACACCAGCCCGTTGAGCAGGACCGCGACGAGCATCGCGGCTAGCACCCGGGGGACGATCAGGCGATGGATGGGGGAGACCCCCATCACCTCCATCGCGTCCAGCTCCTCCCTGATGGTGCGGGCGCCGATGTCCGCGCAGATCGCCGAGCCGCCCGCGCCGGCGATCAGCAGCGCCACGATCAGCGGGCTGGCCTGCTGCACCACCGCGAGCACGCTGGCGGCGCCGGTGAACGACTCGGCCCCGAGCTGCTGGGTCAGCGAGCCGACCTGGAGCGTGATCACCGCGCCGAACGGAATCGACACAAGCGCGGTGGGCAAGATCGTGACGCTGGCGATGAACCAGAACTGCTCGATCAGCTCACGGACCTGGAAGGGGCGCTTAAAGGTCAGCCGCAGCACGCTCGCCGCGAGCGCGAAGAGCTTGCCGGTCTGGCGTAGCGCACCGGCGCCGGGGACCGTGGTCTGGCTCGTCACCCGCGTCCTCCGGGCCAGTCGGCGGGCCAGCCACCCGGCCTTTCCTCCGGCTCGGCGGCGGGCCACTGCGCGGTCTGCCCGGCCGTCCGGTCGCTTGGCTGCTCGCGGCCGGGGCGCCGCGGCTGGTCATCGGCGTGCCTGGGTGGCGGCGCCCCCATCCGCGATCCCGGTGCCGCCTCTGCCGCGCGGCGGGCCGCCACGGCCGCGGGGCCCATGGCCGCCAGGATCGCGTCCTGGGCCTGGGGCGGGAGCGTGTGCAGCATGCCCATCACCCGCGCCTGGCGCCGCTGCACGGCCTGGCGGGCGGGCAGGCCGGGGGTCGGGTCCAGCTGCGGCACCAGCGCCGGGAGCCCGGCCTCCGCCGCGCCGTTTGCCCCGGCTCCCCGGCCGGCCTGCTCGGCGGCCAGGGTGGCCTCGTCCTTCTCCTCGGACATGCCGATCGGCCCCACCCTGCGCCCGTTCACGAACTGGGTGATGACGGGGTGGTCGCTGGTCAGCAGCACCTCCCTGGGGCCGAACATGACCAGGTTGCCCTTGAACAGCATGCCGATGTTGTCCGGCACCGTGCGGGCGATCTGGATGTCGTGGGTGACGATCAGGATGGTGGCGTCGATCTCGGCGTTGAGGTCGATCAGGAGCTGGGAGAGGTAGGCGGTGCGCACCGGGTCGAGGCCGGAGTCCGGCTCGTCGCACAGGATGATCTGCGGGTCGAGCACCAGCGCCCGGGCGAGGCCCGCGCGCTTGCGCATGCCGCCGGAGATCTCGCCGGGGAACTTGTGGCCCTCGCCGGCCAGCCCGACCATGTCCATCTTCTCCAGCACCACGCGCCTGATCTCGCCCTCGGTCATCTTCGTGTGCTCGCGCAGCGGGAAGGCGATGTTGTCGTACAGGTTCAGCGAGCCGAACAGCGCGCCGTCCTGGAACATCACCCCGAACAGCTTGCGCGCCTGGTACAGGTGGTGCTCCGAGCAGTGGACGGTGTCGATCCCGTCCACGAGCACCCGTCCCGAGTCGGCCTTGATCAGGCCCACGAGCGACTTGAGGAAGACCGTCTTGCCCGTGCCAGAGGGACCGAGCATCACGCTCACCTCGCCGGCCGGAAGCGACAGCGAGATGTCGCGCCAGACGACGTGGCGGCCGAAGGACTTGGTCAGCCCCTCGACTACCACCTCGATGCCCATCACGCCTCCCAGTACTGCGGAGATTCGCCACCATACACCGCCAGCTGACCACAGCGGCCGGTACGCGTTCTCGTCATCGAGGCCGGCCGGTGAGTCTGGTGCCGCTGGCTGGCCCTGGGATCATGATGTGCCCTCGCCCCGGTGGGCGCTACTGATCACGGCAGCCATTCCGTCTCGCGGCCGGGACGCTGGGAATGCTCTCGAGGACCGGAGGCCGGACATCGAAAGATCTCCCAGAATTGTCTTTGCGGCTGCCGTGGTGCGCACATCATCGGGACACTGCCCTAACCAGGACCGCACAAAACGGCGCGGATCATGATCCCTACTGGCCAGTAGATTAACGGGGTATGACATGGCCGTCAAGGGAACGACCTCACTGTTACGGCTGGTGCACTCTCTTATCAGCCGATGACATCTGGCGGCCGGGAAGTTGTCAGCCGGAGATGAGATCTCCGGGCCGGCCCAGCCCGCTGCGCGCCACCCGGCTGGCCGAGCGGTCACGGCCCAGAACCCCAAAACCCTGTGCACGCACCTTGCGTAACATAACTCCCACCCATGGAACCGCAACTCTCAGATCGCTTCGCTCACACCCAGTGACCATGACCGCCGCCTGGATGCGGCCAGAAACCGGGTGCTGGGTCGGCGATGCCGGCGCCCCCGAGTTCCGCTTCGCCAATGCCGGGGATCTAACCGGCCTCATCTGAGATTTCTCCTTAGCCGTGGGAGGCGGATGCGATCAAGTCGAAATGATCTTGACGGGAATGCTGAGCTTATAGGTGGCCACGATCGCCATAGGATCGCCGTCTTTCCAGACGCCGAGGCAGCCGTTCACGTGGGAGAGCGTCAGCCGTGCCTTGTTGATTGGCGTGATTGGAAGCTTCGGTGTAAGGTGCAGCTTGTGCGTGGCGTTGACGTAATAACCTGCGGCTGAGCCGGATATCGTGAACGAGCAGTCTGACTCGGACTCCCTAATATTAATACCAGGGATGATCAGGTCGGTCTCGCCTTCCTTATTGGTCGCGGAGTCAGCCTTAACGCGGTAGGGAAGTGATCTGAACGTTACGGTAATCGGACCGGTGCCGATCGGGCTGTCACAGTTGTGGAGTTGCCGGGGCGAAATTGCGCCGAGCTGTACCGGTGAGGTGCCCGTGTGGGTGCCGTTGGTAAGCGCGCCCTCGGCCTTGGTGGTTCCGCAGGCGACGGCTGCGACACTGTGATCGAGTAGGAGAATCTGCGGGGCCGTCGCGCTGTACTTGCCGCCGTGGGTCACCCTAACAGTGAGTGAGGTCGAGGCGAATGCGGCGGTGCTCACCCCGGTTGTCATGGCTGCAGCGGTTAACAGAGAAGCGATTCCGGCGGTCAGTCTCCGGAACTTTGCCCGAAGTGTTGGCTGCATGTCACTTTCCTCGATACGAAGTTAGCTCAGCTATGGCCGGTGTCCAAGTGGCGCTTGGGTTTCGGCACCTTGGGTGGGCAATTGGCGATCCTTGGGGTGACGAAGCACAGCGCGCCCTGTGTCATAAGGTCGAAGTTCTTTGGCCCCGAGATTGACGCCGTGAACAGCGGATTTAGATTCTCGCCAACCCCGCACCCAGTGAAGGGGGGAACCTTCACGAAGCCACCCAGCGTGCCGCCCGCAGCAAAATTCCAGAACCCTGATTGGTTGGCTGTGTTACCTCTTCCTACCAGCCTGAGCTTTATCGGCTTGCTCGTCTGGCAATGAGATCCCAGGTTCTTCCACGGAACGCCGTTGACGGTGGCATTGGACAGCTGAAACGACACCTTTGTAGTGCCTGTAGTCTTTATGTTGCTATTTGGCTGAAAGACAATCGTGACCGTGATAGGCTTGAGCTCTTTCACTTCCAGCGTCGCGGTGATGGGCACGAAACCGAACCCCAGGAAGGTGGCTCGTGTCGGGGGAAGCTCCTCCTTACCCCTGAAGAAAAGCACGCCTTTGGAGATTTGCTTGGTACAGCATGGCTTGCCGGGCGGAGGAAGTATAATTTTCACGCCCAGGGCCAGGCTCAGCAGGCCCGGCTTCTGCGGTTTGGCGGGCTGCAGGAGTGCTGAGCCGCTGAGCTTGTTGACGTTCGCGAAGCCGGTTATGTATCCGCACGCGATTTGCGGGATTTTCTTGATATGCAGCTTTCGTACGAACGCGCATCCCTTAGGCGGCTTTCCATGCGGGCTAGCCGGGGCCGCGGATTTAGGTGCCCGCGGGGACGGGGTGGCGGATGCGGACGGGGATGGGCTGGGGCTGATGACCTGGATGGCGGCGAGCTTGGCATCCTGGCCGGGGTTGAGGGCGCACGTCACCCGGAGTGTCGCTGGGCTGGTCGGCGCCCCGCCGGTCTTGCGCGGGGTGAGGGTAAGGCTCAGGCCGGTCGCGGTGAGCGTGACGGTGCCCGGAGAGCTCACCGTGAGGGGTGACACCGGCCCGGCGGCCACCAGTTGAAGGCCGCCGGTGGCAGGCACCGGGAGTGGCCTGGCCACCTGGCCCGGCCACCGGGCCGTGGCGGCATTCGCGCCGTGTGCTGCCCCAGCGGTCCCCACCGATGCGGTCAGCAGGTCGCCGCCGGTGACCGTGGCGGCGCCGAGCCCGGTGAGGTCGGAGACCGCCGGGTGCGGTAGCGCCGCCGCCACGCGCAGCCCGGCCGGCTGGATGGGCTGGCCCATGGCAACCGTGGCGGGGAACGTGGCGAAGACCGTGACGGCGACCTGGCGCAGCCCGGACGGGAACCGGCAGGCGTAGGCCAGGTGCGCGCGAACCGGCTGGGACTCGGCGGGAGCGGCGTTCGCCGCCACGCCCGCGCCAGCCAGGACCCCCGCCGCGAGCAGGAGGCCGCTGGCGGCGGCAGTCCAGTTGGTACCGCGGACCTTCCGGTGCACCTCGGCTCCTTACCCGAGCCTCATCATCGCGGCGCTCTTACTAATGAATCGCCCGGCAAGGGTTGCCCTCGCCGGGCGATTCATCAAGTGGCCGGATCTAGCCTAACTGACCGCGATCAGCTCGACTTGATCTTGATGGTGGTGGGGGTCACCGTGTAGACGGCCTTGTAGGTCGGGTGATCGCCGTTCATTATGATCCCCGCGCAGCCCACCACGTTGCTGATCGTCAGCCTGGCCGTGTTCAGCGGCTTGATCGGCAGCTTGGGCGTCATCGTCAGCGTGTGCTTGCTGTTGGTGTAGAAGCCCGGGGCCGAGCCGGTCACCGTGAGCGAGCAGCCGGTCATGGACACCGCGACGTTGGTCCCGCTGATGAACCCGTCGGTCTGTCCGCTGCTGTTGGTCTTCGAGTCAACCTTGAGCTTGTAGGGGAGGTTGTTGACCTTCGTGGTCACCGCGCCGAGCGGGCCGGTGCACCCCGAGAAGCTGAGCTTTGCGACGGTGCCGATGGTGACCGGTGAGGTGGTCTTGTGGGTGCCGTTCTTGAGCACGCCGCTCGCCTTGGACGAGGTGCAGGTCACGCTGACGCCGTTGTCCGTCAGTACCGTCTTGCCGGACTTCGCCGTGTAGGCCCCGGTAGACGAGCTACCTGAGACCTTGACGGTGAGCGTTGTCGCGGCGAGCGCCGTTACGGCGGTGAGGCCGATCGAGGCGGCTGCGGCAGCAGCCACGAACAGGGCGCCGCCAGCACGTTTCCGTATCCCCATGAATTCCGTCTCCCTTGATCGGGTCCGCCTGCCGCTCGGGGGCGGCCAGGCTCATCTTGAGTAGGGCTGCCCGTGCAGCTTCTCGCTACTCGCGAGTACGTTACGTCGCCGTAATATCGCGCGCAAGGGGGCCCGTGAGTGAGACTGAGGCGTAGTTTCCATTCTTGTCACGGTTCCAGCAACTCGCGCGGGAGCCTTTGTAACAAGGTGAGCATCCCTCGGGCGCCCGCACCGCCCATGTACGTTACGGTCGATGTGTGCCGGATCGTGACACGAAGACGCTGACGCCGGGCCGGGCGGGCGACACCCCCGTCGTGCGCCTGCCGCAGCTGGCCGCGATCATGCGGCCCGAGCTGCCCGACCTGACCCGCGAGATCATCGCGGAGATCCGGGAACGGATCCCGGAGTACGCGCGCCCGATGGACGGTCCCTACGGCCAGGCGCTGCGGGTGGGCGTGCAGCAGGCGCTGGCGTCGTTCTTCGACTCGATCGCCGATCCCTCCGCGCCGCACGAGCGGCGGGATCACCTCTGCCGCAGGCTGGGCCAGTACGAGGCCGTGGAGGGACGGAGCCTGGACAGCCTCCAGGCCGCCTACCGGATCGGCGTCCACGTGGGCTGGCGCCGGGTGATGGAGGTGGGGCTTCGCTGCGGGGCCCCGTCGGCCGTGATGTCCCAGCTCGCCGACGCGGTGCTGGCCTATATGGACGAGCTCGCGACGCTGTCGCGGCAGGGCTACCTGGAGGCCAAGGCGCGCTCCGAGCAGTCGCAGGACGAATGGCGGCGGCGGCTGCTGCACCTCATCCTGGAGCGCCCGCAGGCACCCCGCCGCGCCATCGCCGAGCTGGCCGAGCTGACCGGCTGGCTGATCCCGGAGGAAGTCACCCTGGTCGCCATGGACCCCGCTCCCGCGTGCGGCCCACGGTTCCCCGGCGGCGGCACGCTCGCGGACCTTGGCTGCTCACACCCCCATCTGCTGCTTTCCGGCCCGGTTGACCCCGGCCGCAGGCCGGCGCTCGAGGAGGCCCTGGCCGGGCACAGGTCGGCGGTCGGGCTCACGGTGCCGCTGGCCGACGCCGCCCACTCGCTGCGGTGGGCGCGCCGGGCCCTGACCCTGAACCGCGCCGGGATAATCGGCGAAGGGCGGGTGACCTACTGCGAGGACCACCTGCTAGCGCTGTGGCTGCTGTCGGACGAGGCGCTCGTCGACCAGGTCGCGCGGCGCCAGCTGAGCGCGCTCGCCGAGCTGACCCCGCTGCAGCGGCGGCGGCTCACCGATACGTTCGGCACCTGGCTGGAGACCCGGGGAACGGCGGCGGAAATGGCCGACCGGCTGAAGGTCCATCCGCAAACGATCCGTTACCGGATGCGCAAGCTGGAACAGACCCTTGGCGGCATGCTCGACGACCCCGACGCCAGGTTCGCCATGGAGGTCGCGCTGCGCGCCACGCGGCTGCGCGAGCGGGCGGCGCGCGCCGACGGCGGCGGGCCTCCCGCCGAGGCGCCCTGACCGCGGCGCAGGAGGGCGGCACAGAAGTCAACGGCGGGGGCGTCAACAGCGGGGGCGTCAACAGCCGGGGCGTCAACAGCCGGGGCGTCAACAGCCGGGGCGTCAACAGCCGGGGCGTCAACGGCCGGAGCGACAACGGCCGGGGCGACAACGGCCGGGGCGACAACGGCCGGGGCGACAAC
>Ga0126378_10000694_pt1 | contig 24824 bp, 14 predicted proteins | sample PanSoiMetPlot_23_FD_92587 | JGI IMG/M metagenome (GOLD analysis project Ga0126378, IMG submission 92587) | Tropical forest soil microbial communities from Panama - MetaG Plot_23 | ecosystem: Environmental > Terrestrial > Soil > Tropical forest > Bulk soil | place: Panama | collected 2016-02-17
CTATCCGGGGGTCACCGAGGCGTTGCTAGAATTGCGCGACTTCCCCATGGCCGTGCTGACCAATAAGCCGGTGCGAGCAAGCAGGAAGATCCTGGAAGGATTGGGGCTGGCGAGCTTTTTCCGCGCGGCGTATGGCGGAAACAGTTTTGAAACGAAGAAGCCGGACCCGCTGGGCGCGAAGAAAATTCTTGAAGAACTCGGCGTCGCTCCAGCCCAGGCCCTCATGGTGGGGGATTCCGACGTGGACGTGCAAACGGCGCGAAACACCGGGACGCTGGCGGCGGCGGTGAATTATGGATTCGGGACGCACGACCGCGCAGCGTATCCCGCGGACATTTATTTAGACAGGCTGACGGAACTGGCGGCGATGCTTCGTGATGGACATAAATAGCAGCTTGCTGTGGTCCGCTTTGCAAACGCCTGCTTCCTAGGCAGGACTAATTTACCGGTGAAACTGAGGGAGGGTGTGGAACCGTACTTACGTCCAGAACAAATGCCACGAGACGCTCGGTGAGTACAAAAAGACGCTTTCCGTCCTCGGAGAAGTGCGAGTAGGCGATATCATCTGGAAATAAAAGCTGGTCGAGTTTTGCGCCCGTATTGGCATCGTACAGCGCCAGCTTGCCCGCACCCTCATTCAAGGCGAGCAAATTGCTCATGCCGTTTGCAGCCGGTTTATCTCCTACAAGTTTTGCCTTGAGTGTGCCATCGCTCAAGGAGTAGAGGGAAACTCGCATTCCATCCTTGAGGAGGAAAAAGGTGCTGCCCTCGGAGAAGGCCGCGTCAAAGCTGGATGCATGGCTTCCCACCTGGACCAGCACCCCGCCTAGCGATTTGCCGCTGCGAGCTTCGAGTACTTCAAAAAAAGTGTCGTGTTCGTCGAGTTTGGCTTTTTTGAGGATTTGCTTGGCGGTGGGAAAGCGTCGGGCAGCGTCTCTCGCCCCAGCGCTTTGAGCCCGCCAGCCCAGCGCGAGACGCGTACCTTGTGGGTCCGGGAACGGCACGGGAGTGTCTCGAAAAAAGGAGCGCTTCCAAAGCACTGCTCCGGATTGTGGATCGAGGGCGCGCAGCTTATAGGGGACGTCGCCCGCCATGTTAAACATCATCCCTTTGCCCATGGGACTTTCGAAGGAATACTCGAGAAGCACGGAGCCGCCGGAACGTAAAAACTCGCTGCCGAGAGATGCTATGGCGGACGATGTTCGCAGAGTGGTATCAAGGCGAAGAATTTTGGCCGGATCCAGCGGAGTCTGGGGCATGGTCAGAAAGCTGGCGGAACCCTCCCCGCCATAAGCGGCGAGAAATCTTTGAAAATCTCCAATCCGGCCGCCGGCGGTGGTGGAAAAAACAGCGCCTCGGCCTTCAACGGCGAGGTTAATGATTTTAAGGCCAGAATCAACCGAAGCGACGCGCAATTCCGGTAAGTTGGCCGGCGGAAGGTGGGCCATCCGATAGGGAAGCTTATCGCCAACATGATAGAGATAAAGCTCGCCGTCCTCGATGAGCAGAGCCATGATCGGGCCGAACACGTCAACGCCGATGTTCTCAGGAATGTCCAAGAGGCGGTTCTCCTGCAGATCAAAAATACGCCCACCGGAGGCCCCGAAGTCATGGAGGAGTAGATATCGCGGGTTGCTGCAGGCTTGAAACGAACTCGCAGTGAACGGAAGAGTAGACAGGGTCGCGCCATTTTCCAGCGAAAAAATCTTGGGCGTATGCGGTTTTTCCCGCTCAGAAGCCACGACGCGGTTTCCATCGAGCCAGGCCACCGAAGAGTGCAGTCGGTCCTTGATGGAGCCGGGAAGATTCAGCTTTTTCTGGGTTTGAAGATCGATGCGGGAACCGACTCCACGAGGACTCCCGACGATTAGTTCCTGGGCGTTTGGAGAAAAAAGCATGGGAACAATCTGCACATCGCGATCGGCCATGGGCGCCCAGGAATTGACCAGGATGAACCCGATGGGACCTGCATAGACGCCATTGGTGTCCAAGCGCAAAAGGGCCCCGGGATTTTCGGTCAGCATCTTATCTGCGGGACTGGCATAAATCTCTTGTGCGGTCGCCAGGTCAAAAGCCTTGAGCGAGAAGTCGGGCTGGGCGCATGCGAGGCGCGTGCCGTTCGGCGAGACGGCAACACTCAGGCAGCCCTCCTTTATCGGCAGGGCTTTGAGATCAAGTCGTTCGAGGTTTTCGAGATTTCTAGTAGCCACACGCAGATCGCGAGCAACCATCCGGATGGCTTGCGAATCCGGAGTGAAGGAAGCGTCATAGAGCTTATCCGCCACGATGTGCACGACAAACTTCAATGGGTCAGCGGAAAAGACAAAGACTCCTGTGGAGTCCTTTGCCAGCAGGTGTCGGCCGTCCGAGCTGAACCGCACGTCGAACGAGCCGCTGCGCAAGGGTGGCGTTAACTGGGCGCGTGAGAGAATGCCGTGAAGGCTTTCTCGCGGTCTGGTCGCTTGGGGAAGAGCCAGGGAGGGGAGCTGCGCAAGCAGCAAGGCGAAAGCTAGAAAGAAAAACGCAAATGCCGGGAAGAACCGGGGAGGCGAATTCACCTGTTTCATAGGAGAAGATCGAAACGGAGTCTAGCATCCTGAAGCAGGCGCGGCAAAGAAATGTGGCTAAGCTTCTGTCGCCGGGGAAATCAGGGATATCGCGGCGTTACGCCATTTACTAATGGGCTTTGGGCCACTTTCTATATGAGATGGGCTTGCCAATCCACGCGGCAGTTGGCAGACTCAGCGCGTGGTTATAGGTCTGTTCTCGGAATTGGATGCACCCGGCGGGGTGCAGCGGGCAGGGCGCCATCTGGCGGCGGTGCTGACCGAATTTGCTTCCAGCCGCGGATGGGACTGCCGACTGCTCAGCTTGAACGATTCCCCCGAACTGCACCGCGCCACAGTAGGCGGACGAGAATTTGTGTTTACTGGTTGCCAGAGGGCCAAGACGCGCCTCACGGTGACGGCGCTGCGCGCTGCGAAACGAGACGCGAAGCTGGTGCTGGCGGGACACCCGAACCTCGCACCAATTGTGCAGGCGATGCGCGTGGTTGCCCCAAGGATGAAAAGCATTGTTTGCACGCACGGTGTCGAGGTGTGGGAACCGCTGGGGCGAATGCGGCGGGCCGCGCTGCAGCGGACAAATCTCGTACTGGCGCCGAGCCGGGATACGGCGGAGCAAGTAGCTACGCAACAGGAAGTTGCACGCGAGCGAATTCGCGTGCTGCCCTGGGCGCTCGACCCGCAATTCGAAGCGCTGCTCGGGAATTCGGCCTCGAAACCACCGAGAGAATTTCCGAGCGGGCGGGTCATCTTAACAACCGGCCGCTGGGTGGCGGCGGAACGCTACAAGGGCATGGATACGCTGATTACGGCCCTGCCGCGGTTGCTGACGACGTGGCCGGAGTTGCAGCTGGTGCTGGCTGGCTCCGGAGATGACCGGGCCTGGCTCGAAGACTTCGCGGAGAAAAACGGCGTCGAGCGGCACGTACATTTTCTGACTGGGATCAGCAATGAGGAATTGGCGGCGTGCTATAAGGGCTGCGAGGTTTTCGCTTTGCCCAGCCGCGGGGAAGGATTTGGTCTGGTTTACCTAGAGGCCATGGCGTGCGGCAAACCGGTGATCGGCGGGACCCACGGGGGCGCGCCGGAACTGATTCAGGACGGTGTTACCGGCTATCTCGTGCCACACGGGGATCCCATGCAATTGGCCACGGCCTTACAAACCTTGCTGGCGGACCCGCAACACGCCAGAGAAATGGGCGCACGCGGCCGTCAAACCGTTGACCACGAATACCGCTTCCAGAATTTTGTGAAAGCCCTGAAGAAAATCCTGCGCGATCAATGCGAATCCTGAAGGTTACGGAAACCTACGCTCCATTTCTGGAATTTGGAGGGCCGCCTGTGAAAGTGCGGGCGCTTGCCGAAGGCCTGGCGCGAAGGGGACATCAGGTAACGGTGCTTACGGCGGACTGGGGATTGAAGGAACGCGCGGCGGAGACGAAAGAGAAAGCCATCGAGGAACGATCGCCCTTCGGATGGCGGCGCAACGAGAATAATGTCGAAGCGGTCTATCTGCCAAAGTGGCTGCATTACCGGCAAGTGAGCTGGAACCCCGCCGTGAACCGGTATTGCAAGGCGCATCTGCAGGATTTCGATGTCGCGCATATTTTTGGATTGTACGATCTACTCGGTCCCGCGGTGGCGAAGGCTTGCCGGAAACGCGCGATCCCTTACGTGGTCGAACCCATTGGGATGTTTGTTCCGATTGTGCGAAACGTCTGGTTGAAGCGCATTTATCACCTCTTGTTGGGGACCAGGATGCTCCAGGGAGCAAGCGCCGTTGTGGCTACTTCGGAGCAGGAGATCGAAGAGCTGGCTTCCGGGGGCATCCCGCCAGCGAAGATCGCCATGCGGAGAAACGGAGTGGAATCGCCGCTATCGTTTCCGGAACAGGGAGCGTTTCGGAGTTTGTTCGAGATTCCAACAGACACGAAACTTGTGCTCTTTCTCGGACGTCTATCTGTGAAAAAGAGTCCAGAGTTGTTGCTGCGGGCTTTTGCCGAGGTGAAAAGGCGGCTGGTAGGGGTCCAACTGCAACTGCTTTTTGCCGGACCGGACGAGGGTGGGATGAAGGCGCACTTACAGCAAGTCGCGGAGCAACTGGGTGTGAGCCAGCCCGTACAGTTTGCCGGGCCGCTGTTTGGCAAGGATAAGTGGGCGGCTTACCGCGACGCTGATGTTTTTGTTCTTCCGTCACAAAACGAGAATTTTGGAAACACGGCGGCGGAGGCGGTTGCGGCGGGCACCCCGGCCATTGTGACCGGGCAGTGCGGAATCGCGCCGCGGCTTGTAAATCAAGCCGGGCTGGTGGTGAAACACAACGTCAGTGAGCTGGCGGAGGCGCTTTATCAAGTTTTAAACGATGACAAACTCCGTAGACATCTCCAGTCCGGATGCGCTAAAGTCACGTTGGACCTGGGATGGGGAGGTCCTATCCGCGAAATGGAGTCCTTGTACCAGGAGTGTGTCTCCCGCAGGGAACACGGGGAGAAAACCAGCGCGTAGGATAGGTTTTCGGTGCCCAAACCAAAACATAACGTTTTTCGCGCGGTCTGGTGGAGTTGCAACCTCCTCTTAGCATTGGCGCTTGTTGCGGTGGTGTACGCGGGATATCGCGAATTTGCGATCCGCTGGTATCTCGACGGCTTCTCGGATGCCATTGTTCCCGGCATCATGCCGGCAGAGCCGAAAGTTCAAGCCCTCCTCGATTGGATGCGTGCCGAACCATCGCGTGCGCCGGGCAATCCGGACGGGCTGTCAACACGCGATCCGCAAGTCACGCTCAACTATCAAAAACTATTGCAGGTGTGCGGCACGGCGACGAATGCATTTTTGAATCTCGCGCGAGAAGACGATTTGCGTGTGCGCCGACTGCTACTGCTGTCGCCTGATGGAAGTGCCAAACACGTTGTCGCCGAGGTGCTGATCGACGGGCGCTGGATCGTTGTCGATCCCACGTACCATGTGATCATGCGCGATAAGAGCGGACGGATGCTGGCCCGCACCGATTTGCAACGGCAAGACCTGTTCGCGCAGGCGACCAGCACCATCCCCAAATATCCGCCTGAGTACACCTACGATCGTGTCGCGCACGTGCGAATGGCCCGGCTGCCAATCGCAGGGCGGTATTTGGGAAGGTTTTTCGATGCAATCTATCCGGGGTGGGAAGAAGCCGTGGACTGGAGCCTGCTCCTCGAGCGCGAGTCGTTCTTTTATTTCGTGTTAGCCTTAACGGCTTTTCTCCTCCTATTCGCGTTTCGCCAAATCCTCGGGTGGTACGCTGACAGCATGTTGCGTATTTCCCGCTTCCACCTTCGGGAAAACCTGGTACGCGCGAGCGTGACCTTCTTCTCGACGCCGGAGATCAAAGAATAGCGTGTGCGGAATCTGCGGAGTCGCCTTCACTTCGCGCGGTGCCGAGGCAGAATCGCGAGTGAGGGCCATGGCTGCGGCGCTGGGTCACCGCGGCCCGGATGAAGAGGGATTCCTCCTGGGCGAAGCCCGCGCCCCAGGCCTCGCCCTAGGCATGCGCCGGCTGAGTATCATCGACCTCGCCGGCGGCCACCAACCCATCTGGAACGAAACGAAGGACGTCGCGGTCGTTTTCAACGGTGAGTTGTACGGCTACCGCGATTTGCGCGAGCGGCTGATCCTCTGCGGACACCGCTTTGCGACGCAATCCGATACGGAGATCCTCGTCCACGCGTGGGAAGAGTGGGGCGAAGACGCTCTCAACGAGCTGCGCGGAATGTTTGCGTTTGCGTTGCTTGACCTGCGTGAGCGTTACGCCACTGCGCCAATCCTTTTTCTGGCCCGCGATCCGCTGGGAATCAAGCCGCTCTATTACACGCAGACGCCGGAAGGATTTGCCTTTGCTTCGGAAGTGCGGGCGTTGCTGGCGGCTGGCGCGGCGCCAAAAAATCTGTCGCGGGACGCGCTGACCTCTTACCTATTATTCGGCAGCGTCAGCGAGCCCGTGACGCTGGTCGAAGGAGTGTTCAGCCTGCCTCCCGGCCACCGCATGCTGCTGCACGTTCCAGAACGCCGGCGAACGCCGCGGGCTCGGCAGTGGTGGGATCCGGCCGCGTCTCCTGCCGCAAGAGACACGAAAAAACCAAGGGACCTCGCCTCCGCGGCCAAGAAGTTGCGGCCCATGCTCGAAGATGCCGTAAAGACGCACCTGATCGCGGATGTGCCCGTGGGATTGTTCCTTTCTAGCGGGCTGGACTCGGGCGCCATTGCGGGGCTGGCCGCAAAGGCGCAAGCGGGAATCCAGAGCTTCACGCTCACGTTTCCCGGAACAGCGTTTGATGAGGCAGCGGCAGCCCGCGTGATTGCCGAGCATTGCCGCACAAAGCACACCGCAGTGGCGCTCGATGGCGGATCCGTGTTGGAGCGCGTCGACGAAGCCATCGCCGCGCTGGACGAGCCCACGATGGATGCGGTGAACACCTATTTTGTATCGTGGGCTGCGAGGAAAGTCGGGCTGAAGGTCGCGCTCTCCGGTCTGGGAGGCGATGAGCTTTTTGCCGGATACCGCACGTTTCGGGACACGCCCCGATTTACAAGGCTGATTCGCACCGCCTGGTTTGTCCCTGCCGTCGCAAGGAAATTGACAAAACCACTTGTTGCGGCGCTCGTCGGAAGCGGCGGTTCGCCTGATGCGGGGCGCAAAGCCGTCGCGGCGTGGGTTTCTCCCGACGCTCTCCCGCACCCGTATTTCTTCACTCGAACGCTTTTTCCGCCAGGAAAGCTGGAACAAATTATCGAGCCGCGGTTCCGGCCCAGCACCATTGGGCCGGATGGCGTGACGCTCGAGCCGACCTGGCTCGGCTGGCTCCAGCGGGCCGCTGACGAATCGCGAAAACTGGAACCCGTGGCCGGTATTTCCTGGTTGGAGATGCGCAGTTATATGGCGAACACGCTGCTGCGCGACACGGACTCGGTGAGCATGGCAGAGTCGCTTGAAGTGCGGGTTCCTTTGCTGGACACGCCGCTAGTGGAATTTGTACACGCTTTGCCGGACGCGGCGCGCCGGCGGCCGGGCGTGCCAAAAGCGTTGTTTGTGGAAGCCATCCGCGACTTGCTGCCTGGAGAAATTCTCGGACAGAAAAAGCGCACGTTTACGCTGCCTTGGGAAGAATGGTTGCGCGGGCCCCTTCACCAAAAAATAGAAACCAGCTTCGCGAATCCTGCGGCAGCGCTGACGCCGGTGTTGCGGCCCGGCGGCATGAAAAGCGTTTGGAACGATTTTCTCGCCGGCAAAACCACCTGGTCTCGTCCATGGTCCTTGTTCGTGCTGAATGAGTGGTGCCGCCGGCATCTGGCTGCGTAAGCCCGCGCCTGAGGTAAACTGGCTCATCACGCCATGAACATTCTGGGGATCAATGCGTATCACGGAAACGCTTCCGCGGCGATGGTGTGCGACGGGCGGTTGATTGCGGCTGTGGAAGAGGAGCGCTTCAACCGCGTCAAATATGCGGCAGGATTTCCTTCTCAAGCGATCGGTTATTGCCTGAAGGCTGCCGGTCTCACGCTGAAGGACATCGACCACGTCGGTGTTCCGCGAAATCCCTACGCGCGTCTTGCAACCAAGATTTTTTACGCGCTGCGCATGCCTTCCTTTGCACGCGAACGCGCAAAAGTATTGGTGAAGTTCCAAGGCATTCCCGAAGCGCTGGCGCAGGCGTTCGATGCTGATCCCAGGATCATCCGCGCGAAGTTTCATCGCATTGAGCATCACCAGGCGCACCTGGCCAGCAGTTTTTATTGCTCGCCTTTTGAACGCGCAGCGCTGCTTTCCGCCGACGGCCTCGGCGATTTTGCCAGTACCATGTGGGGAACCGGCAGCGGCAGCCGCATGAAAATTGAAGGGGCCATTGCGTTTCCTCATTCATTGGGGCTTTTTTACAGTGCGGTCACACAATATCTGGGTTTTCTGAAATTTGGAGACGAATACAAAGTCATGGGTCTGGCCGCCTACGGGCAGCCCGGACAACGGGAATTTTTTCGTGACATCGTACGTTTCGAGAATGGTTCCAGCCGAAACGGGTTCCGGCTGGGGCTGGATTACTTTTCTCACCATCGCACCGGGCCGGAAATGTCCTGGGCGGAAGCGGGCCAAACGCCCACGCTTGGCAAATTGTTTTCCGAAGGGATGGAAATGCGCCTCGGTCCGGCGCGCTCGGCGGACCAGGCGTTAGAACAGCGGCATCGCAACTTGGCGGCCTCGCTACAGCTGCGGCTGGAAGAAGTCTATCTCGGCATGTTGAAAAAATTAGCCGGCCGCACGGGATTGAAAGCCGCCTGCCTGGCGGGAGGAGTGGCGTTCAACTGCGTAGCCAACGGGAAAATGTTTGACGCGACGCCATTCGAGCAGATTTACGTTCATCCGGCCGCGGGAGATGGCGGGCTCTCCGTCGGAGCAGCGTTCTTCGTGTGGCACCAGATTCTTGGCAAGCCTCGGTCGTTTGTGATGAATCACGCCTACTGGGGCCCTGAGTACTCGCGTGAAGACATTCGCCGCGCTGTCGATTCGCATGGCCTCGCGCAAAAAGGCTGCGTCATTTCGGAACCTGGCGAAGGAGAATTGATGCGTCGCGCGGCGGCCATCATCGCCGATGGCAAAATTCTTGGCTGGTTTCAGGGAAGAGCGGAATGGGGTCCGCGCGCGCTGGGCAACCGCAGCATCGTTGCCGATCCGCGCCGGCCAGAAATGAAGGAGATCCTCAACCAACGCATCAAACACCGCGAAATCTTCCGCCCCTTTGCTCCTTCGATTCTCGCCGAAGCCACTTCAGAGTACTTCGAGAAATCGCATCCCTCGCCGTTTATGACGCTGGCCTATACCGTTCGCCCGGACAAGCGCGACAAAATTCCCGCACCCACGCACGTGGACGGCACGGGGCGCCTGCAAACCGTCACTCGAGAAGCGAACCCTCGCTACCACGCCCTCATTTCGGAGTTTCGCGATCTCACCGGCGTGCCCGTCGTTTTGAACACTTCTTTCAACGACAACGAACCGATTGTGTGCTGCCCGGAAGAAGCCATTGACTGCTTCGAGCGCACACAAATGGACGGGCTCGTCCTGGGCGACCTCTTGATCACGCGTCAGTGAGCAAAACGAGCGCCGTGATTGTTGTGCCGAACCCCGTGCTTCTCATAGTTTGATGCGAATACAATACCAGGCCTGCGCAGTCGTGGGCTCGTTCAGGCGCGAGGAGTTCTCATGAGACGTCGTCGTTTTCTGCAAGATCTTGCTGCCGGCGCTGCCGGGATGTCCTATCTCCCATCAGCTTTGCGCGCGGATGGGACGCCGCCGGAGGAAAGCTCGACCCATGCGCCGCTGGCTGAGGCTACCGGTTCTTTGGCGGACGTTGAAGGGCACACCCTTCTGTGCGAGTTCCAACTTTCCGGCAAGAACTGGAAGGTTTACGAAGACCTGCGAACGCGAGACGGCGCCATCATTTTTCTTTCAGATCGGGCCACCAAGCGCGTCCTGCCAAAATCCGCCGAACCCGTCTTCGCGGAAACGGAGCCGCCTTACCTCGGGCTGAATCTGGACGAAATTGGTTTGTCGGGCCCGGATCTGCTTGCCGACCGGCTTTTGCAAGGTGGAGATGACCCGGACCCCGCGGCCGTGAAGTCGGCTGCTCCGCCGCAAGGGTCCAATGTGAAAGAACGCGAGAGTTTTCGGCTGCCCTGGAACACTTTCGTAGGAACCAAAGAGTGTTTCGACACCATGCCGGTTTTCACGACCGGCAGAACGCGGACCTATCACCCGGAACAATACTTTTCCGAAATTACGCAAGAACTCGCGGCAAAGCGGTTTGAAGGTCTCCTTGGCGGTTGGATGCCGGCGGTTCGGAAGGTCCTGCCGCTCTCCGATTCAGCGTACCTGGAAGTTGTGGTCTTCGGCGATGTGGAGGCCAAAGACAAGTTCATCGTGCAAACCTGGCATCGCACGGCGCGCATTGAAAACGGAAAGATAACCAAGGTCGTCTACGGATACAGCTACCCAGCCTTTCCGCCACGGCGGAAGGATCCCGCCCCGCAAGGGTTCTATCGGGCGCTGCTCGTCTTTGCAGAATACTGGGAGCGGCAATTGCAAGATGCTTCGTCCGTTTCTCTTCCCGACGAAACCTACGGGAACATGTCCCGGCACGCCGTCGCGCGCGAACTGATGGTGCGTCCCGGCGGCGTATATCCTAAATATGGAGCCGTGGATCGCGATTATTACGGTTCGGAGTACGACGGCTTCCAGGATATTTTCACGAGCGCCGTCTACACGAATCTGGAATGGGGCCGGTTCAACGAAACGCGGCAAATCATCGACAATTACTTCAGTGATTTTGTCGATCAAAAGGGGATGATCAATATGCGCGGCCCGGAGACCGCGCAATTCGGAATGACGCTTTCCTTGCTCGCGCGATATTACAGCTACACCCGCGACGCGGCGCTTCTCCGGAAGCACCTCCCCAAAATCGAAGCGACGGCCGCTTTACTCGAAGAACTGCACGAGGAAAGCTTGCGCCTAAATAAAGATGACCCCGGCTACGGTCTGATTCACGGGTGGAGTGAGTCCGATTCCTGTCTTTCCTCCAAGCCCGTGACCTGGTGGCTGCCTTATTTTGCGAACAGCGCATTCGCCTCGCGTGGACTGAAAGACATCGCGCGCGTTTGGCCGGCGATCGGCGGTTCAAAAGCAGCCGCTTCGGAACACCCGGCAAAAGAATGGCTGAGCCGCAGCAAAACTCTCGAAGACGCTGTGGTTGCCGCCATGCGAAGAGACGTTCGCCACGACATCACCCCGCCCTATATCGGCCCCTTTCCTGGCACTTCAATGACTTTCCGCGATTCCCTCGCAAACGAGCGCCCCAGTCCGCAACAGTGGCCGCATCGTCCTTACGCCGAGCTGCTTCAGGCCGACGTTCTCCCACCTGATCTGGCCAACCTGGTCGTCGATTGCATGCGCGCGTACGGAGCAACGACCCTTGGTGTGGTTGCCAACGTCAGCCGGGCCCGTCCGGGCGACCGGGCCATCCTAGGTTTCATCTCTTATGGTTACGCGCAGATGTTGTTGCGGCTTGACCGCGTGGAAGAGTTTCTGTTGTTCCTCTACTCGCACCATTACCACGACCACACCCGCGGTAGCTGGACCGCGGGAGAAGTTTCAGCCATCAACGGAGGCACTGCTCTGTTCTGCATACCCGCACAGCAGACGATTCCATTGCTGGTCCGTTGGATGCTGGTTCTCGAAGATTCCGACAAGGAGGTTCTTTATCTTGGGAAGGGTGTCCCACGTTCCTGGCTCGCATCCGGAAAACCAATTCGCATGGAAAACGCGCCAACCCGCTGGGGACGCGTCAGTTTCGAACTTCGAGCGGACAAGTCCGCGCGAAACATCGCTGGCAAAATCCTTCTTGCCGCGGCCGGAAAACCGGCGCAAATCCAGCTCAAGCTGCGCTTGCCACGGCAATCTTCTCTGACGCGAGTCACCGTCAATGGACACGAAGCCAAAGTCACGGGAACACGAAACGACACAGTTCTGATTTCCACTAGCCAGCAGAAAGAATTCGACATCCATGCGCTGTACGACGCATCATAGGTCGTCTCGAATTTCCGTGACTGGCAAGATCGGTTTTTTTTCTTCCTACTGAATCGTCAGTGTGAGCGCTGTTACGCGGATTCTTCCGCCCCCGCTCCGCGTCAGCACCAGCGTATAGGTCCGAGGTGGCGTCCCTCGCGGGGCGGATACCCTATCGGTGTTCGAGGCCGACCGGCGTGCTAAGTCCACTTGAGTTAATGCGTCGAACCCGCTGCTTTCGACTTGCCGGTAGTTTCCGTGTGCCACGCCAAGGCAGTTTCGATTTTGGTGCGAGCTTCAGCCAGGGTGTTGTCAAAAGTCTTTGACTGCAAAGTCTGTGCAGCAACTCGCAGGGCGCACAAAGGATCTCCACAGGGTTGGGGGCTGACCGTAAGTCCTACCGAATCGAGTCCGGCCGTATGCGCTTTCTCGACGGCCCTGTCTACCAACGATCGCAGATCGAGCAAGGCCAAGTAAGCTTCACGCGTGATCAGAGCGCCCTTGCACTTACCGCTTGAAAGCATGCCTTTCCTCCTGACTAATTAACGGGGGAGAGAGGCTAACCCAAAGGAGTGGTCAGGGCAATGGTGTTTTCTGATCAGGTTAACGACGGCTTGCTGAGATACTAGTACCTCACCAAAAAAGCGGGGAAACCGCGCGTTTTCAGGCGCTCTGAAGCTAGGTGCAGAAATCTTTGCCAAGAGTCCGCAATTTGTGTATTCCATCTGGCAGCTCTCCAAAGCCAAGCGTTTCAACGTACGAACTCGACCCAAGTTGTTCCGGTTCCAAGGGGAACGACGTAAGCGCCGCGCTCTTGCGTCCAAGTTTTGGCCGGATGATAGGTTGGCGCGCCTGCAACCTTAGCCGTTTGCTCAATCCGGAGACGGGCGGCGTGCAGATATTGTGTCGCCGGCGCCAGACCCACGCGAATCGCTCGCGTCTGCTCGTTTAGTTCGAGAGCTTCAAACTGTCCCGCATCCAGCGTAAGCCACAGACCCGCGGACGCCAGATACGCTCGCATTCGAAAAGAGTCGAGGGGCTTCACGTTAACGGTTTGACGTTCCTCGTGAAGGTTTCCCCCAAACGCGACCCAACCAAATTCCGGATGATGCATTACGTAGGTTGCTGTGTTCCAGGCGTGACCAAAGAGATTTGGCCCGTCATCACCCGTAATTCCGTCTGGCCGAAGCAGATCCGGAAAGGCATGAAAGGCGGCGGCCAGGAAGCCTTCTTGATCGATGTCTGTCAGCGTACCCATGGTGCCGCCGTAGCCTACTCGCAAAAGATAAAAGTCATCGGGATGCTCGCGATATTCGGCAAGAAGGGGGATGGCGTTCAAACTCGAACCGTAGTGGTGCAACTGGCGTTCGAGCTGTCGCAGCTTGCCGGCAAAAATGAAATCCCAATAGCGTCGCGCGCTGCCGTTGTATCCCCAATGCGGGATCGCGGGGTCGTAGCCGAGAATGGCGTTCAGCGTCACGTCCGCTTTCTCTTGAAAACCAAAATGCTTCATCCAGGCGTAGACTTCTTCCTGCCCGGTCGAGTCCCAAGGCATTTCGCTGCCGAACGGATAGGCTTCTTCTTTCCAGCGATTGGCGCGGATGCGCATCTTGGCTTCCAAGTCATCCGCCTGCGCGTTCCATCCCTCGCGCCGCAGATCTTCGAGCACTTGAAGGAATATGTCCCCCTCCATCTGGCCGAAAACGGCATACCCCGGCGCGAGTTTCACCATCGCCACGGAGGTTTCGTACGCGTTGGTCAGATACCAGTCCCACCGATGATTTGTCACCAAGCCGTCGTAGTTGCGCGCTAACCGGTACAAAACCCAGTACGCAGCAACCGCGTGAGGATAATCGTAAGAGCGGTCCACGCGTTCGGAGTCCGCTTGGTTCCAGCTGGTCCAGGACTTCCAGTCGAAGTCGTTTCGGTAATAGTCCGGCGGCATTTGATCCGGCTGGTAGTAGAAAAGGCTTTTGCGCACCCCGAACTTGTTGGCGCCATCCTTGTACTGCAACCCGCCCCAAAGCACGCCGTCCACAAATTGCTGAAATTTGTCGAGTTCGTCCTTGTTCGGCTCACCAAGCTGTTTCATGATCGCCGAGATCCACGCGCCTCCGCCGCCCTCATCGCCGAGTCCGGCGATCCACGCGCGGCTGTCTTGCGTAACGATCTGGTTCTCCTCGCGGTCGTAGGTCATGAAGGAAGGGCTTCGGTGAAAACGATCCTGGGGGTCCGCAAACCATTGTTTGGTCGCGAGGAAATGGCCCAGGTCTGCCAGGGCTTGGGATTCGGGCTTGATCACAAAATAGTGAATGGTCTGGACTAAGCCGTCTTTGTAAGTGACCGTCAGCCGCGCGCGCCCCCATGCTTTTCCGTGCACCGAGTATTTTTTCCAACCCGAAACCGCACCTGCTTCTTTGATGGTCAGCGCCTCGGCGGGCTCGATGACAGCGGACTTGACCGGCTCAGGATAGTTCAAGAAAAGCTCTGCGTCGGTGCCCATCGGCAGAATGTAACCTGGGATTCCCACAGCAACAGGCCGATGATTTTCGGCAAGAGTCTTCTCGATGTGGCGAATCGAGTCGGCCAGCACGAATTTCACGCCGTATGTTTTCGATTCGCCCGGGGCAAGCGTGACTTGCGTTGGCCGATTCCAGGGACTTGCTTTCTTCCATTCGTTTTCCGCAAACGCGGCGCTATGCACCATCCAGTCGTAGAAGCCTTCAAAGGTAATTCCGCGAGGCGTGAGGTCGCGGAAAATGGCGGCGCCTGTCGAGCGCCGTGCGCCGAGAATCGGGTTGTAAGCTTGGAAAGGGGTCTTTCCATCTGGCAGAACCAGCAACGCAGGGCCGTGCCCGCTCAAGCGTGTCACTTGCAGATACCCGGCATCCTCGCCGATGTAAGGATCGTAAAACGAGCAAACCGCGTGGGCTTGTTCGAGCGAGCGGTCGTTCAGCACGTTGTTAAAGATCATGGGGATGCCCAGGGCTCCCACCTGCACGCTTTCTGCGGTTTTATTTTTCAGACTAAAACGCAGGGCAAGCCTTCCATCTTCAAGCGCCCAGGTCCTGGTAATCTGCAGCGGAATATCTGTTGGCAATGTGGGTGCAAGGTCGGCTGCTGCCAGGGTCGGCGACATTGAGGGTAGAGCCGCCACGGGTTTGCGGGCGAGCGCGGTCGAGTAGCTTTGCCACTCTCCTGAAGCGCCGCTGCGCAAGCGCAGGTCAATGTCGCCCAGGTGATAGTAGCCGTCCCTGGACCGCGCCACGAGCAAGTCCGCCGGGGTAAAGTCGAAGTCTCCTGCACCTTTCGGTTTCAGAGCCGCAACCGTCTGCGAGGACCGGACCAGGCGCAGAGAAAATGCGGGAGTGTCGAGATCCAAATAGCCTGGTTCCAGCATGGGCCCCGGTGTCGGGGCCGCTTTCTGCTGCTGGTGTGCCAGTACGGTCCAAAGGGTTACCGAGCCAAACAGAACAACCGCCACCACCAACTCGAGGAATCTCGATCGCGCCGTGCGCCTGATGTAGCTCATTTTGCTGCCCTCATGGTCTCCGTTCGCCAGTGGAGTGCTCCTGATGCCAAATCCTGCAAGCGCTATCATTGCCAAGCAGGTTGCCTGGGCCCTGCAAATGCGACCTTATTTCGATTGCATAATACACGGGCTATGCTACATTGCAAGCGCTTGCTCTCGACTTCCGGAGGATGTTCCGTGCGCTGGTTCCCCGCCTTGGCCCTTTCCGCCGCACTTTCCCTGGCCTCTTTGACGGCGGCGCAGTCATTTCAAGACGCTCAGTTTCAGCTGGCCTATTCGTCCTCCGGCATCACGAGTCTCAAACGCGTTCACGACAAGTACGACACCGACTACATCGCCGGCGGCCGCACCTTTGGTGATGTACTCATCGGCTACCGTGCGGTTGGTGCAAAGGATTGGAAGAAGGCGTCGGCAGCCGCATTAGACACCAATGCGCCCGCAAATTCACAAGGAGTGTCGTTCACCATTGGTGAGCTTGTCCCCACGCTCGCTTCGCTCTCCCACGCCTCGGCGTCCACACGCGGGCCCCTGTTTGCCCTCAACGATCAACTCCTTCCCCGCAATTCTCATGACCAAGCCCTGCCGCGCATGGTTTGGTTCGGGAAAAAAGGCACGACCGAGTGGGTTCAGTACGATTTTCCTGAAGCGAGAGAGGTTCGTTCTGTCGAGGTCTATTGGGCGGTCCAGGAAGACGATAGTAACCCCGCCAAGCTGCCGAAGGGCTGGCATGTCCTCTACCGTGACGGGGAAAACTGGAAGGAAGTGAGTTCGCCATCCGGTTATCCGATTGCAGCAGACAAGATGAATCAAGCCTCGTTTGCGCCTGTCACCACCTCCGCTCTACGTCTCGAAGTTCAATTGCAGGAAGGGGCCACCGCTGGTCTTTTCGAATGGACCCTAAACGGCGAAGGAAGAACGGTTTCCCCGATTCACGACTTGCAAGCTCAGGAAAACTTCCAGCTCCAGGACCACGCACTGGTGTGGACAATTTCCTTAAAGAATGTGTCTGGCTCTGCACTCGAGATCGGTGACCTTGGCCTGCCTCTCCCGTTCAATACCCAATACGTTTGGGACAAAACGGAAACGTACACCAAGCGGCTCATCCCGCATTGGCTCATCGCCGGCAACGGCTCTTTTCTTTTCTGGATGCGAACCAATACGGAAGGCCCGTATCTGGTGATGACGCCAGCGGGTCATTCCAAATTGGAGTACTTCGAACCGCAAGGCTTTGGGCGGGGCGTCGCGTTTTACGTCCACTCCGAAGCGAGCGCCGAGGAGCTGCGAGCGAAAGGCGGCACGTGGCGGCTGCCAAATACCAAGCTGGTTCTTCCGCCGAACGGGCAGTCGGGAGATTCCGCAACGTACCAGTTTCGGTTCCGTTGGGCTCAAGACTACAACGGCGTACGAGATGTGCTGTACGACGAAGGCCTGTTCGACATCAACGTGGTTCCGGGGATGACGATTCCCACGGATTTGACCGCGATGTTTTCTCTCCGCACGCACAACGCAATTCGCGCCGTCGTAGCGGAGCATCCCCATGAGACGAAAATCGAGTACGCCGGTGAGAGCGGCAAAGACACCCATGTTTACAAGGCCCAGTTCTCCAAGCTGGGGGAGAATTTGTTGAAGGTCGAATATGGCGACGGACAATATCTTTCGCTGGAATGTTTTGTCACTGAGCCGCTTGAAACGCTTTTCAAGAGGCGTGCGACGTTTCTAGTGACGCACGAACAGGTCCGCGATCGGTCGAAGTGGTATACCACCGTTTTTTCGCAGTGGGACATGAAACACGAAATCCTGCGCAGCCCGGAGGACTTGGACGGTTTGCAATCCTACGCCGTCGCATCGGATGATCCAGCGCTTGGGAAAGCCCCGTACGTCGCAGGAAAGAATATTTTCTTTCCAGTGCAGTCCGAGATCGACGCCGTTGAAAGCTACATCAAAGATTTCGTTTGGGGCGGTTTGCAGCAAACCGACAAAGAACCGTATCCCTACGCGATTTACGGCATCCCCAACTGGAAAGTGAATCGCGACAGTCCCAAGGACGACAACTCAGGAAAGAAGCATATCTGGCGGATTTACGACTACCCGCACGTCATCCTCCTTTATTACAACATGTACCGGCTCGCGAAACTTTACCCGGGTATGACCAACTACCTCCACAAGGATGGATACCTAGAGCGCGCTTTCGGCACGGCAAAGGCCTTTTTCACCGTTCCACTAGAGATCGCGAAATGGTCCGCGTATGAGACGGGAACCTACAATGAACTGGTCATTCCTGAGCTTGTCGACGCTCTGGAACAGAACGGGCACAAGGATCAGGCGGATTGGCTGAGAGCGGCCTGGGAAAAGAAGGTAAAGCATTTCATCAACGATCATCCCTATCTTTTTGGCTCGGAATATCCATTCGATTCAACGGGATTTGAGTCCACCCACGCGTTTGCCAAATACGCGATGAAGCATGTCCCCAAGCCCGGCGAAAATCCGCCAGCGGATGCCCCGGCGGACGATTTCCGCCGCGCGGTGAAATACGACGACGCCGAAGCCTTTCTGGAAGAGCAGATGAAACTGAATCTTGCATGCCGCGGTTGGCTCGAGACGGCTTACTACTATCTTGGAAGCGATTATCGGGGCTCCGGTCCCTCCAACTACACGTTGAGCTACATGGCGCAAATGGGGGGCTGGGCGGTTGAGGATTACGGCTTGTACTTCGCCCAGGATCCCTTCCCGTATTTGCGCTTGGGCTATGCGTCCTATTTGAGTTCCTGGGCGCTCTTGAACTCGGGAACGGTGGAATCCCATTACGGCTACTGGTACCCCGGCAAAAACAACGACGGGGGAGCCGGTGGAGGCTTTGAGCCGCGGCCTTGGGGGCGCGCTTGGCTGGGCAACAAGGAAACGGGACGAGGCTCCTGGTGGTATTCCGGCGAAATTGATTTGGGATATGGCGGGGCATTGCGTTCTGCCGCTACGGTTTTCGTCAATGACCCGATTTTCGGAGCCTTTGCCTACGGTGGCGAGGTTGTCCGCGGGAAGAACCTTACAGAGGTGATTCCCAAGGACGGACTGCGGGCCCGATTCCATATTGTGAGAGGCCAGCAACGAGTTCACATTCTGCTGGACCGCGACGGTTTCGCGAAGGACCAGCCCGTTTCGTTTGACGATTCTCTGTCGGTTCTCAAGTTCACTTTGGAAAATCGCGCCGCAGCCGCTCACGAAACGGAGGTTCGGGTTACCGGTTTGCCTCCCGGGAATTACACCGTGATATCCGGGAAGGGCGGAGACGCCGAAAGGCAAAAGGTCTCCGCTGGGGAACGTGAAGCAACGTCTTTCCGGGTTCTACTGCCAGCAGCAGGAGCTTCGGTTGAGATCAAGCGATGGGCCTCCGCGAGATGACCACACGGGATGCACGAAGTTAAACTCCAGGCTTAAGAAGAGGGATTATTCCCACCGGATGCGAACCAGCGAGACAGCCTGCCGGGGAAGCGTGAAAGTTAAATGCGCGGTGCCTTTTTCGATGCGTATCCACGCAGGTGAATCCAGGAGTTGCAGCTCCCCGGCCGTCTGGAGTTTTTCGTATTGTTCGGGAGAGGGAGATTGGAGTGAACCTATCTGGTTCCATGCCGCAAAAGAATTGCTGTGGCTCGAATCGACGCGGAAATGTTCGAGCAAGCCGCTGGTTGACGCCGAAGGCAACCCGGTGATGGTCAAGTCGATGGGGGAGGCAGGGACGGGAAGATCCTCGTCGTGATAATTCCAAAGCAGGATTTCCACCTCATGATCCCGGCGGGTGGCGATGGCATTGACTTCTGGATGACGACGCACGCCGTCGCGGACAATGTCTTCCGTTGATAACCCACCCGACGACGCAACTGCTACACGCTCCCGTGCCAGCAAGCCGAACATTCGAAACGCGTTCAAGACGGGCTTGTCCAGTCCGTTGGTGGCGAGTTCGCGAAAGCCTTCGAAATAAGGCTGATCTTCGAATTCAAACGCCCAGGTCACGGAGCCGAGAAGATCGACGTTCTCCATGCGGGCAAGCGCGAGAGTGTGGAAGAGGGCCTCGGCCTCGTAAGCGGCATAGAGAGGTCCGTTTCGGTAGGAGTTTTGCGGATGGGTTCGCGCGGAACACGCAGCGCAACCTTCAGGATCTGATTCTCCGAGGATCATCGGGGTGTTGCGCCACTCCTTGAAAGAGGAGACGATTCTGAATCCCGCTTCGACGGATGCAAGCTGGCGGGCGATACCCATTTGCACGTGATCGCCCATCCACTTTGGCGAACCTTTTGGGTGAAAACTGATGAAATCCAGACGTGTGCCGGTCTTGCCCGTAGCGTAGTTCTTTTGGTGCGCGCAGTGCTCCAGAAACTGACGCAGGAACTCAGCTGCCTTTGGGTAAGCAGGGCCGGTCGAATCGGGTCCGCCAATGCGAGCCTCAGGCAGGGCGCGGAGAACGGCGTCGACACTCATGTCGTAAAGCTTGAAGAACTCTTCAGGGGTTCCTTTCCAGTATTCGATGTCGGGTTCGTTCCAAACCTCCCAAAGCCACGTTTTCACCTCGGCATCACCATAGCGTGTTCGAAGGTGACCGACGAATTGAAAGACAAGGTCCGACCACTTCTGATAGTCCATCGGCGGATAGGCCCAGCCTGTGTAAATCGAACCTTGAGGGAAATTATGCCGGTAAGGATCGGGATGAGTGGAAAGGGCTTTGGGCATGAAGCCGATTTCCACCAGTGGTTTGACGCCAGCCAAATGAAAAGTGTCAAAAATGCGGTCCAGAATGGTCCAACTGTAGATAGGCTTTCCTGCGGCGTCCTCGCTGTAAACGTTCGTCGAGCCCCATTTGAGCGAGGCGGAACCGTCTCCGGACGTCAACAGATTGTGAGTGCGGATATATACCGGCTCGGGGCTTAGCGCTCCCAGTTCGCGGAGGAGTTTCTGGCCGTTTGGTGCATAGCTATAGTTGGGCTCGTCATAACCAAAGTAGTTCCAGATGCGCGGGAGAGTTCCATCGGAGCGATCGGCGAAGACTTGAGCCTGCACACTTTGAGGAACTTGTTGTGCTGGGCACGATGCTCCAGTCGAAAGAAGCGGGGCTAGGAAAGCAACCAAGGTCTGAAAGGCGGGCACGCTAATGAATGACCTGAAAATGGTGCGGGCCAATCTCACGAGACTGTTATCACCTAACACCGAGATATTTCAAACCCGAGCAGCAACGATCATAGCCGCTCATCACGCGCTTACAACTGGCGTCCAAACCTGCATCGGTGTAGGCGCGCGGTTGGCCCAGGCATAGTATGGAATGAAGGTAAGCGTAGTCGAATTTCTCTGAGAAGTGGCTGGCCGATAGTGGAAGTATAGTCCTGCCTGAGAAGCTAGCCTGTCGTCAAAGGCGTTTGCGCACTTCAGGACTACGATGCCTCCCAGCAGGCCCTCGCGAAACTCCTCCTGAAATTGAGATGACGATTTCTGATTTACATCAAGGCGCACATCCGCGAGCGCAACTCCCTCCGGCTGGTCGAGTTGTTCCAGGCAATAAATGATCGGTCCGCGCTGCACGGCCACGCGGCCGTAGTCGTCCACGACCCTCGGATTTGCCTCGATGGTGCGCGTTGTAAGATCGAATTTCACGCTCACGGCATCGCCGGGTTCCCACCGGCGCCGCAGCGCAAGATATTGGCCTGCTGTGACTCCCGAAACGGCCTTACCGTTGACCATCACCTGCGTGCGCTCCGACCATCCGGGAATCCGCAAGTACAGCGTGAATTCGGTTGGTTTCTCGGGTGTGATGGTGAGGTCTGCTCCGTCCTTCCACGGATAACTCGTTTTCTGTTGCACTTTCAATGCCGCCCCATTTTCGAGATGCCAATCGAGGACCGAGTTGTCGTAAAGATGGAGGTACAAACCGTCAGCGCTGGTGCTGTAGAAATAGCCCGGCAGCGAAGCAAATGTGCGCTCAAGGTTTGGCGGGCAACATGTCGTGTCGTACCAAGGGTTGCGGATCTGGTCGCCATTCGACGGATCGAAACCCAGCGGATTCCGGTAGCAATACAGCGTTCCATCCAGAGACATGCCCGAGTTGATCCCGTTGTATAGGGCGCGCTCAATGACATCCGCATATTTCGCTTCGCCGGTTGCCGCGAGCATGCGCCAGTTCCACATCATGTTGCCGATGGCGGCGCAGCTCTCGCCGTAGGCGGTGAAATTGGGCAGCTCATAGGGCTCGCCAAAAGCTTCGCCACTGCTGCGCGCCCCGACCCCGCCGGTCACATACATTTGATGGCTGACAAGATCGTCCCAGAGCGTGTTCAGCGTCTTCCAGTAGGTTGGGTCGCCGGTTTCGAGATAGTAGTCGGTCGCGCCACAGCATGCGTACATGCAGCGCACGGCGTGTCCTTCAAGATGCGTGCGGGAAGTAAATGGAATTCCACAAAAATGGTACACGTATCCGCGACCGGGCACTTTGATTCGGTCATCGCCTTGAAGAAGGTAGCCCGCCAGCTCCAGGTGACGTTTATCTCCGGTGGTTCGATACAGTTCAATGAGTGCAAGCTCGATTTCCGGATGGCCGGAGAAGAGTGGTTTCTTGTCCGGCCCCGGACCGAAATTAGGGAGCAGGAAGCCATCGACAAAATGGATTCCCGCGTCCAATAAGGTCGTATCCCCCGTGGCGCGATAGTAAGCAATCGCACCCTGGATCAGGTGGCCGATGTTGTACAACTCATGGCCCCAGCGTTGAACTTCGGGCGTCATGCGATCCTTGGCATGTTCTCCAACGTAATAGGTGTTCAGGTACCCGCTTGGCTCCTGAGCCGCAACAATTTCCTTGATGATTTTGTCTGTGAGCCTGCGCAACTCGGGACGATCGCCAGACTGCATCGCGAAGCCCGCTGCTTCGGTCCATTTGTAGACATCAGAATCCGAATACACCGGGCCGCGCTGCTGAGCGTCGCTCTTGCCAGCCAGTCGCAGGAAGTTGTCCATGCGGCCATTGGCCTCGAGCAGCTTTTCCATCGAGGGGATGCTCTTGTCCACGTTGGTCTGGCGTCGCGCGGCCCAAAAGCCGGAAGTGATGGTCACCGCGTGTACCGGGACATTCCGCAGCTTGGCGTGGGGGGACTTAGTCAGATTTAGCACGCCTTCGTCTTTCCAATCGGGACCTGCGGAGGAACGTGCAGCCGGGGAGGGGGCTGTCGGCTTGCCTTCGCCAGATCGCGAGAGGTTTCCGAGCGGCAGCGAAGCCACCGTCGCTGCGGAAATGGCCGAGCCGACGAATTGGCGGCGTGAAATCTCGGATCGTCTTGTCATGCTAACCTCCCAGAAGAGCTGCGGACCCACCGGGAAACGCTGATAGATCCCGAGAAACGAAGCGGTTCAGAGGCCTTCAGGTGCGCCGGATTGGCGCAAAGCGCCCGTTTCTGCAACCGCTTGCAGAAAATGTTGATATCATCCGAAGTTTTCGTTGTCAATTGCGAATCCTTCTCTACCGCGCTTTTTAGACTTTCAGCCATCAGCAAGCACCATGAAGGCGGAACTGCTCCCCAAAAAGACCACTTGGACTCGGGGCTTTCGGCAGAGGGCTTCGGGGCGAAGCGGCCATCTAGTTGGAGTGAGAAAGAGCCTGCTAGAGCGCGGACTTTTCATGGCTGGTCATGGGTACCATACGTCCCTTTTGAATCGCATATTCGATGGAACCCCAGCGAATGCGGTTTGACCAGAAGCTCGCCAGCCACACCACAAAGTAAATGGCGTCGCGCACCGGGACAAGCCAGAAGTTCCTTCGGAGCACCTCGTCTCTTAGCCCCCACACGCCCACGGTCCAGGCCATGGCAAATCTCAGCACGAGGTAAGCAGCCAGATAGGCGCCGGCAATCCACGACGCGGGCGCAAGCAAAATCGCGAGCAACGTCCAGGGCAAACCCTGGGTGAACAGCAGCCCCAAATACGAAAACGGCCTGCACAAGCGAACCGTGCGCGCCCACCGCAATTGGTGGTCCCAGAATCCTCGAAAGGTCTCAGCGGGATACATGGTCCAGACCGGCTCGTGCGATAGAACAATTTCTCCGCCCGCACTGGCAATGCGCAGGGCCAATTCGTAATCATCCGCGAGCGCATCCACAATGGTCTCGAAACCGCCCATTTTTTGCACCCATTGTTTTGTCGTAGCGATCGAGGCGCCCAGCGCAAAGCGAATGCCTTCCTTCCATCGAGCCATCAGCACACCAGCAAAGAAATCGCTAGCAGCGCCGATGGCCTCCAACTTGGCGGCTAAGTGATCTTGAGCGATGGCACGATAAAACGACGTCACCGCGCCGATTTTCTTGTTGCGCAAAGGCGCAACCACTTCGCGAAGATAACCTGGGTCAACGCGCACATCCCCGTCGGTCAGTACGAGCAAGTCATATTGGGCCTCGCGCGCCAGCATCGCCAGTTTGTTCACTTTGCGGTTCGCGCCTAGCTCTTCCGCACTGGTGAACAACCGAATTCGCTTTTGCGGAAACTCCGCCATGATCTTGCGGATGAGGGGGACCGCCGGATCGTCTTCGTCATTCACCGCGAACAGGATTTCGTACTCGGGATAGTCTTGTTTGCAGAAGCTCGCGAAGTTTTCGTAGGAGCCGAAATCCACGCCGCGGACAGGTTTGAGGAGGCTCGCAGAAGGAGGGTTGTCCTCCCGCGATTGTGTTTGGCTTCGCCCGAAAAATCGAAAGGCCGCAAGGATTGCAAGGAGGTAATAAACAAGCGGAGCCGCCGCCACAAGCAACAAAACTTCGCGCCACAGGCCGTTGTGCAAGATCATGAAAGCCAACTCGCCATGAAGGTTTCAGGGATTGGTGCTTCAGCCCGCCGCCACGAGCGCGACGCCAATGCAAACAAGGATAACTCCCGCCCACCGTGCAGCGCTTACGTCCTCACCCAGAATAAACTTCGCTCCAAACGTCCCGGCGACATAGCTGAGTGCGGACGCAGGAATCACCAGGCTAATCGGTTCCCAGGACAACAAAACCAGCAGTGCGTAGAACGACAGCGCCATCAGGGGAACTCCAGCCCAAAACCACCCGTTGCGCACGGCGCGGCCCAGAAACTGAAGCACAGCGAGCGGCCGCAACCGCGCTGGTTCGCCGACCGACTTCATTCC
>Ga0126378_10000695_pt1 | contig 24819 bp, 22 predicted proteins | sample PanSoiMetPlot_23_FD_92587 | JGI IMG/M metagenome (GOLD analysis project Ga0126378, IMG submission 92587) | Tropical forest soil microbial communities from Panama - MetaG Plot_23 | ecosystem: Environmental > Terrestrial > Soil > Tropical forest > Bulk soil | place: Panama | collected 2016-02-17
CCTCTTGACGTGGCCTGCCGGAGTGGTATCGTTCGCTCATGTAGTGTTCACATTCCATTCACGAAGTCGTCAGGAGGAACGCATGGCAAGCGCGCAGCGGGCACCTCGGGACGTGCTTCTCCAATCAGACGCCGAGTATCAGCGTCTGGCAGAGCAGCACCATCAGTACGATGAAGAACTCCAACGCATTTCCAAATCCCCCTACCTCAACGCCGAAGACCTCCTCGAAGAAATCAAATTGAAAAAAATGAAGCTCCACTGCAAAGATGAAATGGAGCGAATTGCTGCGCGCATTCTGCGAGAGCAGCGAGATCCCAGCAATACCAGCTTTGCGGCGTAGAAAACTGTCGTAAAATGGCCCTGCTTGCCTGCGGCGCCGAGCCGAGGGCGAAAAGGCGGGGGTCTACTCCAGTCGGCATGGTCAAAGAGGGCTATTTCTTCGGGTTGCCGCTGCTAGCGTTGGGCGGCTTGGGTTTCCTCCTTCACTGGTATACTGCTGCGATGGTGTTGGTGTTCCTCGCATTATTTGTGTTCTCTTTTTTTCGTGATCCGCATCGCGTGATTCCGGCTGAGCCTGCGGCCGTGGTGTCGCCGGCGGACGGACGCGTTGTTGTGGTTCGGGAGGAAGAAAATGCGGGGCGCCCCGGCGAGCGCGTCAGCATTTTCCTGGCCATCTGGAATGTACACGTAAACCGCGCGCCCGCTTCGGGAACCATTGCGAAGATGGACTATCGGTCGGGTAAATTTCTTGCGGCCATGCGGGAACGCGCTTCCTTCGAGAACGAGCAGAACGTGTTTACGCTTTCGACCGAATCCGGCGAAATGGTCTTCAAGCAGATTGCAGGGCTCATCGCGCGGCGCGTAGTCTCCTGGAAGAAAGCCGGGGAGCAGGTTATGCGTGGGGAGCGCATTGGCCTGGTGCGATTTGGGTCGCGCGTGGATGTTTGGCTGCCGAAAGGGGCTGAGATTCTGGTGAAAGTGGGAGAAAATGTTAAGGGGGGTTCCAGCGTGATTGCCAAGTGGCCGGCGAAACGCGCGCTGGAACGCTTTGACGGGAAAAGCACAGCCGAGACCGAAGCGAACTTGATAGCGACAGGAAAGCAATCTTAATCATGCCCGGTGACGATCAACACGAGATTCCTTTTGAGGAGCGGCGCTACCGGAATCAGAAATTGCGCCGCCGGGGCATCTTCCTCATCCCCAGCCTCTTCACCGTGGCGAATCTGCTTTGCGGCTACTATGCAGTTGTTGCGTCGCTGCTTGGCGGCACCGACAATTTTGACAAAGCCGCAAAAGCGATTGGCTTCGCGATCTTGTTCGATTCTTTGGATGGCAGGCTGGCACGTCTCCTGAAAGCGAATACAGATTTCGGCGTGCAATTTGACTCGCTTGCGGACGTGGTGAGTTTCGGAATCGCTCCGGCGATTCTGGCCTACGCGTGGGGGGTAATGGACCTGCCGAAGGACGGCAGCGTGGCGTTCCAGCAGATGCGAGAGTTTGCCTGGGTCTGCTGCCTGGCATTTCTGATCTGTTGCGCATGGCGGCTCGCGCGCTTCAACGTGCAGGGCATGGCGCCGGGCGGTTCGAAGTATTTCATTGGCATGCCCACGCCTGCCGCTGCCGGATTGATTGCCGCCCTCGTGCATGGTTTTCATGCCGACGGGCCTCTTCACGACTGGCGCTGGTCGGTGGCGTGGTTTTTGCTCGCGGCAGGGCTGGGCGCGCTGATGACCAGCACGGTCCGTTACTACAGCTTTAAAGACATCCCTTTAACGCGAAAGCAGCCGTCGCTTGCCATTGTTCTGCTTTGTTTGCTCGTCGGGGTGATCTGGCGTTACTCAGAATACGCGTTGGTCATCATGGCTTCCGCGTACGCCGTCGTCGGTTTGACGTTACACCTGGTGCGTTTCTTCCGCCACCGGCTGGTTTCGCGGACGGCGTGATTCATGCCTTCCATGGACCGGGAATCCCACCGAATTGTGATTGCGGGTGCGTCCTCACTGCTCGGCGCAGAATTGAAATCCTTGCTGGAAGAAGGCAGGTTTGCTGGCTGGGACTTTCGTCTGCTCGATGAAGAAGACGCAGCCGGAACGCTGACCGAAGCCGGCGGAGAAGCCACCGTCATTCAGCCGGTGGAAGAAGGCAGCTTCGAGAAAGCGCGATTCACGTTCTTTACTGGGTCGCCAAGATTCACGCTGGCAAATCTCCTCGCAGCGATGAAGGAAGGGACGGTCATCGATTTATCGGGTGAAACCATTGAAAGAGGGTTGAGCACCCTGTGGTTTCCGGCCGGCGGCGAGGTGAAACCGGCCATGCCTGTGGATGAGAGTCCCGTTTATGCGGTTCCAACGGCGGCCGCAACCTCGGTCTCGACACTCGCGCTTGGACTGGCGCCCCTCGGATTGAAGGGCCTTATCGTCCTCTGCGCCCTTCCTGTCTCCGAAGCCGGGCGCGCCGGAATCGAAGAATTGGAAACACAGACTTCGCAGTTGCTTTCGTTCCAGACCGTTGGAAAACCGGTGTTTGACGCCCAAGTAGCGTTTACCGTGCTGGACCGCTTTGGAAGCGGGAGCTCGCATTCCCTTGCGGCTGCCCGCAGGCGCATTCGCGCCGAGGTGAAGACATGTTTGGGCACAAAAGTTGTCCGTCCAGCCGTTCAGGTCATGCACGCTCCTGTTTTCTACGGAACCGTTTTCTCCGCCTGGGCCGAGTTGGACAAGGGAGCAACCTGCCAAAGCATTTTGGAAGCTTGTAAGAAGGTGGGCTTTTTCATTACTCAGGAATCGGAAAGCCCCAGTAACATGAGCGCGGCGGGGGAAGCGGTAATTCAACTGGGGATGCCCGAGCCTGAACCTGCTCAAGTGGGATCGTGGTGGCTGTGGGGAGCGGCGGACAACATCCGCTTGCCGGCAGCGAATGCGGTGAAGCTGGCGGCGAAGCTCGCGTGATAAGAAACGCATCGGGGAGTGGCGAGTGACGAGTGGCAAGAATCGAAAAGGTCCGCGTCATTTCTCCAAATCGAATTCTCATTCTTTTTCTTTCCTTCTGGTGAACAACTCAAAACTAAGAACTTACCACTCGGCGCTTGGGATACACGCATGCGCAGTCTTCTTGGTCGTAAACGGGCTACTCAGCGGCTGCGGCTACCGCGTCGCGGGCAGAACCGACCCGCTTCCGAAAAGCATTCATGTGATTGCCGTGCCCGCGCTCGGAAACAAGACGACGAGCTACCGCATCGAGCAAAGGCTGACGGCAGCAACGGTGCACGAGTTTTTAGCCAAGACGACGTACCGCGTGGTTTCTGATCCGGCGAACGGCGATGCGGTGTTGCGCGGGGAAGTGCTCAGCCTGGAAGCCGTACCCCTGTTGTTTGACACCTTGACGGGAAGAGCCACGACCATGCTGGTGAGCGTGAAGTGCGAAGTGACGTTCGAAGAGCGCGAGACGGGCAAGGTTCTCTATCACACGGACAATTTTTTATTTCGCAACCAGTACGAAATCTCGACCGACGTGAAGAGCTTTTTCGAAGAGCAGGACCCCGCGCTTGACCGCCTGGCGCAGGACTTTGCGGCGCGGCTGGTGGCGGCGGTGACGGGAAACTTTTGAGCGGCCTCAAACCACTTGGAATGAGCGGCTTAGATGAAAACCTAGCGCGAGCTAGTTAAGGTAATACTTGAAGTCGGGGGGTGAACCCATTGATCCGGTTGGGCTTACTGGCGACAACATGGTAAAAGAGGCGCGAGGAGACGGGAATGGCTCGAATCTCGGCCAATGAGTTGCTGGCGCGGTTGGAAAAGGGAAAACCTGTCCCGGCGATCTTGCTTCTCGGAGAGGAGGCCTATCTGCGCGATAGTTGCCGGACGCTTTTGATTGAGCGATACGTGCCGGAAGCGGCGCGGACGTGGGCGGTGTCGCGCTACTCGGCAGATCGCGGAGAGACACAGGCAGCGCTCGAACAAGCGCAGACCATGGCGATGCTGTCGCCCCTGCAAGTGGTTTTTCTTGAGGATGGCGAGGCGATTGAAGGTCTCGGCGAGAAGAATCGTGATGCAACCGTGGAGTTGCTGACGGCCTATTTGGAAGATCCGGCGCCATTCACCGTGCTCGTGATCGAGGCCACGCAATTGGATCAGCGCATGAAATGGGGGAAGTTGCTGGCGGAGAAGTCGCTGGTCGTGGCGTGCGGGCTGGGCGAAAACCTAAACGAGCGGCAAGCCGCGGCGGTGGCGCTTGCGCGCGCGATGGCCAAAGAGCAGGGCCTCGAATTCGAACGGGGAGCGGCAGAGGACTTGGCGGAGTTTGTGGCCGCGGATCTGATGCGGCTGAAAACGGAGATCGAAAAGCTGGCTACCTTCGCTGGGGCAAGAAAGCAAATTAGGCGCGAGGACTTGAGCGCGCTGGTGGTTTCCGAAAAGACCACTACGGTCTGGGAGCTGGCCGACATGCTGGCAACGCGGCAAGGGAAGAAGGCGCTGGAATTTCTGGATCGTCTGCTGCGCGAAGGCGAGGAGCCGTTGCAGATGCTGGGCGCCATCACCTGGATGTACCGCAAACTGGTGGAAGCGAGTGAAACGCGCGGCGTTTCCAATGGCTATCAAGCTGCCCGAGCGCTGGGGATGCGGCCGGAGCAGGCGGAATTGGCGCTCCAGAGCGCGCGAAAAATTTCCAAGCCGCGTTTGCTCGCCGGGCTGGGCGCGTTGCGGCGCGCCGACGACCGCCTTAAGGGCGGGAGAGAAGAGGCGCGCACGGTGATGGAGTTTTTGGTGGCCGAACTGACGAGCGGCGCTTCGATGGCGGCGCGCGGCTGACGAAGCCTTCCCGGTTGCGATCGAAAGAAGATTTCAATGTAGCGGCGCGCTCGAGCGCGGCGCTACATTCAACGCCAAGAAAAAAAGGGCGGCTCTGCCGCCCTTCTTTGTTGGTGGCTGGAAAGAAGCTACTCGCTATTTCCGCCCTGATTGCCCTGATCGAAGTTAAAAAGGTCGAACAGGTCGCCGAGTGCCGGACTGTTCAGCGGCACGTAAGAATTGTCGTCTTCCACGACGGGGTTCGGGAAATTATCTCGGCTCCGCGCGGTCAACGGCTTCAAACCCCAGTTCCGTTCGATGAACTTGAGAATCGAAACGTGATCGGTATACGTGTGGCTGATGTGGCCGCCGCGCGTGTAAGGTGAAACCGCGATGAGCGGAATCCGCGGGCCGTCGCCGAAGAAGTCCAGCGGCTGAATGTAGCCGGAGTCATAGTAGCCTCCGCCTTCATCCATGGTGACGAATAGAACGGTGGAAGCGAAGAGCTCGGGGTTGCCGGTCAGATGGTCGACGACCTTCTTGACCAGGCCTTCAAAGAGGTCCTCTTTCGAAGAAGCCGGGTGGCCGTCGAGCAGTCCATCGGGCTTGACGAAGGAGACGGCTGGCAAGGAGCCATCATCGACGGCTGCGAAGAAATCCGTGGTGTCTTTGATATGCGCGGCGCGTTGCGCGGAGTCGCCCATGATGGCGTTGGTATAGGACTCAAAGTTGCAGATGTTACAGTAGGCCCGGCCGATTTGGACGAGCGGGTCAGGGTTGGTAGGATCATGCTGGAAGGCAACCGCAGCGTTGTAGGCTCCGCCGTAATACGCCCAAGAAATACCTTTCTCGTTCAGCGCTTCGCCGATAGTACGCACGTTGCTCGGCGGGATAGAGCCGCCGCCCGCAATGCCGCTCGTGTCCACGGTCCCGTCCGGCAGGAAGCCCGGGCTGTTGTTATTGATCATATAGAAGTGGCTGGCTTGGCAGTTTGCGTTGGGACGGTAAGGAAGGGATGCCAGATAATCGCGGACGGCAGCGACGCCGGGCTGCGCTGGGTCGGCGCATGCGGCGAAGTTTCCATTAAAGAGCAGGTCAACGGTGTAGACATCATCGGTGCCAGGCAGCGGATTTGGATTCGAGAGGACTACCGCCGGAGGCACAGTGGGATTGCCGCTGCTGTCGGTCCAGAAAATAGCGTCGCCGCTCCCCAGCATGACGTGGTTCGCGCCGGTGCCGCCCATGACCGATTGATGGAAGTTGTCACTCATCGCGTATTGGTCGGCAAGGCTCTTCAAAACGGGGACGTCTCCTTTTTGCATGTTGTAGAAAGCCATGGAATTGCCGCCACCGTTATCGTCAATCGCGGGTGGGTTGTCGAAGATAGAGTCAAGCTGGTTCGTGTAATTGGTGATGACAAAAGGATACAGATCGCTTAGGCACCCCGAGGGGTTTTGCCGTGTGGCATTCTTGATACTGCAATCAGATTGCTGCCACATCTCAAACAGCCGGTGCGTGGTGTCGCCCGTGTAGGAATCATAGGGGAGGCTCGCCCCTTCCAGAGGGAACGGCCCGTTCGGCAGGTTGCTGAAATTGGCGACACGAGTATCGAAGTCGGGGACAGGAGTGAGCACGGTCGTGTTCGCAGCCCCGGAGGCACCGGTCGTGAGCAGGCCAAGATCGCTGGTTTCCAAGGAAGGTTCGATGGCGGCCAGCAAGGTAGGAGGGGTGGCGGCGGGGAACGGAGGAGGATTCCCCGGCGTGCTGGGCGAGAAGTTCAGCGTCGGAGCCGGTAGTGTTCGGTAGGGAGCTTTTTCATCTGGGTTCAGGCTGATGAAATAGTCGGTTCGGAATGGCGTGACCGCCTGAAATTGTGCCGCCTTTGAGAAATTCTTGCCGGGAGTTCCATCCGCGTTGATGATGCCCTCGGAGAGCAAGTTCTTCACCGAGTCCCGGCTCTTCGGCGCGTAAGTGGCGAAGAGGTGGTCAAAGGTGCGATTTTCGCCAATCAAAACGATGACGTGCTTGATGGGAGTGCGGGTCTGACTATTCGGTTGCGCCTGAAGCGGACTGGCGAGCGGGCCCAGGCTGAATTGGAACACCATCGCGGCCAGCAAACAGGCGCGAAACGCGTGCCACCCTTTCGAAGCCATTCGCAGCAAAATCATGCAATTTCCTCACTTTCTCGAAGAGTCGGGATGAGGGCTCTCTGACAACAGAGACGATGAACCGCGTGCGTTACGGGGAGATTGCAGAAGAATGAATAGCGTTGATGAATGAGGTCATGCGCTAAGTGCGCAAGAATTCTTGCGTTAGGTGCAAGCAGAAATTGCGATTTCGGAATGGCGGACGCGGCGGTCAAAATCCGTGAGAAGGACCGCGGCTTCGGGAGCGACCACGGCGGCTTCCAGGTCAACTCCGGCGAAGCCGCGGACGGCTTCGAGCGAGCGCCAGGTCGTCTCGACAAAAATCTCAGTTTCGTGCCCGGCGTGATGCGTGGAGACCGTTACGCCGAGAAAACCGTCAATACCGCGAAGCTCTGGCAACACATTTTTTGAAAAGTGCTCGAGATACTTGGGCAGTTGCCCTGCGGTTGTGCGGGCGGACCAGCGGCGGACGATAGCGCCAGTCGCAATTGCCGAAGAGGTCTGCCGTTCTTGCCCGACGACCACTTTCCAAGGTCGCACCTCCCACTTTTTGACGAGGCGGTTCACAACGTAGGGATCTTTCCGCGCGAAGTCCTCGACTTTGCTCTTGTCATCCACGCGAAAAACCAGCAGGGCGCGGTCGACGGGATCATCGAACGCTCCGCCGAGAAGCAGGTCCCCCCGCTCGCGAGCTTCTCTGGCGATCCGCAGGTGCAGTTCGCGGAATTCGGCGCGGCGCGCGACGTAATCGTCCACGGTTTCATAGATCAGGGCGTAATAGTTCATGGGATTCCACCGTTGCTCGAGAAAGAAGGAAAAAGGCGGCGGTTGGGCCGCCTTGGTCGTTGAAAATCTTACCGGGGAGAGCAGATCTTACTTCGCGGCAGCTTTGGCCTTGACCGCGTTGTAAGCCAGTGTCAGGCGCGACTTGTAGCGGTTGCCGGTGTTTTCATGCAGCACGCCTTTGGTGATGGCCTGGTCGATGGCAGACATCGTGGGATGGAGGAGATTGCCAGCCGCGGTGGGGTCACCGGCGGTGAGGGCCGTGCGCAGGCGGCGCATCATGGTGCGTACGCGCGTGCGGTTCACGCGGTTCACTTCAGCGCGCTCACGAGCTTGCGCCGCGCGCTTCAAAACCGACTTTTTCCTTTTCTTTACCTTTGTGGGCTGTCCCTGGGCCATCTATCGCTCCTTAAGCGCATTATTGGAATTTCTAACGTTAAACGAGGCTCGCCGCTTTGTCAAACGAGTCTTCCGTCACACCAATTGGCGAATTTGCGCTTCTTGCGTGCGGGCGGCGCGTCGATTCAAGAAGAATTCGAGCGAAAGCATCAATCCAAGAATGAATAGACCGAGGAGGCGCGTTTCCATCCATTGGGAGCCAAGAACTCCATAGAGAACGCCCGCGATCATGACCAGTGGCCGAATCGCCGTCAATGGCCCGAGCATTAGAACGCTGGTCGCGCTGCGCACGTCGGTGGAGGGGACCAGACGGAGGGCGAGATTGAACAACACTAGCGCGGCGTAGGGAACAAAAATGCGAGCCATGCGGCCTGCTGCAAGTTCGAGATCCGCCCACAGCGAGTGACGATGCGAAGAAAGCGCCGCCGCCACTAGTAAAGCCGTCAAGGCGAACGCGCTGACGATCTGGCTTCCCACAACTCCCTGAAAGAGAGCACTTGCATAATAGGCGCGTTTGCGAATGAGAGGGCACCGGCCCATGGAAGCTCGCAGGCCGCACAGGAGTCCGTCGAGCAAAGCCAGAAGATAAAGAAGAGGCAGCGTCACCGCAGTTTTCCCAGTCGTGAAGCGCGGCGGCCAAGTTGTCGGCGGAAGCCGGGGACTAAGGCGGGGCGCAGCCCAACCAGCGTATGAAAAACGCGCGGGAGGGGCGTTTTCCAAATTCGGCTGCCATAGATGGCTGATGCAAACCCCGGCGCCGCCGCGTTGGCCGCCCCCGTGAGAGTTTTTCCTGTGTGCGCTCGCGCAGCGGAAAGTACTCCATCGTGTCGTGCGATGGCTGTGCGCATGCGGAGGTAGTGAAAGAACATGGATCCGAAGGGCGCGAGCAGGGAAGGCTGAAAATCAAAATGAAGGAACGCTTGCGTCTTAGCTTGTTCGTGCCGGCGAAGAAACTCGAGAAGGGAAGCGCCTCGAAAGTGGTGAATAACGCCCGTTGACAGAAAGATGTTGCCAGAGTGCTCCACGGAAAAAGCATCACCGTGAAGGAACTGGCAGGGCAGGCTCTCGGCGAGCGCCAGGCGGCTGGCTTCGGCAATAAGAGTGGAGTTCAGGTCCATGCCGACCAGTTCGAGGTTGTACTCCGCGAGGGGAACGTTCGCCGCGAGCCAGCGCGCGGTGTAACCAGTGCCGCACCCGATGTCCACGATGCGCAGCGGCTGGCGAGCGCCAGCTTGGCGGATGGAAGCGATCAAGCAGCGAAGAAGTTCCCACACACGGCGTCCGTGATAAAACTCCTCGGAAAGGCGCTGCATTTCCCAGTGAACCGTCAGGAACAGCCCGTCAATCGCGCGGGCGTCCAGAACCCCATTGTGCTCGGGCAGATCCCGGATCACCCGCAGCGCCTGGCGATTGCCAAATTTTGAAAAAAGAGCCACAAGATCGGCTTTGAGGACGGGAAGACGTTGGAGCGTGCGAGAATCGTGCTGAATCATCAGGTCGCTAATCTCAGGTTGAGCGGGATTCCACGAAGCGAACACAGTGGCCAGCGTACTCCAGCGCAGATGCGGTGAAAACAAGTCAGAGAAGTCCGCGCTTCGAATGCGGCAACCGGAGAACTGCTAAGCGGTCATAAAAATCCAGCTGACAGAAGAGTTTTAAGGCAGGGTGGGATAATATTCGGCGCGACAAATTGAACGTTCTTGAAAGGAGATCTGCTCATGGGACGGAAACGGAGAATCGGTGTTGGCACGACATTGCTGGTGACAATTTGTGCTGGAAGCTTGTTCGCGCAAGGACAAGCGGACTCGGCGCCCAAAGCGACTGCGGATTGCGCGGAACTGCCGAAGCTCGCGGCCAAAGTCGAAGCCCAGGGTCGTACCTTGCAGGATTGGCCGAACCTGGCGCGCTACCGTGAAGCCAACGCCAGTTTGAGCGCTCCGGGGAAAGATGAGCAGCGTGTAGTCTTCATGGGCGACTCCATCACCGATATGTGGGCGCTGCCGCGTTTCGGCGGGTTTTTTCCCGGGAAGCCCTATGTAGACCGCGGAATCAGCGGGCAAACGACTCCGCAGATGCTGGTTCGCTTTCGCGAGGACGCCATCGCGTTGCAGCCGAAGGCGGTTCTGATCCTTGCGGGAACCAACGACCTGGCCGGAAATACCGGGCCTATCACGATCGAGGAAACAGAAGCCAATCTTGCTTCCATGGCGGAGTTGGCGCGGGCCAACGGGATTCGCGTCGTGCTCGCTTCCGTCCTGCCGGTGAGCAACTATGGGCACGACGGGAGCGGAAATCCGATTGACATGCGCGTCAAGCGGCCACCGGAGAAGATTCTCGAGTTAAACGCGTGGATCAAAAAGCATGCGCAAGACGAGGGTGATGCCTATCTTGACTATTTTTCAGCTACGGTGGACGACCACGGGCTGCTCAAGAAGGACTTGAGCGACGATGGCCTTCATCCGAACGCCGCAGGATACGCGGTAATGGCGCCGCTTGCGGAAAAAGCCATCGCTTCGGCGCTGAAGAAGTAGCAGCTCAAGTCCCGTTGAGGCAGGGAGAGTGGCCGTCCGCCTCCGCACATCGCACAAAACGGACCGTACACCGCCATGTTTGGCTATCACTTGTCAGAATTGACGGGGTGACCGTTTCAGGACCTAGCTACTGTGCCTTTGCGCTCGGACTCAGGAGGTGGGGCTTGAGCCAGAGCGCAGAGCCCCGAGGCCAACCACTCCACAAAGCCTACCGCTCAGGTGCTTGTCCGCCTCGCGGAGAGCAAAAAGCTGGCGGCCTTTCTGCGTAGGTCCCCACCGTACGCAGTCGGCAGGCCGCCAGAGCGTGCGACTCGAAAACAATGTTTATGCAGCAAATCAATCGAGTCGTTGTTCCAGGGCAAAGAGGGAAAGGAATGGCTGGCGGCCCTCGTCTATTCCTGTCGGGTAATCCTAAGGGCTTCGAGCGGCCGCCAGTTTCCGACTCTGAGTTTATTCTTTTAGCGTGGCGCGCAAAAGCACCACGATCAGATTGCCTTTTCGTTTTGAAGAGTTACGGCCAAGGCAGGGCTCTCCCAGGCTGTCGCGGCACGAAGCCAAATGGCGGCGGTAGCTCTCTTAGATTTCCCCCCGAGGAAAGCCCAAGCGAATAATCCAGAAGCCACAAACGTGTAACTTGACCGCAGCGGAGCCGTGCGTTAGGGTGTAGGGAGTTTCTCCCGAGAAGGTGGCCCGGTTTCGTCTGTGGCCCTGTAAGGCGAGGAGGAATCCCATCGGCCAGCCTGCAGCGGGCAAGCCGGTTCCCGTAACCAGAGAACCTTCCAATTGGATGCGACGTACCGTTCACATTTCCGGACAAATCGAACCTTTCTTTGGCACGCTGGATGAAAACGTGCGCCTGCTCGAAGATTCGCTCCACGTGCGCACGCATTTGCACGACACGCGGCTGACGATCGAAGGCGAGCAGGACAACGTGGACCGCGCCGTGACCATTGTCGAAGAGTACAACCACTTGACGCGGCACGGGCGCAAGCTCTCGGCGTCGGAAGTGAAGTCACTCATGCGAGTGGCGACCGAGGAGCCGCATGAATCGCCGCGCGGCATGTTCGAGCACACTCGCGCGCGTTCGTTCGGCAAAAAGCAGGTCACGCCCAAAGGCGCGAACCAGCGGCACTACATGGAAGCGATTGAGAAGCACGACATGGTGTTTGCCACCGGTCCCGGCGGCACGGGCAAAACCTATCTTGCGGTGGCCATGGCCGTGAGCGCGCTGCTGACGAAACAGGTGAATCGCATCATTCTGGCGCGGCCGGCGGTGGAAGCGGGCGAGCGGTTGGGTTTTCTGCCGGGTACGCTGCAGCAAAAAATCGATCCGTACATGCGGCCGCTCTACGACGCGCTGTACGACATGCTCGACGCAGACAAGCTCGAGCGCTTTCTCGAAAAGGGAATTATTGAAGTGGCGCCGCTCGCGTTCATGCGCGGGCGCACGCTGAACGATTCGTTTGTGATTCTGGACGAGGCGCAGAACACCACCAGCGAACAGATGAAAATGTTTCTCACGCGACTGGGCTTCAATTCGAAAGCGGTCGTGACCGGGGACGTGACGCAAATTGACCTGCCGCAAGGGAAAAAGAGCGGGTTGATTGAGGCACTGGAAGTTTGCGGGAAGATCGAGGGCATCGGCAACGTGCAGTTCGGCGAAAAGGACGTGGTGCGCCACAATTTGGTCCAGCAGATCATCCGCGCCTATGAAGATTACGAGACGACGCATCCGCAACGCGGCGGCGCGAACGGGAAGGCGGCTCCCGCGAGAGAGTCCGGGCCAAGGGAATCTGGAAAAGGCCCGGAGCAAGAAATCCCGCAAGGATGATTCTGAACCAGCAGCACGAGGTTCGCGTGGCGCGCGGCCCTCTGGAATCTTTCTTGCGCCGGGTGAAGAGGGATCTCGGCTTAACGCAATCCGACGTGACGGTCTGCCTGATTAGCGACAAGGCGATGGCGCGATTGAACCGGAACTTTCGAAGGAAAAAGGGACCGACCGACGTGCTGTCGTTTCCCCACGAGAACTCTTTCCGGCCACTGGCCACGGGCCACGGGCCACTGCGAGCGCGCAAAGCGAGAAGGACCGCGAAGGTTGGGAGGCAACCCCGGTCGCAGAAATCGGGAGCCACCTATTTGGGCGACATCGCCATTTCACCGGCCACCGCGCGGCGCTACGCAAAAAACAACGGCCGCCGTTTAGCGAGTGAACTGCGCGTGCTGATTCTTCACGGCGTCTTGCATCTGCTGGGTTACGACCATGAAACCGACCGCGGCGAGATGGATGAAATGGAGCAAAGGCTGCGGAAGCGATTCGGATTGACGTGATGATCTTCGCCTGGTCCTTTGCACTCGCGCACTTGCAGGAAGGCATCCGTCTGCCTGTAACTTTTTCCTATTGGTTCTACGTTCTCAGCGTTCTGATCGTGGGGTTCACGCTCCCGATTTTCTCCTACCTCACACTGATTTACCGCGAATTGGGACGCATGACCACAGGCCGGGTGCACGAACACCTTGATATTTTCGAAGCGGAGATCGAGCCCAAGCTGAAGATCAACCGGCGCAGCGGCGGACGCACCTTTCGAATCATCGGCCATTTCTGGCTTGCCTTTCTCGTTCTGGAGACGACCCGCGGCGTGGTGTATTTTGCCCAGGGAACTTGGGAGTCGTTTCTCGAATTCTGCGTCTTCGTCATCCTTGAAGTTGTCTTCGCGATGCATTTCATTCCGGACATGCTGTTGTACCGCACGACGGGGCGCTGGCTGGTTCCCCTTTTGCCGCTGATCCGCGGCGCGATGTGGCTGGTGTGGCCCGTGCGCGTGTTCCTGGAAGGGACGGAGTCGCTCGCGCGAATTTCCGAGCAGGAAGCAGAAAAAACCGAAGAGCAGCGCACGGAAGAGGGAATCGAAGCGCTGGTGGAAGCCGCGGAAGAAGAAGGCATCATCGAGCCGGAACAGGCCGACCTGATCGAGCAGGTGGTGGAATTCAGCGACAAACGGGTGCGCGAAGTGATGACGCCTCGGCCGGACATCATAGCGATTTCCGCCGAGGCCACGCTCGAAGATCTGCACGCAAAAGTGGTGGAAACGAAATTCTCCAAGGTTCCGGTTTATGAAAAATCCCTAGATGACATTTTTGGCGTGGTTTACGCGCAGGACCTTTTACAAATTGCGGACCAAGATTTGCCGCAGCGCCGAGTCCGCGAGCTGGTGAAACCGGTGTTGTTCATGCCGGAAACTAAAATTGGCTCGGATTTATTGCGCGAGATGCGGCAGAAGGGGCATTCGCTGGCGGTCATCATTGACGAGCACGGAACCGTTGCGGGCATCGCGACGATTGAAGACCTGGTAGAAGAGATTGTGGGCGAAAGCGGAAACAACGGAAAGCCGCTGGCCCCGGACGTCGTGCGCGAGCCGGATGGCGGCTTGGTGATGCGCGGCAGCATGGCGATTGATGCGGTGGAGGAATTGCTGGGCGTGCATTTTGGCAAGCAAGCCGATGAGACGGTGACTACGCTGGCGGGGCTTTTGAGCCATGCGAGCGGGAAAGTGCCGACGCCGGGCGACAAGATTGATATGGAAGGGCACCGCTTCGAAGTGGTGGAAGCGAACCAGAGGAAAGTATTGCGTGTGCGAATCCGCAAGCAGGTGAAGGTGGTTCCTGCACGCAGTAAAATCGCTGAAACGTAGCGGGCTCGGGCCGGGGTAATCCATCCGATTTCAAGTGGAGGACAAGAGATGTTCCGAGTGACATCCAGAGGTCTTTCTGTGATTGCGGCGCTCGTTGTTGGATTGGCGCTGATAAGTGCATCGCCGGTCTGTGGGCAACAAAAGGCGCCGGCGGAAGAGCCGGGTGTGGATTTGCAGTGGGCGGTGAAGATTCCGATGCGCGATGGAGTGAAACTGAACGCAACGGTATTCACTGCACACGGGCAGAAACAGCCGCTGCCGGTGATTTTCACGTTCACGCCATACATTGGGGATTCGTACACGGACCGCGCGGTGTATTTTGCGAAGCACGGTTATGTATATGCGCTGGTGGATGTGCGCGGGCGCGGCAATTCGGGAGGGGAGTTCTGGCCGTTTGAAAATGAAGGGCGCGACGGATCGGACGTGGTGGAGTGGTTTGCCAAGCAGCCGTACTGCAATGGCAAGGTGACGATGTGGGGTGGCTCCTACGCAGGGTTTGACCAGTGGACGGTGCTCAAGGAGTTTCCGCCGCACCTGGCGACGATTGTTCCGGCGGCCGCGGCGCATCCCGGCGTGGATTTTCCTTTTCAATACAACATTTTCGGTCCTTATGACATGCAATGGCTGACGTTTACCAGCGGCGTGACCAGCAACGCAAACCTTTTCGGCAGCGGCAGTTATTGGGGCGCGAAGGCGCGCGAGATGTATATGTCTCACGCGGCATTTCAAAATTACGACCAGCTGGTGGGAAATCCTTCGCCAATATTTCAGAAGTGGGTGGCGCATCCGGTGCCACATGCGTATTACGACGCGATGGTGCCTTCGCCGGACCAATACAAAAAAATCAGCGTGCCCATCCTGACGATTACCGGACATTACGACGGGGATCAGCCCGGGGCGTTCACTTATTACAAGCGACACATGCAGTACGGAACGGCGGAGGCCAAGGCGAAGCACTATTTGATCGTCGGCCCGTGGGACCATCCGGGAACGCGCACACCGAAAGCGGAAGTGGGTGGATTAAAATTTGGCGCGGCCAGCGTGCTCGACCTAAACAAACTGCACGCGGAATGGTACGACTGGACGCTGAAGGGCGGGGCTAAGCCGGAATTTTTGAAGAAGCGCGTGGCGTATTACTTGGTTGGCGCAGAAGAGTGGAAGTACGCGGACAGTCTCGAGGGCATTTCTAATGCGACGAAGACACTTTACCTGAGTTCGAATGGCGCTGCCGGCGACGTATTTCACTCTGGCGCCCTGGCCGAGGGAAAAGGCACTGGAGGGGCAGCGACGGATTCGTGGACTTATGATCCGCTGGACACGCGGCCGGGCGCGGCGGAGCCGGAGGACGATCCCAGCCCGCTGACGTCTCAGCGCGCCGCGATGAACTTGTTCGGAGAGGGCGTGGTGTATCAGAGCGAGCCGTTTGCGGAGGCGACCGAGATAACGGGATTCGCGAAGCTGACCTTGTGGCTGAAGATGGACGTTCCAGACACGGATTTCGATGCGGACTTGTTCGAGATTCTGCCGGATGGCGGATCCGTATCTCTCACGAGCGCAACGATGCGCGCGAGATACCGAGAGTCGCTACGCGAAGCGAAGCCTGTGCCGGCGGGAGCGACGGAGAAATACGTCTTCGACAATTTCACGTTTTTCTCGCGGCGGATCGCAAAAGGAAGCCGGTTGCGGTTGATGGTAAGCAGCATCAATTCGACGGGAACGGAAAAGAACTACAATAGCGGCGGAGTGGTGGCTGCCGAAACCGCGAAGGATGCGAAGACCGCGCACATCTCTTTGGTGCATGACGCCGAGCATCCCAGCGCGTTGGAGCTGCCCATCGTAAAGCCTTGATGTCAGCGAAAGAAAACGCCAAGAAAGAATCTGCATTTCGCTCCGGATTCGTGGCCATTATTGGACGCCCGAATGCGGGGAAGTCTACGCTCGTCAATCGCCTCGTGGGGCAGAAAATCGCCATCGTCACGTCGAAGCCGCAGACCACCAGAAACCGCATTCAGGGAATCGTTACCAAGCCGGAAGGGCAGGTGGTGTTCATTGACACGCCCGGATTGCACGAGGCGGATTCCGCACTGGGAAGGCAGATGATGCAGGAAGTGGCGGCGGCGCTGGAGGGAATCGACGTCCTTTTGCTAATGGTGGACGCGAGCCACGCAGAATTACATGGGGATGATTTGTTGCTGGGAAAAGCGCGCCGGTTTGGCGGCAAGACGATTCTGGCGCTGAACAAGATCGATCGTGTGCCGAAGCCGAAGCTGCTGCCGCTGATCGATTCGTTCGTAAAGGTTTTCAACTTTGTCAGCATCGTGCCCATTTCCGCACTCGAGGGCTCCGGCTGTGACGAGCTGCTCCAGGAAATCCTCAAGCAGTTGCCGGAAGGCGAGCCGTACTTTCCCGAGGATCAGGTGACCGACCAGCCGGAGCGTTTCCTGGCCGCGGAAATCATCCGCGAGAAAGCCATTCAGGTGATGTATCACGAAGTGCCGTATGCGCTGGCGGTATTCGTGGAGAAATTTGAAGAGACGCCCAAGTTGTTGCGCATCGAGGCGCTGATGAACGTCGAGCGGGACTCCCAGAAAAAAATATTGATCGGCCACAAGGGCGAAACGATCAAGAAAATCGGAACGGAAGCGCGCAAAGAACTGGAAGCAATTCTGGACACAAAAATCTATCTCGGGCTTTACGTGAAAGTGGCGCCGGACTGGCGCGAGAATCCCCGGAAAGTACGCGAGTTGGACTGGCGGCACCAGCTTGAAGAACTGGGTAAACCTGAGGATCAGGAAAACTAAGCAGCGGTTGTTAGCCGACTTAGCTTAATCGGGAGTTCCGGCACACAGACCAACTGAAAAGCACAAGCGAATCACATTGATGCAAGTTTTTTATTGGGGGAAATTCATCCGCCGCAGGAGTTCCTGAAAGCGCGGGTCGGAACGTAAACTGTCGACCCTGAGATCGGCCTTCAGAAAGTAGGAAAGGTCGGAGGACCTCTCCAGATACGCCTTTTCGAGATACGCAAAGGCTTTGTTTTTGTCTCCTATCGTCGCATGGACAGTTGCGATCATATAAGGCGAGACATAGCCGGCTCGCGAGCGGCGCTCCAATTCTTGGAGGATCTTGAGCGCCTCCGCCCTGTTGCCTGAAGCTGCGTACGCATGTGCCAATGCAGCGGTAGGATCGGAATCGCCCTGCGATAACTCGACAGCTCGCTGGTACTCATAAATGGCTTCCTTCGATTGGCCTGAACCCTCATAGCCGACGCCGAACCAATAATGGGCGAACCAGGCATTCGGTCGCAACGCCGCAAGCGATCGGCTCACCTCAGTCAGGACCTTGTAATTCCGAAGGTGATAGTACATTGCCGCTTCGACCCAGAGAGGTTCAGACCGAATTGGATCAACTTCGCGGCATTTTGCCATTTCGGCCAGGGCCTCAGCGTCTCGGCGGTTCCACGCCAGGTAGAGGGCGTGGTCCCTACGGGGCCTGGCGCCGTTCGGGCACAATTCAAGGGAATACGAAAGCTCCCTCGCAGCGGTCTGCCAGTCCCAGTCATACCGCCAGCTTATCCGACCGAGCCACGAATGGGCCTCGCAGTTCTTTTCATCCAGTTCTAGGGCTTTGCGGATTGCTTGCTTCGCTTGTGGAAATGCGTCTTTGGGGGCGCGAAATCGTTGCTCTCCAAGAAGCGTATAGGTCACCGCCAGCCCCACGTACGCGTCTGCAAAGCCAGGATCTTTCTGGATCGCTTTTTCCAGGTAGCTTCGGGCCATCTCGTTTTCTTGGTAGAGTGCCCAGTCCAAACCGGTTGCTTCGAGATACGCTTGATACGCCTCTGGATTTACCTCCGGGGCATTGCGGAGCCGAGCCTCCTCTACCGCGGTCAGCTTTAGTTTGACCTTTTGCGTTATAGTTTCCGCGACCTCACGCTGCAACTTCAAGACATCCCCTAGATCACGCTCATAAGTCTCCGCCATCAGCTGCTGATCACCCGGCGCGTAGATCAATCGGGCTGCGATGCGAACTCGATTTCCGGAGCAGACAACGGCGCCTTCCATGACCGCATCGACGTTGAGTTCTCGACCGATCTCCGACAAGGGCTTCTTTTGCCCTTTGTACTGCATGACTGAGGTTCGCGAAATGACCTTTAGCGAACCAATTCGCGAGAGTTCGGAAATCAGCTGCTCGGTCATAGCGTCGGCAAAATACTCCTGGTGCGGATCGCCAGAGAGGTTCGCGAGCGGAAGCACCGCGAGAGAGCGAATCTTCGGTTGCGCAGCAAAACGGGACCAAAGCCTGCTGCGCAGCCCGCCCGCATCCAGAACAAGAAGAGCTGCCGCGCTTACCAGGACGGCTGCGGCGATTAGCGCCGGGCTCCATCGTTTTGGATGCGATTGCGTTTTTTCTGGTTGAGACGCTTCCGGCACCGCTGCAGCGATGAAGCGATACCCGCGCCGCGGCAGCGTTTCGATGTAGCGAGGATTTTCTGCTGTATCGCCCAAGGCGTCGCGCAACCGCTTCACTGCCGCGTTGAGTCCATGGTCGAAATCCACGAAGGTGTCGGCGGGCCACAGCCTTGCACGCAACTCCTCGCGCGTGACCACCTCTCCGGGTTTTTCCAGAACCGCCAGCAGGACCTGGAGAGGCTGGTCCTGTAGCTTTACGCGAGAGCCCTTGCTCCGGAGTTCGCCGGTCCGGGGATTAACTTCGAAGATTCCGAAGCGGATCAAATGGTTTGGCTGGATCTTCTGCACGTGAGAATCTTCACGACTCCTCAAAGTAACAACATGATGTAACGTTTTGGCTGTCCTTACAAGCGGGGTTCTTTCAGGTCATCTTTCCTCCGAATCTATTGATCCCTCAGAGTTTGCTGGGTTACCACGATTTGCGTCCCTTTTCATTGACACGGCATTGAGGTACCAGGCCACCCACCGCAATTTCGGCCGCACCGAGAGGTGCCGCCATGAAACTTCTAACGGTCATCACCGGAACCTTGGCCTTCGTCCTGGTTGTTCTTGGGGCCTTGCCGGTCCCTTCCGCCAGTGGGCAGAGTGATCTGATCCAGCTTCGGGTGTCGGTGTTTAACTCATCGGCGGTTTTGCCCTCGACCGTCGATAGGGCGGAAAGCGAGGCAGGCCAGGTCCTTCGAGATGCGGGCGTCGGAGTCATTTGGTTGAATTGTCCACAGAATGCCCAACATGAAGCTGCCCTCGGTTCTTGTTCCGAAGCCTCTTTCCCTTCGCATCTTCATTTGCGGATTGTCCGAGCCTCCCGAGGCCTGAGAGCAACCACGGTCGGAATATCGTTTGTGGCCGAAGATGGCAGGGGATGCTACGCCGATTTGTTCTACCAACCCATCCAGCAGTTGCAGGAAGAGACCCAGGTCTCGCCTTCCGTGGTTCTTGGCCACGCCATGGCGCACGAACTGGGACATCTCTTGCTGGGTACCAATTCGCATTCGTCTAGCGGACTCATGCGTTCGCACTGGACGGGCGAGGATCTCGCAAGGGCCTCCAAGGGAAATCTTCGGTTCTCGCAAGAACAGTCCGTACGTATTAGGAATCGCCTCGCTCAGAAAACGCCCCCAGCCTTGCAGACATCGGTCGCGGCGGGGAATTAGCTGGCGTGAGGAGATGTCGCTAAGTTTAGTTTAGTAGGCGGGCGCTCCGTTGCGGCCGTAGCCGCCGAAGGTCCAACGCACCGAGACGGTGGTGTAAAGCCCGTACGGGCCGTTCGTGCGCAGGTCGGCTGGGCCCAGCGAGCTGCCGTAACGCCCCAGATAATCCACCTGGTGCTGGGTCACGCGCAGCTGGAGATTTTTCGGCAGCTCGAATGCAGCGCCTATCGCGCGATCATAGGCAATCGGTTCCATGGATTCCTCATAGCTGAGCTGCGGGATGTTCCTTCCGAAGCTGAATCTCGGCTCGAAGAAAAGAAACAGGTGCCGAAAAGGGGTGCGGGCCAGAGGTTGAACCTCCACATACCCGCTAAAGAGATAGCGCGCGTAGGCCGTGCACTGCGATGAGGTGCCGCCGGCGCTCAGCGGTTGAGGAAACATGCAACGGCCAAGGTCGGGCTCGTTGTGTGACGGAGCGACCGCAAAATCGGTGTAACCGCGGATCCAATTGCGCGGAAAAAAATACGACGATGGAGATACCTGCACCGAGGAACTGGTGGAACCAGAGGAAGACGGCGGGTCATTTGCGACGGTTTGCGACATAGCGGAGGGAGCCACGACGGAGAGGGCCAATAGAGTCAGAGTGATGTGTTTCACTTGGTCTCCTTAAACGTGCATCGAGTATGGCCCTACGAACCCGGAACCCGTGTTGACAAGGCATGCCGCGGTGAAGAAGGGACCGCTCACTAAAGCATGACGAAAGCGGCTCCGGCTTTAGCTTCCAACCACAAGGTTGCCGCGATTCTATACGAGATAAGGAATTAGGAAAGAAAAAAGAACGGAGTTGAGGTAGATGGATTACCGGCTGCAGAACTCAGTCTGGCGCGGCGATTCCGAGGGATTTCATTTTGCGGTAGAGGTGGCTGCGTTCGAGTCCGAGCGCCGTGGCAGTCTGGGTCATGTTCCAGCGGTTTTCCTGCAGCTTGCGAAGAATGAACTCGCGTTCGTAGGCGTTGCGCGCTTCGTGAAGCGTCGAATACGGATGATGCGGGCTTTCGGCAACACCGCGAAACAACTCCGGCGGGAGGTGGTGCGGTTCAATGCGCGCTTGAGGGCAAATGATGACCAGCCGCTCCACGAGATTGCGAAGTTCACGGACATTACCCGGCCAGGGATAACGGAGCAAAACTTCCATGGCGGAATCGCTGAGTTCGCGCGTTTTCTTGCCGTACGCGGAGCTGAACTCCCTGAGAAAATAGTTCGCTAGCGTCGGAATGTCTTGTCGGCGGTCGCGCAGCGGTGGAACATAAAACGGAATCACGTTCAGGCGGTAAAACAGATCCTGGCGAAAGGCGCCGCGGGCGATTTCCTGCTCGAGATTCTTGTTGGTTGCGGCGATCACGCGCACGTCTACGTTCGAGGCGACGTTTGAGCCGACGCGTTCGAAGCGTTGTTCCTCGAGGACCCGCAGCACTTTCGATTGCGTGCGCAGGCTCATGTCGCCGATTTCGTCGAGGAAAAGAGTGCCGCCGTCAGCCTTCTGAAATTTTCCAATCTTGTCTTCGGTCGCTCCGGTAAAGCTGCCTTTGATGTGGCCGAAGAGTTCGGACTCGATGAGTTCTTCTGGAATCGCCGCGCAATTCACCTCCACAAAGGGGCCTTTGACGCGCAGGCTGGCGGCGTGTAAGGCGTGAGCCACCAGCTCCTTGCCCGTGCCGCTCTCGCCAAAAATCAGGACGCGGCCGTTCGTAGGAGCGGTGACAGCAATCTGCTGGCGCAGCGCTTTCATCGGGACGCTGTCGCCGATGACCTGGTAGCGATGTCCCAACTCGCTTCGCAAAAGCAGGTTTTCTTCTTCCAGGCGGCGCTGCTGGATGGCGTTACGCACCAGCACGATGATTTTTTCCAGAGAAAGAGGCTTTTCGATAAAGTCGAATGCGCCAAGCTTCGTGGCGCGCACGGCCGTTTCAATGGTGCCGTGGCCGGAAATCATGATGACGGCTGGCGGGTGAGGGAGCGCCTGAAGGCGGCTTAAGGCTTCGAGGCCGTCAATGCCTGGAAGCCAGACGTCAAGAAGAATAACTTCCAGGTCTCCGGCCGCGGAACGCTCCAGGGCTTCCTCGGCGGATCCCACGGCTTCGACTTGATAGCCCTCGTCTCTGAGAATCGAGGAAAGCGACTCTCGAATCCCGGCTTCATCGTCAACGATGAGGAGGTGTGGCCGCGGTGTCATAGGGCCGTAGGGGACCCGCTGTGGCCGGCAACGGCGGTGGGTGTTACTTCGGCGACGGGCAATTCGATAACCAAGCGCGCGCCTACCGGGAAATTGTCTTCGACATGAATGCTGCCACCGTGCTCCGCGATAATCCGCGCGGCGATGGCCAGCCCGAGTCCCGTACCACGGTCCTTGGTTGAAAAATGCGGCAGAAAGAGCTTGTCTTTGTCTTCCGGAGAGATGCCGTGCCCGGTATCGGCCACGAAGATTTGTACGGCTTCGGCGTCGGCGAGCGACTTGGTGGACACGGTGATTTCGCGAAACGAGGAATTCTCCAAAGCCTCGGCGGCATTATCGATCAGGTTCACAACTACGCTGCGGATCAGCCCCGCGTCCGCGCGAATCATCGGCAGGTTCTGGGTCAGATTCGCTTTTAACGAGATTCCGTCGAGCCTTCCGGCGAAGACTTCGATCGCTTCCTGGACAATCGTATTAGCGCTGGCCGACGTAAGCCTCGCCATCGGGAAGCGGACAAATTGCGAGAACTCGTTGACCAGCGACGCCAGCGTGGAGACCTCTCTCTCAATCAAGCGGGAGCATTCTTGAACGAGTTTCGCCAATTCCGGGTCGGTGGGAGCTCCCGGCTGAGAGGCGCCGCGCTTTTCGAGGAACCGCGAAAGCCGTTGCGCTGAAAGCTGAATCGGCGTCAGAGGATTCTTAATCTCGTGGGCGATGCGGCGCGCCACTTCCTGCCACGCTTCGGTCTTCTGGGAACGGAGCAACTCCGACAAATCATCGAACACGAGCACGTAGCCCGTGTTCGCCCGGCGCGGGCCGAGGGAGCTTACCGTCACCGCCAGATGCAGCACTCGCCCGGCAGCCACGGTTTCCATCTCCCGGGATACCACTCCCATGCGCAGCGACCTGCGCATCAGATGCTGAACGGTGCGCGCACCGTCTTCACCGAGCAGTTCTTCTAGAGACTGCAGCCCCGGTCCAAGAACCCCAAACATGCGCGAAACCGATGTGTTCATTCGCAGAAGGGTTCCAGAGCTATCCAGCGAAATGACCCCTGTAGGAATGCTCTCGAGCACCGTTTCCATCAATTGCCGCCGCCGCTCGAGTTCCTGAACTGCCTGCTGGAGGCTGCGGGTAAACTCGTCGATCTGCGCGCGGCTGTCGCGCAATTGCGTGGTCATGGTGTTGAACGAGCGCACCAGGATGCCAAGCTCGTCCTGGGCCTGTTCGGGAACCTGGTAATCAAAGTTGCCGGAAGAGACTTCGCGCGTTCCTTCGGCAAGCGCCTGAATGGGCACGGTAACTTGCTTGGCGAGAAAAAGCGCTACCCACACCACCGCAGAAAGCAGGAGAACGGTGAAAAAGAGAAGGATGAGGAGCATCTGGTGCTTTAATGCGCGGAGGTCCTGCTTGGCCTGGTAATACTCCAGCGTTTCAGATTGAATCGTGGAGAGACGCGTCAAGATGTCCGGGCTCGTGCGCAAGGCGGCTACAATGAATCCGGCCGGCTTTCCATTTTCGAAATTCGGAACGCGCGCGCCGAAATAGTTCCTTCCTCCCGCCTGCCAAACCTCCACGCCGCTCTGCAGCGACCTCAGGTATTCGGCCGGCACCGGGGGTTCCACACAGATTCTGCCGCGCCGCTCCTCCGGCGGATTGTCGCAAACGGTTCCGCCGCGGATGGCCTTCCCATTGGAATCGAGAATCCAAACGGCATCCGCGCCTTTTGCGAATACATGCTGAAGGAAGTCATCCCCGGAACGTCGTGTTTCCGACTGCGCTTGCAAAGCCAGTCCTCGAAGCCGGGGCAATTGAGTGCGGCCAAGATCGTTCAAGAGCTTTTGCGTTTCTTCCGAGGCGATTTCGAGCGGTTTGGGAAACCACAGCAGGAGGCTTCGGTTGATGAGCGAATAGCTGACGATGAACATGAACACGATCGGCAGCAGAGACAACGCCATTGCGCCGACAACCATCTTAGTCTTGAACCGGGCGCCCAGCTGCTCCCGCCGCTGTTCGACCCAGAGCCGCAACGTCGTGCGGCCCAGAATCAGCAGGAAGACCAGGAGCGCGGCGGTAATGAAGCTCGATACCGCATACAGCGTCATTACTTCGCGCCAGCTTTTGGGGTGGAAGGGAACGTCCAGCGAGCCAAACGTAAAAACGGCAGCGAGCAGCAAGGTGAGGAGAATTCCGCCGGTACCGAGGACCCAGCGTTGTTTGGAATCGAGGTGGCTCATTGGCTCATCGGCCTCACCAAGCGTTCTGGAAAACGAGGATTTGCCGGGGGCCGCAGAACCTCCAACATTCCGCACCATCGGTAGCGTTCCAACCGGCGCGCCGGTTCAAGAAATTCGTTCCCGATGTAACCTTGGGCATCTCTCTGGCAAGATAGCATCATGAGGAAGCAAGTCAAGATTTCCACCTGTCCCTGCGTGGAAACAACCTGCCCGTGCGGACAGTGTTAGCCATTTCAAAACGGCAACTGAAATTCTGACTCCGCTCTTCATCAGCATTTGTTAAGGTTGGCGATGGGTGCAAGCCCCTCGAGGGAGTCTGCGGATGTCCGTCCGTCTTGGCGAAATACTGGTTAAAGAAAGCCTGATTACGCAGGACCAGCTCCAGAAGGC
>Ga0126378_10000697_pt1 | contig 24801 bp, 20 predicted proteins | sample PanSoiMetPlot_23_FD_92587 | JGI IMG/M metagenome (GOLD analysis project Ga0126378, IMG submission 92587) | Tropical forest soil microbial communities from Panama - MetaG Plot_23 | ecosystem: Environmental > Terrestrial > Soil > Tropical forest > Bulk soil | place: Panama | collected 2016-02-17
AACAAACTGCATGCGGTGGTGTCACTGCTGAAACCAAGTGACACCACAAGTGACACCGGCGAAAGTGATGCTTCCAGCGGCGTCACTCAAGTTGTTGTACAGTAAGCACTTTAGGGGCGTAGCTCAGTGGTAGAGCAGCGGCCTTTTAAGCCGAAGGTCGTGGGTTCGATCCCCACCGCCCCTACCAACATCTCCTGCCCGAACAATCGCTTGCAGACTTGTAGGAGCCGGTTGCAGGGCAGCGCTACGTTACTGGCCTCGAATCGGAAGCCATAACGGCAACAAGTCTCTTGCAGTCGTTTGCCCTCGTATTTCCAGCCGAAAGCTACGGATCCTGTGAACAAGGCGTGTGTGGGGTCACGCACACCCGTGACGGCTATCACTGAGGTTGTGTCAAGCATTCTGATAAACAGCGCCGAATAACCAGGGGCTCGTGAGGAAGTGACAAGACCCGGGAGGTTCCCGCCGACAATTTCCTCCAACTGAGGTGACGCATGATTCCAGAGGGACAATCAGTCTATGCTGCGTTAAAGGCGCGAGGAGTACCGCGCAGGCGTTTCATCGAGTTCTGCAGCGCCATGGTCGCGACGCTGGCGCTTCCTGACCGCTATGTGGCGAAAGTCGTTGAGGCGGTGGGCAAGGCCAAGAAGCCTGTGCTGGTTTGGGTGCAGTTTCAGGACTGCGCCGGGAATTCGGAGTCAATCCTTCGCGCCAGTCATCCCACGGTTCTTGAAGTCGTTGTGGACCTGCTCTCCTGGGAATACCACGAAATCATCATGGCCGGTGCGGGCAAGCAGGCCGAGGCCGCGCTGCAACGCGTCGTAAAAGAGGAGAAAGGCAAGTACTTGGCAGTGGTGGAGGGCGCGATACCGCTTGCTGATGGAGGCGTTTACTGCACAGTTGCAGGGCGCACAGCGATTGACCTGGCTCGAGAGGTCTGCACCAACGCGGCCGCCTCGATTGCCGTTGGCGCGTGCGCCTGGGACGGCGGGTTGGTGGCTGCACACCCGAATCCGACCGGCGCAGTAGGGCTCCAAGAAGCAGTGCCGGGGATCAACATCATTAATATGCCGGGCTGCCCACAGAACCCCGCGAACACAGTGGCTGTTCTTGTCCACTATCTGACCTTCGGTGAGCTGCCCGCCACCGACCAGTACCACCGCCCACTCTTTGCTTATGGCCGGATCATTCACGATCAATGCGAGCGTCGAGCTCATTACGACGCCGGCCGCTACGTCGAGGAATGGGGAGACGAAGGTCATCGCAGGGGCTGGTGCCTCTACAAGATGGGCTGCAAAGGGCCGCAGGCCAACTTTAACTGTCCCAACGTACGCTGGAACGACCAGACAAGTTGGCCGGTAAAAGCGGGACACGGCTGTTTGGCATGTGCCTCACACCGCTTCTGGGATACGAAGTCGCCGTTCTATGAGCGACTGCCCCAGGTGTCGGGGTTTGGAGTCGACGTCCCCGTTGGAGAAATTGGCTTGATCGTGACCGGAGCCGTAGCAGCCGGCACGATTGCACACGGAATTGCAAGCGCAGTTAGGGATCGCGCGCGCAAAGAAACCCCACCTCCCGAACCTCCCAAAACAGGCCCAAGTGATAGCGCAAGGTCATAGGAGGCTTCATGGCACGCATAGTTGTAGACCCGGTCACCAGAATTGAAGGGCACCTCCGCATCGAGGCGCAGGTCGATGGCGGGACGATCACGGATGCGTGGAGTTCCGGAACTATGTTCCGCGGAATTGAACTGATTCTGCGTGGCCGCGACCCCCGTGAGGCTTGGATTTGGGCGCAACGCATTTGCGGCGTTTGCACAACGGTCCACGCGCTCACTTCGGTGCGTGCAGTGGAGGATGCGCTTGGCATCGAAGTGCCTGATAACGCGCGCATAATACGCAATATCATCGGCGCCACGCAGTATGTCCAGGACCATGTTATCCACTTCTATCATTTGCATGCATTAGATTGGGTTGACGTGACGTTGGCTCTGAAAGCCGACCCCGCCAAGACATCGCAGTTGGCAGAATCCATTTCGAACTGGCCGAAGTCCAGCCGGGCCTATTTCAAAGCGATCCAGGACCGTGTAAAAGCACTGGTCGAAAGCAAGCAATTGAGCCTGTTTTCGAGCGGATACTGGGGTCACCCTGCCTACCATCTGCCTCCCGAAGCAAATTTGCTTGCAGTCGCGCATTACATTGAAGCTCTGGAGTTTCAGCGGGACTTCATTCGCATCCATGCCGTTCTTGGAGGAAAGAACCCTCACTTGCAGACTTATCTCGTCGGTGGAATGGCTTCGGCGATGGATCCGAATGAGCCGCATGCGCCGATCAATTCAGAGCGCATTACTTTTCTCGCGGAAGTCGCCAAGTCGGCGCAGCAATTTGTCGAGCAAGTGTATGTCCCAGACGTTCAGGCGGTCGCTGGATTCTATAAAGATTGGTTTGGACGCGGTGAGGGACTCGGAAACTTCCTCTCCTATGGCGAGTATCCGATGGGTGGCATCCACGATGCGACTCGTTTCTACCTACCGCGCGGAGCGATTCTTGGCCGCGATCTATCGAAGGTTCACCCCGTTGATCCAGCCAGCGTCACCGAGTACGTGACCCACTCTTGGTACGAATACTCCGGCGGAGATTCCACCTCGAAGCATCCTTTCGACGGAGAGACCCAACCCAAGTACACCGGACCGACTCCGCCCTTCGAACATTTGAATGTAGATGAAAAATATTCCTGGCTCAAATCTCCGCGCTTCATGGACACGCCCATGGAAGTGGGCCCGCTGTCGCGCATGTTGGTGGCCTATGCTTCGGGGCACGCGGAAGTCAAAGAACTGGTGAATGGTGTTCTGGCCAAACTGGGAGCTCCGGCTACAGCGCTGTTCTCAACACTGGGCCGGATTGCCGCACGCGCGATTGAAACGCAGTTGATGGCGCGTGTGGTTCCCAAATGGATCGATGAACTCGGAAGCAACCTGGCGCATGGCAATCTACGCATACACGAGGGAGAGAAGTGGGATCCGGCAACGTGGCCCAGTTCCGCAAAGGGATGGGGCTTCCATGAAGCGCCTCGTGGGTCGTTGGGACACTGGGTTCACATTGAGGATCGCAAAATCAAGAATTATCAATGCGTTGTCCCGACGACGTGGAATGCTGGCCCCCGCGACGCGAAAGGACAGCGAGGAGCCTATGAGGCCTCGCTCTTAAAAACGCCGGTCGCCGATCCAGAACGACCGGTCGAGATTCTCCGCACCATTCATTCGTTTGATCCTTGCCTGGCTTGCGCCGTACACGTCACGGATGTGCGTGGACGGCACTTCGCGGAAGTCAAGTTTCGATAGGGGAGGCGCCAATGAGCGTGACTGCCGGTTCATGGTCAGAGTCCCGGGCACCGTACACGCTTGGTCCCTCCGAGCGCGTGTATGTGTGGGAACTACCCGTACGCGTTTCACACTGGTTCATCGTTCTGTCCGCTGCTGTGCTCGCGTTCACGGGCTACTACATGCACAACCCTTTCATCACTGTCCGGGCGCGCACCGCTTACGTAATGGGAACGATGCGCTACATTCATCTTCTGGCCGCCTCGGTGTTCATTTCGGCCTTCCTCTTGCGGATTTATTGGTTTTTTGTCGGGAACGAATGGTCCAACTGGCGCGCTTTTGTTCCCATTTATAAGTACCAATGGCGAGGGATGGGAAGGATGGTGGGCTACTACTCCTTCTTCCGCAAAAACCTGGCGCATCATGTCGGCCACAACGCGCTGGCCGCAGTCACCTACATGGTGATGTTCACATTGATGCTCGTGGAGATTCTGACGGGCCTGGCGCTCTACAGTTACACGGTCAGCAGCAAGGTTCTCACTTTTTTCATCGGCTGGCTTCCGCGCCTAATCGACATCTCCTACTTGCGGCTCTCCCATTTCCTGATCATGTTCGCATTTTTCATCTTCGTCATCCATCACGTTTACAGCGCCGTCCTGGTTTCCTGGGAAGAGCGCAATGGTCTGATTGAAAGCATTTTCACAGGCTATAAATTTGTGCCGGAGGCGGAGCTTGAAGAGTCAAAGGCCGGCAAGAACAAGACCTAAAGATCACGGGGAAGGTGTTGGCTAGCCAAAGAATTGGAAGGGCCGCATGAACCGATTAGCTCCAAGAAACACAGTCGTGCTGGGACTAGGAAACCTCATCCGGTCCGACGACGGAATCGGTCTGTATGCTTTGAGGCAATTGGAGCAAGACGCAAGACTCCCCTCTGATGTGAGCCTGGTGGAAGGTGGTACCAAAGGATTGGAGTTGGTGCCCTACATTTGTGATGCATGCCGACTCTTGGTCCTCGATGCAGTGAATGTGGGAATTACTCCCGGTAAGGTTATCCGCATGGCTGGTGAGGACCTCCGCTCCATGCCTGGCAAAGGGAGTGTCCACGATCTAGCCCTTGCCGACCTGCTCAATGCTCTTCGCATTTTGGGGCAGGAGCCTGAAGAAGTCTTACTCCTAGGGGTTCAACCGCAGAATACCGAACTTGGCACTGAGCTCTCGGCGCCCGCCCAGAAAGCGTTGCCAACCCTTGTCGAAGCTGCCCTAAACCAACTTTCGCAGTGGTCTCGTTCTGACGAGCATTCCACCAGAACGAGGCAGGGCACCGTCGAACAAGATTTGGAGATCACAGTGCCGTAGGCTGTTGCATCGCCGATTTTTTGAGACAAGGTTTTGGAGCGTTTCATGTGCTTAGCAATTCCCGGTAAGGTCCTTGAGATTACCCAGAGCAATGGTTTGCGTACCGGACGTGTAAATTTCGGCGGGATTGTGAGCCAGGCTTGCCTTGACTATGTCCCCGAAGTGCAAACCGGAGACTACGTCATTGTTCACGTGGGCTTCGCTATCAGCAAAGTAGATCGCGAAGAAGCGGAACGGACGTATCAGGCGTTGGAGTCTATGGGATTGCTGGAAGGGGAGCTGCCGCCGCCAACGGCAGATGCTGCGGAGAAGCCGTCATGAAATATATAGACGAGTACCGCGACGAGCGCATTGCTCATGGCTTGGCTGCGGAGATTCGCCAGCTCGTTACCCGGCCGTGCGTGCTGATGGAGATTTGCGGCGGCCAGACACACACAATCATGCGCTATGGCCTGGACGAATTTCTGCCCAAAGAAGTGGAACTCGTTCACGGTCCAGGCTGTCCTGTCTGCGTCACGCCGCTCGAAACGATCGACAAAGCCATCGAGCTCGCCGCGTGCCCCGACGTCACGCTGGTTTCCTATGGCGACATGCTGCGCGTGCCTGGGTCGAGTTCCGATCTGTTTCGCGCCAAAGCTAATGGAAGCGATGTTCGGGTGGTGTACTCGCCGCTGGAAGCCCTGAAGATTGCGCGGTCCAACCCGAATCGAAAAATCGTTTTCCTCGCCATTGGATTCGAGACCACTGCTCCGGCGAACGCTATGACCGTTTGGCAGGCGCACCGCGAAGGTCTGACCAATTTCTTCATGCTTGCCTCTCACGTTTTGGTTCCGCCGGCAATCCGGCTGTTGCTGCGGTCTCCCGATAACCGCGTTCAAGGGTTCATTGCCCCGGGACATGTGTGCACGGTGATGGGTTGCCAGCAATATGAAGAGTTGGTTTCTGAGTTTCACGTACCAATTGTGGTCGGTGGCTTCGAGCCCGTTGACCTGCTTGAAGCGATTTTGATGTTGGTCCGCCAACTCGAGCAGGGACAAGCAAGACTTGAAAACCAATACGTGCGCTCCGTCACCAGGCTGGGAAACGTTCCCGCCCAAGAAATGCTCGAAAAGGTCTTCGAAATCGCCGATCAGAAATGGCGCGGCATCGGCACGATTCCTTTCAGCGGGCTGCGGCTCCGCGGAGAATTTGCGGCTCACGACGCCGAGAAAATATTCGGCATGGCCGAAATCCACACCGAGGAGCCTGCGGAATGCATCAGCGCGCAGGTATTGAAGGGGCTAAAGAAACCAACTGATTGTCCCGCGTTTGCCGCGCGATGCACGCCGGAGAACCCGCTTGGCGCGCCGATGGTGTCTGCAGAGGGAGCGTGCGCGGCCTACTACCGGTACCGCAGACACAAGGTCTTGGTCTGAAGAGGTCACGATGTCCGACCAGGTTGCAGCGCTTGCTGGATTCAGTTGTCCGGTGCCCCTAGGCTCGACGGAGCGAGTGCTCCTGGGTCATGGCAGCGGAGGAAAGCTTAGCGCGGACTTGCTGCAAAAGTTTTTCTTGCCTGCCTTCGATAATCCCATTCTTTCCCTGCTCGACGATCAAGCGATCTTGACCGTCAATGGTTCGCGACTCGCATTCACTACCGATTCGTTTGTCGTAAAGCCGCTGGTTTTCGCTGGAGGAGACATAGGTTCCTTGGCCGTTCATGGAACGGTCAATGATCTCGCCATGGGCGGCGCCACGCCGTTGTTCTTGAGCGCTGCGTTCATCTTGGAAGAAGGGCTGCCGCTCGAAACGCTTCGGCATGTCGTGGATTCCTTTCGCAAAGCGGCTTCTGCGGCCCGCGTGCACGTTGTGACCGGCGACACCAAAGTGGTGGAGAAGGGCTGTTGCGACGGGATGTTCATCAACACTTCGGGCATCGGCATTGTCGAGAATGGCCTGAAACTATCCGCGGATCAGGCGCGGCCCGGCGATCGCGTTCTTTTGAGCGGCTCGATAGCGGAACATGGCATCGCGATTCTGGCGCAACGCGAAGGATTGGCGTTTGAAAGCCCCGTCCAAAGCGACAGCGCGGCTCTGCACACGCTGGTCGCTGCGATGCTGGAGACCGGTGCGGAGATTCGTTGCCTGCGGGATCCGACGCGCGGCGGACTTTCCAGCACACTCAACGAAATCGCCGCACGTTCTCGCGTCGGGATGACCTTGGAGGAGCGCGCCATTCCGATTCGCGAAGAAGTGCGCGGAGCTTGCGAAATGCTCGGATTAGATCCGCTGTATGTGGCGAACGAAGGAAAACTCGTAGCAATCGTTGCCGCGAACGCAGCCGAACGCTTGTTACAGGCAATGCGACGACATCCCCTTGGCCAGAATGCCCAGATCATCGGCACGGTGCTGGCGGAGGACCCGGGACTAGTCGTGATGAGCACCACGCTGGGCACCACGCGGATTGTCGATATGCTCGCCGGCGATCAATTGCCGCGCATCTGCTAAAGCCATGCACGAATTCGGCATCGCCAACTCCGTTCTGGACGCCGCGCGCGCCGAAGCGCAGCTTCGCCCGTCGATGCGGCTGACCAAAATCGCGGTCCGTGTGGGTGACTTGGCCGGCGTCGATCCGGACGCTTTGAGTTTCTGCTTTGAGGCGTTGGTCAAAGAAACGGACTGGGAGCTCGTCGTCCTGGAAATCGAGCGCCCAGCACAGCGGCGCCGCTGCCTCCATTGCGGCAGTGAGTTCGTCGTGACCAATCACAACACTGCGTGTCCCGCTTGCGGTGAAGCGCTGACAACATTCTTAAGCGGCAACGAACTTGAATTGGCGTACTTGGAGATGGAGGACTTATGAATCGCGTGCCCCTGGAACGGAAAGTGTTGAGCGAGAACGATCGCATTGCCGCTGAACTGCGAAACCGTTTCTCGGAGCACAACATCCTTTGCCTCAATCTCGTGAGCTCGCCGGGCGCTGGGAAGACTGCTTTGCTGGCACGTACGCTCGAAGCTTTCCCGCGCGACCAACGCGTCGCGGTCCTTACTGGAGATATTCAGACCGATAATGACGCGGTCCGCCTGGCGCGCTTCGGCTTTCCTGTCAAGCAAATCACGACTGGAGGAACTTGCCATCTCGATGCGCGCATGATCGAGAAGGCGCTTTCCGATTGGCGCTTGGAACATCTCGACCTGCTCTTTATCGAGAATGTCGGTAACCTGGTTTGTCCTTCGAGCTACGACCTCGGCGAAGCTGCGAAGATTGTTGTCTTGAGCGTCGCCGAAGGCGAGGAGAAGCCGCTCAAATATCCCGCCATGTTTCATCGCTCAGAGCTTCTGATATTGAATAAGATCGATTTGCTTCCCTACGTACCCTTCAACCTTGCGAAGGCTCACCAGAATGCGCAAATGGTCCATCCGGGGATCGAAACGATAGAAGTTTCCTGCGTAACCGGTGAGGGATTGCAACAGTGGCAGCGCTGGCTTGAAGCGCGCCTGGAAGCCAGCCGCGGGAGTTTTGCCGCCACCTGAGGCGCGCATGCAAGTTCGCCGGTGCATACACGTCTCGGGCATCGTCCAGGGCGTGGGATTCCGTCCCTACGTGTATCGCCTCGCGGCCGAGCAGCATCTCGCCGGTCAGATCGCCAACACCACCGCCGGTGTGGTCATCGAAGTTCAGGGCTCTCCCGAGTCCGTGGATGACTTTTTGCTGCGGCTGCCCAAGGAAGCCCCGCCCTTAGCGCTCATTACTGATCTTCGGATCCTCGAAATAGAGATTAACGGCGACTCCGAGTTTCGGATCCTCCCCAGCGAGAAATCCGAGGCCGTTCGCACTCTGATCCCGCCGGACATTGCCACCTGCGAAGACTGCCTCCGCGAATTGTTTGATCCCGCAGACCGGCGCTACCTCTATCCATTCATCAATTGCACGAATTGCGGACCGCGCTTCACCATCGTGCGTTCGATACCGTACGATCGCCCGCAAACTTCCATGGCCGTCTTTCCGATGTGCCCCCGGTGCCGCGCGGAATACGAGGACCCGCTGAACCGCCGCTTCCACGCGCAACCGAACGCTTGTTGGGATTGCGGCCCGCAATTGGAATTGTGGGACGAATTTGGGCTGCGCGCTTCAGGCAACGATCCACTAGGCGAAGCTGCCGCGCAGTTACACGCCGGCTCCATTGTTGCAATCAAAGGACTGGGCGGTTTTCATCTTGCCGTGGATGCAACCAACATTGCGGCGATTCAGCGGCTCCGGGAACACAAACATCGCGTCGAGAAGCCGTTCGCGGTAATGGTTCAAAACCTGGAAACCGCTGAGCGACTCTGCGAACTCGATGTTGGGGACCGCGAACTGCTAATGCGCCCGGAACGACCAATCGTTCTTCTGCCGCGCAAGGACCTGGGAGATATTCCAGCCGAAGTCGCGCCGTTCAACAAATTCCTCGGAATATTTCTCCCTTACACACCGTTGCATCATCTCCTCTTTGCGAGAAACAGCTTGCAGGCACTGGTCATGACCAGCGGCAATTTGAGTGAGGAGCCGATTGCCATTGACAACTCAGAGGCAGTGACCCGCCTGGCAGGTATAGCCGATTATTTTCTCGTGCACAACCGGGAGATTTTGCGGCGCTGCGACGATTCTGTGGTTCGCCGCATCGGGGGAAGGGTCAGGCAATTGCGCCGTTCGCGCGGCCTCGTGCCAGTGCCCGTGTTTCTGAAGGAAAAGCTGCCTACTGCGCTTGCCGCCGGCGGTGAATTAAAGAGCACCATCTGCGTGCTGAAGGGGAATGAAGCATTTCTAAGCCAGCACATCGGCGACCTCGAAAATGTCGAGGCTTACAAGTTCTTCGAAGAAGCAGTCCAGCATCTCCAAAATATTCTCGAGGTTGGGCCATCTACCGTCGCGTATGACCTTCACCCAGACTACCTCTCAACGCGTTGGGCCCTCGGACAGCGCGAACTGAAGACAGTCGGTGTCCAACACCATCACGCGCACATCGCCAGTTGCATGGCGGAAAATCATCTCGGAGGGCGCGTTATCGGATTCGCCCTCGACGGCACTGGGTACGGAACCGATGGCCACATCTGGGGCGGCGAAGTACTAGTTGCGGATTATTTGAATTTCGAGCGGGCTGCGCATCTCGCCTATGTTCCATTGCCGGGTGGTGCGGCGGCAATTTGCGAGCCGTGGCGCGTCGCGGTGAGCTATTTATCCTCAGCCTTTGGATTGGACTTGCTTAAGCTCCCCATCCCGTTCCTGCAGCAGATTCCGCAGCCAAGAATCCTGACCGTTCTTCAGATGATAGAGCGTAAAGTCAATTCTCCCCCAACCTCAAGTTGCGGGCGTCTCTTTGACGCTGTAGCTGCGCTCGTTAACATCCGCCACGAGGTGAATTACGAGGCACAGGCGGCCATCGAACTCGAAATGTGCCGAGACGAGGCTTTTGCTGGACAGCCGTATACTCTTGGAATTAGCGAAGAGAACGGCGTTTTACAGATCGATTCGCGGCCCCTTTTTCGCGCGATCGTGGAGGACCTGCTTCGAGGTGCAACGGCCGGCAAAGTCAGCCAACGGTTCCATGACGGACTTGTCGAAGTTCTCTTAAGAATTGCTGAGATCCTGCGCAAGCACACCTCTCTGAACACCGTTTGCTTGAGTGGGGGAACATTCCAAAATGCTTATCTTGCGATGCAGTTCGAGCAGCGCTTGCGAGAAATACGATTCGATGTCTTCACGCATTCGCAGGTCCCTGCGGGTGACGGGGGACTCAGCCTCGGCCAAGCGGTCGTGGCCGCCCATCGCGCGCGCTGACGTCGGGCTGCTTGTGCGGGTACCGCCAAACAGCTTTGCTGCACTTTGAATCTGAAGCCGTTGTTTTGTCGAGCCGTCTATTCAACAAGTTGCAGGTTTAAGGCGATGCGCACACCGTTGACGAGGACGACGCTCTGATCGAGCAGTTGCTGGTTCGTGATTTCCGCGTTGACGAATTGCTTGAGTGCAGCGCGCGGGCAAACGAACTCGATGGCTTCGGAAGTTTCCTTGGCGGCAGGAGACAGCTTGTTCAGGACAGAAAAGTCAAAGAGCTGAAATTCCACGTCGGGGGAAACGCGCGCGGAAACATCCTTGAGCAGAGGAGCGAGAAAAAGGTCGAAACTCTGCGCAGCGCGCTTGTAGATAGAGCTCTTCGCCGGACCAAATTGCAACGAGTTTTTCAGCGTCATTTGAAGTGCAATCTGGTCGTGAAAAACCACAAATGTGGGCGGCGCGTAGGCAACAAAATGGTATTTGGCCGCGCCTTCCTTGGCGAGCGCGGAGAGCTGGGATTGATATTTCTCGTCCAAGCGATCCGCGTCGGCCTGGGTCGCTGCGGGAGCTGCGGGCGGCGGATCGGGGGCAGCGGGCGACGGGGAGCTTGTGGGCGCAGTCCCTGTTGCAGGTTCCGAATCCACCCGCGCTGGTGGGGAAGGCGCCGTAGGTAGAGAGGTTGGAAGCGGTTTCAGCAGCGATGAACGCGAAGCCAAGACGGAGGAACGCGCGGTGGAAGTGGCATCCGGTTTTGCCGGGACGGAGCGCGGAAGCGCCTGCACGTTCAACGCGTCGCGTTCCGTGAGCGATAGACCATAGTCCTTGCCGCTGACGAACACGCGAGAACGGTTGAGGATTTCCTGGCGTTCAGCATCCGTGGCCGCATGCGACATCGCCCAGGCGTCCGCGCGATCGAATACAACGACCAGGATTTCTTTCCCTTCAAAATCGTAGCTGCTTTGCTTGGTGCGTGTGTGGTGGGAGATTTCGAAGCCGATCCCATCGCAACTCAGATCTTCCGGAAGCGCCGCTGTGACCACGTTCAGGATCGGAAGAACTACCGCACGAAGCGTCGCGGCGGCTCGCTCGTTTTGGCTCAGGCGAAGGGCGTCGTATGCCGCGTTGTAATTCCCGGTGACTTTCAGGATCACGCGATCTTGGAAGCGAACGAACTCAAGCCCTCGCGAGTCTGCTTCCGCTTGCTTCGCGGGATCCAGCCCGACGTAGCGGCTGAGATAAAAAGGATAAGGAAACTTGGTCTTGGCGATCGATTGATTGATTCCAATCAGCTGCTGGAAATAGGTTTGCTCGAGGGCTTTGAGGTCAGGGTTCAGAACTTCGTTGGGGCTTACCTGAGCACGAGCCGGCTTCGTGCAGAACACGAGTAGCAACACAATTGCAATAAGAACCTTCACAGCTGAAGAGGGAATTGAGCACTTTGATTTCATAGCTCGAACGACAAGTCTCTCCTATTTTGCGGAATATTGCGATCCTGGGCGGCCCGGTGGCTGGTAGGGCGGCTGGGCGATGGCGCGAGTGAAAGCAATGACGGAACGAATTTCACCTGCGGAAAGCGTCCGGCCGTAAGGCGGCATCATGGCGGACTTGCCCATGGCGCTGCCACCCAGCGTAATGATGTTCTGAAGGTATTCATCGCTCTCGGTGTTGAGCGTCGCGCCGTCATTCAGCAGCGGCGGAACGGGCTTGAGATTCGAGCGATTCGATGGCCCGGCTGGCGTGGAATCCGCGTGACACCACACGCAATATTGATAAAAGATGCGCTTGCCCTGGGCTTCCTGATAGCCAAGTGGAACGATCTTTGTGGAATCCGCCCAGTCGGGTTCGGAATCGTAAGCAGCAAGAAGGGGATCGGCTTTAGCGCCCGCGGTTTGTTTGCGGCAGCCGGAAACGAAGGCGAGAGGCAGCAAGGCGAGAGCAAAGGTCAAGTTGCGCGTTCTCATCGGCCGGCCCCCTGCGCTGAGGAGCGCGCTCCGGAAATGCTCGCGGTTTTTTGCGGCTTAATACCGGCGCGCAAAGTCATCAGGTAAGCGGTCAGAGCTTTGATCTCCTCGTCGGTGAAGTTCCGGCGCGGCTCAATGGAATCCGGAACCAAAGCTTGCGGATTTTTCAGCCACGCCTCGATCCAGGCAGGCGTCAACCAGGCGCCGGCGTTATTGAGATTCGGCCCGACGTATCCGCCGGAGCTGCCAATGGTGTGGCAGGACTGGCATTGATATTTCACTTCATAGAGCTGCTTGCCGAGAGAGGCCATCGCGGGAGTGAACTGTTTTGTGTCGAGAGCTGCCGGGTTGACCGCGGGATGCTGCATGACCATCGAGAGGTAGTCGGCCAGGGTCGAAGCGTCCTTGTCGCTCATGTTCAGTTGCGGCATACGCAGAATGAGAGTGGGGCGCAAGGTCTGCGGGTTCTTCAAAAACTCGACTATCCATTGCCGCTGCGCGCGGCTGCCCTCGTAGGTCAGATCGGGCGCGAGGTCGCCGCCATAGCCATTGAATTTGTGACAGGTGTAACACTTATAGCGCTCGTAGACTTCCGCAAAAGAGCCGGTGGGATGGAACGCGGTGTCCTTGCGCGGCACGACTAGATTTTGCAGCGCGCTCGTTGGCGGGGCGCCTTTCATGCTGAGCAGCGCCGCTGTTACGGCATCGAGATCGGCCTGGTTCCAGTCGTATTGCGGCATACGCGCGGCGGGATTCACGGAAACGGGATCCTGAAGCTTGGCTTGAATGTACGAAACGAGATTGTGCTGGATCTTCGCAGCGCCAAATTCCAGTTCCGAAGCGTTCTTGCCGCCGAGCGCGGTCAAGTCCGGACCAAAGTCTTTTTGCGGATTCAAGCCTTCGATGACGTGGCAGCTCGCGCAGCCTTTTTCTGTGAAAAGACGGCGGCCAAGCTGGACTTCTTCATCGGCCGGAGGATCGAGCTTCGGGATGTTAGTCAACAAGTCCGAATCGACAAGCTTTGTGGTGATGTATTGCGAGACCTTGTAAAGGTCTTCGTCTGACCAGCCGTACCGCGGCATGCGCGTGTGCGGCAGGTAGCTCTCTGGATCGCGCAGCCAGGTGACGAGCCAATCCGAATTCACCTTGCTGCCGACTTTGGTCAGCTCGGGGCCGATGTCGCCGCCGATCAGTTTCGTTTCACCAGCGCGCGTGACGGCGAGGGAATGGCAGGTGGAACAAAACATTTGCCGGAAGCGCAGTTCGCCCTGCGAAATCAGCTCGGGGTTCTTGCTCCACGCAGCCACGACGCCAGGAGGGATTTTGTACGGTGTAATCGGTTTGGCTTTTTGGAGGCTGAGATAGCCAGAGAGCGCGCGAAGTTCTGTTTCGGTGAGCCGGAACTTGGGCATGCGCGGCTCTTCTTCGGTCTCGACGCCGTTGACGGTGACGTTGCCGTCCTTGTCCACGATGGTGCGCGGCTCTTTCAGCCACTTGTAAATCCACTCGCGGCTTACTTTCGTGCCGACGCTGGAAAGGTCCGGTCCAAGCATCGCGGGCCGCTCGATGCCCTGCATTTTGTGGCAGCCCTGGCAATTCAATTCCGCGAGGACCTGCCGGCCCTTGGTGAGCTGCGGCGTCTGAGGGAGATCCGCGAGATGGCACGTGCCGCAGGAAGCCTGAATAAAGTGCGTGGGCAGAGCAGGCTGCTCCCAGGCCAGAGTCGACTCGTGCGCTTCGGCAACCTCTGTTGCCGGCCCCTGGCCGCGATGACAAATGGTGCAGCCCCAATCGCGCACGTTGTGGGGAATCGGCGGATGCGCGCGGAAAGGTTGCGGAACGGATTTGTCGCCAAGGGTGGCCTGAGTGATTCCTTGATGACAGGTCGTGCAGCGGTCCACCACGTTCATGCCGGGAAGCCAGATCTGATCGATGTTGGGACTGTAATCGGCGGTCAGGCGCTTGGTATCCGGGCGGCCCTGTGCGAATCGCAAATAGGAACGCTTGTACTGCTTCCATTCGCGGCCGTAATCCTTGAGCGGCGAAATAGCCAGAACGGCAAGGAAAATCAAGCTCGATACCGCAAAAACGAAGCGGGTGCGATTCGTGACCTTGCCCATTTCCTCAGCCGACATGAGTCCTCCATGGCCAGACCCACGACCAGCCGGGGCCGCGGAAAAAAGTTCCTACGGCGGTCAAGCAAATCGAAACGGCGATGAACCAGGTCATGATCCACCAGGAAAGAGGTTTGGTTCCCAGAGATGGCAAGAATCCTTCTTGCCTTTGCCGTCCGGTGTAAGAGAGAACCATGAGCGTGGCAACGAGCGCGGTCGGAACAAAAATCGTCCAGGCGTGAAACGCAGCGAGGAAAGCGAGCAGGAGCAAAATCACAATCAAGATGCTGCGGAGATGCTGCGCCGGATGGTATGCCCAGAGGGCCCGGCCTTCGATGTTGACATTGAAATATGGAATGACGATCAGGGCGACAACGACCAGCGTGGGAATCAGGATGCCCGCGACGAATGGCGGGAAGAAGTGCAGCAGTTCCTGAAGGCCGAGGAAATACCAAGGAGCCTTGGCCGGGTTGGGAGTGAGGAGGGGATTGGCCAGTTGTTCGAGCGGTGCGTCCCAGAAGAGAGCGGCGATGACCATAGCAATCACGAGAACCTGAAACACGATGGCTTCGCGAATCAGCAGATGGGGGTAAGTCATTAACTGAGGGCCGCGCTCGCCAATGACTTTCGCGGAAGTCTTCTTCGTGACAAAGACGACGCGCCGCGGGTCTTTCTTCGCGTCGGAACTGAATCCCGTCTCGATCCTATTCTTTTCCATCTTCGTCCTTGGGCTTGACGGTCAAGCCGCCATCTTTCTGCACACGCCAGAAATGAATTCCGATCAGCACGAACGCGACCAGCGGAAGAATGACCACGTGAAGCACGTAGAAGCGGAGCAGCGCGTTTTCGCCGACGATGTTGCCGCCGAGGAGCAGGAAGCGCACCTTGTTGCCGATGAAGGGCATGGCGGAAATAATGTTCGTGCCCACGGTGACGGCCCAGAACGCGAGCTGGTCCCAAGGCAACAAATAGCCGGTGTAGCTGAGGAACAGCGTCACCAGGAGAAGCACGACGCCTACGACCCAGTTGAATTCGTGGGGAGGTTTGTAGCCGCCGCGATAGAAGACGTGGAACATGTGCCAGAACACGGCGAAAACCATCAAGTGAGCGGCAAGGCGGTGAAGATTGCGGAGGAAAACTCCATTCGAAACGACAAATTGAAGGTCTTTCATATCGCGGTATGCGTGCGGCGCGGCGGGATGGTAGTAAAACATGAGCAAGATGCCCGTGACGAATAGAACGATGAAAAGGATGAAGGAAATTGAGCCGAGATAGTACGAGGCGCGCACGCCCAAAGATTTTTCGCGGACTTTGACCGGCATCCAGTGGAGGAAGAGATTGCCGAACACCGCAAGGCTGCGCGTGCGGTTGGTGTTGGCGGGACCGCGGCGGAAGATGGACTTCCAGACCTTCGTTTCGCGGAGGTTTTGGAGCGCGGATTGAAAAGTCGTAGCCATCGTTCCCTCAGACTTTCAAAACCTGCGAAGGCTTGATGATTTGCAGTTTGTCCACGAGCAACTCGCCATCGGCGGTGAGAGAAATTACAAAATGGGGAAGCGGGCGCGGCGCGGGCCCTTCGATTTTTGTGCCCTCTGGCTTGAACTTGCTGCCGTGGCATGGGCAGGCAATCATGTCCGAGTCCGGTTTCCATTGCGTGATGCAGCCGAGATGCGTGCATACGGCGGATACCGCGTAAAAACCTTCCGGCATGCGGACGATGTATACCTGCTGGTCTTGCAGGAACGTGACCGAATGCACGGGATAGAGATCTGGATTACCGGCGCGGAAAGTCGTGGAAGGCTCGAACAAAACATTGGGCGAGAAATATTGATAGGTCACGGCGACCGAGCCCAGGCCGGCAATTCCAAGCGCACCCAGAGTGATTTCGTTGAGAAAATCGCGCCGTGTGACTTCTTTTGCCGCGGCAGAGTGTGGCATTTCAGCAGGCGAAAGAGATTTTGCATCGCTCATGAGTGAAGAACCATTTCCTCGATTTGGACTAAATTGGGATCGCGGTCGAAAACCTCGAAGGCTTCCATGGTGATGGTGTGCACCGGGCAGCGCTCCGCACAGAGGCCGCAGCGGATGCAGATGGTTTCGTCCTTCACCATGACCGAGCCCTCGCCTGCTGCTAGTTCTTCCGGAGACAGGTGGAGCAGTTCGTTTGCGCGTGCTTCCGAGGTTGCGGAAAGCTGAACGCGGGTCTCATCTGCAAATTCAAATTCGCGGAGCGGAACGAGCTGCAAGCAATTTTCCGGGCAGACATCCACGCAGCCTCCGCAAAGAATGCATTCGCTGCCGTTGGCCTCGGTGCCTTCGAAGATGGTGTTAATCCAACATTGCAGGCAACGTGAAGCTTCCCGCCGGGCCTGCTCCTCGGTGAATCCGGTTTCCACTTCGGAGAGGCCGGTGCGGCGCTCGAGAGGGATCGTCGGCACCGCAAGGCGGGAATACTCGTCATATTCTTCGGCCATTTTGTGATGGTCGAGAACGGTGATTTGCACGAACTGTGGCTTGGGCTGCCATTCCGGGCCACGGAGGAACTTGTCGATTTGCTCGGCCGCTTTTTTCCCGTCGGCGACAGCGTTGATGATGAGGCGCGGACCAAAGGCAATGTCGCCAGCAGCGAAGATCCCTGGCGCGGCGGTCATCAGCGTCGCGGGATCGATCTTCAGAGTCCCCTGGCGCGTGGTCTCGATGCCGTCTGCTGGCGTGAGGAAAGAAAGATCCGAAGCCTGACCGATGGCGAGAATCACCGTGTCGCAAGGAATGACCGTCTCTGTGCCTTCCGCAAACTTCGGATTGAAGCGCCTCTGTTCATCGAAAACTGAAGTGCAACGAATGACTTCGAGGCCCGTAAGCGTGCCGTTCTTGCCAACGAACTGCTTGGGCCCGAGCGATGGGCGGATCCTGATTCCCTCCATCAAGCCCTCTTCGATCTCTTCTTCCGAGGCGGGCATTTCCTCGCGCGATTCGAGACACACCAGGTGCACTTCGCGCGCGCCCATGCGCAACGCCTGACGCGACACGTCCATGAACTCTTTCATGGCGACGTCCATTTCGCTCGAGGTCAGTTCGTCAGGAAGGACCACGTCCGCGATATCTTTGATGAATTTTTGCTGCTGCTCGCGCATGGCGGAACGCGCGACGTCGATGGCCACGTTTCCGCCGCCGATAACCACGACCTGCTTGCCGATCTGAAAGCGATAGCCAAGGTTAACGTTCAGCAGAAAGTCGATGCCCTTGATCACGCCGTCCAACTCGTGGCCCGGCAGATTGAGGTCGCGGCTGCGGTGCAAACCGAAAGCCATCAGAACGGCTTTGTAGCCCTGCCGGCGCAGGTCTTCGAGGGAAAAGTCGCGGCCAAGCCGTGAATTGAGGCGAAGTTCCGGACCAAGATCGAGGATTTCGCGAATCTGCGCCTGCAAGACGTCCCGCGGCAGGCGATATTCGGGAATGCCGAGGTGCATCATGCCGCCGGGGACGGCAGCGGCCTCGAACACAGTTACCGGATAGCCGAGAAGCGCCAGATCGTGAGCTGCTGACATTCCCGCGGGGCCGGAGCCGATAATCGCGACCTTCTCTGAACGCGTGACGCGAGGCCGCTCGCGAAACACGTCAACAGGATTGCGCGATTCCGGCCCATGGCGCTCGGTCACAAAGCGCTTCAGTGCCCGAATCGAGATGGGCAGGTCAAACTGCCCGCGGCGGCATGCAGGCTCGCAAGGATGGCCGCAAACGCGGCCGCAGATCGAGGCAAAAGGGTTTGGAACCCGGGCGTAACGATAGGCTTCCTCGTACCTTCCTTGCGCAATGAGCGAGACGTAGCGCCCGGCCTGCGTGTGAACGGGACAAGCCTGCATGCAGGGGAAGTTCGACTCGAGCCACTCGAGGTCAACGAGTTTGGTTCGGCTGTTCAAAAGGAGCGTTCCGGGTCCCTTATTTGGCTACTTTTTCACCGTCAGTTCAACCGTAGCTGTAGCAGCGCTCACATCCACAGCCTGCGTCGTCGGTTTGCCATCCTCGCTCCAGGTCTTCAGCGTGTATTTGCCGGCAGGGATGTTCTTGATTTCGAAATTACCATCCTTGTCTGTGACTGCAAAATAGGGAGTTGGAACGACGACGATGTAGCCGGACATTTCTGGGTGTACGTTGCAGAGCAGCGATGCCGCACCCAAGTCGTTAAATTGGAAAGGCTTCTTCTCGCCCTTGGGCCAGGTCCCAAGATTGTGAGAGAGTTTCTTGTTGCCGCTGATCGAAGGCCAGTAAACATTGTGGCCGACGGGGTCGCTGTTCAAGAATTCCACTGCCGTTCCCTGCTGCACGGCGACGACGTGCGGAATAAAAGCCATCTTCCGCTGGTCGACGGTTACGTGTTCCTTGGGTGCATCGAACTTCTTGTCCGGGATGGCATCAACGTAAACGGCAATGTTTTCGGCGGACTTGATGCCTTGCACGCTGACCTTGCCCTTGATTTCATTGGCTCGACTGATGCCAACCGCCACCAAGATAAGGCCTGATGCAACTGCTACTTTTGCTGCGATTCTCGATAGGCTCATGACATACCTTTCATAATTGAATTTTTCTTGCGGCTCGATCGTTCGAATTCACATGCAGTTAAAAGACGTAGTCGATGCCCGTCTGGAATGTGTTGGGGCGGAAAAACAAGGGCCCAGTGGGGCCCGTATATGGTGTCCCAAAGGTGTATTGGTATTCGCCGACGACTTTGACGTTGGCGCGCACCAGCACCTGAAAACCGGGACTGAAACGATTGCGTGTCTGATATTGTGATGCGGGCGTGCCGTTAATGAAGTCCGCACTGGAGTTCACAGCATCATAGTGGAAGGTGCCGATGAGCCATGGATAGAACCAGTAGTTGGCGCCTGCAAAGCCGCCTGAGAATTTTACAGCGGGCGCGGCCGTGATAGTCGGTGTGGGCGTCGGCGTGAACAAGTGGTTGTCGTCATGACCAAACATTCCCAAGCCAAATAGTTCCAGGTGGCGGTACTTGAAACGGAGGTCGCCTCCAACGCGATAAAAGGGCTCCTCAACAGTAGTCAGGATGCCTGGAAACGTAGTGCCGCTCTGATTCTGCTGATTCTTGCCGTAATAGTAGTAGAAGCCGAGCCGGATAGAGGTGTGGTCGCGAGGACCTGTTGGCCCGGCGGCTTGGATGGCATTGCGGCTTTCTCGGTCGCGTTCGAGGTTGAACTTTTGCGATACGCGGACGTAAACGTCCTTTGAGCTCCTGACGACATCTCCGGTGTTGTTTCCGTTTACAACAGCGACAGACCAGTTGAAATTTCCATTGTTCGGCGTGCCGCCAAATTCGATGCCGCGCTGAGGCGAACCGAAGATTACAGGATTGTTGGTTGTGCCGAGTGAACCCGCAATGTTTGCCTCTCCGTAGATGTCAAAGGGAGACAAGTAGATGGATTTCGCCTGCGTAAAAGGCAAATCCAGCTCAAATTGCCCGAACCTCACGTTCAACGCGTTCTTCGGCAGGCCGATTCCGTGGCCCAGGTCGCTATATTTCAACCACCCGTCGCCCATCCCGCCGTTGCTGTTGGCAGCATCAACCGAAATGTCGTCGTCAATCCAGAAGGAAAAGTTCTGGCCGAAACTCCCGACTGCGAGAATGGTGAAGGTGTTTGGCGCAAAGAGGTCCGTGCGCGGAGTGAATCCATTCTGGGCAATGACTCCCGGAGGTTGCTTGCGGTTAAGAGTGAAGTTCCCTTCGTAGCGGAATGCGATGGGGATGTTGCCGGGAATCTCACCAGGGTAAACGGCTCCTGGGAAGGCTTCCTTTTGTGCCTTCGAGCCAAGAAGAACCGGTGGCTCTTTCACGAAAGTCTCGTCATCCTTCGGGAACTTGAATCCGTTCTTCTTGAACGCCTCCCCGAAGTCGTTCAATTCCGGGTAGTTGTTGTGGCAAGTGGTGCAGGAAGTTTGGTACTTCCGGGAAAATGCGGGAATCGCAGAGCTCTTAGGGGCTGATACAAGAACGACCCAGACAACGGCGAAGCCGACTAAGGCCAGGATACTGAGGTCCCGCGTGCGGTATTTCATCACAATCCATCCTCCTGAAGAAGCTCGTAACTAAACGATTGCCGTTTCCCGGCTCAATCCACGAGCTTTATAGGTCACAAGAGTGCAGGCAGGGGTGGCAGAGGCGCAGTATTAAGCGTCACGCTCCATTGTGACGTCAGTCACATTTTCCGAATGCCAGACATTTTGAAAAGGATAGGAGTCGGTTTTTGGCGTGCACGACTTTACCAGATCCTCAAGCAAGAGGGCGAAAGCCGCGAAACAAGCTGCTCTTGCTTCGCGCTAGCTAGCTGCTTATTGCAGGCACAAAAAAAACGATCTTGAAAGTTTGCCGCGAGTGTCTGCAGTGCAATTCATCTTGAATCTGCCTGATACACGATTGGCGGATCCCAGGCTCAAATTCATTTAGTTTTGACTTGAAGAACATGGATCCGTTTTTCGCGAACTTCTCTTCGTTGGTGGTTTGCGTCAGAACGAACCGAGGAAGGCAAAGGGAAGTGTCTGCTTAGGCGGCCCTCATTCGTCTTAGGTCTGATGGACCAAGGAAGAACATGCTCTCAACAAAAATTCTGGCTGTGCCAAGTACCGTTTCTTGTTGGGGTTGCATCGAACGAGAATGCTGGAATGAAGGGAATGCCAGCGGATTAGTTTTTGTTTCTCCAGGCCAGGAAAGGCCTGCGAAAGCAAGGGACGCTGCTATGACAAATGTATCGCTCACACAAGACGTCAGATTTTGCCAAACCCCTCAATCTTTCCGAGTTTGTCGACTCCGGAAGGCGTGAAGGACCAGCAGACCGGCTCCTCAGCCACCGCTGATTTGAAAATTGCGCTAATCCCCACAAAGTGCGGGGAGCGCAGGCGCGTAATTAGAAACTGAAATAGAAAGAATCCGAGGGATGAGAGGGTCCAAATGATGCGCGATAGTCGGTTCATTGCTGCTAAAAGAGTCGCGTCGGGAATTCCTTCCCGCGCGCAGCGCAAGGGGCGGCGAAACTACAGCACCTTCGGTGTGCTGTTGCTATTGCCTGCGGTTATTGCCAGCGTTTCTTGCAACAGGAGCAGCGCGCGGGCGGATAATCCAGCAGCTTTCCCGCCGCCGCTAGTGACGGTAGTTAAGGCCGCGGCTCAGGACGTGCCGCACTATTTGGACGAGATCGGCAGAAATGTAGCTTTCGAGTCGGTCAGCGTGACTCCTCAGGTGGCAGGGCGAATCACGGAGCGTCATTTCCAGGATGGAGAGAATCTGAGGCAAGGACAGCTTCTCTTCGTGATTGATCCCAGGCCCTTCAAAGCGCAGCTCGATTCAGCTCGAGCGAGTCTCGCGCAAGCGCAAGCGGCATTGGAACTAGCGAAGATTCAGTTTGCACGCGACCAGGAGCTTGTCGGAACGCGCGCCATTTCGAAGCAGGATTACGACACGAAGAAAAATACCGTCGATGTGGGCGAAGCGCAGGTGGAAGCGGCCAAAGCCGCAATCGAAACCGCGCAGATCAATCTGGATTATTGCTACATTCACTCTCCAATCAATGGCCGCGCTGGTGCGCGTTTGGTTGATGTCGGCAACGTCGTACAGGCCAACGCGAACGCGACATCGCTTCTCTCCATCCAGCGCTTAGATCCTATCTACGCGACCTTTACCGTCACCGAGCAGGACCTCTCCGAAGTTCAAAAAGAAATGAGCCGCGGGACGCTCAAAGCTATAGTCCGCCTCCCGGCTGATGCAGAAAGCAATGCGCGGCCCGGGAAAGTGGAGTTTCTCGACAACACCGTCCAGAACGCCACGGGAACGGTCAACCTGCGAGCAACGATTCCGAACTCGGATCGCCATTTCTGGCCCGGTCAATTTGTCAACGTGAGGCTCGTGCTGGACATGCAGAAAGGCGCCGTGCTCGTTCCGAGTCAGGCCACGCAAATCAGTCAGAAGGGACCCTTCGTGTATGTCGTCAAAAGCGATGATACCGCGGAGCTTCGACCCGTTACTTTGGGTCAGCGTCAAGGCAACGACGTGGTGATTACCAACGGCTTGGCGGCAGGGGAACGCGTCGTGCTCGCGGGACAGCTATTAGTCCAGCCAGGAGGCAAAGTGCACGTCGGCTCAGGCGCACCTGCGACAGCTCCTGCGGCGAACGGGGACGGTAAACAAGATTCAGCCGTCAGGAGCGCGTCTTGAACATCTCAGAACTCTTCGTCAAGCGCCCGGTCATGACGGTAGCTTTGACCATCTCCGTCATTCTGTTTGGTGTGTTTGCTTATACGCGTCTTCCTGTAAGCGACCTGCCGGCCATCGACTACCCGGTAATTCAAGTGCAGGTGAACTATCCAGGCGCGACGCCAGAAACGATGGCCAACAATGTGGCCACGTCGCTGGAACGTCAATTCATGCAGATTCCTGGGCTGGAAATGGTGACCTCGAACAATGGACAAGGTCACTCGAGCTTCGTACTGCAGTTTGCCCTTTCCAAGAGTCTCGATGGTGCGGCGACAGACGTTCAAGCAGCAATTACGCGAGCGCAAGGGCAGCTACCGATCGATCTTCCCAGTCCCCCCACGTTTACAAAAACCAATCCAAACGATCAGCCGATCATGTATATCGCCATCGTGAGCGACACAGCCACGGAGGGGCAGCTTTACGACTACGCGAACACGCAGATCGGCGAGCGGATCAGCATTCTGCCAGGAGTGAGCCAGGTTGGTATTTACGGTACGCAATCGGCGGTGCGCATCAAAGCGAATCCCTCGACGATGGCAATCCGCAATATCTCGCTGGAAGATCTGACCAATGCCGTCAAAAACGGCACCTCCTATACCGGAGCCGGGCAATTTGATGGTCCGCATCGCAGCTTCTTGTTGCAACCGCAAGGGCAGCTGATGACTGCAGATCAATATAACGGGCTGATTGTCGGACAGAACAACGGCGCTCCGGTTTATATGAGGGACGTGGCAACCGCCAAACAGGGAGTGCAAGACGAACGCATTGACATGCGTGTCTGGGTTCGTGGCTACCCTCAACCGGGGGCAAACGTTTTCATCGGCGTCTTTCGCCGCGCGGGAGTAAATGCGGTCGAGGTGGCCAAGTCGGTCCGCGACCAGTTGCCGTCGATTCAAGCGCAACTTCCCAGTTCTGTCCTGCTTTTTACGGCCTACGACCGTTCGCAGACCATAGTCAACAGCATTAAGGACGTGCAGGCCACCCTCTATATCGCCTTTGTTCTGGTTGTGATGGTGATCTTCGCCTTCCTTGGGCGAGGCACGGATACATTGATTCCCGCGGTGGCGCTGCCGCTGTCGTTGCTGTTGACATTCGTCGCCATGGACCTCCTCGGCTACAGCCTCGACAACCTTTCGTTGATGGCGCTCACGCTCGCCATCGGCTTCCTGGTCGATGATGCCATCGTGTTTCTCGAGAACACGGTGCGGTTGATGGAGGAAGGCCGAAACGCATTGGATGCCACCCTTGAATCGGCCAAGGAGATCAGCTTTACGATTCTGGCGATGACGCTTTCACTGGCCGCCGTGTTCATCCCGCTGGTGTTTATGGGCGGCTTGATGGGGCGTATCTTTCGCGAGTTCTCGATCACCATCGTGATTTCGATTCTGGCAAGCGGAATTGTTTCACTGACCCTGACACCGCTGATGACGTCGAGGTTGCTCAGCAATCGCGGCGCAAATGCAAAGAAAACGTGGGTGGAGCGCGTAATAGGCGGGGTCGAACGCCGCGTGCTTGACGTATATGGCCGGTACCTCTGGTTCTTTTTGCGCTATAAGTGGATTTCCGCGGTGGCCTGGGTTGTCTGCCTAGTAGGAACAGGATACCTGTTCTATGTTGTGCCGAAGGCGTTCCTGCCGGTAGGGGACAGTTCCTTTATCCGTGGAGTCATGGTCGCTCAGGAGGGCACGTCGCCTGAGCAAATGCACGCTTATCAAACGCAAGCGGAAAAGATCATGAGGGCGAATCCGGCCGTGCGCAGCACTTTCACGATGAGCGGAAACAGCGCATTTCTGGGATCGAACCAGGCTTTCCTGATCGCATTTTTGAAGGATCCCAAGCAGCGACCCCCGATCCAGCAAGTTGCAGGTGAGTTGATGGGCGGAATCGCGGGCACGATTCCTGGTGCGATGGCATTTTTGCAACCGAACCCAGCGCTTGAAATAAGCACGGGGGCCACAGCCAACGCGCAGGGTCAATTTGCCTTCGCGCTTTCGGGAATCGATCCG